>Ga0209083_1000850_pt1 | contig 39724 bp, 37 predicted proteins | sample AM7aDNAmetaG_FD_184132 | JGI IMG/M metagenome (GOLD analysis project Ga0209083, IMG submission 184132) | Freshwater microbial communities from Finland to study Microbial Dark Matter (Phase II) - AM7a DNA metaG (SPAdes) (version 3) | ecosystem: Environmental > Aquatic > Freshwater > Lake ... | reverse complement strand
GTTGCGGCACGAGTTATAAGATTGTCTGGTGTACCCGCACGTGTCGCACTGATCGGTGTGGCCGCCCAAAACTGCTGTCCTGCAATTTTCTATGGCATGAAAAGCCTTCAACTGATCGGCGCACAAGTTGTGAGTTTGCAGAAAATTGTCCCCACTGGCCTTGAAAATATCTGCCAGTTCAACAGGTTGTTTCTTGTTTTCCATGACCCCGGTTCTTAAATATTCATAGACTCCAACGGCGAAATAATACCCGAAGGCTGAACACTTACAAGATGCAGGTAAACAGATGTAGTCTTTATAGATGTATGCCCCATAAACTCTTGGATGACCCGGATGTTAACACCTCTTTCAAGAAGATGGGTGGCAAAACAATGACGCAAGGTGTGAAAAGATACACTTTTTTTAATACCGGCCTTTTCGGTACTTTTCTTTATAATTGAGTGCAATGTCTTTTCTGAAAGTGGTATCCCCTTTTTGCCGGAAGGTTCAAACAGATAAGTTTTTGGCCTTTGAATTTTGTAATATGCCCTTAGCAGTTCAAGTGCTTTGGGAGCAAGAATACTATACCTGTCCTTTTTACCTTTGCCCTGTACTACCCTGACCTGCATACGGGCTGAATCGATGTCACAAGGTTTAATCATCAATACTTCCTGCCGCCTTAAACCCGCAGAATAACCCAAAGCCAATAATGCCCGGTGCTTAATGTTCTGGGTAACACAGATCATCTTTTCAACTTCCCCGACAGATAAAACAACTGGTAATTTTTTCTCCCTTCGGGGTCGTTTGATCCTGAACTGTGCCCATTCCCTGCCAAGCAAATCAACCTGAAGAAGTTTGAAGGCACTAATAGTCTGGTTGATAAGTGAAACCGATATCTGCTCCTCAATAATCCTTTTATGCAGATAATCTTTAAACTGTGGTATGGTGACAAGCTCAAGTTCCATCGCTAAATCGTCACCGATCTTTGCCAAAAGGTCACTGTAGGTCTTGATTGACCTTGGACTGTAATTTCGAAGCTGCATCTCCTGGATAAGCTTCTCTACAAAAGGGGATTCTTTTTTTTCATGATAACTAATTTTAAAATTTGCATCCTAAAATTAATAAATCATGCAGAAAGTTACCGTTAGGTTTAGTTCAACGTATATATACCCCTGACAAAATCATCCTTAGCTCCTAAAATTTACTGAATAGACCTGATTGTCATCATATATACTTTTGTAAAATTAATCATAAATTTTACAAAACATAAAAAGGGAAATTATTTTTTTGTTAATCTTTGTCTTTTAAGTGAGTCTCGCATACCTTACTTTAAAGACAGATCTGTCCGATGAAAAAATCACATTTCAACAACCGTGATCTTCCGGTTTTTGCCCTGCCATTCAAATTCAACTTCGTGCCATTTGATGCGCTGTTCCCACGATAGTTCAGAGGAAGGTGCTGATTCAAAAACGATGAGGTAACCCGAACTTAATCCAACCGTATCCAAATAACGTGAAAGTTGGATGCACGATTTTTCCTGTGTGTAATTCTGGTTTTTGACCTTGAGTTCCAGCACAAACCTTTCACCGGAAAAGTGAATCAACAAATCGGTCCTGCCCCTGCCCAAGGCCATTTCCCTGTCTATCTGCCCACCACCATTGATGATGCGCTGCAAAAAAGCCATCAGGAGCAACTGGTGTCCACATTCCTTGTAACTGAAACGGTCGATCCAGCTTTCGGCATTTTCGCGGTAAAATTGCTGGAACTCCTTCAACAACAGGTCCATGTCCAACTTGTTATTGTGAACGAACCACAATGGGTCAACAACAGGTTTCATCGACTCCTGCGCCCCGCTGCTCAGAACACGCGGGATAATCTCCGAGTATATTCTGTTCGCGATAACGATCCCGGAGGCAGAATTTGTAACTATCCCTAAATCAATTGTATATTGAAGATCATCATTAAAAGTTTCTTCGAAGAACGGTTCGCCGCTGATAACGTTTTGGACAATATTCCTGACCCTTGTTTCTGTAAGTTTGTCCATTAAGCTGTCCAAATGGGTATCGCGGCGAAGAATCAGGTTTTCAACCGCAGTTTCCACAATTTCAGTCGTTATTTCCAACGAAGCATCATTTGCCAATATCTTGGCAACGATCTCATTGGCAACTGCATTCACAAGCCAGGGCTGACCGCCTGTATAGGTATGGATAAGCTCAACAACACTTTCCGAAAATTGTTGTCCCGTATCATCAGTATATTGTTGGAACAATTGGGTGATTTGATCTTTTGTAAAATTCTTCAGCGAAAACGATTCGGCCTTGATGTTGAAAGGCGAACCGCTGCCCATTTGGCCGTCCATCTCTTTAACTTTATTCTTGTATTCCCTGATGTCGCGCAAACCGATCAATGCAACCGATGTTGGAAAATCCTTTGGCCGTAACTGAAATCCATTGCGCAACTGTCGGAGAGTGGCCACCATTTTATCATCAAAAATTGAATCAATTTCATCAATAAAAAGAACAATTGGCTTGGATTGTTGATGGGACCAATCTGATAAGTATCTAAACAACAGGTTTTCGCTTTCAGAATACAAGTCTGGCATTGAGGGTAATTCCTCATCCGATAAAAATTGTTTAGAGGTACGGAACAAGCTATCAATTGATATACTCATTGCTTTTTCAACCGTTATACTCCGGTATCCGGCATTTTCCATCGAAAAGGTTACGGCAATATATTTCCCTTCTGAATTGATCCGACGGGTTATGGCGTGCAACAAAGTGGTCTTGCCTGATTGGCGTGGGGCATGAAGCAAAAAATATTGGCTCTTTTCAATCAGTGCATAAATGTCGTTGACCAACCCCCTGGTCGGATCCACCATGTAGTGCCATTCCGGTCGGCAAAAACCTGTTGTATTAAAGTATCTTCGCATTGCTTTAAATAAGTTACACAAAAATACTATTTCCATTCGTGAAAAATACGGTTTTGACCGGCATGGATATAAAATTGTCACAGCTTTTCTGACTCCTGTAAGATCAAAATCCCCCCATTCGTCTATAAAAACTGCCTGAACGTCTATTGCATTTTTAACCGGACCAACGCAGGATTAGTTTTGGGTCAAAATAGCAATTGAAGTTATGAAACGAATTAAAACAAGTTACTTAATCATCTCCCTCCTTCTGCTGGTCACCGGATTTTCGGCAAAGGCCCAGGGGAAGATCTGGACAGTGGAAGAGTGTATCAAATATGCTTTGGGTCAAAACATCCAGGTGAAGAAAGCTGACCTGACCAACGACAGGAATCAGTTGAATGCAATACAGGCACAGGCTAACCGCCTCCCTTCGGTGAACGCTTCGGTTCAGGAAAATTTTAACTGGTACAAGGGTTTCGATGCAACAACCGGCAGTTATGGTAGCAGCAACGGTTCCAACAACACCAATTATTCGTTGAGTTCAAATGTCTCCTTGTTCAACGGTGAAAAGCTGAGCAACAAGATCAAACAAGCCGAACTCAATTTTGAAAGTGGCAAATATTACTCCGAATCGGTGAAGGAATCGGTTGGGTTGAATATCCTCAATGCTTATTTACAAGTACTTTATGCAAAAGAGAGCGTTACCAATGCAGAAAAGCAAATCGAGGCAACAACGCAACAATTGACCCTTGCCAAGGAACGGTTTGATTTAAGTGCCATTTCGATGTCGGATTATTTGCAGATCAAATCGGAACTTGCCAACGAAAAGTCAACCCTTGCCACCGCGCAGAGCCAATATGCGATGTCGAACGTAACTTTGATGCAGTTGATGGAATTGCCTGTGGATAACAATTTTGCAATCAGTTCGCCGAACATCGACAGCTTATTGGTCAATACGGATCGTCCTGATGTACAGGCAATTTACAATCTTGCTCTTGGAATAAAACCCGAAATCAAAAATGCCGAGCTCAACAAGCAAAGTGCCGAATATGACGTAAAAATTGCCCAGGCCGACCGGATGCCAAGTATTTCGATGAGCACAGGCCTGTCGAGCGGTTTTTCAAGCCTTACTACCGGAACCGGATATTTTACGCAGTTGCAAAATAAGGTCAACCCTGCCATTGGGATCTCGATGTCGATTCCGATCTTCCAGAAAAAGCAATTGAAAACCAGTATTTCATTGGCCAAGATTGGGATTTCAGATGCTGAACTCACTTTTATCAATACAAAAAACCAGTTAAGGAAAGAGATCGAGCAGGCATGTGTTGATGTGGAAACTGCAAAATCGGGTTACGCTGCAAGTATCGAACAGATGCAGTCGAGTAAAGAGTCGTACGATGTGACCGATGAAAAACTCAAGGTTGGTTTGCTCAATTCGGCAGACTTCCTGATCCAGAAAACGAACCTGATCACCTCTGAAAGTAAGTTGCTGCAATCGAAATTCAAACTGATTTTCAGCTATAAAGTGGTCGATTTTTATAAAGGAATACCGTTGGCATTGTAAACAAAAGAAATAGAATAGAAATATTTAGAAATAGATTGAAATAGTTAGAATACGTTGAAATAAATAGAAATAATATAATACCATGAAAAAGAAATATTTGTATGCCGCTGCAGCTTTAGTGATACTGGCAGTTATCTTCTTTGCTTTCAGGATGACACGCAGTACAGAAAAAACCATCTCATTTGAGACGGCGAAAGTCGGAAGGGGGACAATCTCCAATACCGTTACAGCCACAGGTACTTTGGAAGCCATTAAGACAGTAAGTGTGGGTACCCAGGTTTCGGGTGTAATCGAAAAGCTTTATGTTGACTTTAATACCCAGGTCAAAAAGGGACAATTGCTTGCCCAGTTGGACGAAACACCATTGCTTGCCCAGCTCGACCAGTCCAAATCGGCTGTTGACCAGGCTGAAGCGCAGGTCAAATACCAGAAAGCAACTTATGAAAGGTATAAAGTTCTGATATCCAAAAAATTAATTGCACAGTCTGATTTCGACCTTGCAGAATACAATTACAGCAATGCGGTAGGAAATTTGAAGAATGCACAATCCCAATATTCAAAAAACAAGATCAACCTGGCTTATGCAAGGATCTTTTCACCCATCGATGGGATCATCCTGAACCGCGCCGTTGACGAAGGGCAGACTGTAGCCGCAAGTTTCAACACACCAACCTTGTTTACTATTGCCAACGACCTTACCCAAATGAGGGTTGAAGCCAAAGTTGACGAGGCTGACATAGGCAAAATAAGCAACGGACAGCGTGTTGAGTTCACAGTTGATGCGTATCCTCTGAAAAAATTTGACGGAACCGTAACCGAAATCAGGTTGCAACCCGTTTCATCTGCAAACGTAATCACTTATACAGTGGTCATTAATGCACCAAATCCAGACAAAATTCTGATGCCTGGTATGACCGCCAATGCAAATTTCTTCACAACTGAAAGAAAGGACGTAGTTGTGGTTCCTTCAAAAGCGATCCAATTTACACCTGACGAAGCAGCTTTAGCTACTTACAATCAAACCCTTGCAGGTGGAAACCCACAAGCATCGGCACCCGGGATGGGCGAACCAGCCCCAATGATGGGCGCTCCGGTTTCTCAGGGCTCGGCCTCTGAAACTTCGGATAAAACAGTCTGGATAAAGAACGGCCCCAATGTTCATCCGCAAAAAGTTCAGGTTGGTGTAACCGACGAAATCCATTACGAGGTGTTGTCGGGGTTAAAGGAAGGTGACGAAGTTGTTGTTTCGATGACTGCAGCGACAGCTGATCAGGTAAAAGCGGCTACGGCTGCCAAGAGCCCGTTTATGCCCCAAAGGCCGGGAAGCAACCGCAAGACGACTCCAACAACAAGTAAACAACAATCAGGTCCACCACAACCTTGAAATAGTCCTGGTTGGGATTTCACCAACCAAAACAGGAATAAAGTATCATTGCTATTCCATACGACAATTAAAAAAAAATATCAGGTATGAAAAAGACAATTATAGAAGTTAACCTTTTAAAAAAGGATTTCTATATCGGGGATATCACTGTCCATGCTTTGAGGGGAGTTAACCTCAAGATTCAGCAAGGCGAATTTGTGGCCATCATGGGAACCAGCGGTTCAGGGAAATCGACAATGCTCAACATCCTAGGTTGTCTCGATAAACCAACCTCCGGAACCTACTTCCTCGACGGGATCAGCATGGGTGAACTGTCGAAAAACGAACTAGCCAATTTGCGGAATATCAAGTTAGGGTTTGTTTTTCAGTCCTATAACCTGTTGTCCCGGACTTCAGCACTCGAAAACGTTGAACTTCCGCTCTACTATAATTCGAAAATAAAATCGAAGGAACGCCGCGAACGCGCTGAAGCAGCATTGGAAGCCGTGGGACTTACGGACCGTATGCACCACATGCCCAATCAGTTATCTGGTGGACAACAGCAACGTGTAGCCATTGCCCGCTCATTGGTCAACGACCCGGTGGTTATCCTTGCAGACGAAGCAACAGGTAACCTTGATACCCGGACATCTTACGAAATCATGGCACTTCTTCAGGACCTTAATTCAAAAGGGAAAACCATTGTTTTTGTGACCCACGAGCCGGACATTGCAAAGTTCATGACCCGTCAGGTTGTTTTCCGTGATGGTCATATCATCCGCGAAGAATTGGTTACCAATCGTAACAACGCTGCGGAGTTATTGAAGGCTCTTCCTATTGAAGAACTCGTTTAACCGTTAAAAAAGAAGATCATGAACTATGTAAATTCAGTAAAAATAGCCTTGAACGCACTCAAGAGGAATAAGTTCAGGGCATTCCTTACCATGTTGGGGATCATCATCGGAGTCGCTTCTGTGATCGTGATGCTGGCCATCGGAAATGGTTCAAAGAAAAGTATCCAGGAGACAATGTCAAGTATGGGGACAAACCTGATTTTTGCAATGCCAGGAGCGGAACAAAAAGGGGGCGTACGTATGGGGAACAGTGATGCCAAAAGCATGAAACTGGCCGATATTGATGCGATCGTGAAAGATTGTCCTGCAATCAGCGATGTTTCTCCCGAAGTCCGTTCAAGCGGACAGGCTGTTGTTGGCAATCAAAACTGGCCAACCTCTATTTATGGGGTCAACAACAAATATTTCAACATCAAAAAATATACATTAGGCAAAGGTAGGACTTTCACGGATCTCGAGATCCAAACTTACGCAAAAGTGTGCCTCGTTGGTCAAACCATTGTTGAAAACCTTTTTGGTAAAAGTGATCCTATCGGTCAAACCGTACGGTTTAAAAACATTCCCCTTCTGATTATCGGTGTTTTGGGAGAAAAAGGTGAAAATGGGATGGGACAGGACCAGGATGACCTGATTATGGCACCTTTCACAACAGTGCAGAAGCGGATCCTCGCCATTACCCATATCCAGAGTATTGCGGCATCCGCTGCAAGTGAGGACCAAAACTCGGTAGCGATTGAGCAACTTACGGCTTCGCTCAGGGCCAGCCATAAATTGAAGGCAACCGACGAAGATGATTTTCAGGTCAGGTCGCAAGCCGAAATGGTACAAACATTCAGTTCGATCAGCAATATCCTGACTCTGTTGTTGGGTGCGATATCGGGTATATCCTTACTTGTTGGTGGGATCGGGATCATGAACATCATGTATGTCTCTGTTACTGAGAGGACCCGCGAGATCGGCCTAAGGTTGTCGGTTGGCGGACGTGGAAGCGACATTCTCTTACAGTTCCTGATCGAATCGATTTTATTGAGTGTTTTTGGAGGGATTATCGGAATTTCGTTCGGATTTATTGCTTCCAAAGTCATGGCTTCTATCATGAACTGGCCAGTGGTGATTACAACTTTATCGGTAGTGATGTCGTTCTTTGTTTGCTCTGCAATAGGGATCTTCTTCGGTTGGTATCCTGCACGCAAAGCAGCAAGTTTGAACCCAATTGATGCTTTAAGATATGAGTAGTGTGTGAGTAATTAGTAAGTTTTGTAGTATGTTTGCCCCGGCTTTGTTTTTGTTTACCGGGGCAGACTTTTTCTTTTTCTTACGAATTCAAATTCTCAATCCTTAAATATTTTTCAAATAATGAAAACTAACGTATATATCAGATTATTAGGCTATTGCTTAATCATAGTTTTGTATATCGGATGCTCTTCCAAATGGACCGAAGAGGATAAAGGAACCTTTAAGCTGATCCATAATGAAGGAGGCCAGAAACTTGGGTATTCCCCTGTATCAGGAATTAAAATACTGACTGTTGACCAATTGGCATTTAAGGACTTGAACAAGAACGGCCAGCTGGACCGTTATGAAGATTGGCGTTTGCCTGTTGAAGAGCGTGCAAAGGACCTTGCTTCAAAATTATCGGTCGAACAAATTGCAGGATTGATGCTTTACAGTGCGCACCAGGCGATCCCTGCTGCAGCGCAGGGGCAATTCGGCGGGACATACAATGGAAAACCTTATGCTGAAAGTGGGGCAAATGCAAGCGATCTTTCCGATCAGCAAAAGAAATTCCTGACCGACGATAACCTGCGGCACGTCCTGATCACTTCGGTCAAGAATCCGGCGATTGCAGCCCAATGGAACAACAATGCACAGGTTTTGGTTGAAGGGATCGGTTTTGGTATTCCGGCGAACAACAGCTCCGACCCACGACATGGCAGTGATTCATATGCAGAATTCAATGCCGGTGCCGGTGGCAAAATTTCGATGTGGCCTGGGACTTTGGGTATTGCAGCTTCATTTGATCCTAAATTGATGAAACAATTTGGTGAAATCGCCGCAACCGAATACCGCGCTTTGGGGATCACGACTGCACTTTCCCCTCAGATTGATTTGGGGACCGAACCACGTTGGAGCCGTTTCGACAGTACAATGGGCGAAGACCCCAACTTGACCACCGATATGGCGAGGGCTTATGTCGATGGTTTCCAGACCTCTACCGGTGATGCAATGATTGTAGGCGGATGGGGATATAAAAGTGTAAACGCAATGATCAAACATTGGCCTGGCGGTGGACCTGAAGAGGGTGGACGCGATGGCCATTTTGGATATGGGGCTTATGCCGTTTATCCCGGAAAAAATCTGAGCGACCATCTCAAACCATTCACCGAAGGGGCCATGAAACTGGAAGGTGGCACTTCGATGGCTTCGGCTGTAATGCCTTATTATACTATATCTTACAATCAAGATACCGTGAACCACGAAAACGTGGGAAATAGTTACAATAAATACTTGATTACCGATCTTCTTCGCGGCAAATATGGATACGATGGCGTAGTCTGCACCGATTGGATGATCACAAAAGATGCTCAGAATGTCTATCAGTTCCAGGGAAAATGCTGGGGAGTCGAAAAAATGACCGAAGCCGAGCGCCATTTTAAAGCCATCGAAGCAGGAGTTGACCAGTTTGGGGGCAACAACGAAATGGGACCCGTGATAGCGGCTTACAAGATGGGTGTTGCAAAATATGGTGAAGGACCGATGCGCAAAAGGTTTGAACTGTCGGCAGTACGTTTGCTGCGCAATGTTTTCAGGGTCGGATTGTTTGAAAACCCTTACCTTGATGTGGCGCAAACAGAAAAAACTGTAGGTAATCCCGAATTTATGAAAGCGGGTTACCAGGCACAGTTGCGCTCAGTCGTCATGTTAAAGAACAAGGCCAAAACGCTACCGGTTCAAAAACAGCTTAAAGTCTATATTCCCAAAAAATTTGTGCCAGGTGGTAAAAATTGGTTTGGGGTAGAAACACCTGAAAGCTGGAAAGACGCAGTCAATCCTGAAGTGGCGAAGAAATATTTCCAATTGGTAGAAAATCCTTCAGAAGCTGATTTTGCATTGGTTTGCATCGATAGTCCCAAAAGTGGTGTAGGCTATTCGCAAGACGATGTTAAGAACAGTGGAAATGGTTATGTGCCAATTAGTTTGCAATACGGACCTTATAAAGCTGATTTTGCAAGGAAAACAAGTCTTGCAGGCGGAAGCCCGTTCGAGCGTTTCACCGACAGGACCTACAAAGGAAAATCGGTTTTGACCTCGAATTTTAACGACATGAAGGCAGTTACTGAAACCAAAAGCAAAATGGGCAAAAATCCGGTCATAGTGGTTGTGAAAATTGCGAATCCCCTTGTTTTTTCAGAAATCGAAAAACAGGCTGATGCGATTCTTGTCCATATGGGTGTTCAGGACCAGGCAATTATGGATCTAATAACGGGAGCGACTGAGCCATCGGCATTGTTGCCATTCCAGATGCCGGCTGATATGAAAACCGTTGAGGAGCAATTTGAAGATGTTCCACGTGATATGAAATGCTATGTTGACTCAGAAGGCAATGCCTATGATTTTGCTTTCGGTTTGAATTGGGGTGGGACCATCAAAGATGAAAGGGTTGCCAAATACAGAAAATAATCAGCTTCTTGAAAATTAAATACATGAAAAAGCCATTATTAACCAATCGTGAGATCCAGATTTTGCTTCATGTCGTTGCATGGATCATCATCATTATCATCCCTCAATATATCTCGCATACCTATGGTGATGGGAATACAAAAGGCTTGTACAGGTCCTATTTATACATTGCGATTTATGGTGTGATTTTTTACCTGAATTACCTTGCCCTGGTTCCGCGGTTATTTCTTCTTGAAAAAAAAGGGTGGTATGTTCTGGCCGCAGCGGCAACAATCTTCATTCTGTATTTTACTTTCGATATCGTTAACAATCAGTATTTTGAGGATAAGGAACATGACCGGCAGATCGAGGAGATCATGAAAAAGATGTCACCCAACCAAAATGCTCCAAAACCTCCAATTAAACAATTTCAGGTCATTGGGTTCTTTTCATCATCTATCTTGCTGACTGGCTTTGCATTAGGCCTCAGCGTAACCAATAAGCTTGCGCAAAATGAAAAAAAACGAAAGGAATTGGAGAAAGAGAAGCTTCATTCCGAGCTTGCATTCCTGAAAAATCAGGTCTCGCCACATTTCTTTTTTAATACGCTGAACAACATTTATTCGCTGATTGGAATTGATGGGGCAACTGCCCAGGAATCGGTCCTGAAATTGTCGAAGCTGATGCGCTACCTGCTTTACGAATCGGAACAAGGCGAGACATTGATGAGCAACGAAATCAGTTTTATGCACAACTACATCGATTTGATGAAGTTACGGCTAAGTCCACGTGTAGGCCTTGAGATTAGTTTCCCTGAAAAATTTTCCGACTTTTCGGTTCCTCCACTTCTTTTTATCCCTTTTATCGAAAATGCTTTTAAACATGGGATCAATTCGCGCGAAAAGTCTTTCATCAGAATAGGGATGGAGCTCGTGAACGAAGAAATCCGTTTTGTCACCGAAAACAGTATCGGGAAAAGCAGTCAGACCGGCGATTTACAGCACAGTGGCATTGGACTCGAAAATGTGAAAAAACGGCTCGGATTGTTGTTTCCCGGCAAGCACCACTTGACGATTGACCGCACCGAAACCGTTTTTAAGGTGGAATTACAGATCCAAAAAATGAAACAACAGGTGTGAATATTTCAGACTTGTAAAAGCTAATAAACCGCAAATGAAACTGAAAACAATAGCTATTGATGATGAGCCACTTGCGCTAAAACTTGTATCAGATTATATAATCAAAACCCCTTTTCTTGAAATGGAAGGTGCGTTCGACAATCCACTGGATGCCATCGATTTTCTTTCGGACCATGTGGTTGACCTGATTTTTGTGGACATTCAGATGCCCGACCTTACGGGAATCGAGTTTACCAGAAGTTTGGAGGATGCACCTAAAATTGTTTTTACGACTGCTTACGAGAAGTATGCCCTGGAAGGCTATAAACTGAATGCCATCGACTATTTGTTAAAACCGTTCAGCTACGAAGAGTTTTTAAAAGCTGCCGGGAAGGCCAGGAAGCAGGTTGAATTGGAAATCAATTCATTGCCAACAGTTGAGGCAAATAACCAGTTCCTGTTCCTGAAATCGGAATACAAAATCAGGCGGATCAATTTCAACGATATCCTTTATATCGAAGGTTTAAAAGATTACATCAAGGTCTTTACGACCACCGACGACAAACCGGTAATGTCGTTGAACTCGGTAAAATCGCTTGAACTGAAGCTCCCCGAGGATAAGTTTATGCGGGTCCACCGTTCGTTTATTATCAACCTCGACAAGATCGATACGATTGAGCGGAGCCGCATTATTTTTGGCAAAGTGTATATACCTGTCAGTGAACAATATAAAGATAAATTTCAGGAATATTTAGATAAGAATTTTTTGTAAGGGAGACGTATTTTGGTATGAAAATTATTAACTATTTTGCTGACTTACTGTTCCGATATCAGAAGATATTGGAAATTATTGCAATATTTCTTCTCTGTTTAACAATTAGTTTTCGTTTTACAAATTTTCAAACAGTATGGCTTTGGAGCAACTACACTTATATTGCTGTAGTTTTGGTTGTTATGTTAATTTTAATAGCATTAACTTGGATACAAATTGAAAAAAATAAGACCAGGAGTTTAATAGAAGGTATTAAAAATGAAATAGAAACGGACAAGCCTAATACTGACAATCATTTGGAAGAATTGTCGGTAAGACAAAAACAGGTATTTGATTTAATCGTAAATGGTAAATCGAATAAAGAAATTATGAATGAATTGTCAATTGAATTAAGTACGCTGAAAACACATATAAACAAAATTTATAAAACACTCGGGATAGACACCCGTAAGCAATTGAGAAAGTATAAAAACCAGATAAATTAGCTGTAGAACAAGTTTTATCTAATAAAATCAACTCTTTTTCAACCCTTTCTCAACCTCTTTCAACCTTGCTAGATTAATTAAACAGCCGATCTTTGCATTTCACTTTAAAACAAAAAAAAATGAAAAAAAGAAATCTGTTTATGTCCACAACAATAATGTGCGGACTCTTCTCATTGGCTTTTACGTTCAAAATTGATCAAATTACATGGCTTTGGTCTGACAGGAAACCAGTTGGAATTATTTTGGTATTCTTGACTATTATTTTAGGAATACAATGGATTAGGTATCAAAGACTTTTGGGGAAAGCAAAATAACACTCGATAAGGAATTGTAAAAATAAGATAGAACGTAGCGGACATTAACATTACGTCCTTTTCCAGTGCAGGGAAACGCCCATCAACCTTCTGAAGACGTTGTGCATAATTCAAGTCAACAATTGACATCCGACATCTTATCAGCATGATAAAAAAAGTTTGTATTTTTGGGAAATGAAGATGATTGACAAAAATATTGATGGGATCAGAGCTTTATGTAACGAACATAAGGTGACAAGATTATTTGTATTTGGTTCAGTTCTGACTGGAAAATTTAAAAAAACAAGTGACATTGATTTTTTGGTGGACTTTGAAGGGGTAGATTTATATGATTATGCAGACAATTACTTTGATCTAAAAAAATCACTGGAGACTTTGCTCGAAAGAGAAGTTGATTTAATTGAAGATAAAGCTGTAAGAAATCCATATCTGAGGCAAAATATTGACTCATCAAAACAACTGATTTATGGACAATGAAATTAAAACCTGGCTTTACGATATTTTGCAATCGATCAATGAGATTGACAGTTACTTTGACAATAAACCAAGGATTTTTGGGGAATACTTAACTGATATAAAAACCAAAAGGGCGATAGAGCGTGATCTGGAGATAATCGGAGAGGCTGTTAATCGAATTCTTAGAAAGGATAAAAATTTCAAGCTCAACAATGCTGAAAAGATTATTGGTACCCGCAATAGGATAATTCATGGTTACGATAATATTTCCGACGATTTGATTTGGAGTATTGTGATCAATAATTTACCAAAGCTTAAAGATGAAGTAACCGGATTGTTGAATGATAAACCCTTCAATAAAGACCTTTTGTTATAGGGCCATGAAAGTATATCCATGTTAAATGAGATAAGTCCACACATTTTCGACAGCACCTATTATCATGGCCATGAAATGGGTGATGAAGATTTTTTGTTGTGTTACAGCGAAAATCAGGTGTTGTTAAAACAATCGGGTGATGATTTTGAAATTCCGAGGAAAAGGGATTTTAATGAAAACATCGAAAAGCCGGTTTATTTGTTTTCGATCAATTCAATTCGTTGTTTTGGACTGGTTGAATTACCTTTTAATCAGGGTTCATTTGAATTCCACGATATCTTTATTTTGCGGAACCTGAAAAACAAGGAGTTGGCATGGATTGGATCAGTGGGCCATCAACTGATGACCTGGCACAATTGCAATCGGTATTGTGGAAGATGTGGTTCCAAAACGGAATTGAAAAAAGATGAAAGGGCGGCAATATGTCCCAATTGTAACCTGATGATCTTTCCCAAAATATCACCTGCCGTTATTGTCGCCATTACATGTAATAACAGAATATTGCTGGCAAAAGGCAAAAACTATAAGGGTGATTTCTATGCACTCATTGCCGGTTATGTCGATGTCGGGGAATCAATCGAAGAAACTGTAGTAAGGGAAGTAAAAGAGGAAGTTGGATTGGATATTTGGAACCTGAAATATTATAAAAGCCAGCCCTGGCCATTCTCCGGTTCGCTAATGCTGGGTTTTACAGCTGAAGCCGACGATACCCAGAAAATCGTTATCGATGAAAAGGAAATTCGGGAAGCTGGCTGGTTTGAGAGAGGAAATTTACCTGCTCATGCCTCCGAAGTAAGTATATCAGGAAACTTAATTGCTGCTTTTGAAAAGGAGATTTTTTAATCAAAAAATCAATATCTTTGTGCAAAATGTTTGGATTATGGATGACAATAAAATCTCAGCTTTAATAGAAAAGCTTGAGAAATACAGGAAGACAATGGAAACAAATCAAAAAGCATCGAAAGAGTTTTTGATAAAGGTTGGTGTTGTTACAAAAAAAGGTGATCTACGGGCAAATTACAAACATTTATGTATACCTCTCGAACAGGTTTAGTCCTTGGTTTTCATGGAACCGATGAAAGTATCGTAAAATCAGTCATTAAGGGTAAAACAGAACTAGAACAAAGCAAAAATTCTTATGATTGGTTAGGCCATGGGGTCTATTTTTGGGATAATAGTCCAAGTAGGGCATTAGAATGGGCTATTGAATTGTCTAAAAGGCCGGGAAGCGTAATCAAAAAACCTTCAGTAATTGGGGCAATTATAGATTTGGGATATTGTCTTGACCTTCTTGATTATAAAAACCTTGCCTTGGTTAAACAAGGCTATGAGATGTTAAGGACTTTACTTGAGTCATCCCAAACGTTAATGCCTAATAATGTTGGGATAACACAAGACCTACTTCAACGAGAACTCGATTGTGCTGTTATCGAAACTTTACATACTTCCTTGGTGAAAGAAAATGAGCTGGAATTTGATTCTGTCCGTGGAGTATTTTGGGAAGGTGAATATCTATATCCCAATGCCGGCTTTAAAGAAAAAGATCATATTCAAATTTGTATTCGCAACATCAATTGTATTAAAGGATATTTCTTGCCTTTAAAAAGGATCTCAAATTAGAAATTGAACAAGAAATAAAATTCCTTTTGTTCAACTAACGGACTTCTTATAAACTTATGGATATCAAAGAATTCCTTAAAAAAGATAGATTTGCAGAGATGCTTGGGATCGAGATACTTGAAGCCTCGAACGGAAGTGCCAAAGCCAGGCTTGAAATTTCAAGAAACAGCAAGATAGGCTCTTATACCTTAAATATTACTGATTCGGAAAGTGTATTGATTTCAAGTGCCTTGGGTATGGCGTATTTCAAGAACAACAAATTTTAGTACAACTTTCCCCTTATATTTTTTTCTCAGTTGAAAGATGATCAAACTTCAAATTTGATTTACTTTGTTGTACCAAACAGAAAATAGAAAGATATGTTAAGCGAACGTTTGATCGGGTACATTGAAGAGAGCCTTAAAAAGAACCAGGGATTGTCAGCACTTTCCGATTACAAAGGTGGGAGTTTTACCTATTTGGAAGTTGCACAACAGATTTTGAAATTGCACCTGATGTTTGAGAATGTTGGGCTTAAGCCGGGCGACAAAGTTGCCTTGCTGGGTAAGAATTCAGCTCGCTGGTGTATCGGTTACCTTTCTGTTGTTACCTATGGGGCAGTTATTGTTCCCATATTGCCTGACTTCAAAAAGGAAGACCTCCATTACATTATCAACCATTCCGATTCGGTGCTTCTTCTGAGTGCCGACAACCTGTTCCAGGAGCTGGATATTCAGAAGTTGCCTTTGCTTAAAGCCGTTATTTCATTGAACAATTATACCCCAATTTATACAGTCAACGAAAGTGTTGCAGATTCCTTGAAATCGGTTGACTTGGAATTTGTTGAAAAATACCCGGACGGGCTGGTTTCGGGAAACTTTGGGTTTCCAACTGTTTCAAATGACCAATTGGCGGTAATTAGCTATACCTCAGGTACTACCGGATTTTCAAAGGGTGTGATGTTGTCGCACAATAGTTTGACAGCAAATATCCGTTTTGCGCAGAACAATATGCCGCTCAAACCGGGAGATTCGATTGTTTCATTCCTACCGCTTGCGCATACCTATGGTTGTGCTTTTGAATTCTTGTTCCCGTTCAGTATCGGGTGCCACATTACGATCCTTACAAAAACCCCCTCTCCACAGGTGATCATCCAGGCTTTTAAGGAGATCAAACCAGCATTGGTGCTTTCAGTACCATTGGTGATCGAGAAAATATACAGGAAGCAAATCCTTCCACAGATTTGCAAACCAATTGTAAAGGCACTGTTGACCATTCCAGGTATCCGCAATATATTGTATTCCAAGATAAAAGCAAAATTGACCGAGTCATTTGGCGGACAATTCCACGAAATTGTAATCGGAGGAGCCCCATTCAACAACGAGGTGGAAACGTTTTTCCGAAAAATGCAGTTCCCTTATTCCGTCGGTTATGGAATGACCGAGTGTGGTCCATTGATCAGTTATACGCCATCGACAAAGTTAAAATTCGGATCTGCCGGTAAATCTGTAGATACACTTGAGTTGAAAATCGATTCTCCTGATCCACAAAATATTGTGGGTGAAATCATCATTCGTGGTGATAATGTGATGCTGGGTTATTATAAGAATGAAAAAGCAACTCGCGAAATATTGGATGCCGATGGCTGGCTCCACTCGGGTGACCTTGGAATCATTGACCGTGAAGGGAATATTTTTATAAAAGGGCGCAGCAAAAGCCTGATCCTTGGTGCAAATGGAAAGAACATCTATCCCGAAGAGTTGGAGGCTTATTTCGACAATAAACTGGCCGTTGGGGAATCGTTGGTTGTCCATCGTGACGAAAAACTCGTGGTCCTGATCTATCCCGACCCCGATGCGGTAGCTTCTCATAGAATGACAGCTGATGAGCTGCAAAATCTTTACAGTCAACACCTCAAAGAGATCAATGCCTTGTTGCCTTCCTATATGAACGTATCAAAATTTGAGATCCATCCCGAAGAATTTGTGAAAACACCGAAAAGGAGCATTAAAAGGTTCATGTATTCGTAATCCGTTTTCTATTGATAATTATTCCTACGGAAAAGCCTTGATCAGAAATTTATATTCCAATTTGGTATTGTCAAATCGCTTTCTGCGTCACGGTGGCTGAGCGAAGCTGAAGCCCCGATTTCCAGTCTCCATTCCCATCTCCCTTCAGAGGAATGAAGGAATGAAACTGGAGCATGGAGAAGGCAAACCGGAGAACGGGCTTCAAATGCAATTGGCTGTCGCATTGAGAATAACAAAAATAGAAAGGGCTGCGGAATTATTCGCAGCCCTTTCTATTTATAATATAATCAATGTGTTGATAATTGAAAGTTAAAAGCACTTCCTATTTTTTTTGTGGTTTTGCCGTTACTGTTACAGGTCCGTTCGGAGAATCGGTTTTCCCTTCCAATATGCCATCTTTAAGTATCAGTTTAAGCATAATGGGGTTATTTTCCACTTCAAAATTTAAGGTTAGCGCGTCCTTTTCAAATGCAGTCTGGGGAACAGCCATCGCCTGACCCTGAATTGTAAACTCAGCCACCAGTTTTTGATCAACCTCCTTTAGTGTTAACAAGCCACTATCGTAGGGAGTTGGGGCAGTTGGGGCGGAAAATTCCCATACGCCAAGTATTTTCTTATATCCCTTGTCGGCTGCGTTGGTCGATACAGCCATTGAAACAACAAACAAAAAAGCCAAAAGTATTCCCGAAATTTTCATGTGAATGTGTTTTATATGAATTGATTTGATCGCAAAAATAAGAATTATTCATCAAACAGCGTGGTTTCGTTAAAAGGTAAATGGTGGAAGGTCAAGAATTCCTTGTACTCATCCTGAAAACTCTTTTTCCAATGGTATTGCTCCTGGTTCTGAATATACAGCAACGTGTTATCGAGTTGTGAACGGCTAATCGAAAAACCCGCAAAACCACTGTCCCAGCTAAACGAACGGAGCTGTTCATAATTTTGTCGTAACCATGTTGTTGAGCTTTGCTTTAATGGAATAATCGCAGATTCGATCGCCAATTTGGAAGGGATCGCAAGTAGAAAATGGATATGGTTATCAGTGCCACCCAAAGCAATTAACCTTGTACCTTTCGACTTAGCCACAGCAGAAAGATAATTCATCAAATGGGTCCGGATATCGGCAGTCAAAAAGTTTTTTTGCCGGTAAGTCCCAACTACAATGTGCATAATACAACTGACGAATTCTTTTGACATATGCCCTGAAATTTGAATTGACAACCAAAGCTTTACAAATCAATAAGCTGATATAATTTTGCTTATACCGGGATGAAGATACAAACTATTTCTGGACAATACAAGAGGCAGCTATCAGCAAAGAAGCGTCAATTTCTTAAGCTGCTGGCACTCCAAGTTGCCAGCAGCCAGCAGCTTACCATTGAAAATCAGAAGCTCCAAACAAGCCATCATTTCTTGAACAAGTGGTGTTATACGTCCCTCCCATTTTCAATATCATGCAATTGAAGTTCATCAATACCTTTAAACCATTCACCCAAAGTTTTATGTGCCTTCTGCCTATGGGAATCGTTTATTTCCCCTTTTACAATCGAATAGGCCACCATCAATACACTGAAATCATCTGTAAAACCGATGATTGGGGCGAAATCAGGAATCAGATCAATCGGAAAGATGAAATAACCCAAAGCTGCAACAATTGTAACCTTCAATTTCAGTGCAATTGCATCGTCCATAAGCACATAATACAGAAGCAGTGCAATATATGCCACCTTAACACCAGCTTTGGCTGCAAACCGGCTCATCTTCTTCCAAAATGACTCGTCTGTATAATACTTGGAATACTTTGCAAAGTTTTCCATTATTTAAGTCCGATATTGGTATAATCCACCCTTTCATTGGCATACTTTCCGGCAATAACATCGAGAATACTGATCACTTCATCAACCTCAAGGGATTGCAACAATTGGACTCGCAAGTCACGGAAATCCCTTAAGTTTGGAAAGTACCGCGCAAAATGACGTCTCATTTCAAGGATTGCCCTTTTCGGTTCGTCCTTCCATGTTAATGACTGTTGAAGCTGTTCTTTTACATTTGCCACCACTTCTGGCACAATCGGTGGCAACAACAATTCCCCTGTTTCAAGGAAATGCCGCACATCACGAAAAATCCACGGACGACCAATTGCGCCACGTCCGATCATCAAGGCATCAACTCCCGATTGTTCCAGGAAAGCTCTTGCTTTTATAGGGCCATTGATATCCCCGTTTCCAATTATAGGAATACTCATCCTTGGGTTTTTCTTTACTTCTGCAATCAACGACCAATCGGCTTCGCCGGTATAAAGTTGGCTTCGTGTACGCCCATGAATTGCAAGTGCCTGAATACCTACGTCCTGCAAACGCTCTGCAACATCTACAATTGGCATATCGTTGTGGTCCCAACCCAATCTGGTCTTGGCAGTAACGGGCAGTTTTACCGCTTTGACAACCTCCTCCGCCATTTTGACCATCTTAGGAAGATCACGCAATAAACCAGCTCCAGCTCCTTTATTGGCAATTTTTTTCATCGGGCAACCGAAATTGATGTCGATAAAGTCAGGTTGAGCCTCTTCTGCAACTTTGGCAGCACCAATCATGGATTCTATATTTGAACCGTAAATCTGGATGGCAACCGGACGGTCGAAATCGAAAATGGTCATTTTCTTTTTCGTCTTTTGTACATCCCTAATCAGTGCTTCAGACGAAATAAACTCAGTGTACATCACATCGGCACCAAAGGTTTTGCACATATACCGGAACGACTTATACGTTACATCTTCCATGGGGGCCAGAAACAATGGCAATTCCCCTAATTCCAGATTACCAATTCTCACATTTTTCATTTTAAAATCAATTGCAAAGATAGGAAATCATGCCGGTTTGTAGTGTGGGACTTTTCTACTTCAAGTTCAGTCAGGATTATTACCTTTGCAGAAAAAAACAAATGTACCGACAATCAATTCGCGAATCAAAACCTTCGAACCAACTGGTCTTTTCACTTTTGGTGATTTTAATTTGCGGATTGGCAGCGATGATCCTAAGCGTTGCACTTGGATGGCTGTTTTACGGCGTGAACCCATCACAATTGGAAACAGTGATGCAGGACCTTTCAAAACCTGAAACCATCTCATTGCTAAAGTTTTTCCAGATTTTCCAGGCCATCGGGGTCTTCATAATACCTCCTTTTATTATTGCCTGGTTCCTGGATCCATACCCTGCACTATTTCTGAGGTGTCAAAAAAGGCCAGATATTATAAGTTTATTGTTTGTTGTGGCCATCATTTTCTTTTCTAATCCATTAATCAACTGGCTGACTGAACTTAATTCACAATTAAGCCTTCCAGGTTGGCTTCATGGCGTGGAAGTTTGGATGCAAAATACAGAAAATCAAGCCAGTAAAATTACAACAGCCTTTCTTTCAGATACATCTATAAAAATACTTTTGATCAATTTGGTGATGGTTGCCGTCCTTCCTGCGATCGGTGAAGAGTTGCTGTTCAGGGGGATTGTCCAACAATTATTCAAGAAGATAACACGAAATGCTCACGCTGCAATCTGGATTTCCGCTGCAATATTCAGTGCGATACACCTGCAATTTTTCGGATTTTTACCCCGGTTGCTGCTTGGTGCCATGTTTGGGTATATGCTCGAATGGAGTGGGACGTTATGGTTGCCAATCGTCGCCCATTTTACAAACAATGCAATTGCTGTAATTGCCTATTATTTAATGAACAAAGAATTGATTGGTGATGGTATCGAAAAAACAGGAACCTCCTCTGACGGAAGTTCCTTTATGGTTATCGTAAGCCTTATTATTCTGTTTGTACTATTCAGGGCATTGTATTTGAAACGGATTCAGGCTGTTGAAACATATTGAAGGTCACCTGCTTTTCCCGAATTATCCAGAAATAAGCACCTTCCCCAGTTTCCGTCCTCCGTTATCGCTGCTCCATGCACCAAGCTCCCTGCTCTCAGCCCCCCGCTTATAGTGTAGTCCTTGTCCAGGCCGATTTTTTGCCCAACATACGGATGCCAGCCACAAAACCTTTTAATTGGAGGGTCTCCTTTCCTTCGAGCCATGCATAACAATCATAGGTTTTTCCTGAAGTCGGATCATAAATCTGTCCCTTAGCCCATTCCTTATCGCTTGCATTATAGACCAAACCGCTCAATATCTGAAGATTGAGCCTCGAACGACTTCTAAGTGCAACATTCGGATTAAGGTCATCAAGGGCAGGAGCACCATTGACATATTTTTCTGGAATGATATAGACAACCGTACCAATGTATTTCCCATCCTTCAATTCGACCTTGATTTTCGAGGTCTTTTCTGCATTCCACCAAATTCCAGTAATATCATCTGCGCTTTGGGCGAACAGGTTGGCGGAAAAAATCAACACGACAATTATCAGCAATAATTTCTTCATAAACTTAATTTTTAGTTGTTTTGAAAATTATAATCCTTACAAAGAAACTAATTTTTGTGAATATCCAATAATGGAGATACATACATTTGTTTTGCAAATGGTTTGTGGTCCTGCGAGTCATACAAGTCGATCAGCCCCAATTTTGCTGATTTGGATTCAACAGGTAGAACGGTTGCACCTTTTAAATTGCTGATGACTGATTTAAACAAGGATTCGTTCTGGTCGGCAAAAGGCAATAAATTGGCAATATCTTCTTTAACCGTTACATCAGGAACCAAGCCATTCACAAAATCGGACACACCCAAAGAATTGGTCATCTTGACGATGATCGGTTGCATGGCCCACTTATGGTTCGGATTTACGACCCCATTTGCATCCCAATCCTTGATGGTTGCTGAGGCTACATACTTTCCGGCACTGTTAGAACCAATATTGACAACATCAATGTAAGGTTCAAGCCCATTGATCAACAATTCGCTTGCCGAGGCAGTGTTTGAGGAAGTGATCACATACAATTTATTCAAATTAAGCGAGTTGATCTTAGCTTTGGGAGTGGATGTGGTTATTGAATCAGTAAAGCTCTGAGCCAATGAGGCTGCCCCCTCAGTATAGACAAAATAATCCTGTAATCCAGTGTTGTATTGCCGCTTAAAAAATATTTTGGTTTTTGATGTACTATAAATCATACTGGCGAGATAGACTGAAGTTTGCACAGATCCTCCACCATTGTAACGTAAATCCAGGACAAGCCTGTCGATACCAGCTGTTTTAAATTTGCCAAATACGTTGTTTAATTGAAGGTCAAAATCTGCATTAAAAGCGTTATAAACCAAATAACCCACTTTTAAATTGTTAACATTCAGGATTGTATCAAGGAGGATTGGATTCTCCTGCATTGTAATGGCAGTCATCGTAACCGATTTTCCATTCAGGTCGATGTAATTTGTCGAATTGACCGTTGTAATGCTCGCAAATGACATTTTATAAGTGAGGTTTGTAAATAATAATGTCTGATAATTTGAAACAGTCAATTGTGTATCATTTATTTGCATAAAAAGATCTCCTCTTTTCATTCCAGCCTTCTCGGCAGGCGATCCCTTATAGACATACCTTACAAATCCGAACAGGTTATTGGTTGATCCGATGTAGCTCAACATGAAATCAAAACCCATCGTTTCCGAGATGCCCTGAATCCAGTTTGTAATGGTTTGGGAATCATCCACAATAAACGACCATTTGTCGAGCGAGGTATATAACAAGTTATTGAAGAGCTTTGCTGGATCGGTATATGTGTTGAGAAAATAATTTAAAGAATCCTTGATCAGGTATTTCTGGGCAGTGAAAGAAGGTACTTTATCCACCCATAAATAATAGTCTTTCAATCCATTGTAAACAAATTTATTGATTTCGTTAGCGTCTGGGACAACAATCGGTTTTGTAGTAATAGGGGTTGTAACTGTTACAATATCTGATTTTTTACAATTTGCCAACAGAACAGCCAAAACTAAAAATGCGCATATAAACTTGATATTTTTCATGGCATAAATTTTTCAAATTGAGATGGTAAAAATATACAATTAAACCTCCAACAGATCAATAAAGTTTAATGCTTTAACCTTTATTAGGCTACTTTAATCATCATTAAAAAAACGAAAGTTACTGATCCTTTATAGTCTCATCACCAGTAGAAGAAATTTCAACTGGTTGGGATTCGACAAGTGGTTGTTTTTCGTCAAAGAATTTCCGATAAAAGACCAGGATCGAAATAATTCCTATTGTGATGGATGAGTCGGCGATATTAAACACGGGGCGGAAAAAAACAAAACTTTCACCGCCAAAGAAAGGGACCCATGACGGATAAGTAGTTGATATTAAAGGAAAATAAAACATATCGACCACCCTTCCCTGAAGGAAGCCAGCATATCCACCCCCTTGTGGGAAAAGGGTCGCAATCCGCCCATAGCTATCGTTAAATATCAATCCATAAAAAGCACTGTCGAGAATATTTCCGATGGCTCCAGCCAAAATCAATGAGAAACAAAAAATTACACCAAATGGCACCTCTTTTTTCCACAATTTGGAAATGTACCATCCAATTGCACCGACTGCCAAAATCCTGAAAACACTCAAAAAGTATTTTCCAATACTGTTTCCAAACTCAAGCCCAAAAGCCATCCCATTGTTCTCAACAAAATGGAGAATGAACCAATTCTTAGCGATAACGATCTCATCTCCAAGCATTAAATTGGTTTTAATCCAGATTTTAAGTGCCTGGTCAAAAAATAGAATAAGAAATATGATCAGGATAGACTTTGACTTTGAACTCATATAAATTTGGTTTGAAAATAAAAAAACGGGGGATAGTATAACCCCCGAATGCTCAATAATTTAAAGGAATAGTGTATTCCTTTAAAGAGTAAATCAGTTAACGTTGATTGTTCTTTGCGTCAATCGACAAGGTAGCATGTGGAACAGCCCGAAGCCTCTCTTTCGAAATCAACTTTCCGGTCTCACGGCAGATTCCATACGTTTTGTTTTCGATGCGTACAAGGGCAGCTTCCAAATATTGGATAAACTTCAACTGACGCTGGGCAAGTTTTCCAGCTTCCTCTTTCGACAATGTAGCAGCACCCTCTTCCAACACTTTGAAGGTTGGCGAAGTATCCTCTGTCCCGTTCCCATCACCATGGGTAATGGCATTCTTGTACAATTCATAATCCTGACGTGCTTTGATCAGTTTTTCCTGGATCAACTCCTTGAACTCTACAAGTTCTTCATCCGAATATCGTGTTTTCTCGCTCATAACATCAACTGTTTAATGTAAAAATAATATATTTAGGCTCCATCTATTCTTTTGTATTATAATGATTTACCGTCCAAAAAGTTCAATCATAAAGATTGTCCTTTTCCACCTGTATGTAAGTCTCAATCCCTTTTTCTATTTCGACAAGCTTCCCGATTCCTTCCGGTAAATAACCAACAATAATAACCTTTGAGGCAAGTGTTTGATGGCCAATATACTCACTATATTTTGCCATTGCTTCCTGAAGTTCAGGATGACCAACAATGCGCAGGATAATCTTATCGGTCACTTGAAAATCGCTCTCTTTCCGCAAATTTTGAATGCGGTTCACGAATTCCCTTGCAATACCTTCAAGACGCAACTCCGGGGTAACTGAAATATCGAGGGCGACCGTAATTGCCCCTTCACTTGCCACCTGAAGTCCCGGGATATCCTCCGATTGGATCTCGACATCTTCAAGGGACAACGTCACAGGGGAGCCATCAAATGTGGAATCAAAAGAACCGGTCCTTTCAAAAGCAGAAATCTCCGATTGGCTCATATTTCCGATTAAACCAGAAACAGATTTCATGAGTTTTCCATATTTTGGGCCGAGTATTTTGAAATTGGCCTTTATCTTCTTCTTAATAACCCCCTCTGAATCAGTAAGATAATCAACCTTCTTCACATTTACTTCTGTAAGGATGATGCTTTCCACCGCTTCGAACTGTTTGCGGAAGTTCTCGTTGAGAACAGGGACAATGATCCTTGCAAGCGGTTGGCGCACTTTAATTTTCTCCTTCCGCCTAAGTCCCAGGATCATGGAACATACCTTTTGGGCGATGTCCATCCGCTCTTCAAGTTCCACATTGATCAGTCTTTCATCGGCTTTCGGGAACATGGTCAAATGCACCGATGTCGAAGTATCCAGGCCACTTACTTTATTTAAGTCGCTATATAACAAATCAGTATAAAATGGAGCAATGGGTGCTGCCAATTTTGCGACAGTTTCAAGACAGGTATAGAGTGCCTGATAGGCTGAGACTTTATCTTTATCATATTCACCGCCCCAGAACCTTTTCCTGCTCAAACGAACATACCAATTGGATAGATTTTCAGTAACAAACTCTGAAATTGCCCTTCCGGCACGTGTTGGTTCGTAAGTCTCAAAAGCTTCAGTGACCTCTTTGATCAGACTGTTCAACAACGACAGAATCCAGCGGTCAAGTTCGGGGCGCAATTCATCGGCAACCAATTCTTCTTTAAACGTGAATCCATCGACATTGGCATACAATGCAAAGAAATTGTAGGTATTGTAAAGAGTACCGAAAAATTTACGGCGAACCTCTTCTACACCAGCAATATCAAATTTCAGGTTGTCCCACGGCTGGGAGTTGGTGATCATGTACCAACGCAACGGATCGGAACCATATTTTTCGATGGTTTCAAACGGATCGACTGTATTGCCCAAACGTTTCGACATCTTATTCCCATTGGCATCCAGAACCAACCCATTGGAAATAATATTTTTATACGAAATGGAATCTTTCACCATTGTTGAAATGGCATGGAGAGTAAAGAACCAGCCTCGTGTCTGGTCAACCCCTTCGGCAATATAATCGGCAGGGAAAGGAAAAGAAGCCCCATCCCCGACACTTTCAGATCGATATTTTTGATCTCCTTCTACTCCTCCTTGGGAGGGGGTTGGGGGGAGGCACTCAAAAGGATAGTGGACCTGGGCAAAAGGCATAGACCCCGAATCGAACCAGACATCGATCAGGTCGGTTTCGCGGAACATCTTTGATCCTTTTGAGGAAACGAGGACCACATCATCCACATAGGGACGGTGAAAATCTATTTTTTCGTAATTTTCCTTTGAAAAATCACCCACGATAAAATCCTTGAATGGATTGGATTCCATCACACCGGCAGCCACCGATTTATTGATTTCGTTTATAAGCTCCTCTGCCGATCCGATGCAAATCTCCTCAGTCCTGTCTTCGGTGCGCCAGATTGGAAGGGGTGTGCCCCAGAAGCGCGAACGGGATAGGTTCCAATCCACAAGGTTCTCAAGCCAGTTCCCAAAACGACCGGTTCCGGTTGACTGAGGTTTCCAGTTGATCGTTTTGTTTAAAGCAATCATCTGGTCGCGCACGGCTGTGGTGCGGATAAACCACGAATCGAGCGGGTAATAAAGGATCGGTTTGTCGGTCCTCCAGCAATGCGGGTAGTTGTGGACGTGCTTTTCCACCCTGAACGCACGGTTTTCCTTTTTCAACATTACCGACAGATCAATGTCAAGTGTAGAATCGTCGTCAGTAAGGGTATCATCAAAAGCATTTTTGACAAACCTTCCAGCATATTCGCTATATAACTGAACATTAATATTTTGAGAGACAAATTCCTCAGAAAGGTCACCAATTCGGAAGAACCGTCCCTGTCGATCAACCATTGGTTGGTTTTTTCCCTCCTTGTCGATCAGCATAAGCGGTGCGATTCCTGTTTGTTTGGCAACACGGTCGTCATCGGCTCCAAATGTTGGGGCAATGTGAACAATTCCAGTCCCATCCTCAGTTGTCACAAAATCACCGGCAATGACCCTGAATGCATCGCCCATCGGTTTCACCCAGGGAATCAACTGTTCATAATTCAACCCAACTAATTGTGATCCAGCATATTCGTCAAGAACTTCGTAGGGGATATTTTTGCTGTCCCCTTTGTATTCTTCAAAAGACAACCCATCATTTTTTTCGGGGAAATAATTTCTGAACAGATCCTTAGCCAAAATGACATTGACTGGTTCCGAAGTATATGGATTAAATGTTTTGACTTTGACATACCGGATATGTGCCCCAACTGCCAAAGCTGTATTGGAAGGTAATGTCCATGGCGTGGTTGTCCAGGCAAGAATGAAAAGATCATTTTCGACGCCACCAAACAACAATTCCGACTTGAGATCCTTCACCACCTTGAATTGTGCAATACATGTGGTATCTTTCACATCGCGGTAGCAACCGGGCTGATTCAACTCATGGGAACTTAACCCTGTACCTGCAGCCGGCGAATACGGTTGTATCGAATATCCCTTATATAGAAGGTTTTTCTTGTAAATGTCTTTCAGCAGCCACCACAAAGTTTCGATATAACGGCTATCATAAGTGACATAGGGATCGTCCATATTGACCCAATAGCCCATCTGGCGGGTAAGGTCTTCCCACTGTTTGGTATATTTCATCACCTCTTTCCGACAGACGTTGTTAAAATCGGCAACAGAGATGGTTTTACCAATGTCCTCTTTGGTAATGCCCAATAATTTTTCGACGGCAAGTTCAACAGGAAGCCCATGGGTATCCCATCCGGCTTTGCGTTTTACCAGAAATCCCTGCTGGGTTTTGTAACGGCAGAAAATATCTTTAATTGCCCTTGAAACAACATGGTGGATGCCCGGTAAACCATTCGCGGAGGGAGGTCCTTCGTAAAAAACAAAGGTTGGCCTTCCGGCACGTATCGAAATGGATTGATGAAACGTGTCGTTTTCTTCCCATATTTTGAGAACATCCTTATTAATTTTGGAAAGGTCAAACTCCTTGTACTCCCTGAATTTGTTACTCATAGCGCTTTAAAAACTCCTTTTAAAAAAGTGTACAAATATAGAAATTTTTTAATTCGCTAATCTGTATGTTTGACTTACTATTTAGGGCATTGATTTATTCAGGAGATTGTGAATGAATAAGTAATAGGAGTTGCAGATTGGCTTCATTTCCCTTTACCAAACAAGGCTTTGATTACTGCACCACCAATTTTTCTTTCAATACCTTGTTTTGAAGTTGGTATGCCTGTTTGCCGGGCAATGGTCTGTTTGACACTTGTAACGCCGATTAAACGCTTCCACGAAAATGAAAATCCTTTCATGATAATTAGTTTTAATGTTAAAAGTTTATGCTCATATAATATTTGTAAAATCTTCCGGACAGCTCCACAATATCATCCACTCTGGCAAGTTGGTTTACCCAATTTTCAGGGATAGATTCAAATCCATAACAAAGTGCAGCCAACCCACCTGTAACAGCCCCGGTCGTATCCGTATCGCCCCCCAAATTTACGGCGAGTAGAACCGCTTCTTTATAATTTTTTGAATTGATCAGGCACCAGATGCTTGCCTCAAGGGTATCGACAATGTAACCGCCTGACCTAATGTTGTCAAGACTTGCACTTGAAATTGAAGGGATTGATGCTTCCATGAAATCAATGGATTCATATGCCTGTGGATCGGAAATTTTTAATGAATCGTATTCTTCATTTGTCATACAACCCAATAATCTGTGATAATGGTGGGCCTCCTTTCCCAGTTCGGGATACTTCTCAAGATGGTTATGGAAATCTAAACTTAATTTCCGTAAACTTAAAAGTGAATCCTGGTGGAGCAGGTTTAAAGCATATTCGATGAATACGATACATCCCAGGATTGATCTTGGATGACGGTGCGTAATCGAAGAAACATCACTGATGATCTGATAACGTTCCTCAAAACTAAGATGAACAAGATGCGGCAGGAGTGGCAATATCCTCATCAACGAACCGTTCCCATTGGAGTAATCGCCAGTTTCACCGGCTAGGGTAGGTTGACTCCCATTTTTAAGGTTGTTTATTGCGTTACGGGTCGTATTGCCAATGTCAAAAACTTCGCCATGCGGTGTCCAATGCCCTTTATACAACCATCCGACAAATTTAGAAGAGATGTCGTCCAGGTTGTATCCATCACACAACGATTCGGCAAGACAGAACGAAAGGGAACTGTCATCCGACCACGTTCCCGGAGGCTGCTGGTGTGTTCCATATCCGATCATATCCGTAACCGGGTTCATTGCAATGGTTTGCCGGTCTTTGAATTCCACAGGGACACCCAAGGCGTCGCCAACCGCCACGCCAAATAAGATATCCTTACAAATGTTTCTCATTATTGTACAGCTATTTCGGTCAAAGGTAAGGTTCTACAATGCCAAAACGTGTCACACTAAAAAATAAAAGTTAATAGTTTTATAAAAAAAATCCTTATATGATTGAATTGTATAACTTTAACATTGGATTCATCTGCAATTTTATTGATGTCCAACATATGAAATTTAAGGATTTAAAAAGTAAAATTTAGACTCTTTGGCAATGAAAACGCTAATCTTGGTTATTCTTGGGTTTACAGCAACTCACGCCTGTTTTGGACAACGCTATGAAGTTTGGTTAAGGACTTCTGGCGGCATGAATGTCTCAAAAGGAAATTATGCTTTTTCAAATGATTCTATTTTAGCAACTTACTCAAATGGTTCATTACTATTTCGATCATTGGAAAAAAGTTATCAATGGGACAAAATATCGGAGTTGCAGGTCCGGAACAAAACAAGGCATATGACCGGCCAACTGATTGGGATGCTGGGTGGAACGTTAATCGGTACAATCGTTGCGGGTTCGATGATCAAATCGGCCGATGATAAGAACTGGGGGATGTTAATTGAAGCCCCGCTTATTTTTGGAGGGATAACTGGCGCTGGAGCTTTGGCAGGCCATTGGATCACTTGTGGCAAAATTGTTATTCCACTAAACGGTAAAAACGCAAAAGAGAAAAATCAGTTGCTCAAAAATACCATGAAAAAATAAATTCTTAGTTCATCTGTTGGCTCGGTGGGAGATTGTTTTCAATGAAAAGATCAAATTTTTAAGCAAATTTAACTTTAAGACAAGTGACCGAGTGTGTTTTCAGTGAATCAACACTCATCCTATCAATATGTTATACCAGATCCCTTGAATGGCAACAAGGGTAAAAGTCTGATTTTGTAAATAAGCGATTTAACATGTTTACACGATACTCCATACCAGTGGCCCATTTCTGCACCTGTCGCTTTGCCCGTTTTGTTGTGAGGCCTCAGTTTATCTATAACAGCTCATTCCTTATCAGACAATGCAAACAATTACAGCCCACCATCTTGAAAACAGCAAACACTGAACGTGTCGAAACACGTTCAGTGTTTCCTGGCACAATCAATCCTTCACGCACCTGACAGAGAATCCGGACTCCTTATTGGTAGTGTTGCGGAGAACCTTGTAGTCTTGATAATTGAGTCTACGGTAATATGCTTTACTTGTATCGTACACAGTTTTGCACCACCAAGATCCGGAGAAGTGCAGGTCGTTGAATGTGCCATTATAGTAGAAACGGAAACCACCAGGAAGGGCAGTAAAACGACTGCTATTGGTCGGATCTGATTTTGGTAGTGCCACCGCCCAATTCGTGTTGCCACTTTCCTTAAGTTTTAAACCTGCCATTAATTCGCCATCAAGATAATCTGTCAAGGTGGTCCATTCGGCATCTGTCGGCACATGCCATCCAGCGGGTGCTATGTTGCGGCTGTCAACTACTGCATACCAATTGTACAAGGCTCCGTAAGTGTCCAAATAGGTTGCAGCATCATTGTTGTACCAGCTATAAGCACCTGTGACCAAAGCCATCCAGCTTGAATTTATTGTGATATTGGGTATCGGTTCTCCATTGCGGTATTTGGTAGTTTTGAGATTTTCTGCCATCCAGGTTTGGGTGCCAATTTCAACGAAAGAATACAAATTGCCATCAATATCTGTTAACGTACCCGGAATAAAGGAAACTTCATTACCATAGGAGGTTGCAACAAAATTTGTCGCATAAGCCCTGAGATAATAGGTCGTTCTGGAAAATAGATTTGTAAGGTTGCTCGTAAAAGTGCCTGAACCTGTCCCATCGGTCGTATGATAATTGGAAGTAGTTGGATTCGGAGTTGTAGCCCAACATACTCCTCTTGCTGTAATTGCCATGCCTCCATCGCTTGTAATGTTGCCGCCACTTGTGGCAGTTTGAGTAGTGATGTCATAGGGGTTTGTAGTCGTGAGCACCGGTGCATCCGGATGTGTGGTCAAGTTCACCTGATTACCATAGGCTGTACCGAGACTATTTGTTGCATAGGCTTTTACGTAATAGGTCGTACCGGGGAGCAAACCTGAGAGGCTACTAGTAAACGAAACTGCCCCTGTACCATCATTGGTCTTGGTATTGGCAGTTGTGGGGTTCTGGGTGGTTGCCCAGCATACACCTTTCGCAGTTATCTTTGCTCCCCCATCCGTGGTTATTGTGCCGCCACTGGTCGCAGTGGTTGTGCCAATGGAAGAGGCAGCATTCGTAGTAAGGATTGGAGTCCCTATTGACGTGGTTAGGGTTATCTGGTTTCCATAAGCTGTTCCAATACCATTTGTGGCATAAGCCTTTACATAATACATTGTGTTTGGAAGCAATCCGGTGAGGCTGCTGGAAAAAGTCGCTGCCCCCGCTCCATCGATGGTCTTTGAGTTTGCAATGGTGGGATTTTGGGTGGTAGCCCAGCATACACCCTTCGCCGTAATCAAAGCATCACCATCCGCACTTATACTGCCACCACTGGTCGCGGTAGTTGAAGAAATGGCAGAAGCAACTGTCGTAGAAAGGATTGGTATTGAACAAGTCAACGTTGTACCGGTCAGGATCAATGGCAATGAATTTCCACATGTATTAAATGCCCAAACGTACCGTTTATATTCGGTGTTGCAAGTTAACCCCGTTTCAGTCTTTGTGATTACAGTATCCATTTGTGTTGCAGTGCTGTAATCACTCAAAATGTTCCATTTATAACCGGTTGCATAAGGAACCTTTTCCCAACCCCAAACAATACGCGATGATGTTGTAATAATATTTTTTATTGTAGGAGCAACAGGTACATAACAATTCAAATTCACGGAGTTCCAGTTCCCATTCAAAAAAATTGACAAAGAACCCTTACCGTCCTGACTGCAGTCGGTGCAAAAAACGATAAGCCCATCTGCAGGATTTGAGATACCGTTCATCTCCGCATGTGTCATTCTGGGTGGCAATAACCCTTTGTTGTTGGACTTTATATCCAACATAGCTGAATTGTTTGGATTACTACTATCAACGTTGATGGCTACTTGTGAAAAAAGCATACTACTATTTATAAACAGTAATATGATGAATAAGCAAAATTTGATTTTCATTCCGGCTATATTTATAATGAGGAGATCAATTGTCAAATCAAAAATAAAAAAAATAATCTTGAATTCCGAAATAGTCCAAAGGACAATTGACCGGGTGAGTTTTCAGGACCAACACTCAACTGGTCATTAAGTTTAACCCAAATATTTGGAGGATGAAAGGGTTAAATTTTGATTATAAAAAGAGTTCAAGGAACACAATCAATATGTATTTAATTGAATAACAATATAATGTGAATAGGGTAAATAAGGTTGGATTATCTCTCTGGCATCAAGCTATTAAGGTTAAAAATGGGGAGAAATAAGGTGTGAATTGCTGTTCAAAACCTAATCTAACAATGTTTTTCAACCTGAATAGCCATCGTTTGAACCCCAAACCACAACCATATTTATCGTATTTTTTCGTGAATCCCTGCCTGTGGCTTGTTCCTGCTCCGCCCATTTGCCCATTTTGATATGAAGCCTTGGCTTATCTTGTAAGGCTCGTTCCTTGCCAAACAAAACAAAACACCATCTTGAAAACAGGAAACACAAAACATATTGAAATACGTCCCGTGTTTCCTGGCACAATCAATCTTTTATACACCTAACCGAGTAGCCGCTCTTCTTACCGTCGGTGTTGTGGAGGACAGTTGTATTATAGTAGTAGATATTTCGATACCATGCAAGGGTCGCATCGCCTGCCGTACTGCTCCACCAGTAGCCATTGGGTCCCACAAAGCCGAAAGAACCATCGTAGTCGTATCGGGGACCACCTGGAAGGGCAGTAAAGCCAGTACTATTGGTCGCGCTATTTGGGCTTGTCCAATGAGTGGTTCCGGATTCTTTAAGTTTCCCACCGGCAACGCTTTCGCCGCCAAGAAAGGTGATTAATGTGGCCCATTCGGCATCTGTTGGCACATGCCAGCCAGTAGGAGCGATGTTGCGGCTGTCATTAACTGCGTACCAATTGTACAATGCACCATAAGTTTCCTTGTAAGTTGCAGCATCGTTGTTGAACCAACAGTAGGCACCAGTAACCAATTTACTCCAGGCTGCGTTTTCGATTACATTTTCAATCGGATCGCCGTTGCGGTATTTTGTTGTTTTCAGGTTCTCGACCAGCCAGGTTTGGGTGCCTATTGTGACTTTATGGTAAATATTTCCATCAATGTCTGTTACAAATAGAATGTCCATTAATAGCAGCGTCTTAAATGTGATTTCAGTCCCATAACCTGTTCCACCACCATTTGTTGCATATGCCCTTAGGTAATAGGTCGTATTATCGGTAAGACCTGTAATGCTGCTTACGAAAATGCCCATACCCGTACCGTCAGTCGTTTTAGAATTGGCTATTGTCGGATTTGGGGAAGTTCCCCAACAAACACCACGCGCCGTTACGGGGGAACCACCATCACCAATAACATATCCGCCGCTTGTTGCAGTTGCCGATCCAACAGAAGAGGCAGCGGTAGTGGTTAAGGTAGGTACCGAACATGCAAGGGTTGTTTGGGTCATGGTTAAAGGTAATGAATTTCCACAAGAATTGTAAGCCCAAACATACCTTGTGTAAGATGTATTGCAAGCCAGGCCGGTTTCCGTTTTTGTGGTCACTGTATCCATTTGGTTTGCCGTACCGTAATCGTTTGAAGTATTCCATTTGTAACCGGTTGCATAAGGCACCCCCTGCCAGTCCCATTTAATTCCGGATGTCGTTACAATACTTGGTTTTATTGTTGGGGCTAAAGGCGTTAAACAATTAGCAATCAATGTCTTCCAATCGCCTCCCATAAAAATGGACAAAACGCCATTTCCATCCTGTCCACAGTCGGTGCAATAAACCATCAGGCCATCGGCAGGATTGTGGATTGTGTTCATCTCAGCATGGGTCATCCGGGGAGGCAGTAAACCTTTGTTGTTTGATTTTACATCAAGCATTGCCGAATTGTTGGGATTGCTGCCATCGGCATTAATGGCCACCTGCGAAAAAAGACAATCAATATTGATAAGCAGGAGGGCGGTAAGTAAGCTGAATTTGATTTTCATTCCGGATAAATTTAAAATGAATAGATCAATTGTCAAATCAAAATTACAAAAGATAATATTTGATTCCTATGTCAACTTCAGAACAAATGTCCCATTTCTGAACCTTCCACTTTGCCAGTCTCGTCGTGAGACCGCTGTTTATCCATAACAGATCGCGCCTTGTTAAACAAGGCAATCCGTTGAAGACCTATATCTTGAAAATAGAAAACACAAAACGTATCGAACCACCTTCCGTGTTTCCTTGCACAATCAGTCTTTTACCAATCGAACAGAGTAACCGTACTTCTTATCGTAGGGATCCCGGGTTACCTTAAAGTCCAAATAGTATAGTCCGCGTTGCCATGCACTGGTAGTATCGTTTTCTGTACTGCTCCACCAGTAGCTATAGAGGCCCACATAATAGAAAACACCATCATTGGAGTAGCGGTAACCGCCAGGAAGACCTGTAAAACCACTTGTGTTTGTTGCGCCTGTATTTGGGTCCGACCAATGGCTTGTTCCTGCTTCCTTCATCTTGCTACCATCTATACTCAAGTTGCCAAGATAATTAATCAAGGTTGTCCAGTCCGCGTCGGTCGGCACATGCCATCCCATGGGGGCAATGTTGCGGGGGTCTGTTACAGCATACCAATTGTACAAAGCCCCATAGGTAGCCTTAAAAGATGCTGCATCGTTGTTGTACAAGCAATAGGCTCCGGAAGTCAAAGCCGCCCAACTTGCATTGGTTGTAACAAGTGGAATAGAAACGCCGTTGCGGTATTTTGTGGTTTTTAGGTTTTCTGCCATCCAGATCTGTGTGCCAATGGCTACAGTTTTATAAACATTGCCCTCAATATCGGAGACCGGATAAGTTGTTGTTTTAAAAGTAACTTCGTTGCCATAAGCTGTCCCGGAACCATTTGTAGCATAGGCTTTTAAATAATAGGTTGTATTTTCTGAAAGGCCAGTTAGGTTACTGATAAACGTTCCGGCTCCCGATCCATCGATTGTTTTACTGTTGGAGACGGTTGGGCCTGTGGTCGTACTCCAGCAAACGCCACGTGCCGTTACAGCGGAAGTACCAATGTTGGAAATACTTCCCCCACTGGTTGCTGTGGTTGAAAGAATTGCAGTAACATTTGTGGTTGTAAGAGTTGGCAAATTGCAAACCAGAGTTGATTGGGTCATGGTCGTTGGTAATGAGTTTCCACAGTCGTTGTAAGCCCAAACATAACACGTGTATTCAGTGCTGCAGACAAGCCCGGTTTCCATTTTCGATGTTAAAGCATTCAACTGGGTTGCAGTGGAATAATCGTTGACTGTATTCCATTTGTACCCGGTGGCATTGGGGTCACTTTCCCAGTTCCAATTGATTTTAACCAGATATGACGTAGCTGGCAATGCCTTTGGAGCCAATGGCAACAAACAATTGGCGGTGAGGGTATTCCATTTCCCATCATTAAAAATGGACAAAACTCCTTTACCGTCCTGTCGGCAGTTGGTACAATAAATTATCAGCCCCTCTGCTGGATTTTGGATTGCCATCATTTCATAATAGGTCATCCTGGGAAGTAACAAGCCTTTGCTGATTGACTTGACGTCAAGAATCGCCGAATTGTTTGGAGTGCTGCCATCTGTATTAATGGCCACCTGAGAAAAAAGCAAAAAGCTGTTTGTCAGCAAGATAAAAACGAAAAGGAAAGTCATGAATTTCATATCAGGTAAGTTTTAAACAACAATTTCAGTTAATAATCCAAAATTAATAGAAATAATGTTTGGATACAACATGAAATGAACTTCTGCTGGAAAAAATCATTTAAAAGCATAATTAGGGAAAAAACAGCAATAATCGTAAGGGAAAAAAGCTAACAAAATGAAAACAATTCAGAATTAGTTCGTCAACCTCAAATCCTTACTTCAATAAGAAAAGAAACTTTAAATCCTGTAATTCGATTACTTTTTGGGAAAACTACCCTGAAATCAGACCTGAAAAATAGATCAATTTATTATCATGCAAACTGTTTCAAACCAGGCCGAACTCCTGATTGAATTCGTACTTTTACGACAGATTAACAAAAGACCAGCAAATGAAATTAATTCAGCATCTTTCCAAAAGTAAAAGGCATATCCCGACATTCATGTTTTTCTGCATCCTGATATTCCTTGCTGAGGTTCCCCAATGTTCAGGTGCGTCTTTGGATCAGACATTGATCAAAAAAGCTTTACCTGTCTGGGCTTCGGGTCGTGAAAAAGAGATGAACCTGAACCTTGGTTTTCATGGAACATTTCAGTCGCCTAGCAAAGAAGTTGTGAAATTAAGAATCACTGCATCAACCATTTATCGGATTTTCCTTAATGGGGAATTTCTGGGATACGGACCTGCCCGTGCAGCTCATGGGTTCTTCCGCGTTGATGAATATGATCTGGGAAAAAAGGTCAAACCTGGACAAAATGTGCTGGCAATTGAGGTGGCAGGATACAATGTAAACACCTATTATACATTGGACCAACCCTCTTTTCTTTTGGCTGAGGTGGAAGCCGAAGGACAGATTGTACTGGCAACCGGCACGGATGCCGGGTTTACAGCCTTTCAGATTCCTGAAAGGGTTCAAAAAGTGGAACGGTACAGTTTTCAGCGACCGTTCACCGAGTATTACCGATTAAGTAAAAACTCAGGCCTATGGAAAACCGCTTCAATTCCTGTTTCCGACCGGGTAAAACTTTCCGTTCAATCCAACATAAAAGTATTGCAACGGAATATCCTTTTCCCGGAATTCAAAGTAGTATCTCCTGATTCGGTTTGTAATCGTGGTACCATTGGATTTCAAATTCCTTCAAAATACAAAAAAGACCGTTCCCTCACCAAAATCAGCGCACAATTCAAGGGATATCCCGAATCGGAACTGGTGGATCTGCCCTCGCAAATGATGCAGGAGATCACGAACAAGACACAGGACAACAGGAAAATCCCTTATCAAAAAATGATTGACCTTGGGGAGAATGAATTTTCAACTTTCAGTTTCAGGAACAACCTCACCGGATTCATCAGGGCCAATATCAGTTGTGCCGCTACTTCAAAAGTCGTTTTTTATTTTGACGAAATGCTCACAAACGGGGATGTGAATACCAAAGTGCGGATGCAGGATGTCAATAATCAGGTCGTCTATGAGTTAGAACCTGGAAGTTACAAGATCGAAACATTCGAACCTTACACCTTTAAATACCTTAAAGTGATTGTATTGAAGGGAAAATGTCAATTCCGGGATATTTCATTACGTGAATTTGCCTATCCCGAGAATGGCATTACATCATTCAAAAGCAGTAACGATAAACTAAATGCAATATTTGCTGCTGCGAGGCAGACCTTTCGTCAAAATGCTGTTGACGTCCTCACCGATTGTCCTTCACGCGAAAGGGCGGGATGGCTGTGTGATAGTTATTTTTCAGCAATCATGGAAAAGGATTTTACAGGTAAATCGACAGTTGCCCGTAATTTCTATGAGAATTACGCACTGCCTGACCATTTCGATTTTCTACCGGAAGGGATGGTTCCCATGTGTTATCCGGCTGATCACAACGATGGGGTTTTTATTCCCAACTGGTCGCTTTGGTTTATCCTTCAGGTAAACGATTTTGCCCAGCGGGGTGGCGACCCTGAATTGGTTGCAAGCCTCAAGCCTAGGATTGAAAAACTGCTTGCTTATTTTCCCCGTTTTGAAAACAGCGATGGTTTGCTCGAAAAACTCGATAGCTGGATATTTGTCGAGTGGTCAAAAGCCAACGATTTCGTTCGGGATGTCAATTATCCTACCAATATGCTTTATAGCGAAGCACTTGCAAAAGCAGGGGAGCTTTACAAAAATCACAACTGGATCCAAAGAGCCAAAAAAATAAAAGAGGCAATTAAAAAACAGTCATGGAACGGATCTTTCTTTGTGGACAATGCTGTCAGAAACAGTGCAGGAAAATTGGAGGTCACCCAAAATACGACAGAGGTTTGCCAGTACTATGCCTTCTTTTTCAATGTGGCCACCCCAGAAACCTATCCGGAATTGTGGAAAAAACTGACCAACGAATTTGGCCCAAATCGCAATGATAAAGTTACTTATCCTAATGTATTCAGAGCCAATGCCTTTGTTGGCAATTACCTCAGGATGGATATTCTTTCCCAATATGGGTTGCAGGGTCAGTTGTTGAACGAAATACAGGATTATTTTTACAATATGGCACGCCTCACTGGTACCTTATGGGAAAACATGGATTCTCAGGCAAGTTGTGACCACGGTTTTGCATCTTATCTGGGTCATGTTTTATATCGCGATATTTTGGGTATTTCCAGTATAGATTATCTGAAGAAAGAAATAACTGTCCGTTTTACCGATATTGGACTCAATGAGTGCAGTGGAGTTATGCCTATCGAAAATGGTTCGTTTGGTTTAAATTGGAAACGGGATAAAAATAATCTCTTTTATTCGATCAAAAATGATTCAGGATATTCGGTAAAAGTTGAGAATACCGGAAAGGCTTCAATTATAGAAATACATTGACATATATGGAAATAGATTGCAATTTGCAGAAAATGATGGCAACTGGAAGTATTCAATAGAAATAATTGGAAATTTCTGGTTCCTGATGGAAAGTTCAGGAAGTATTCCCAAAATTCCATCATAAAGGGTCATATTCATAATAAAATTGGTTTTTAAACCTTTGACCGGACCAATGTTGGATTTTGACCACTGTTATTTGGACATCAACATCCCAAAATTCCGTTTTCCTTTCTCCAAGCCCCTACTCCAGACCAGGATACTCCAAGCTCCATGCCCTTCGCCCCAAGCCAGTTTTTTTGGGCATTAAAAAGCCCCGTACTCTTTTGAATACGGGGCCAGTTTAAGTTGGCGGCGGCCTACTCTCCCACTTTACGCAGTACCATCGGCGCTGACGGGCTTAACTTCTCTGTTCGGAATGGGAAGAGGTGG
>Ga0209083_1000849_pt1 | contig 39736 bp, 31 predicted proteins | sample AM7aDNAmetaG_FD_184132 | JGI IMG/M metagenome (GOLD analysis project Ga0209083, IMG submission 184132) | Freshwater microbial communities from Finland to study Microbial Dark Matter (Phase II) - AM7a DNA metaG (SPAdes) (version 3) | ecosystem: Environmental > Aquatic > Freshwater > Lake ... | reverse complement strand
AGCTGTCGGTTGTGAAACTTCCAACCGCCAAGCGTGGATTCGTATTGCTGCCCAGGCGCTGGGTGGTGGAACGCTCGTTTGCCTGGCTGGCGCGGTTCCGTCGTCTGGCAAAGGACTATGAGCGTCTGGCATCCACCGTTGCCGGGCTGCACCTGGTCGCGTTCGCCTGTGTGCTCTTGAGCCGACTCCTCGGAGACATCACGTGAAGTGCATAACACGCTCTAGAGAGCCTTCCCCTTCGCCACCGACGCCGGCCGCGGATACCGCGCATCCGTCCTTCCCATCTTCGTCATCTCCACAATCACGTGATGCTCCGCCCCCGGCAATTCCACCGGATGCACCACCGGCCGGCTGGCACTGAGCATCTTGATCGCCCGATCCGCCGCCGCGATCTCTTCCTGCGCCTTCGCCCCCTTCATCGCCAGCAGCGTCCCACCCTTCTTCAGCAGCGGAATTCCCCACTCCACCAGAAACGCCAGCTCCCCTACCGCTCGCGCAATCACCACATCACACGCCTCGCGCAGTTCTCCGCTGGCCACCTCCTCCGCCCGCTTTGCCAACACCGTCACATTGCCTAAGCCCAATTCCGTCGCGCACTGTTGTAGAAACGCCGCCTTCTTCTGCGTTGCCTCCACCAGAGTGATCCCACAATCCGGTAACACCACCGCCAGCGGAATCCCCGGCACCCCGCCCCCCGACCCGATATCCACAATCTTCAGCGCCCCCCGCGCGAGAGGCACATACGGCAGCAGCGTCAGCGCATCCCCCACATGCGCCACCATCGCCTGCTCACGATCCACAATCCGCGTCAGGTTCATCCGCGTATTGGCATCCGCCAGCAACTCCAGATATCGCCCCAACCGCCGATGCTGCTCCTCGCTCAGCACCCGCCCACCCTTCGCCGCCAGTTCATTCCACAATTCCATCACTTCTCCACCACGAGCAAACACTGCTGCGCATACAGATTATCCCCCTCCTGCATCTTCCTCACCTTCCCCTCCGCAAACACATGCGCCTCCGCCACCTTCACCCGATGCTGATGCACCCAGTCCAGGAAATCCTGCAAACACAGCAGGTGGATATTGGGCGTATCATGCCACCGAAACGGCAACTGCTTCGTCACCGGCATCCGCCCACCCAACAGCAGATCCAGCCGCACTTTCCAGAACCCAAAGTTCGGAAACGACACGATCCCGCGCTTCCCCACCCGCAGCATCTCCTGCAGCAGTTCGATCGGACGCCTCAATGTCTGCAGCGTCTCCTCCAGCACCACATAATCAAAACTCCCATCCGGGAACTCCTTCAGCCCCCGGTCCAGGTCGATCTGCAATACCGGCACACCCCGCGCCACGCATCCAAACACCCCCTCAGGCGCCAACTCAACCCCCTGCCCAAGCACCTGCTTCGACCGCAGCAGCCGCTGCAACAGTTCCCCCTCACCACACCCCAGGTCCAGCACCCGCGCCCCCTTGGGGATGATCTTCTCGATCACCTGATCTTCCCATCGCGATGGCGCCCCGGCCAGTTCCACCTCGCCCGCCTGCCCCATGGCGGCCACGATCTCTTCCATCGACACCTTCGACAGCGCTGGATCCATCTTCTCCAGCAGCGGCTTGAGCGTTTCCAGGTTCTTCCGCATCATCGCTCACCCCCCTCTTCGCCACCGATGAACGATTCCAATAGCTTCCCTACCGGCTCCTGCTCCACCAGGAACGAATCATGCCCATAGTTCGATGGCACATTCACATAGTTCACCGGCCGGCCGGCCCGACACATCGCAAACGCCAACTGCCGGCACTGCTCCGGCGTATACAGCCAATCCGATGAGAACGAGCACACCAGCATCTTCGATTTCAGCCGCTTGCATGTCTCCACCAGGTCGCCCCCGCCCCAGCGGTCAGCCGCATCGTAATGATTCATCGCCCAGGTGATATACAGATAGCTGTTGGCATCAAAGCGCTCCACAAACGACTGCCCCTGGTAGCGCAAATAGCTCTCCACCTCAAATTCGCCGCCCAGGGCCGAGGGCGTATCGCTCTCCTTCTTCTGCCGGCCGAACTTCTGGTGCATCCCCTCTTCCGACAGATAGGTGATATGCGCCATCATCCGCGCCACCGCCAGCCCATGGTCCGGCCCCGGCCGCCCGTAATATTCGCCCTGGTTAAAATGCGGATCAGTCATAATCGCCCGCCGACCCACCGCATTAAACGCCACCCCCTGCGTTGAGAGCCGATGGGCGGCCGCGAACACGATCGCCCGCTCCACACGCTCCGGATACGCCAGCGCCCACTCCAGCGCCTGCTGCCCGCCCAGAGACCCGCCAATCACGCAGCGCACTCGCTCAATCCCCAGCTTCTCCAGGAGTAGCGCCTGCACCTTCACCCAATCCGACACCGTCACCACCGGGAACGACAACCCATACGGCTTCCCCGTCGCCGGGTTAATCGAAGCCGGCCCGGTAGTCCCATAACACGACCCCAGCACATTCGGGCACACCACGCAGTACTTCCGTGTATCGATCGCCTTCCCCGGCCCGATCACCGTATCCCACCACCCCGGATGTTTCTTGCGATACAGCCGCCCCGTCTGCTCCCAATTCTTATCCCACCCCGCCACATGCGCATCCCCCGACAGCGCATGGCAGATCAGCACCACATTATCTTTCGCCTTCGACAGCTTCCCATACATCTCATACTCAACGTCGATGGCGCTGATCGACCCACCCTTTTCCAATGCCAACACCTGGCCGTCGACAATGCGCAGACTCTTCCCCTCCGTCCAGCCCACCGATCGCGGCGAATCCGGCGGATCATCCGCCACCCGCCGCACCCGCGGCAAAGCATTCTGTGTTTGCGTTATCTCAGCCATATCAGAAGTAGCCAAGTTTACACGCACCACGTAGGGTGTGCACGTACCCGTGCGCACCTGGCAAACCAGTGGGCAATACCCCACTATAGCGGTACAGTACTGCCACAACCCTGGAATTGCCGGGGGGTGCCGGTCAAGAATCTTGCAGGAGGACATGATGAAACGCCTTGCTCTTTGTCTCTGCTGTCTCTCGGTGGCTCTGATGGCCCAAATCGCCTTTGGCCAGGCCAAATACCCCCAGCAGTGGAACATGGTTGGCGCCAACTTAAGCAACGATGCCGGTATGGACAGGCTCATCGCCATGCTCAAGCAGTCCAAAGACTGCGGCTGCACCCACGTCATGATGGATGAGGGTGGGTGGATGCGCAACGCCGAAAACCCCGAGTACCTCGCCCGAGTCGCCAAGGTCAAAGCCACTGCTTCCGAACTCGGGATCAACATCGTCCCCACCGTCTACGCCTTCGCTGTGGCGACCAAATACCTCAGCGTCGATCCCAACCTCAGCGCTTCGCAGCCCGTCAAGGACATGCCCTTCGTGGTCACCGGCAAAGTCGCCGTCCCCGACCCCTCTGGCACCCTCGACCTGTCCGACCTCATGACGAAGCCCGATAACGGCTTCTACGCCAAGCACTTCAATCTTCCCAACTACATGTATTACAAGGTGACCCTGCGCACCACGGCAAAACCGGAGGATCGCGAAATCTTCCGCGCTTCCACCATGGACAATCTGCGCTGGCTCACCCGCGCCTATCCAATCGTCAGGCAAGTCGGCGATGAATGGGTGACCACCAACACCTTCAACACGCTTGACGGCCACGACCTTCGATTGCGCCTGACGCTCAAAGACCCGAAAACCTTCAAGAGCATCAAAGCAGAACTGGCCGGCCCACTCTTGATCCTCCGCCGCCAGATGACCCCACTTACCGTCACCAGTGAAGATGGCCAGACGGTGTACGAAGAGGGCAAGGACTTCAAGAAGCTTGTCGATCCCGACATCGCCGCCGGCAAGGTTTCCTATTCCTGGGAACACAACCCCGCCAGCATCGAACTGACCGACGACTCCCGCATCAAGGATGGCCGGAAACTTAAGGTCTCCTTCTTCCATGCCGCCAAGTGCTACGACAAAGCCAACATGACCATGGAAGACCCGGCCGTCTATCCGATCATGGAAAAGGATGTGAACAATTGCGTCAAAGTGTGGAACCCGACCGGGTTCTTCATGCACTTCGATGAGATCCGCATCGGCGGCTTTGAAACGCCCAACATTCCCCCGGGAAAAATCCTCGCCGACATGTGCAAGCGAGGCGTCGATGTGATCCGCAAGGCGTCGCCCAATGCCACCATCTACACCTGGAGCGACATGTTCTGCCCCGACCAGAACGCCTGGCCCGTCGGCGAAGAAGGCGTCAAGAACTTTTATCTGGTTCACGGCAACTGGGCCGGCTCATGGGATGGCCTGCCCAAGGATGTCACCATCATGAACTGGGTCGACGGCGCCAAAGGCGTCAAGTTCTTCGGCGACCGCGGGAATTCGCAGATCCTCTGCGGCTACTACGATGCGACGACCGCCGCCGGCATGAAGAAAAACATCACCGCCTGGAAAAAGGATTCCGCCGGCGTAAGCAACATCCTCGGCGTCATGTACACCCAGTGGGGCACCGGCTACAACAACATGAAGCCCTACTTCGACCTCCTCAACACCTACGACCAGTGGTCCAAAGCCCCCAACTAACAAACCAAGCGAACCCCAAGACGAACGCTCAAAGAACCCCCAAAGAGCCGCCAGCGTGAACTGGCGGGTTTCGCGCAAGGCACCCCGGCCCCGCACCGCGGCCCGCTGCGCATTCACGTGTGCAATGTTGAGACCCTGTTGTCCCGCCTCCAAGGATTTCGCTTGTATGGCGTCAAAGCACCTGTGTACCATTGCAACGGGTTCTCCGCTGCAGCGTGCGGCCAAACTCTGACATGGAAGCTATATGACTCAAGTTAGAATCAGTTGGGCCATTCCCTGGCTCATCTGTATCGTTGCGCTGACCTGCTTCTATACGTCTGCACGCGGATCGGAAGCGGCCAACAACGGAGCCACAACAAGATCGACGACTCAAGCAGCCCCCACAACGTCAGCAACCGAAGTCCCGCTCATCTATGATCAGCGTCTGAATCACGACCCGCTGCCGGAATCGGACGTAAGCTCGATTCTGAAGTTCACGAAACAGGTCACTCACCTTGACCGGAAGGTGTGGTTCATTCTGGTACATTACTCCCGCACCTCCTCGCCCGAACGAGACTGGAATGCCACTGTCTACTTCGTTCCCGAGAGAACGACTCCTCGCTTGCGCACCGGCCGATCTGTTTCGGTTGACTCTCTGCGCTTCAGGTGGTGGCCAACCATGTCCAAGAACGCACCTGATACGAAGTATCATGTGGACGAGTACTATCAGGTCGCAGAACCAGAGCACCCATTTGCTGACAAACTGGATCTGCCGGATCCCCTGCTGTGGCCGTTCCCCCGTCCCAGTGACATCAGTGAGACTGACATGATCGAACTTGTGGACCTAGTTCGCACTGAGATGCGACTTCCACACAAAGGAAGTGTTGGCGTCACTTGTCCCAACGCGCCCATTCATCAGTTTCAGATGGGCCAAAACGGCGAGATCAAGGTCTACACGGGCAGTCAGCAGCATGGACTTGCGGGATGCGGAGATCTGTTCACTTGTGTCAAACAGAATGGGAAGTGGGTCGTCAAGAGCATGGCCTTCTGGGTTTCCTAAGGGGCCCACGGTTGGTGCCGATGGCGGAGTGGGCTAACGCCCAAGGAACTTCGTTGGCCTTTCGCCCCTCACACCACCATCTTCCCCACCACCATCCCCACCCAGATCACGGCAGGCAACACCTCCACCATCACCATCAGCCCCCAACCCACCCCCAGCAACACCGACCAGGCCACCGTGGCAGCCCGGGATACACCAGCCGTATGATCATCTCTACACGCGGCCGTATACGCGGTATTCAACAGCTGCCTCTCGCCCTCTGAATGAGATCCGTATTCGTCTTCCCTTCACTAGCAATTTCCATGCCCGAGCTCGCTTAACAAAATGCGAATTTTCCCCGCCGTTCCTAACCCCTTGTCAATCCTCAATCTCTTCTTATCAAATCTTGCAGACCACTCCTATATGTGGAGGGACCGCGTTTCGTTCGTAGTTCAAGCTTCAGCTTGCGATGGTTGTTCAAGCTTTAGCTTGTCCGCGCACCCAGCGGGCCACGCTATTTGACAATCCAATACAACTATTCCTAGCGGACAAGTAGGTGATCGCCGCCCAGAGATGCGCATCGAACCTGCGCACCTCCTCCCCCAAATATGCCCTAACCACTTGTTTATACAGCACTTGCCGCACACCACCCCCCCCTCGCCCCGAACCTGCGCACCTGCTTTCGCACCCAGCAGGCGCGATTTCGGTTTCGTTTCCGCTCTCGGCTTTTCCCAACCCCTTGCCCTCCCCACCCCGCTGCCGTAAGAAGCTCCCGTGGCCAAGTTCCATCCAACTCCCCGTTGGGTCCTCAACCAACTTCGCCTCGCCTACGGTCCTCGCCCGTGGACCAACCACGGCAACCCTGTCTCCATCCTCGTCGGCACCATCCTCTCCCAGAACACCAGTGACACCAACTCATCCGCCGGCTACCGAAAGCTCTGGAATCGCTTCCGCTCCTGGAAGAAGGTTGCCGACGCCCCCACCGAGGAGGTCGCTCGCTGCATTCGCATTAGCGGCCTAAGCAACATCAAAGCCCCGCGCATCCAGACCATCCTCCGCCAGATCCGATCCGAGCACGGGAAGATCAGTCTCGATCACCTCGCCTCCATGTCGATGCCCGATGCCCGCAGCTACCTCTTGAGTTTCACCGGCATCGGCCCCAAGACCGCCAACTGTGTTCTGCTGTTCTCCCAGTTCCACGCCGTCTTCCCGGTCGACACCCACATCCATCGCATCGCCATCCGCCTCGGCTGGCTTCCGCCGCGAACGTCCGCCGATCAGGCTCACGACTCGCTCGAGCCCGCCATCGCTCCGGCCGAACGCTACGAGATGCATGTCCTGTTGATCACCCACGGCCGCCAAACCTGCAAAGCCCGCAGCCCACTCTGCCACCGCTGCCGGCTTCAACCACGCTGCCCCATGGGCCAGCTTCAGCGCAGTGGCAAGGGCACTTGAGACCGGTATTACCGCCATTTCGTGAACTTTTACATCGCCGACCACCAGACTTCGCGCACCTGATGGCCTAGCGTTCCTGAAGGGTGGAAATGGGGAATAGAGAAGCCGCCGCACCGTGCGCGTGCGAGTCAATCGGCGGCCATGAAGGAGAGATGGATATGAATCGGTATGCAATAGCACTTGCCGCAGTATCAGCTCTTGGAACGTTCGCGCTGGCCGCGACACCGCCGGCCGGATCAAGCAGCGCATTCAAGTTTACTCCCGCGCCGCCGCTTCAAAGCGCGCCCGGAAATGCGCCGGTGGCCGCGCCAAGTAATGCGCCAGTTGCTTCGCCCAGCGCTGTGCCCTCGGTAGGGCCCAGTAATGCCCCAGTGGCCGCGCCCAGCAACGTGCCCTCGGTAGCGCCAAGCAATGCGCCCGTCGCCGCGCCCAGCAATGCGCCCGTAGCTGCGCCAAGTGCTGCGCCCGCGCCCAGCAACGCACCCTTGGCAGGCAACGCAGCCCTCGCAGCGCCAACCAGTCCTGCGGCCGCAGATACGAGTGATACGCTGCTTGACCTCCCCGACACCAGTGGCAAGATGGACATGCGCGGCATCCAAGGCAGCCCCGCTGACCAGGCCATACCTGCGGGCAGCACGCTAGACAGCAATGACGCTCTGCTGAACGTTCATCCCATGACCGGTCTCCCCAACATCCTCGATTTGCCTCCGGGCCGCCCCACCGTCATCGGGCCAGTCACGCGCGACGAGACCACCGGCGCAGGGATCCACAGGTTTGTCGACCCCACGCTTCCCCCCCAAAAGATGCAGCCGTTGCGTCCCATGCCAGTGCCCAATAACAGCGGTAGCCGCACAACCAGTGCCAAATCGGGCAAATGATACCCCTGCGCGGCAGCGCCTGGGCCAGCAACTAGACCAGTCTTCGCTGGCTCAGGCCATCTCTGGCCCGATCGCACAAGGTGCCAGCGGCGGCATGCTGCTTGCCTCCAGTTTCAAAGGATGGACCACTCGCTGGCAAGCACTATAATCAGCCGCTAACTCGCGGCCGCTTGTGCGGCTCACCGGGCCAGAACACACACAACCAACGCTGCCATATGCCCTTTACACTCACCAAGGCCAACGAAGATACCATCATCCTGGATGATCAGGGGCTTGATGCCGCCAACCGCTGGGTGCTCAACTTCGGCCCCCAGCACCCCGCGACCCATACCACGCTGCGCCTGGTGCTGGAACTCGATGGCGAGCGTGTCGTTCATTGCACGCCGCACATCGGCTACCTCCATTCCGGGTTCGAGAAGCTCGGCGAGCACCTCGACTACAACCAGTATGTCACTATCGTCGACCGCATGGACTACTCCGCGCCGATCTACAACGAGTTGGCGTGGCACGGCGCCGTCGAGAAACTGCTGGGCATCGACCTAACCCCGCGCACCAAGGTCCTGCGCACGATCGCCGGAGAACTGGGTCGGATCCAGTCGCACCTGCTCTGCATTGGCGCCGCCGGCCTGGATCTGGGCGCATTCACCGCCTTCTTGTACGGCTTCAATGAACGCGAACTGATCTACGACATCTGTGAGTTCATGACCGGCCAGCGTTACCACACGAGCTGGACCCGCGTCGGGGGCCTGAACCAAGATCTGCCCGATGAGGCCGTCTTCCAGAAGATGATGCACAACCTGATCGACAACGCCCTGCCCCGGGCCTTGGGAGACATCGAGGCGCTGCTGAACCGCAATCGCATCTTCACCGAGCGCACGCGCGGCATCAGCCCGTTGAGCAAGGCTGATGCGATCGCCTGGAGCATCACCGGCCCGGTCGCCCGCGCTGCCGGCGTCAAACGCGATGTCCGCAAGGATGACCCCTACCTCTGCTTCAAGGATAACTGGGATGGCAAGGGCGCCCCGGCCGTGGACTTCAAGGTTCCGATCATGACCACCGGCGATGTCTACGCCCGGTACTATCTCCGCATCGAAGAGCTGCGCCAGTCGATTCACATTATCCGCCAACTGCTCGATAACATCCCCGGCGGCCCGGTGAACATCAGCCCGGAAACCAAGGATGTGCAGCCGCCGAAGGATCAGGTCTACGGCTCGATCGAAGGCCTGATCCATCAGTTTGAGATGATCATGACCAACCGCGGCTTCACCACCCCGGTCGGCGAGGTCTATAACTGCATCGAGTCGGCCAACGGGGAGTTGGGCTACTACATCGTGTCTGATGGTTCATCGACCGCCTGGCGCGCCCGCACCCGCCCGCCGATCTTCATCAACTATCAGGCCTTCCCCAAGCTCATCGAAGGTCACACGATCTCCGATGTGGTTGCCGTCCTCGGCTCGCTGAACATCATCGCCGCCGAACTGGATCGGTAGGTCCGCCATTTACGGCCGCAGCACGAAACCCGGCAGATCGTCCTGGCGAACCTGAATGTGACCGGGGATCAACCGCAGGCCATAGGAGCAGACCAGTACCGCCACCGCGATAAAGATCACGCGGATCAGGAACGTCCAGCGAACGCGGAAAAGGAACATCAGCCCGGTCACCGCAAGTCCTGCAAACAGCGTCGCCACCAGCATGACCAGAAAGACCGCTCCCACCGCGTACCATGTTCCCGTGGAGAAGTCATCGGTCCGTGACAGCATGTTCAAGCCACCGGCCATGCCCACCGCCAAAGGGCAGACAATCAGCAACACACTGCCAATGCGCTCCATCAACCGGTCGGGCGCTTCAGGCGCCACGCCGCCGTACATCGACGGCATGCGGATTTCGCCCATCGCCAGAAACGGCTGATCCATCTGGGACATGCCATTGCCCCCGGGCACTTGCGGGCTGTCAATCGTGGAAGAGATCGGGGATGCAACTCGAAGAACATGGTTTGGCGGATCGGCTTCCGGCGCAGCAATTCCGCTGCCACCGCCACTGCTCGACCCGCCCCCGGCACTGGTGCTTAGTCCGGCGGCCAGATCTTCATCATCGTCATCCAGCGTGAGATCCAGATCCGGACGTAACTGCCCACACACAAGGCAAGTCACCGCTGTCTTACCCTTCTCCTTGGGAAACGGGGTTCCGCAGCGTGAACAGAGGATTTCAGCGTTTCCAGACATCTTCAACACCCATCATTGGGCTCACTGGCGCCGATATGGCGCCACCGAGCCATATTGGATTAACGGTACGCTGAAAAATCGATGACTGCAAGATATATTGATTGCACAAAATGCTCTCTGGTCATCCTGACCGCAGAACCGACGGAGCTTCAGCGTGATGCAGACCGCAAACCAAAGGCTCTCCCATTGATGCTTCCGATCGAAGATAATTCAACTCCGGTGCAGTTCTTGGCCCCCCATTACCGGCTCCGATGGCATCTCGGCACGGTCCTGTTGACCGCGGCTATCAGTTCGGGCCTGGCACGCCTGACCGGCATCAACCTCGGACTGTTCCTTGGCGGATTGGTTCTTTGCGCTATGCTGGCTCCCTATGCCGCAGCTCTCTGGGATAGGCCCAGGCACGGCCTGATCGCGGCCGCATGCGTGGCGCACGTGATCGCGGCCAACTGGCTCTGGGCGGTGTGGGCCGATCCTGCGGTACACCTGCGCAGTTGGCTGGGCATGTATGGGGTGATGATCGGCGTTGTCCTGCTTGAGGCAAGCCTGGTGGCGGTGCTGCATCGTGCGGGCCTGCGCTCCACGTCGGCCGCCGGGCTGACCGTGATCCTGGGATTGCTCTGGCTCACGGCTCCCATCTGGCTCTTCCCCCACCTCCAGACCCCGGGACTGCTTTCGTGGATGCAACGGCTGATCAACATCCACCCGGTCTTTGCGATCAACAGTGCCGCCCCTTTGTCCATCTGGCCCGAGATGCCCATCGCCTACACGCTCATGAATCTGAATCAGGATGTTCCCTACACGTTGCCGACAAATCCCATCGCCGCCATTCTCGCACATGGCGCTGTTGCCGCTTTGCTTTGCTTGATCTGGATCAAAGAGCCACGTCAGTCGGGGCGGTAGAAAACGATGAAGTTCAGCGTTGCAACGCAAGGCCGCGTTCGCTTAACTTGAGAAACCCAGTAGCACAGTGTGAAGGAGTGAGTCTGTCTCGGAAGCTTTCCAAACGTTGGTTCGCCTTGGCGATCCTGATCGGCATCCTCACCGGTGTCAGCGGATTCACGTTCAGGTATGCCGAAGGCTTCTCCTACCTGTCCAACGACCCAAAGGTCTGCGTGAACTGCCACATCATGAATGATGAGTATGACTCCTGGCGCAAAGGGCCGCACCACTCCTTCGCCACCTGCAATGATTGCCATGTGCCCCCAGGGTTCCCGGGCAAGTACATCGCCAAGGCGTCCAATGGGTATCACCACTCCAAGGGCTTTACGTTCCAGGATTTCCATGAGCCCATCCTGATCAAAGAGAAAAACAGCCAACTCTTGCAGGACAACTGCCTGCGTTGCCATGGCGATTTCGTCCATGAGATCGTGCGCGGCAGCACCTGGGATGACAACGCCATCCGATGCGTGCACTGCCATCGTGGTGTCGGGCATGGAGCAATGAAATGAGCGGAATGAGGAAGACCATGACTGCATTGAACCGTTACCGGGGCCGAGTTCTGGGCTTTGTCCTGATTGTTCTTGTCGTCGCGGCCCTGACTGCGGCGGCGACGGCACTCCTGGTCAACATCTTTGAGCGCAAGCAGGAACAGCGCAATCCGTTCCTCAAGCTCGTCGAAGTTGATGAGAACACGGTGGATCCGGCGAAATGGGGCGTCAACTGGCCACGCGAATACGATGGCTATCGCCGCACCTCCGAGCCAACGCGCACCAAGTATGGTGGCGGCACGGGGACCGAAGGTGAGACCCCGCCGGAGAAGGCGCTGCGCGACCCCTGGCTCAGCCGCATCTTCGCAGGCTACCTCTTTGCGGTTGACTACCGCGACCGCCGCGGCCATGCGTTCATGCTGCAAGACCAGGAGAGCACCAGGCGCAACATCCCGGTCGAGGCCAAGCAGTCGGGCAATTGCCTGCACTGCCACGGCTCCATCATGCCGCTCTACCGCAAACTCGGCAAAGAGGCCCTGCCCAATGGCAGCGATGCCGAGCAGGTGCAAAAGGGCCTCTCCCTGGTCAGCGAAATGAGCTACTGGGATGCCCATAAAGCACTGGCGGAAACGACCGGCGGCGCTCATCCCGTATCCTGTGTTGACTGCCACGATCCCGGGACGATGGAACTTCGCGTCACCCGCCCCGCCTTCATCAACGGCATTCAGGCATTCGCCAATTCCGATGTTTCGGCACCGCATCTTCCCAGCATCGAGCGCTGGCGCAAGGGAGACCGGAAGACACCGTACAGTCCCAACACCGATGGCACACGCCAGGAGATGCGCTCGTTCGTCTGTGGCCAGTGTCATGTCGAGTATTACTGCGGCAAGGGGATGACACTGTTCTTCCCCTGGAACGAGGGGCTCAAGGTTGAACAGATCGAGCACTACTATGATGGCCTGCAGGTAAATGGCCACCGCTTCAAGGACTGGGTGCATGCCGAAACGGGCATCGAAGTGCTCAAGGCGCAGCACCCGGAGTTTGAGCTCTGGAGCCAGGGCATTCATGCCAAGAGCGGCGTTGCCTGCGCGGATTGCCACATGCCCTACAAGCGCGAAGGCGCGATGAAGGTCTCCGAGCACTGGGTTCGCAGCCCTTTGCTGATGGTGAATCGGTCATGCCAGCCGTGCCATCCATATCCGGATGACGAGATCAAGAGCCGGGTTGAGGCGATCCAGGATCGGCATTTTGCCCTGCTGAGCCGTGCCGGGACGGCCGCCGTGTCGATGCTCGATGCCATCGTGACGGTGCGCAAGCCCTACGATGAGCAGAATCGCGAGGCGGCATCCGCCAGAGCTCGCGACATTCTGGCAAAAGACCCGGCGTATGCGGCACTGCCGCAGGACCAGCGGGAGGCAAGGTTGCAGGCGGAGCTTAAGGCCAACCTGCAGACGCTCTGGGCGGCCATGGTCGAGAAGGACCCCAGGCTCAAGGAACTGGGCGAACTGCAGCGGGCGGCCCAATGGCGGTTGGACTTTGTAGCGGCCGAGAACTCGATGGGTTTCCATGCGCCTCAGGAATTGGCGCGGATTCTCGCAGAGTCGATCGATTTGTCACGCCAGGCCGAAGTCAAGGCGACCGCCATGCTGGCGGGCAAGATGGCTGAGGGTCTGCCAACCACGCCAGCGGTCCCGGCCGTCGGCCCGGCGAGGTAGACCTTCGCAACGGTCTTTGTGGGGAGACTCCACAAACTCCCTATTTTGCGCATTCCATGTACATGACCATGTTTCTATACTGCAACAGCCAAGGACTATAGCTAGGGATGGCGCTCTGAAATGGCAAATCCGTATCATGTGTATCGTTTGTCGGACTGCATGGAGCGGATTGGCCGCCGCAAGGAGCCCATCCTCATCCAATGCTGCAATCAGGACTGCCGTCCAGGGACCGATGTGTGCGCCCATCACTCCTCTTTTGAGCCGTTGGTGGACTTGCCCCTGTCGATCATCCTGATCCATCACCGCGATCTGCCGAATATCCTGATGCTGCACCCTGGGCTACGCTGGGGCGATGCGGTGCTGATGCTTGACGGCCGGGTCGTCCGCCACTGGCAATGCATGCCCTCACGCACCGAACTCGACACCATCCTGGCGGAGCTTTCCGAGCTGCAAGACAAGTGATAGCCAGCGTTCTGTATGACGGGTTACGGTCTTTCGGAGAACCCGAGGGTGCCGGCTTTCTTTCCGAGGCCGATGGTATGGCGTAGCCGTGATGTCGTCGGAAGGGGTGAGGGCGGTTGTGGATAAGTAGCAGGTGCGCAGGTTCTGGTTGGGGGTACCCCCATGTCGTTAACTGCAGTGATGGCATGTGGTTAGGTGGAGGTTGGGGGAGGAGGTGCGCAAGTTCCCCGGGGAGAAGCCAGGAGTCAGAAGACAGAAGTCAGAGGTCGGAGGTCAGAAGTCGGAAGTCAGGCGCGTGTGGCCCTGCGGAAATAATGTGTGACAATCTGTGACAAAGTGTGACATTGGCCGGGGAATCGGCAAATGCAAACCTGATGCCAGTGCATATCCAGTTGCCAGAGAGTCCTGGCGCAGCCGGGATTTCGCTTCGCTCAACGCGGGCACGGTGGTGCGGGTATTCGGTTGCCAAAGATCCGAGGCGCATAAAAACACGTCTCTCTATATATATGGGGTGGTTGGGCGGGGTTTTGTTCGGAAAGGGCGGAAAAAGCGGGGGGCCAAAAAATTCCAAGATTTTTTGGTGGCAAAGTTTTGTGATTCAGGCACGAAGGGGGCACACGGGGGAGAGGGCGAGGCGCTCTTCGCCTACACCACGTCCCACATCGCCGGCCGTTGCCCGGCCTTACTCCATGTCCCGGCGGCATACATCACCCCGTCCGCCAATGGCGCGACCACGACCTTGAGCACCCCTACATCATTCAACACATGCACCACAGGATGCCCGTGATCCGAAACATTCACCAGCGACAGGCTGCCCACGCTGGGAGCGGAGATATCACTATCCAGCATATACGCGGGCGTAGGGCTTCCCTTGGGCAGCTTCAGCCCCGTGATCGTCAGTTTGCCCAGCGTCGCTCCCGTATTGGTAAAGTCATCATGCCCGGCAAATCGCCCGTCAAAGTCCGTATCCACACCCACCAAGATCGAACTATGGGCCATCGCGGCCGCACTAAACTTCGCAATCGATCCAGTCGTCACGATCCGGCTGGTCGTAACCCAGCTTCCCACCGCAATGGACGATACCGCGAGCCCCTGCACGCAGATATCCGCATGACTGATCTGCTTGAAGGTCAGCGACACCGCCGCCTTGCCCGGAGATCGTCCCAGGCTGTTGAGCAGCACCTCGCCACTCTCAACCACGCTCTTGGCGCTGATGCTCTTAATGAGCCCATCACTGGTGATGTCCCCTATCTGATACAGCCCATCACCGTTTCTCCCTTTCTTCACAGTGATGCTCAGGGCGCTCTTGGCGGTGGTATCGATCAGGCCCACCTGGTTGCCCCAGAAGCTGCCCATGCCGCCGCCGCTGAGCTTGAAGGTCACTATATCCCCGTCGCCGTCCGCGATGCTGACGTTCTTGTTGGCCCGGCCATCCACCCGCCCAAACTCAAACACCGGCACACCCGGGATCCCCAGTTCCTTCTCCACGCTCAGGCCCCCGGAATCCGCGGCCCGAATGCGCACGGCATAGTCACGCCCCGGAATGTAGTTGAACGTGATCGCTGTCACCAGGCGGTTGCCAACGATCCTGAAGCTGGCGTTGTCGTCCGCCCCAGGGCCACTGACCAGGGCATAAGTAATGCTGTCTGTGCCATCGGCACATGTCGCCGATAGTCTGCCCACGGTCGTACCCACGGGCTGGCCCTCGGGAACTCCCGACCCCGACAGCGCCAGATCCAACGGCGCTTCATTGACGTTTATGACGCTGATCGTGAAGGCCTTTTCGATAAATACCGTCATTCCGTCGGTGGCGCGGATGCGGATGCTATAGCTGTTGCGCACCTCGTAGTTGAACGAGATGGTTGCCACAAGCTGGTTGTTGACGATTGCGAAGGTGGCGTTGTCCGCGCTGCCCTCGCCCGGCACCAGCGTATAGACAATGCTGCTCTGGGCCTCGGGATCATCGCTCAAGAGATCACCCACAACCGTGCCGGCCGGATCATTCTCCGGCACGCTGGTGTTGGAAAGCGTAAACCCGATCTTGCTTTCGTCGATGTCGGTGATGTTGATGGTAACCGTCGCATGGCTGCTCAGGTTGGGAACACCGTTGTCAGTGACCTCTACCGTCAGGTCATACTTGCGTGGCATGGTCTCATAGTCCAGGTATTCCGCTTTCACGACCGAAATCAGACCTGTTGTGGGGTTAATCGCAAAGACCCCATTGGGGTCTCCGCCCAGGATGGCAAAACTGAGCACATCCTCGTCCGGATCGTGAACCTGCACGAGGCCTACTGGTGCACCCACCGCACGATGTTCCTGGACGTACAAGACCTGGTCCGCGATGACCGGCGCGTGATTCGGTGCCTTTACCGTGATCCTCACGGTCCCTACGTTCGAGAGTGCCGAACCATCAATCGCCCAGAATGTAAAGCTGTCCAATCCCACGTAGCCCGTATCGGATATATAGGTGTAACTGCCGTCGGTCTGCAGCACGAGTTCCCCGTGCGCCGGCGGCGCATTGGCGCTGTATCGGAGGCCGTTGCCATGAGAGTCCCCACCGCTGACGGCGCCAGCGTACAGCGTGCCAGATTCCACCGTGATGCTCTGGTCAAACACCACGGGAAGGTTCCACCCTCCGACATACGCATATAAATCCGGCGCGGAGAACCCATATAGCATCACGCCCACGGGCGCAGCGCCATGGACGATGTGTGTACCCACGTCAACGCGTATGCTGGCGGTGACGTAGCGAGTGTTGCTGACGGGGGTGAACTCCGAAACGGGAATTGCCTCTCCATCCAGGAGCACCGTTGTTCCTGCAGTAGTCCAGAAATTGATGAAGTGGGAGCCGAACCCGTATGCCGGTGTGCTGATCATATAGGCCGTCAAAGCGGAGTCGGCCGGCGGAACGATCACCATCGTGGCATCGACATTGGCCCAGGGATTAGACTGGTAGCCGTTTGCATACTGGGCTACGAGGACCGGCTTGTTCGAGTTGATATCCTGGGCGGCACTGCCCTGCCACTCGTAGTACTGACCCGCCGAGAGCGGCGCGATGGCAACGCCATTGACCGTTACTTGCGTGCCGTCCTCCGCAGCCAGCACCCGGAATGCGTCGCCGGAACTCGCCGGAGCCATCGGCACCGTGATGTAGTGATCGCCCCAATTCATCACGGGGAGGAGTTGTTCCACGACATAAGGATTGCGCTGATTGCCGCTGAAAACCGCAACCGGGCGATCAGATTGGATTTGTGTGCCGGTCAAGTCAACGTAGTTCGTGGTGGTCTGGAGTTGGTAGACTTGTCCCTTGTCCAGCGTCACTTCGTAGGGAATCCCTGCCAGATGAGTGCCCGCATCCACACTGGGGATGATGGTCACTGTCGTCTCATCTTCGGTGCCCACCACCTCAATCTGGGTCCCCAGACCATAAACATAAGTATCATAAGGGTGAACCATGTCCGCGATGGCAACATAGGAGTTGCCCAGCACATCCACTGGCAAAGCCGTGAATCCATCGCTAGACGTCGCCTGTTGGCTCATGCCGTAGACGGCGATCTCCTGATCTGACGTCACGTGGATACCCACGTTCGCGATGCCGTCCTCGCCGTTGGCGTATGCGTCCCACGGCACCGCCACTGTGGTGACATCTCCCGGCTCAACCACATAACTCTGCGTCCACCCCATGCCAGGGATCGCCACGGTTACGTGCGCCTCCTGCCTGGAGGACAGATGCAGAAACTTGGCCGGGTCCTCCCCGGGTGAGCTGTACAAGGGTCCGAGATGCACCCCGAACGCCAGCCAGAACTCCTTCCCCATGGTGTCCGGGCCCTGAGGCGGCCACTGTCGCTGCGGCATGACGGTGATATTCACCGTTGCCGTGTTGGAATCCCACTGCCCATCGTTGGCCAGGTAGGTGAAGCTGTCCGGACCGTAATAGTTGTTTGCTGGAGTGTAGATGAATGTGCCATCTGCCTGGAATGACAGCGAGCCATGCCTGGGCATGATCACCGGGCGATAGCTCAGGGCATCCCCGTTTACATCGGTACCGGTTACTGCGCCAACGACGGCTGTGCCTTCGTCCGTTGTCAGCGCCTGATCGGCAACCACAGGGGCATGGGCATGCTCACTGATCTTCGCCACAAAGGCGTCCAAACCGCCACCGTTAAAGCAAGTATCGGATCCGCCACTGGCCCAGCCAGGCGAACGAGTATACCCTGTTACCCACACATTGCCGTTGCCATCCGTGGTGATGGCAGTCCCCTCCCTGTCCGAATTGTCGTCGGCCATGTCCCCATTGCCGTTCACCGGATAAGATTGTACGCCACCCCCCAGATAACTCGACCACGCCAGCGTTCCATCAGCGTTGATCTTTGCTACAAAGGCGTCGCCGCTATCGCCATTGAAGCTGGTATCGAACCCGCCACTGGCCAAGTCAGACGAATAGGTAAATCCCGTCACCCAGACGTTGCCGCTGCCGTCTATGCTTATGCCAGAACCTCTGTCCTCGCCGCTGCCCCCCAGATAGCTTGACCATGCCAGTGTCCCATTCGCATTGATCTTCATCACGGTAGCGTCGTATTCACCGCCGTTGTAACTGATATCGAACCCGCCACTGGCCCAGTCAGGCGAATTGGTATATCCCGTCAGCCAGGCAGCGCCGCTGCCATCGATCGCTATGGCAGCGCCCAGGTCATTCAAGCCGTCCCCCAGATAACTCGACCACGCCAGCGTTCCATCAGCGTTGATCTTCGCCAAGAACCCGCTGTTGGACGTGCCCAAACCCCCACTGAAACTCGTATCGAACCCGCCCACGGCCCAGCCAGCCGAACCGGTCCAGCCTGCTACCCACGCATTGCCGTTGCCGTCGATGGCTATGGCGTTGCCGGCGTCTGAGAACCAGCCCCCCAGATAGCTCGACCACGCAAAGGTCCCATCGGCATTGACCTTCGCCACAAAGGCGTCGGGGTTCCCGAGGGTCCCCCAAGTGTTGAAGGTCGTATCGAACCCACCTTTGGCAAAGTCGGGTGAATTCGTCGCTCCCGTGATCCACGCGTTACCATTGCCATCAATGGCTATGGCCGCGCCGTCGGTTGCGTACATGCCCCCCAGATAGCTCGACCACGCCAACGTCCCATCGGCAAGGATCTTCGCCACATAGGCATCTTGCCCTCCAACAAAGGTAGTATCGAACCCGCCGTGGGCGAAGTCGGGCGATGTGGTCGTCCCCGTCAGCCACGCATTGCCGCTGCCATCGATGGCTATTCCGGCACCCCAATCATCGCCGCTGCCTCTCAGAATGATCGACCACACCAGTGTTCCATCGGCGTGGATCTTTCTAACGAAGGCGTGCAAATCACCGTTGTAGCTAGTATCCCACTCGCCGCCGGCAAAGTCGGGTGAAGAGGTGGTACCTACTACCCACACATCCCCGTTGCCATCCACGGCCGTGGCCGCGCCGGAGTCCTCGCCGCCGCCCCCCAGATAGCTCGACCAGTCCAAGACGGGCGTGTCCGCCAGAAGCGTTCGCTGCTCCAGACCCTCGACCAGCGCCCCGGTTGCCCGACGAACCGCGCTCACCGGCCTGTCAACCCGACGCCCACAATCCTTCCACTGTGTCACGGCACACTCCTGTTACGCCTATAGCGTACTCATCAGAGCGCCACCTGCCAATCAAAAATACGCAAATTTCCCAATATCCCGACATCCTTAACCCACAGAAGCATTTGGCAACAAGGACGCGGCTACGGCCGCGGCAGCACGGGGTACACTCGATGGCGAGTGTGCTGCACGCGGCCAAATGCGAGTGCCCGGTGCGGCTCTGTGAGTTCCACAACATTTCTTTGACATCAGAATCCGGGCTGGGTACTCTGCTTCTGCCCTGTTAGCCACCCGCAATGGGTGGACTTTCCCGATGCCATCTCGCTTGCCCAAGCAGATGGCAAGCCACTAGCCGCCTCCGCCCAGAGGCGGCTGCTTTTTCCCCCTATGCTTCCCCCACCATCAACTCCGGAAAGAACGGGTGTGGCCATATTTTGTGGCAGTCTATCAGGAAGCGGTTGCGCCGGCGGCATTGCTAAGGCCGAGGTCGGCACGTGCCACTGGCTCTTGCCGCAAAACATGGCCACACCCAAAGGGACCTCGCTGGTCGCTGTTCATGGACAAGGGGCGGCGTTGGCCCTATGATGTGGCTTGGTCGGTTTCCTATAGAGCAGATTTCGCGACAGATACCTGCCTGCCCTTTCTCCTTATTCGATGCCAGCCACCTTGGCCGAGAGTTCGGCCTCTTTCCTCTAAGGACCAGAAAAGTAAAACGGCGGTCCTGACTTGGATAATCGAAGGAATCTCGATATGGGCAACAAGCTTTACGTGGGCAACCTCAGTTACGACACCGACAGTTCCGCCCTGCAGCAGCTCTTCTGCGTACATGGAACGGTTTCGGGCGCCGAGGTCATCTCGGACCGCATGACCGGCCAAAGCAAGGGCTTTGGTTTCGTGCAGATGGGCACCGATGCCGAGGCGCAATCCGCCATCGACGCACTCAACGGCAAGACCTACCAGGGCCGTGCCCTGACCGTCAATGTTGCCAAGCCCCGCGAGGAGCGCTCCGGCTTCAATGGCGCTGGCCGCAACAGCGGACGCTTGAGCCGCCAATAACGTGCAGCGGACGGGCCGCGATCCACGTGGTCCGTTTGTCGCCTGCCGGTTGGATTTTGGGCAAAAGAGCGAATACCGAGGTAGTCCTGATGCAGGTCAGAGCTGAATCCGAAGACATGGAACGCGCCCGGGCCATCACCGAGGCACCCATCGATGTCGAGGCGATGATGATCAGGCTGGCATTGCGCGGTCCAACCGCTCAGGCGCGCCGTCTGGCCCTCAGCGAACAGAACAATCCGCGCCGGGCGGCTGCCTGGCAGCGGCTTGCCATACTGATGGGGTCGCTCGCCCTTGCCCGGCCGCGCGTACTGGCGCGGGCGATGATGTTCTTCATCCCCGACACCAGATACTTCCAGCAGGTTTTCTCACTGGATGATGCCGCCGATGGATCCATCGTTGCCTGCTGCGAGGATGTCTTGCAAGCCGCCACCGATGCCGGTGTGCTCGATCAACAGGCCGGCCAACCGGATCGCCATTTCGTCCTGGGTACTCCGCAGGCGATCTATATCGAGCAACTGGACGGCAAGAGCGACAACGTCCCGCCCCACTGCAATTCGATGACCGGCTGGAACCGCAGGGCACTGAAAATCACACTGCCATCCAGCCCGTCCGCGGAACAAGTCGATGCCGTGGCCATCCTTTGTGCACTATCGTCGCTGCGATGGCGCGACACACAAACACAAACCATTAACGGTCCCGAACTGCCATGCCCGTCGCCTGCCGGGCGCCAGAACAGGTCAACATGATGGAACTGCCTCCGATCATCCAGGGTGGAATGGGATTCGCCGTTTCCGGCTGGCAACTGGCCAGCGCGGTCTCGCGCCAGGGCCAGTTTGGGGTTGTCTCCGGAACGGGTCTGGCAATCAGCTTCGCGTGCAGACTGCAGAAGGGCGATCCCGAGGATGTCCTGCGCGAAGCCATCGCGGCATTCCCTTCTCGCGCCATTGCCGATCGCGTGCTGCGCCGCTGGTATGCCAAATCCGCGCCCTCACCCGCCCAGCTCTCGGCACCGGTTCCCATGCCCACGTGGCCAATGGACCCTGCGCTGATCGAACTGACCGTGCTGGCTAATTTTGTCGAGATCCACATTGCCAAAGCGCGTGGTGGCAGCGGGCCCATAGGCCTGAACCTGCTGACCAAGATCGAAATCATGACCTTGCCCTCGCTCTATGGCGCGATGCTTGCAGGGGTCGACGCCATCTTCATGGGCGCTGGCATCCCGCGCCTGATCCCCGGAGTCCTGGACGCCCTGGCCAGGGGCCAGGTCGCCACGCTGCCCCTTACCGTTGAGGGCAGTGCCCCAGAGATGATGCATCTTGATCCAGCCGAGCTCTTCGGAGGCACCGCGCCAACCCTCGATCGCCCGGCGTTCTTCCCGATCGTCTCTTCCGACACACTGGCCAATATCCTTATCCGCAAGAGCAACGGCCCGATCGACGGCTTTGTCGTCGAAGACCACACGGCCGGCGGACACAACGCCCCGCCCCGCCGAGGCCAGGGCCTCAACGAACGCGGCGAACCGATCTGGGGTGAACTGGACCGGCCGTCACTTGGCGCATTCCGCAAACTGGGACTACCCTTCTACATCGCCGGCGGCCAAGCCGACTCGATTGCCCTGCGTGCCGTTCGCGCCTTGGGCGCCACTGGCATCCAAATCGGTACGCCCTTCGCCTTCTGCGATGAATCCGGTATCCTCCCGGAACTCAAGACCGCCGTCATCCGCGCTGCCATGCGCGGAGATATGGACGTGTTTACCGATTCAAACGCCTCGCCCACCGGCTTTCCGTTCAAGGTCGTGCAACTGGCCGGAACGCTCTCCGATCCCGAGGTCTACGCAGCCAGGTCCCGCACCTGCGAATTCGGCTACCTGCGCACCGCATACCGCCGGCAGGATGGTACACTCGGCTGGCGCTGCCCCGCCGAGCGCGAGAACGCCTACTTCACCAAGGGTGGCAAAGCCGAAGATACCGCCGGCCGCAAGTGTGTCTGCGCCGGACTGGGCGCGGTCGTTGGAATGGCCTCTCCCGGTGAACCCCCGATCATCACGTCCGGCCTCTCCATCCGGCAGCTCAGCCGCTATGTCCGCGCTGGCCAGGATTCCTATAGCGCCGAGGACGTCATCCGGGGCATTCTCACACACACCCAGGCTTCTTCTGATGTGACACAGGCCCTTCTGAGCCGCGTCTGAGTCCCGGCCCCTAGCTGAGGCTGGTCATAGTCGCCCTCGCTCAGACCCCATCAGCCGCTACGGCTTGGTTTCATGTCTGCGCCCGTTTTCCCTCGCGCGTCAGGGAACGGCGGTAATCGAGGGTGAGGATGGCTCTTCATCGGAGGTCGACGGGGGTGGCGTTCATCAGCGCAAAAAAGTGGCCGGCGGTTGGGCGAACCGCCGGCCTATCGGGGGTGATCCGGGGACGGTGTAGGGGGAAGGACGTCCGCCGGACCATAGGGCAGAAAGTAGAATACCGGACTCGGCCTGAAATTCAAGTCCAAAATACACAGAATTCTGGCCACGCATCCGTATGTTTCCCAGCTTATCCAGACACCCATCAACCTTCGTTCATACCATGGCCGCCTTTGCCCTTATCTCCGCCTTTTCCTGCATCAGGTCGTCCACGTGCTGCTTCACCGCAATCATCTTCGGATAGCGTATCTCCCGATACCCATTGACCATCTCAGGGCATGACACGATCTGCATCCACTTCCGATAGGCCACATCGCCGCCCAGATCAGCCTGCTTCAGCAATTCGATGTACCACTTCGCAAATGCCTTCTCCCGCCGATGCCAGGCCGGCCATTTCCTCAGCACCTTCATCGTCGCCATCAGTCGAAGCTGCCAATTTGTCGTATGCAGATTTAGCCGGATGCGCCAGGGGCCAATCGGAATCTCCGGGCTCGTATAGTGCTCATAGACCAGCCGATCGCCATTTGCCACATCAAGGTTGTATTTCTCGATGTCGTGCTCGATCTTCTCCGGCCGGGTCAGGAGCCAAGCCACATACGGTTCATCCTTGATCAGCAGCACCTTCGCCAGGTTCCGGATGGCCGCATGGGTTGCGGCATATGCATGGCTGGAGGAGTCGCGGTGATACACATCCTTGAGCAGATCGACATAGCGCTTGGCAAACCCGATGTTCTCGTAGTGCACGAGCTCATAGATCCGCACCACAAGGTCATACTTCGCCTGATCGGGGATATTCTTAAGCTGCCGCACCGCCGCATGGGCAATCCGCTCAAAGTCGGCCGCGAACTTCGAACTCAGCCGCCCGCGCCGAATCAGGCGCAGCTTGCTGGTCACCAATTGCTCCCAAGTCGCCGGCGTCGGCCGTGGCGGCAGCTTCCTCGGCTCCAGCGCCAGCTTTCTTCCGATATTGAACGCCTTGAGGTTCCGCCGATGGTCGCGCTTCACTGAATCCTTGATTGACCATGCAATCGAGTGCGATGACACCGGGATCAGCCCAAGCTGGTAGGCCACCCCCAGCATCATGATGTTCACAAACTGCTTCGACCCCAGCCGCCGTTCGCACAGCGTCGACAGATCGTTCGCATACGACAGTTCCTGATTGCACTTCTTGAAGATTGCATCGCGCAGCCCATCGGGATTGAAGTCGGCCCGACCCAGCAGCGTCTCGATCGTCGCCTGCTTGTAGGTATTCACAACCGCCGCCGTACGCTGCGCTGTGGCAATCCGGAATTGCTCCCGCGGATCCACCGCCCGGGCGGCCTCCAGCACATCGACGCCCAACAGCAGATCCGCCTGCCCATATGGGATCGTCGCGGTCGTCTCCGCCCCTTCGTTCTCGGAGCGCCGGGACTCCGTCGCTTCGTCGCTCTTCGGAACAAACGCCACCTGCGAAAACACTCCCCCATTTCTTATCGCCAGCCCCTTCTTCTCCGAGAACAGCACCCGATACCCTTCCATGTGCCCAGCACGCACCAGGATGGCGCCAACCAGCCCAATGCCCATCCCGCCCACGCCCGACATATGCACCCGCCACGGCCGATCCGCCGTCGGGTTCACCGCCCACTTTGGCGAAGGCAGCTTATCCAGCGCCATATTCGGCAGCGTGTAGCGCCTTCGCTTCTTGCGCACCACCGTCAGCTTTTCAAAACTCGGGCACGGCTTCACATCGATCGCCAGATCATTTGTCACCCGCACCCGCTCACATGCCCCATCGTTCACGCACCACGTCACATCGGTATCAATTTTCCGCCCAAAGTCCGTCTCGATCGGCAGCAGCCCCGGGCATCCCGTCTGCTTCGTGCATTCCAGGCAGTTCTCGCACACCTCCGGCGTGATGTTCATGAACTCCTGCCGCGGCAGGTAGCCAAACTCCTTGATCTGCTTGCGCTGATCCTTCAGCACTGTGCGATGGTAGGTGATTCCGCATTCCTTGTTGGCGATGATCACCTTCACACCCTTGTCCAAGATCGCCTTCTCCAGCGTGTGCCGATACTCCGCCCGCTCGTCCGGCCGCAGCCGCAGCACACTGATGCCACTGGTGGCGGCCATCCCGCGCACGATCTGCTCGATATCCTGCAGCGGCAGCTTCCGCCCCATCAGGTCGCGTTCGGTGCCCGGATGGCCCTGGTGCCCGGTCATCGCGGTCGTCCCGTTCTCCAGGATGATGAAGCACAGATCCTGCTTCGCCGCGATCGCATTGGTAATCGCGATCTGCCCGGAGTGGAAGAACGTCGAATCGCCCATGAACACAAGCTGCTTGTTGGTAATAAACGGATTGATGCCGCTGCCGGTGCCCGCGCCCAGGCCCATGCCCGAATAATTGTGCATCAGCGAATCGGTGGGCGGGAACATCAGCATCGTGTAGCAGCCGGTGTCGCCATGCGCAACCAGATCCACCTTCCCCAGTTTGTGCGTCTTTTTCATGTACGCTTCATCCTGGAAGTTCTTGCGGATTTCCAGCAGCACCGACGCCGAATCGCGATGCGGACATCCCGGGCAAAATGTCGGCGACCGCCGCACGATGTTCTTCTGTAATAGTTCATCGGCCGCCACGCTTGCCGCTCCCAACACCTCCAGCTTCGGCGTTGAGAGCATCCGAAGCTGCGTCACGTACTTCGTCACGCGCTGCCGCGCCTCTTCGTCCAGACTCTGCATCTTCTGCAATAGCGGCAACAGCTTCAGCGCTAACACCGATGGATTCAGCCCCCGCGTCTCGGGAATGCCCTCCGTCGGCTTCCCATCCAGCACCGGGAAGCTCTTGCCGAAGAGTCGGCCGGCCAGATCCGTCGCCTGCTCATGCGGCAACTGCGCTGCGGCGGTATCGCGGATATTGCGCTCAAGGAAACTGCGCCGTTCCTCGATCACGATCATGTGCTTACACAGAGATGAGAACTCATGCACCAGCCCCGCATCCGCCGGATACGCCATCCCCATCTCCAGGATCGGGAACGCTCCATCGAGCCCCACCCCCTGCAGAACCTGACGCAGATACGCCCCCGCGCACCCCGTCACAATAAACCCAATCTCCGCCACCTCTGACTGCAGTTTACCCGCCATGGCGGGACCGCTGACCTCTGACCTCTGTATTCTATTGATCCCCAACTTCCGCGCTGCCTCCACCGCCAGCTTGTGCCGCGCTGGAATCTCCAATTCATGCATCCAGGTCCGCGGCGGCAATTGCACCAGCTTATCCAGCGCGATTGTCGCCGTATCGATCTCAAACTTCTTGGTTGTGTTCACATCGGGGAAGTGGTTCTCCGTGCAGACCACACTTCCGCCACCGTCGGCCACGAAGTTCGTCACCAGGTAGCCGATGTACAGATTCGACGCCTGGGACAGCTTGAATGCCAGATCCACCCAATCCTTGAGTTGCTGCGCATCGCCCGGCTCGATCACCGGCATGCGCAGGTGTTCGCTAATGAACCGGCTATCCACCGGCACCTGAGTGGAATCGCACCACGGGTCATCCCCCATCACGATCACCGCGCCGCCCTGCGGGTGCACTCCCGCCAGGTTCCCCAGCGCCAGAGCATCGGCCGCCACATGCACGCCCACGCTCTTCATTACGCAGATGGCCTTGATGCCCGCCATCTGGCTGCCGTTAATGGCCGCTGATGCCAGCGCTTCATTGTTCGACTGGAACGCATGCACCCCATGCTTCTTCAGCAGCGGCGCCAGCGACCCCATCAGGTCAAAGCACTGTGCCACCGGCGACCCCGGATACCCTGTAAACAGACTGACACCACCCTCTGTTTCCAGGATTCCTTTGACAATCAGCTCATTACCAGTAAAGACTTCCCAGCCGCTGCTGCTGAGGAAACGAGAATCGATGGGCATGACAGAGCCCTTTGTAAAAAGTCAAATTGCCCGTGAGGGACCCCGTTTCCGAGATCAGGCGTGGCTTACAGGCCATCCATTCAAGGCCGGCAGGAGACGCCCCTGTCATCACGAGCAGGACTTCAGTCGCCGGAAGGGGACGCCGCACATCGCAACGTAAAGGCCCGACCGGCCGCAAAGCCTGCATTTCGTTCAGCCGGCATCGAACCGGATGAACACCACAATCTTACCCCGATCCCACCCCTGCGGCAACTCATTCGTTCCAGTGTATGTGCCCCGGTTGTGCTCGCCGCCGCAATGCCTTCATACCTCCCTTCACCCCGGGGAGAGAGGCCGGAGGTGAGGGTGCACATCCCCTCGACCTTCACAGGAACCGTCACCTGATCCCTTACGCATTTCTCTTACGCATTCCCGCCACCAGCCTCACCACCCGCGCCTCCTAGGCTCTGACTGAGGACCCAATGGCCCCACGATGAACCGGAAGCTGCACGGCCACAGTTGTGCCCGAGCCCTCGCCCGGGCTCTGAATGCTCATGCTGCCGCCATGCGCTTCGATAATGCCTTTGCTGACAGCCAGCCCAAGGCCCGGGTCACGGCAGCCAAACTCGCCGAACCGGAGGCCGCGATCAAACGGCGAGAAGGTCCAGGCGATGGCCTGCGCATCCATCGCCTTCCCCGCATCCAGCACCTCCAGCACGACGCGATCGGCCTGAAGATTGGAGCAACGCAACGTGATAGACCCGTTCCGCGGACTGCGGCGAACGGCATGCTGCATAAGGTTCCACAGAACCTGCTCCAGGCGTTCGGGGTCGCCAAGGATCTGGTCGCACGCCGCCTCCAGGCGCACCTCCAGATGCAGTGCCTCGGCCTGGATCTGTTCCCGCCAGAGAGCCACCGCCTGCCCCACAAGCCGATGCAGCGACAGGGGCTGCCGCTGTATGCGCAGCGACCCGGAATGCATGGCCGCGTAATCGAGCAGGTCGCCCAGCAGACGCTTTTCGATCTCGATGTGACGGCACATCGTCTGCAGATCCTCACGCATGCGAGGCGGAGTGACCGGGTCGCGAATCAGCATGTCGGCCAGCAGCATGACCGGGGTCAGGGGCGTCCGCAGCTCGTGGCTGACGGAGCCCAGCAGAACATCTTTCACCTTGCTGGCATGCTCCAACTGCACCAGCTTGTCTTCAAGCTTGTGAATCAGGGCCGCGTTGTACTGGCGGAGATAGCTCGATTCCTCCATCGCAGCGGCGGGCGCGTGAGTCAGTTGGCCGGCTTGATGCTTTTGCAGAACTCCCGTGATCTGATTCATGAACGCATCCGGCTCCTGGGGTTTGATCAGGAAGAGATCGGCCCCCAGGCTCAGGGCTAACTGTTCATCCTTGGGATCGGTGTAGGTTGCCGTGTAGAAAACGAACGGAATAGAAAGAAGATGGGGGTCCTGCCTCCACAGTCGACACAGCGCAAAGCCATCCATGCCAGGCATCAAGATGTCGGAGATGACCAGGTCAGGAGGCGTTGCTCTGGCCGAAGCGAGAGCCTCTATGCCATTGCCGGCCCTCTCTACCACGTACCCGTTCCCGCCGAGCATCGCTGCCAGGAAGTGCAGGTTCTCCGGCTTGTCATCGACGATCAGTACTCTGAGCATGGCAGCAACTCCGCAAATGGCACATACCTGTCATCAGCCCGGAATGTGGCGGCGGAGGTGATCCACAAACGTGTCCGGGTCAATTGGTTTCTCGATGTAATCGGTCGCCCCGGCTTCCAAGGCTTTCTCCCGGTCACCGACCATAGCATAGCTGGTTACCGCAATGATGGGAATGCCGTTCAGACTCTCGAATTTACGCAACTCGCGAGCCACGGCATAGCCATCCATCAGCGGCAACTGAATGTCCAGCAGGATCGCCACTGGCGGATTTGCACAAGCCAGCTCAATTCCGTGCCGGCCATCCTGGGCCGCGACCACTGTAAAGCCGTTTCGCTCCAGCAGAAAGCGCATCAGGTACAGGTTCTGCGCGTTGTCCTCGATGATGAGTATCGTTTGACTCATGGATTCTCCCGCCGCTGCTCGGCAGGCTGCTGTGGGAGCCTGACGGTAAAGGTGCTGCCCCTGCCCACCACGCTGCTCAACTCGATGCGCCCGCTCATCAGGTCAACCAGGCGTTTGCAGATGGACAGCCCCAGGCCGGTCCCTTCGTGCTTGCGCGCCAGGCCGGTGTCCAACTGCCGGAACGGCCGAAACACCGTGGCGCGGTCCTCTTCCGCGATGCCGCAGCCGGTGTCCTGGACGCTGATGACCACCCACCCCGGCTCGCAGGTGCAGCGCAGCGCAATCTGTCCCTGCTCGGTGAATTTGATTGCGTTGCCCAACAGGTTCAGCAGGATCTGCTCCACCCGCCGCTGATCACCAACAAACTCGCCCACTTCCGGGGCGATCTGGCAAGTGAGCTGAAGGTTCTTGCTCCGTGCCAGGGGGGTCACTGTCTGCATGGCCTTGTCGATGGCCAGGGGCAGAGGAAACGGCGCTCGCTGGATCGTCAACTGCCCGGCTTCGATCTTGGAGATATCCAGCACATCCGTGATCAGGGCCAGCAGGTGCCGAGCAGCGCTCTGGACCATGCCAAGTTGATTACGCTGCTCGCCGTTCAACGGCCCCGCCAATCCCTGCAGAAGAATGCCGGTGAAGCCGATGATTGAGTTCAACGGCGTTCGCAGCTCATGCGACATGGTCGCCAGAAACGCGGACTTGAGGCGGTCGGCCGACTCCGCCGCGTCTTTCGCCTCCTCCAGCCTAGCCTCCGCGAGCTTCAGCGCTGTGATGTCGTTGCCGACGGCCAGGCACTCCACCAGACGCCCTTCATCGTCGTGAATTGGGCGGTTGGTCCAGGAGATCCAGACTCGTGTGCCATCCCGGCGGAGATTTTCATTCTCGTTGCTGGTGTGCCGGTCGGGATGAGCGGCGGTGTCCTGGATCAACCGCTCCAGGTCGCGGCCACCCGTTTCAGTTTCGGGAACAATGGTCCCAATGACGCTGCGGCCGCGCAACTCCTCCTCCGGGTAGCCGAAGAACCGCTGGCCAAAACTGTTGAGGAAGGTGATCCGTCCGCGCGTGTCCATCCGCAGGATGATGCTGTTGGCGTTCTCGACCAATTCGCGATATTTCCGCTCGCTTTCCCGCAGCGAACTCTGGGCCAACTCGCGTTGGGTCATCTCCTGTTGCAACTGCGCTGTGCGTTGCTCGACGCGCTGCTCCAGTTCCGCAGCATGCCGCTGCACCTGCTCATGCAGGCGAATCACTTCCTCCTGCATCTGCTCCCGGTGCCTCTGCGTCCGCAAGGTCAGGATGCCATGGGCGAGGTTCGCTCCCAACTCGGCCAGCAGTTCCAGTTCCGAAGGTCCAAAGGCGTACTGCTCGCCGGTATAGAAGACCATGCCACCATACACCGTCCCATGAGCCTCAAGGGGCACCGCCGCCGCAGAACGGAATCCGCTTTCAGCCACGAGGTCACGCCACGCCTGGTACTGCGGATGGTGCGCCAGATCATGTGCAACGACCGGCCGGGCCGTGCGGATTGCAGTTCCGAGCGTTCCCTGCCCGTACTCGTTGTCGCCCCAGCTCACGCGCACGCGGCTCAGAAAACCTTCGGCCGGGCCCGCATAGGCAACCGGCCTGACCGTCTTGGCTTCGTCGTCCTGGGCATAACCCACGCAGGCCAGGTGATACCCGGCCGTGTCAACCGCCACGCGGCACACTTGCTTAAGCAGCTCCTGTTCATCGGCGGCATGGACGACCGCTGCGTTGCACCGCGTCACGACCTCCAGGGCCCGGTACGTCCGCTGCAGCGTCTGTTCACGCGTCCTGCGCTCGGCGATGGTCGCCGACAGCGTGCCGCCGGCCAGGACCAGCACACAGGCGAATCCCTGCGCCAGCAGCAGGCTCGAATACATCGACGGGCGCACGAATGGCCCCTGCCCGTGGACCGCGCCGTATATGGCAACAGTCGCTATCACAGCCACGCTCAACTGCGTCAGGGCCGGCTTTCCCCAGATGGCCGCCACCAGCACCAGCGGGAGAATCAGATATGCAACCGACACCGCCACATCCTGGGCAGTGCCGCCGGCAAACAGCAGAAACGCGGCCAGCCCCACGGCGAACAGGAATGCCCCCTGCGTCAGCAGCGACCGCAGATCACGTCGCCAGGCCGGTGCCCTGGCGATCACCAGGACCAGCGGGGTGATAAGAAGAATGCCCGCCACATCACCCAACCACCAGGTGAGCAGGGCGGACCCAGCCAGGTGCCGGGGGGAAAATCCCATGGACGTGATCGTTGTCACCCCAACCGCTGCGGCCAGGCTGCAACTCACCGCCGCCACCACAACCAACACGAAAGGATCACGGCTGCGATGCAACGGGTCATGCCACCCGATGAAGCGGCGGAAGAGCAGACGCCCCAGCACCGCTTCAAGGGTATTGCCCGCGGCGATCACCGCGGCCGCCAACACAACTCTGCTCACGCTGCCAGCGCCCGCCAGCAGCAGCACATGCACGTTGGCCAAGAACGCACCCAGCGCCACGCCCGGCCACAGGCCCACCCCTCCCCGCAGCAGCGCGCCCAGGGCAATGCCAGAGCCGATCCACACCGCCGTCGCGTTGGTCTGCGGCAATGCCAGGCTCAGCCCCAGCACGGCCGTAAGGTAGTATGCTCCGGCAATACTGAGAATTGCTGCCAGCCGCTTCTGCCACAGCACGTTATCACCTCGGTCATGGCCCACACCAAAAGTGTACCCTCCCTCCCCACCAATCTCGAATCCCCAAATGCCTGCGTTACGGAGTGATCAATGATCACTGGCTGAATCTCCAATGCATGGCCCCCGCGTACCCGCGAAATCCCGGTACAGGTCTGGCGAGCGATCCTCACCAAAGCCCGGACCAGGGGCGCAGGACCAAAGATCCGGTCCCAAAGTGGTGCGCTTTGTGCGCACAAAGCGCACCACCCCCTGCTATCCCTGCGAGGTGATTCTTTGGCTTGCCAAAAAGAAAGGTCGCGCCAGGCTCAAACAACAAAACTGAGCGTGGCGCGACGTCACTAATCGATCTGATCAAGGCTTTACCGTCCGAACCCGAAACTGAAACCCAACTGCGACTGTGGCACTTCCTGATACCGCATCTCCCAGTGACCCGCGGCCACAAGCTGCTGCGCTGGCCGATCCTCATAGTGTCCCGGCGTTACAACCACAACCCGCGGCCGATCTTCGTAATATCCGCGCACCAGAACCTGCTGCCGGACCGTCGGATGCCAGGGATCTCCGGTCGCCACATTGCGCCATTCATAGTGCTCCGGTATCCAAACGCGATCAATCACCGTCTGCGTCACGTCGGCCACCCACACACGCTGGACGACCGTCTGGTAAACCGGCTCCACCCAGACCTGAACCGCCTGCGGTTCATAGACCGGTCCGCCAATGATCGAGCCGATATCAATATGGAAACTCCCACGGCCGTGGTCATCGTGATGCCGATAACCGCCATGCCAATCTCGCTCACCATGGTCGGCCATGGCCGTGACCGGCAGAGCCACCGCGCCGCACACCAACGCCAGTCCCAACAACAGTTTACGCGTCATAATGCACCTCTTGTTCCTGAACATCCCTGTCCACTAATAGGACACCCCCGGGGCGCACAGGTTTGTGGTGCTTGGGTATAGGCAGGACCCGGCTGCGCTCGCTCGGCACTGCGGCGAATCACTCGCCCTTGGGCGCCTGGCTGCGGGCTTCGTAAACCTGCCGGGCCTCCCGGCCGATCTGCTCGAGTCGCGTGGCAATGTCGTTCATGCTACCCGGCCGCTTTGCCTCATCCTGCCGGATGCATTCCATCACCAGCTCCGACGCTGCCTGAGGCACAATGGGATTGATCTCCATCGGCGCTGGAATGGCACTGCCTATCACAAATTCCTTCTTGCGACGCGAAGGTGCCGCCGTCGGTATGGTGCGTCCGGTCAATGCCCAGTAGAGCGATGCCCCGAAACCAAAGACATCCGTCCGCACCGTCATCACCTTCCGGTGCACCTGCTCGGGCGACATGAAGCCCGGCGTGCCCTGGATGCGTTTCTTGGTGGTCCCGATCCTGCAAGCCTGGCCGAGATCAATCAGCTTCGGTTGCCGATCGCCGGTGATCATGATGTTTGAAGGTTTGAGATCGCAATGAAGAATCCCCGACGCATGCATGGCGCCCACCGCACGCGCCAGTCGCGCGAACACCAGCAGCGTCTCCCAGACGCGCATCTCCGTCACATCCGTAAAGCGTGTGCCCTCGACGTATTCCACCAGCAGCGCCGCTTCCTTGACGCGCCGGAACAGGCTGCGTTTGATATGGATGCTCACCGGCCGGCGAATCCCCTCATGGCGAACCAACCTGCCCATCGCCAGTTCGTTCTGTATCTGCTCGACATACCGGATGTCACGTTTCTTGTGGCGAGTGACGTGCTTCATCGCAAATGTGAGGCGGGTAACAGGCTCGCGAACGGCGTAAATGCGCGCGCCGGCCCCCCGCCCGATGCGCGAGATCACCGTATACCCAAATAACTGGGTCGGATGCTGCCGTCGATGTTCTGACTCGGTTTCTCTCGCCATGTGCCGCCAGAAGGTAACCATGTGCGATCATGCGGTAAAGCAACCTGATTCTCCAGAGGCAATCAGGCTAACTGTGGAAAACGCGGAAAGTGCGGCAGAAGCCGGAATCCTGCATCCATCTGTGCACGGGACGAACCAAAGACCCGCCGGTAATCCTCACAACGCCAGGCATGCCTTGGCCGCCAGATCGAATAGCCGCCGGCGAATGTCCTTGCGCGTGTTCCATTGTCGCGAATCCCACGCGGTGCCGCTGCAGTCATCACCGCAGTACAGGATCTGCCCCAGTGCGACACCCCGAAATTCCGCCACGGCCAGGAGTGATGCCGCTTCCATTTCGACGGTAACACACCCCTCCGCGCGCCGCCGGGCGATCTTCCCCGCTGTCTCCCTGTAGTAGGCATCTGTGGTCCAGGTCTTGGCACAGGCATAGTGGACATGTTCGGCATCAAGCACGCGGGTAATGGTCCTTACAACATCCGCGCGCGTTTGCACTTCACGCGCTGGAGCCAGGTAATGGTAGCTGGTCCCTTCATCGCGCACGGCCGACGTCGGCACAATCAGGTGCCCAACGGCCACATCCTTCTGCAGCACCCCAGCCCCACCGCAAACGATGAATCGGTTGCACCCCAGCGCGATTGCCTCCTCCAGCATCCCGGCCGCCAGCGGTCCGCCCAGTCCAGGATGCGTAACCCCGAGCCTCTGTCCTTGAAACTGGATCTCATAGATCGGGTGATCGCCCATCTCGCTCTTGCGGTTGGCGGCGATCCGCGCCCCGCCAGCAACAAGATCATCGATCACTTCGGCGAAGAAGCATGCGACACACCGCTCGGGAACATCCTCCCTGCGGACCAGCCGTGAAGGCTCCATCAACGCCTCGCGAGTGTCGTCATGCTCCAGAATTGGATAACTCATGTCCGCAAACTATACCCGGAAAGAGGCAGGATGCAGTGGGTAGCGATGCGGCCGGATCAGGGCTGGGGCGTGCGCGTATTGGGCTTGTTGGCGGGGCTGGTTGCGGGCAGCGGGCGCACTGGCTCGCGCTGCGCAGGTTCCAGCAGGAGCTGATCCGTAAAGCGCCCGCCGCCGGTCTTTTCAAACGTCGCCATCAGCACATAGGTTGTCTTGGGATCGACGCCGGCCCAGGCAAGCTGGAAACTGTAGCAGCGGCTGGTGCGGTTCCAGTGGTCGCGTTGGGCGGCGACATTGTCGATCGTGGCAAGAAACGGCGCCACTTCGCGTTTGCCGCGCGGATCGGGCGAATACGGTTGGTATTGGTAGATCTCAAACACCACACTGCCGGAGGCCTTCGTCGGATCGCCGAACTGGTCCTGGAACTCGATCAGGGCATCCACGCCGTCGGGCTTTCCATCGCCCGTCCAATCGCGAAGCTGCGTGAACACGGGATGGATGCGCATCGCGGTGGGCGAAAAGAGCTGTTGCTGCCCGGCGGGTTCCCACTGGGGCTGCGAGCCGCAGCCGACCAAGGCAGCACATGCCACAATTGCCAGGATAATTCGCCGCATGGTCAGGCACTGTAGAGTTGGCCGCAGCAGGTGTCAATCAGGCCAGCAGACCCGGGATCGGGCTCGCCGGTGTGCCTACCCAAGCAGTTCGGTCAACTCTTCGATCACGTGATCGGGCTGCAAGTGGGGCATGACTTCACGCAGATCCTTGCGCCGAGTAACTCCGGTCAGCGTAAGGATCGTCTGCATGCCCAAAGCCTTGGCGCCGACGATGTCCGCCTCGAGGTTGTCACCGATGGTCACACAGCGATTGGGCTGCACGTTGAGCCGGCGGCAGAGGTTCTCGAAGAACACGCGCTGCGGTTTGCCGCAGAAGATGGGTTCCTCACCGGATGCGTATGCAAGCATATGAGTCAGGGCGCCGCATCCGAACTCAATACCTCGGGCACTGGGATAGACGCGGTCGGCGGAGATGCCCAGGATCTTCGCCTTCTTCCGCGCCAGTTGCAGCGCCATGCGCAAGCGTTCATCGGTGGCGTACACGTTGGTGGGATTGCCGATGACAATGGCGTTGCAGGGCTCGCCGCCGCCGCCGACCCAGTCAACCAACCCGTCGAGCATCTCCTGGATGCCCTCGGTCGCCAGGTTGAAGATACGCGGCCGATCCGGAAACTCATGCAGGACATAGTCGGCTGTCGCCGCGGCCGCGGTGTAGATGTTACTGGGGTCAATCTCCACACCCATCCGCGCCATGCGGTTCATGACGCGAAGCGGGCTGGTCGTGCTGTTGGAGAGGCAGGCAAACTTGACCCCCTTCTTTTGTAGCATGCGCACAAGATCAACCGCACCCGGAAGCGAATACTCCTCGTGGTACATGGTCCCGTCCAGATCAAGCAGGACGGCTTCAAAACTCTCTAGTATGCTGCCCACAGCCATCGCAGTTTAGAGTTGCATCCGAACCATGGCAAGAGCGGCGATAGGGCGATTCAAGCGGTATTTCTGCGTGCCCCAACTCACGGAAGGAAACATTCCCGGGCATCCACATCGCTATCCAGCACCTTTAGATCGCGCATCTGCCTGATCAGGGTCTGCCAGCGATCCAGGGTCATCGTGCCGATCTGCTCGGGCTTCATGCCCTCGGGCAGAACCAGAGGCTTCTGGACCTCGGCCGCCTCGGCGAAGGTCTGCTCGTCCATGGTCTTGTTCAGCGAGTGCATCAGCTCGTTCGCGGGCTTAGGGTTGCTCAGGTACTGCTGCCACCCTTCGCGGAAACTCTTGACCATCGCCTCGACCGTCGTCTTGTTCGCTTTCACATAGTCGGTCCGAGCGATCAGCACACCTGTATAGGGGTTGTACCCGGCATCGGCAACGAGGAAGGTCTTCACTCCGGCCCCCTGCCTCCTGGCCGCGATCGGCTCGGAGAAGATGAAACACTGCTGTGCGTAATTCTTGTCGGCCATGAACGCCGCAATGCCGCCGCTATAGCCGACAAGCCTCATCTTGCCGAAGCCATACTTCTTCTCCAGGAAGCGCGCGTAGGTCAGGCCCTTCTCCACGGCGAGCATGCCGATCCCGCCCTTGCCCTCCAGGATATCGGCGATGGTCTTGGCGCTCGATTCTTCATGGATCATGATTCCCTGCGGGCAGGTCTGGTAGATGGCAAAGAGGGCAACAATGTCAGCGCCGCGGGTGCGGGCGATGGCGACCTCGTCGGCCGAGGCGATGGCAAAGGGCACCCGGCCGGCGCCGACCATCTGCCAGGTTGGGGCGCCAGCGCCGCCGGGCATGATCTGCACCTCCAGGCCATTGGCTTTGAAGATACCCGACTGCTGGGCGGCGTAGATGCCGCCGAACTCCGGTTCGGGAACCCAATTCAACGCAACCTTGATCGGTTCCGCGCCCACAGCGCTTAACGCGGTCATACTGACAATCAGCAGCAGAATCAGACGGTGCATGGATGCCTCCAAAGTTTTTCCTGTCATACTGTAGGCTCACGGCGATTGCCGCGCCTGCGTGCGGCTGTAAACTCCGCGGTTCAAGGTAACGCTACAAAGGAGCCCGACCATGTGTGGCGAATCACTGTTGTGTCTGTGTCTGGCGCTGGGCGTGGTGGGCGGGGCGGTGCTGGCTGATGACAGGCCGATCGCATCGCGCTATCCCGGCGATGCGGGCATCAGGAAGGATCCTGCGGTCATCTTCGCCGACGATTTTGAATCGTGGACCGATGGCGGCGCCAAGCCGCCGGAGGGCACGTGGGACACGGAACAGAAGAAGATCAGCCGGACGTGCGTGGTGCCGGGCAAGGTGGTGGCGGAGGGTTTGTCGGGACCAGGCAACGGCGTGCTGGAGGTTGCGTGCTGGGCGATGGGCAAGGGCGAGGCGTCGGGCGGTGTGACACTGAAGTTGGGCAATTACGAGCACGCCAATGAAGGCCGCGGCGACGGTTACGATGAACTGTTCGTGCGCTACTACATCAAGTTCGGCGACAGCTTCCGCGGGATGCCCAATCACGGGGCGAATCTGGGCGGACGCGACCTGAGCCGGCCGGACAGCGCCTGGGCGGGCCAGGCTGCCATCCGCGATATTGCCTCCTGCGGCTACTTTTATTCCGGCCTGCAGCCCTACGGCAAGAACGGCAGCCGCGAAGTGGAGATGGGCTTTTATAGCTACCACCTCGACAAGCACGACCAGTGGGGCGACAGCTACGAGGTCCAGAAGCACATCCCGATTCAGGTTGGCCAGTGGCACTGCGTCGAGCGGCACATGAAACTCAACTCGGTAACCGCGGAGGGCAAGGCCAACATGGACGGCATCGAAGAGCTGTGGGTGGATGGCCAACTCAGCATCAGCAAGGCCGTGCGCTTCCGCAAGACGCCCGCGCTGCGGATCACGTTCTTTTCCCTTGGGATGTATTACCACGCCCTGCCGAAGGACTACGACGCAGCGCACCCGATCACGGTCTATTTCGATGACCTAGTCATCGCCCGGCAGTACATTGGGCCGATGGGCGGGAAGGGTCCGGCGAGTGTGCCGGCTTTCAAGAGTGCGAGGGAAAGATGAACCTGATTGTGCTGCTGGTAGTGTGGGGCGCGGGGATGGTGACCCTGCTATGTTGGTTGTCAAGGCCTTTCTGGCCGGTTTGGGTTTATGTTTTCATTGTCTTGGTTCCATGCAAGCGGTTGTCGATTCTCCGATTCGATGCCCGGCCTGATTCGTGAGCTGGTCCTGCGTGAGGCGTTGCCATGGGCAATGCCCGGGCCGCTCCGCCTGCTATCCGTACTGGCTTCTCTGAGCCGTACACGTTGGTCTATGCGATCTTGCCTCAGGCCGGTGTACGCAACCCAATCTTTAATAGCGGGCGTTGGAAGCCCAGGGGTCAAAACGGGCGCGTGACACCGAAGTCTTGTTTGGCGCGGGTTGGTTATTGTTATCTCTTGCGGTCCTGGTCTCCTTTGCTCTTGCCCCCTGCCCCGACCGGGAAGGAGGGGAAGGGAGTGGGTTAGGGTGGGGTTCAGGCCGCCCTGGAACGTTCAGAGGGCTGGCCGGGGAGGGGAAGGGCGAAGCACTTGGGGCCTGATGGGTTCGCCCTTCCCCTCCCTGCGGCAGAGCGTCATGCCGCCACCATCTCCAGACCCAAGGCCGATGGCTCGGCTCGCCCGGTGAAGATCCGCCACAGGTCCACCGCCAGTTGCCGCGCGACCGCCACGATCGCCTTCTTCCGGGCCCATGCCGGCGCTTTGCTGGCCTTTCCCAATACTCCCTTCCAGCGTTTGAGGCGGATGTAGTCCGGCTGGAAGAGCACCATCATCCACGCCAGTTCCACCAGCGTCGCCCGCAGACGCGGGTTGCCGCATTTGTTGATCGGCAGTTCGGCCCCGCGCCCGCCGCTCTGGCTGCGGCCGGAACACAGCCCGGTGTAGCTGCCCACCTGCCGGCGATTGGTAAAGCGATTCCAGTCGCATACCTCACGCCCCAGTTTCTCCAGACTCAGGTGCCCCATGCCCTTGGGACGTTCCTGCCGCTGTTCTTTCGAGGCCTTCTCCAGTTCTGCCGTCAGATCGTCCAGGCGAGGCGTCAACTGCGCGATCTGCTCGGCGTAGTCGCCCATCTGGCTGATCAGGCTCTTGGCCAGTTGCTCCCGATCCGCCTGATCGGCGAACTGCTCCAGGAGCCGTGGCTGCAACTCCTCCAAAGCGCCATCCTCCCACCAGCGCCCCAGGTTCCGCATTCCGTAACGCCGCAACAGCGCGTGCCCGCGGTTGATCATCCGATTGCGGTCCTTCTTGAACTGGTCGCGCTCGCGGCTTAAGTCTCGGGCGATCTCCTCGCTCAGCGTCGGCACCCGCACCACCGCCAGGGCGCGGGTGTTGCCGGCCAGGTAGCGGTCCAGGTTCAATACGATCTGGCGGGCATCGATCTTGTCGGTCTTGGTCTTCTTGTGCCGCTCATCCCAGTTCTGCGCCACCACCACCAGACACTCGATGCCCAGGGCAACAAGCTGGCGGTGCAGGTGGAAGCCAAAGGGTCCCGCCTCGTACGCCACCACCACACGCTTGGCCAGTTTCTTCTGCTTCTGGGCAAACTTCAGGAATGCCTCGGGCGTCATGTTCTGCGACGGTTGCGGATTGCCGCCCTCGAACATCCGCGCCACCGAGTACGAGTTCTGGTGCGTGTCCACGCCAAGTTTGATGATCTCCACTGCCGGCGCCGCATCGTTGCCGGTTGGGGTGACTGTCTTGGGGTTACTGGTCGAGCGACGTTCCCCTCGACCCGGAGAAGCCTTGCGGCTAGTGCTTTGTCACACTACGGGTTTCGGGTAGACCGACTTCAGTTTGATTCTGGCGTCGTCAACTCGGAATTGCCAGTCAACCCCGCGCTGCCTGGCATTGCTGTGCTCATGCCAGGCCGCCGTTT
>Ga0209083_1000848_pt1 | contig 39798 bp, 52 predicted proteins | sample AM7aDNAmetaG_FD_184132 | JGI IMG/M metagenome (GOLD analysis project Ga0209083, IMG submission 184132) | Freshwater microbial communities from Finland to study Microbial Dark Matter (Phase II) - AM7a DNA metaG (SPAdes) (version 3) | ecosystem: Environmental > Aquatic > Freshwater > Lake ... | reverse complement strand
ACTTGACGAAGAACTCGAAGATGAGGACAAGGAACTGCTGCTCGAACTTGAACTCGAGCTTCGGCTTGAGGAACTGCTGGAACTTGAGGATGACAAACTCGAGCTTGAACTGGAACTCGATGAACTTGACGAAGAACTCGAAGATGAGGACAAGGAACTGCTGCTCGAACTTGAACTCGAGCTTCGGCTTGAGGAACTGCTGGAACTTGAGGATGACAAACTCGAGCTTGAACTGGAACTCGATGAACTTTTCGAACTCGACGATGACGATGACGATGAACTCGATGAACTTTTCGAACTCGACGATGACGATGAACTCGATGAACTTTTCGAACTCGACGATGACGATGAACTCAGGGACGAACTACTTGAACTGGAGCTGCTTGAAGATTTTGAAGAAGAGGAGGACGAACTTGAACTGCTACTCGAGCTTGAAGAGCTGGATGGAGTATCATACGAAATAATTACAATCCCGGAGCCTCCCTTGCCGCCTATTCCAGTACCGCTTCTTTCTGAACCTCCACCGCCTCCACCAGTATCGGACGCACCTGCCGTTGCATTTGCAGGAGAAGTGCTAGCTCCGTTTCCACCTCCATCCGTACCAGTTCCTGCCGTTGCAGCATAAGCAGCACCGCCACCTCCTCCTGCATAGTTTACGGAAGAGCCTCCACCAGTAGAAATGTTAGAAGCAAATCCGGCTCCACCGGTTCCCCCATTCGTAGAGGAACCATTTCCACCAAGACCTCCTGCTCCACCGCCTCCACCTGCTCCATAGCCTCCTCCACCGGCATAAGCTTGGCCACCGTTATATCCTTGACTACCAGTTCCAACAGTGGTTGCAGCGGTGTATACCGCACCGCCTCCACACCCTCCGTTACCCGGAGCGACACTAGCGCAAGCTCCGTATCCTCCTCCAGTTGCAGTAATTGCCGAGGTAAAGTTTATTTTTGAGTCGCTACCTTTCGATCCTGCATTTTGAGGAGATCCACCAGAACCTCCATCACCAACCGTTACGGCATAACTTCCTTCGGCAACTGCGGTTGAGGCCGTGGAAACCACTCCACCACCTCCTCCTCCAGAACCAATATAATAAGATCCACCACCGCCTCCTCCTGCGACAACAAGAGAACGAACGGTTAATCCTCCGGCAGGAACGACAAAGTTTGTCCCGGAATCCCCAAGTTTAAACGTGTGGATCGTTTTCCCGTTCGCGTGAGTTATTGTCCCGCCAGTTGCTTCACCCATTATTTTAAAACCTCAATGAGCCATTTTTTTACTTCACCTTGATAATCTTTCAAATTTGCCGTCGCGATCTTCTCTTTCGTGAAATGCTCTCGCTTCAGGTCTTTTTCAAGCAGCATAACGCGATCTGGACCAAGGATGGACAAAGCCATATGAAAGTTGCCACCGACAGTCCCAACAAAAGAATCGCACCGCCCAAGAATAGCCATGAGCGTTTCAATCCTCGCGGGGCAACCGCGAAGATGAGCATCAATAAAGGAAAAAATCTTATTGTCAGGATTAGCGAAACAATGAATAAACTGAGTTTCAATAGGAACATAGCCGGCCTCCTTGATATCGTTCCAGATCTTTTGAGCTACTTCCTCGTCCGCGTTCGCTACCCATGGGACCGACGTGCATTGAAAACAAACGCCGACCAGACGCTTCCCCGATAACGGCAAGTGACCACACACCGGCGGGATCCCGATCTCTTCCTCGCAACAAACCTCCGCTTTCGTCTTCGTGAGATCATCCATCCTTTCAATCGGGAAATTCACCGGGAACACAAGATCGAATCCTAAAGTGAGCGCCTTCTCTCGCCAGTCTCCTTCGAGAAGTATGGCGTCCGGGACAAAGGTTTCCTGATCAAGTCCTTTGCAGAGCCCGAGTTTGAACTCGATAGCCGGATATAATTCTCTAAGACGCTTCACAATAGGCAGCACCATCACAACGTCCCCCACTCCATGCCAAAACGGGATCAATACGCTCTTGAATTTCCCTGTGTCCAGGTGTTCCGCGAGCTTCATTCCGTTCTTAGCTTCCGTCAAAAAACTCATACAACCTCTTTTCCGAGATCGGCGTAGGTGTGATCCGGGAGCCCGTCAGTCGTATACTCGATCGTCGTATCGACGACTATCGGACCTTCCAGGCATTTTTTAAAAAACTCGTAGAGACAATTCATCGCACCTTCCGCGATCGCGTCGCAACATTCCGTAGCTTTCAGATATCCTTGAGCGCATCCGTGGCGATTAAGAAGCTGCTGATTCCGCCATTTTTTCGTGTAATACCGTCCATGAAAAATATAGATCGGCTCCCCGCTCTCGGTCCAAAGAAGTCCGTCCGATTGAGTCGTGACCCTGGTGTAAGGCTTTAGGAGCTTCTCGTTTGATCCGACCCAGCACATATTCGGGAGCAGCACCACGTTTTTCGTGAGATCTTCCGCAACCAGGATCATATTGAACGCTTGCTGATCCGGAGCTTTGAAGTTATTAACCGGGTATCCTTCCGTGAAGATCTGCCAGGCTTTCTTGAGTTGCGATTCGTAGGTCTTTGCATTGATGAACATCGGGGTACAGCACATATCTTTTGTGTTCCAAGTCGGAGTCTTGACCATATGCTCCCCGAGACAGCGCTGATGATCGTGGCCTTGCTCGTCCGTTCCGTAGGTAGTCTTTTGCTCGAGCGTTACACCGAGGATCGTCCCATGCTCCGCTATCCGGAAGAACGCGTCCATGTTTCGGACGACGATCATATCCGCGTCAAGAACACAAACCGAGTCGTAGAACTGGCCCCACTCCGCCGCGAACCAGTACCGTTTCCGGCATAGGATCTCCGACTCTCCGCCGAACTCTCTAGCGTCCGCCTCAGAAATCGGATGATGGAAAACAGAATAGGAAAGATTATCGAGCTGGGCCACAAACTCAAAAGGAAGATTGAAACCGTTGATATGAACGTCATGGACGTTCCCGATCCTCTCCAGAGAATTAAGAAGCGCTGTCAATTCTGGAACATATTTCTTGCAAGCCGAGACGACGATCGCGTAGTTTTTCACAGGAACACCCACCACGTTTGGTCTTCCCCTTCAAAAACGGTACGATAAGTCAACGTCTTCTTAATCGCTTCAAGGACAGTATTGTGATCGTGGCCACCTAGGATCCCACCAGGCCCGACCATTCTGAGTCCGTTTAAGATATCGCGTTCGACGGCCTCGACGGTATGATCCCCGTCGATCCATACGAAATCCACCGGTCCCTGGATCTTCGTAAATGCTTCGTCGCTTGTAATCGGCATGATCTCTACGCGATCCCCGTACTCCGCCAAAGCCGTATACGCCCACCCTTTAACGGTGTCGTGCTCTTCCTGGGGATGCCCGGCCTCGAACAGATTCCCTTCCCGATGATTCCAGGGATCCACCGTATAAAGTTTTGAGACGTTCGGACAATTCAAAAGGATCCCTTTCGTGAGTCCTCCGCCTTGCGTTCCGATCTCGATCCCGGTGATCTTCTGATCTCCGAAATGCTTTTGAAGTAAATCAATGACTTGAGTGTGATGATTAAAAACGTCCATTATGTTCCTCTCTTTTTAAAGAGTTTGAGATCGAGGGCTTCCCACTCCTCGTTTGGAAAAAAGGACTCTTCCCCCATGTTGGGATCATGGAGATAAATGAATTTGCTCGAGACTTCCATCGCGGTCCGTACTTCCCTGGATCTCTCTTGAGGACCGTCCACAAACACGAACTCCCATTTCCTCCCTGGATAAAGCTCCTTCACCGGAGGAGGGACTCCGTATTCGTAAGCGTAAAGATCCGCTTTCCCAGCCAGGCATCTTTTAAGCATCGCGATATGAAAGTCAAGAACGTCAAAACTAACCAGACCGAGCCCTTCATTGACGAATAACTCGCTGGAAAGACCGGCCCCGAACTCTAAAACCTCTTTGATCCCGTTCTCCCGGATAATTTTTCGGATCCCCTCCCAGCAACCAGGAGCAAGTTTACCGCCACCCCAGTTTATATTTACCGCTTCCCCGGCCTTCCGCATCTGGATAAATCTCTCGATCTCGAGCTGATCGAACGGACAAAGATTATACGTTTTTCCCAATACAATTAGAGGAGCCGTCCCGTCCGGGCCTTGATCTCTTTTACAAACCTCGCAATTCATGGATTCACCCAATGAAGTTTTGACTCGTCCCATCCGTCCATCTTCCGGATGATCATAAGACCGTAACAAGAAAAAATGCGGAGGTATTCACCCCTGTAGGCTCCCTCATCGAGCATGATCTTGATCTTCTTCATCCCGTCCTCACTAGGCCCGAACACGTCATGAGCGATCCAGTATCCTTTTCCTTCGCCTTTGAGTTGCGGCCACATCGTTCTGAACTCCTGGAGGACGTGCTCCGTATCATGGCATCCGTCTTGAAATATCACGTCGAACTGAACATCGGGAAAGGTATCCTTCGAGAGTTTCATCGAGTCCAGATTCCGGATATCGACCGGGAGATTTTTAGCGAGAAGCGCATCCCGAACTTTCTCCGTCTGAACGATATCGATCCCGTAATACTTATTCCCCTTCATCCCGAAGCGAGTGGCGTTGTCTTTCACCGCGTTCGCAAGATAATGCGCGGTGTATCCTTCCGCGTGTCCGATCTCGAGCACTTGCTCCGCGCCAATATCCCTGAGCAAGAAATACATCATCGGTCCAAAGAAAGAGATCGTGCTATTGATATTCGTGTGATGAAGCTCCTGGACCGCTTGCATGATCGGAGCCGGATATTCCCCGAAATATTCTATATCTCTCTCATGTGTGAGCATTGACAAACTCCTGTAAAGGTTTTGGATCCGAGACGTGAACTTGATCGTCCGACATTCCTGGGATCAAGAACCCTTCTTTATCCGAGTAAAATTTATAGACGTCCACAAACGTCCACCCCTCGACATGGCACATTCTTGATAGCGTCTCATTCATGTATTGAGCGTAAGACAGGCGCTCCTCTCCAGTACCAAGAAAAGGAAATCCTGGATTATCAAGAGGATGCTCCTTCGCCGGGGGGACGACGTTATAGACCCAAACCTTCCCAGGATCCCGGCCGATCGTATTGACTTTGATCGCTTCCCGGTAATTCTTCACTAGATTATTGATACAAGGAATCGACGGGAGATGCATATAAACATGGCACCGACAATCAATCTCTCCCCAACAAAACACGACGATCTTATCTTTCGGGATCAAATCGGTAACGACCGGTTTATAAAGCCCAAAATGATAAAGAGTCATCGGCCCGACGGTGTAGGTCGAGGCCTCCGGGATCTTGAGCCAACAATGCCAGGCGTGGCTATCGCCGACGGGATAGATTATTTTCTGATCGCCCATGCGACCCCCTTCCCGGACATATTTAAATGCCATTCGTAATCCGTCTCATGCTCCGCCTTGAACTGAGTCCACACATCGATCAGAGCGCACTCTCCGGGAGCGTCAGAAACGTCGTCGAACACGATCACTCCGCCAGGAGCCACAAGATTATGAACAGACTCGAGATCCTCCCGAGCCGCTTTCTTGGAATGATCGCCATCGACAAGAATGTAATCAAATAGATCCTTGTCCAGGTAAACCATCTTCGGAAGAAAGTCCTGGGAATATCCGACAAGAAACTCGACCTTCTCCACCGGAAGATTCAACGCTCTCAAGTTTTTCTTCACCAGCTCCGCCGACGTGTACGGATCCGCGAATGGATCGATGCAAACCACCTTCACGATCTTCGATTGATCCACGAACGAGCTAAGTAACTGGCAAAGAGAAAGACCGGTCCTGGTCCCAATCTCCAGGATCCGGGCTGGGTGTTTCGTGCAGCCGATCTCCCAGGCGAGCATATACTGATCATAGAAATTCTCGCCGTTCCGTTGAAGATGCCCGAGATAATTCTCGTAGTAACAATCCCCAGGGTTTTCTCTCTTCAAGATCCGGAGCGTGTTAAAGATCACCGCTTGCATGAGTACGTTAGGCATGAAGAAGCCCTCCCTTGTAATATAACTCCGCCGCCCGGACGATATCCTCCGGACGGATCAGATCCATGCAGAGAGGATTTCCATTCACAAGATGCAAGCAATCTTCCGTCTTCGATTTCCAGCAGCCGTCATACAAAGCGCAATCCATTGTCCCGTTTGTATAGAGGAAACGATGAGACGGGTAAAGCTCCCAGCGCGTTCCTTCCCGGCCACCGGCTACCACCACACAAGGTTTCTCGAGCGCGGCCGCGATGTGCATCGGGTAACTTACACACGTCAACACTCCCTCCGCGTGATGGATCGTTCTAAATAATTCCCGGGTACTAGTTTTCCCTCGTAGATCTATGGCGCCGCTCAATGGTTTATGATTGTGTTCGGCCTGTCCGATCTGAACGAGCTGAATACCCGGGAAAGTCTTGGCCCAAAGATCCGCCACTTCTTGCCATCGATGATATTGTTTCAGAGTGTAATCCGATTTCGTCCCGGCATTGATCACCCAATATTTCCCGTCATGGCCGGTATGCTTTAGGACCGGAGACGGCCAGAGCTTCTCGTCTTGAGTGAGGAAAATATCTGGAAGCAACCCGACGCGAGGGATCTCGAGGTCTAGGACCTGTTCAAGAAACTTTCGGTGTCCGTCTGTGAAATGACGGCCGCTCGCGCCGGATTTATGGACCTCCGGATATTGCATATCGATCACTTGGACGTCTGCTCCGATGTGATCGAACTTCGTGAGGTACGGATTATTTAAAAAGATATCGTCGCATGGAGTCTCCACGTCGATCATGAACTTGTCTCCATGCGCTTTGTAAAGAGCCCGGATCGCGACGCTCATCACAAGGATATCTCCTGGGGCGAGTCGGTTTCTGAGGACAAGCCTTCGAGCGATTGGAGCGTATCCGGTAGGAAGCGCTGGAACTGACGCCGCTTCTTCCTTTGGAATCGGAGCATTAAACAAAGGTCCGGAGATCTCTCTCCTCGAGTAAACCTTTGCCGGATGAGGGAGCTCGCCCCAAACCATTTTTTCGACGACGGGCTCGAGTCCGGTCGTCCGTTCAAAGAGATCCTTCTCCTCCTTGAAAAGTCTGGAGATCTCTTCCCGGATATTCACTCCCAGGAAACGATCGTCAAAGAATCCCTGGCCATCGAAGCGTATAGCCATACGGTAATCGCTCGAGCAGTATACGAGTAATCCGCCGGGCTTGAGAAAGGTATGAATCCGAGATAGAACATCTCTGAGCTCGATCCCGGGGACGTGCTGGAGACAATAGATGCAGTATACAAGATCCACCTTTTGATTAAGCTGGTGAGGAAGGACCGGAATAAACCGGCTGTCATTGACGTATTCCTTCGCGATCTTGAGCTGATCCGAGGAAGCGTCCAGGCCAATAACCGTTACGTTCGGATCCTGTTTGATGAACTCTTTTGCTAATCTTCCGACGCCGGTTCCGTAGTCCAGGATCGTAAACCCTGGCTGCGAATTATAAAGCTCGCGTATTTCTCTGACAAAGACAGGAGTTTCTTTTTCCCAGCGTTCATGCGCCGGGATCCCGTTACAATTCCCGACGGTGTTATGGATCCCGTCTTCGAGCGTCTTCGCTTTGAACAGATCATGTTCCATTTCATTCACCCCTTTTTATATGTGTGAGGTTATGGGAGGAGTACCCCACAAAGTGAGGTACTCCATCCCGATTAACTACTTTGGAGGACGGACCAGCTTAGCGAAATGATACTTAGCATCGAGAGGATTTGACATCGTTCCCTTTTTGCCTTTCTTCTTTTTCTTCGCCATAGCGTTACCCGTTCCCGTCGTACCCGATCGAGATATCAAGTTCACCGGCTCCGGCATAAGAAACAACAAGAGACGTCTCAAACTGGATCCCGACCGATGGAAGCACCGGGGAGACATTCGAGTTTGCCGCTTCTGCCAAGATGAACTCATAGATCGGTTTTACTCCGTCCAGGATCACGACCCTATTCCCGGCCGTTACTCCGGCATAGGAAATTTGGATCGAATAGAGATTTCCTAGCCCGGTCATTACTGTCCCACCGGCTCCGGTTCCCTTCCAGAACTTCACTCCTTGCGGTCTAGTAGCCATAGATCCTCCTATGCGCTGGCGCTAGACGAGCTGCTCGAAGAACTTGAGCTGCTGCTAGAGCTGCTTGAGGAGCTCGAAGAATTGCTCGAACTCGAGGATGAGCTGCTGGACACGCTAGAACTTGAGGAGCTTCTGGAACTGCTGCTGGAGCTCGAACTCGAAGAGCTTGAGCTCGAAGAACTGGAACTGCTCGAAGACGAAGAACTGCTCGAACTCGATGAACTGCTCGAAGAAGAAGAACTCTTTGAGCTGCTGGAGCTTGAGCTGCTCGACGAAGAGGAGCTGCTTGAAGAACTCTTGCTCGAAGAGGAACTCGAACTGGATGAGCTCGAGGAACTTGAGGAAGAGCTGGAGCTTGAACTTGAACTCGAGGAGCTTGAGGACGACTTACTCGAACTTGAACTCGATGAAGATGAGCTCGAGCTCGATACGGTTGCGATGATATCCGTTACAGCAAACGCGGAACGATAATCCGTCCCGGTTATGCCGCTATCGTGATCCAGCTCATACAATACAGCGTTGAACATATCGATCCAAAGATCGAGAAAATCAACGAGCGCCATTTGAGTATGGCCGTTTTGCTGGATCTGCGATCCGTATTCCCCGACCGCTCTTCCTTTGCTGTCTGTCGTGGATATTTCCCTTGCGGTGTAAACGGTCGTCCCGTTTACAGTAGTATCCGCCGCAAGATGTTCGCAAAGAGCGTTGAAGTTTACGAACAAGGCTCGGAGCTGAGTGTAAAGATCCGCCCACCAATACCCGGCCCCGTAGATGTTCCGTTCGTTCACATCGTCCGGTCCTTTGGTTTCATCGATCTCATTCTCGATGTAATACAGACTCCAGTAATTCGTATAGCCAAGACCTTCCGCGTCCAATTTCGAGCAAACGAAATTGAAACTGTTAGTCATGGCGCTTACGATATACAGAAGATCCGCTTGCGTGATCCCTTTTGATCGGATCTGCGCGATTGAATTTGATCTGTTGATAGTCATAGGCCCTCTCCCTTTTTGTATGGGAGATACCGGGGACCGTTAGATCCCCGGCGTCTCTGGTTTTGGGCTTAGTACCCGATGATCAGAAGATCAACGTCGCCCCAGCTCGAGGCCGATGCTCCGGCCGCGTTGAGCGATACGATCGTGATCACAAGACCGGAAAAAGTAACATTGACGGTCGCGAAATTTGCGCCGCCTCCGGTCTTGATCTGTGCGAACACTTGAAGAATGGTCGTTAAACCATCCGTCGCCCGGACAAGCGTGAGCGTGTCCGAAGCCGTTGCGAGTGTTACTTTCCGGAGAAACAGTTTCTTATCCCCGGCGAGCTCCGTTGTAAGTCCACCACTTGCTGCTGTAAGAACTCCCATGTGATTATCCCTTTCTTTTTCGGGTTAGAAGCCGGGAGGCCATTTACCTCCCGGCGTTATCTAAGATCCCGGGTTATTAGGCGGTCGTTGCTTTCGCTGCGGCCGTTGCGATAGTGATGATCCCGTAGTCTTCGGAATTGAAGACGGGTTTGATCACGCCGAAAATACGACCAGCGGCGATTCCCCACTTATTCTTATAATCCTTCTCTTCTTCGGTCCAGCGTTCATCTTCGCCAACGCCAAAAATACCGGCTTGCTGGCCCATCAAAAGAGCGCGGCCAACAGCTACGGTACCGGTGTTCGTGAAGGTGTACGCCAGCTCATGCTGGTAGATGATGATCCCGTTGTATTCGGCAACGGCGCCGCTCATGAGCGGATTTGAACTTCCGCGCACATTCGCTTCACGCTGGATCTGAGCATACACCGGATCCTTGCGGAGAGCGGAGAATTGATACGGGTGCATGATACAGATGTATTTCGACTCGCCCGTTTCCTGGCTGTTCTCCATCTTGATCGGACGGACTTTCGGAGTGCTGGTTAAAGCGAGCTCCTTCGCGGCGTCGAGGCACTTCGTATCCATGATCATTGAAGCGGTCAAGGAATTGTCGGCCCCGGCGTTCCCGGCCCATATCGATCGATTGGAGGAAGGAGCGGTCGGCGTGTTCGCGAAAGTCTTCGCCGTCGCGCCGCTCAGTTTCCAGAGGATTTCGCGGTCGATACGTTCCGCCCACCAGATCTTGAGTTTTTCCTTGGCGTCTTTCCGCATCTTGTACGCCACCTTCTTCTCATCCATACGGCCTTTGAGACGAACCGCATGACGGAGCTGATCGATTGCTAGCTCGTTCTGATAGGTGAGAATCTCTTCCTCGTTCCCTTCGAGCTCATCATCCCCGGTAACACCATCCCCGGAGAGCTTTGTCGAAAGACCGAACTCGATGTAATTCCCGGCTTGCTTCTGGAGATCCCGGACAACTTGAATCGGGTTATTGGCGCCTTCGCCCATAAACCGTTTCATGAAAAGCATCGTCTGGACGTCGGCGAATAGCTCCTTGTACCAGAGTTTTGCTCTTAAACTTGCAATACTCGTTGTGTTTGCCATTGTAAGTTACCCCTTTCAAAAAGGAATTTGCGCTACGACCTAACCGAAGTTTTCCAGGATCCTATCTCTCTGAGATTTCGGAAGCTTTGCAAACTGATCCTCCGACATATTCAGAAGCTCCTGGACGGTATACTCCCCACTTGGAGGAGCGCCACCACCCGATCCGGTCGTAACTGGTTTTTTCTTGTTTGCTTCGATTCGTTTCGCTCGGTCTTTGTTTGTCCGGGCATCATCCTCTTTCGCCTTCTCACCGTCCTCGTCCCCTTCTTTGGCCAAACGCTTCTCGAGCATCGGCCCGAACTTGGGATGAGCGCGTAAAAAGTTATACGTCGCGATTAATGGATTCCCACCCTTTGCGACAACATCATCCACTTCTGAGGCAGCATCGGAGTCTCTCACCCCGTTCCGCATAAGAACCTCGTCGGCGAGCTTCGTTACTTCTTGAAGATCTACGTCCGGAAGTTTCATCTGCGCTTTTAAGGTCCAGTTTTCTAGGAGCAGCTTATTCGCCCGGGCTTGTTCCTCCGGCGCTGTCTTTGGAGCTTCTTTCTTCTGCCCGGCCATGAGCTTCTTGAGCTGCCCGGCCGTAAGAAGATCGTCGTCCTCCACTCCTTCAAACGGATCCTGTTCCTTCTCGGCTTCCGCTTTCGCTTTCGCCGCTGCGTTCTCCGCCTCGATCTGACGTCTCGCTTCGTTCTTCGCCCGTTCAAACTTGAGCGTATCCGTTTCGGTCTGCGCTTGCTGCCGTTTCTTTCTCTCGGCTCTGAGCTCGAAAAACAGACCGCGTTCGATCGGAGAATAATCTTTTAAATCAACTTCATCGAGCGGCTTCTCCGCGTCCTCTTCGATGAGCTTCTTTCTCTCGGCTTCTTCGGCTGCCGCGTCCTCATCCGTTTTTTTCTTCGAGGTCGATGATTCCTCGTCCTTTTCGTCGGGGGTATCCGACGGCTTCTCTTCGTCGATCTTCTCGACGGTAACTTTTTCCGGATCGACTTCTTCATCCCCAGCCTTCGCTTCGCTGTTCTCTTGGGGAGATTCGTTGAGAAGCTTCTCCTCTTCGGGAGTGAGCTTCTCTCCGCTATCGATCTTTCCTTCCAGTTTCTCTAGACTTGCTTCAATGTCCGCCATAATTTTCTCCTTTTGTTCTCGCCGGTTAAGGCGTGTATCTCTCCGGGAAGGATCTCCCCGGTAGAGTTATTCTTCTTCCTCTCCCTCGTCCGCTTCTTCGATATCCTCCTCGACTTCGCCAAGAGGACCGCAAACCTCATAGCAAATCTCGTCGGGACAGATTATCTTGAGCGCCCGAGTTTCTGCTTCCCTTTCGTCGCCAACGTCATCTGCGCTTGAGCTTGAGTCCATTCCTTCACCTTGTTCAAGATCTGAGACTTGTTTGGCATATTCATAAACTCGATAAACAGATCCGGAGGCATAGAGACTCCATGCTGCGCGAGCTGCATGAGATCCTCAAACGTCTCCTCGCGGAGCGTATCCGGCGCACCAGCTTCGTTGATATTGACGTGGTACTTCCCGTCATGGATCATCGTGAGATAAGCATCGAGTCTGGCGCGGTCGAGCTTCGATTCTTGCATATATTTCTCACCCAAGACTTTCTCGAGCTTCGCGCTGTCAAAGAGCGTCGGGATGATCGAGAAAAGAAACTTGCCGATTAAGATCTTCGTATACCGGAAGTTTTCTAAGCTGGGTTGCAAGATCGTGATCGCTTGCCGGATCCGTAACGCGATCGCTTTTCCGCTTGGATTCTCGTTTGAGTCCATCGCCAGTAAATCAGAATTGATTCCGGAGACTTCTTTAAAATCGTCATTCGCCGCTTTCTCACGGGTGAGCATGGCCGCGCTGGGCTCAATGGGATGGATCCTATCAAGAGCGGATCCTTTCTTCTTCCAGATCGTGATCCCAGGGACCGCGCCAAACTCCTTGAGCTCGTCCTTCTGCGCCGGGGAGAGCGCATCATCGTCCCCGATCCATCCGCTATTGGCGGACGTGTTGAGCATATGCAAGAACTGACTCCGCGCTTTGTTCTTCTCTCGCTGCGGATCCTTGAGACTCCGGACCAGGCTCATGAACCGAAGCTCCGGCTTCTCCGCTTCCGGACTCCATTCCGCGATGTACCGGAAGAACGGATAACCAGAGTAATACGGCTCGAAAGGACTGTCCTGCATCCCGTCCGTTAAACAGCATTGACCGGCCCACACCGAGACTTGCATCTTCGCGACCTTGCGCTTGCGCATCGCGTACTCGACCTTTGGCGGTAGAGGCGCTTCCGGGATCTGAACGTCATCCACCGGAGGAGGAGTCGCGACGTGCGGCGCGATATCCTTGACCATCGACTTGACCGCCTGGATCTTATTCACCTTCGCGGTATGCTCTTGCATGAGCTTGTCGTGCCTGTTCTTCTGGCGCCTGGCTACTTCCGCGAGCGCTTCCGGCTCGCTGTCGAACTCCTCGACCGCGCCATCCTCCACGAAATACACGAACCAGCGATCGATGTATTTCTTTTTCCAATACTCGACCACCGTAACCGCTTTGTTATCTCCGGTGATCTCGTCATTCGCGTCCGTTGTCTGACCGCCCCTGGGAACGATCGGGCTGTTCCCGTAATCGGACTCGTCCCCGGACGGGACTTGCTGGCTGTTTGTTACCATCGTATTCAGAGAATTATCAACGTCTCGATCAATTTCTTCTTCCTTGTCCGGGTAAAGCTGCTTGAGCCGGGACTTCGTGATCTTCTGGACCTTGAACCCGAAACCGCAATCGCTCAGATCGTACTCTACTCCCTGGGGATCCATAAACACTTTGAACGGCCCGAGATTCGGGATCCGGAGCTGTCCGAAGATCGGATCGTCATCGTAATCCAGATTGAACTCGAGCCAATTCTTCCCGGCCTTCTCTCCACCGGAGAAGAGATAACTCATCTTAAAATTAAGATGGGATACCTTTTCGATATGATCGATCGCTTTGTCCATCACTTCGGTAAACGTCTGATCCTCGCCGCCTTCCGGGAACGCCTGGATCCTGGCCTTAGTCTGGATCAAATGCCCGGTTACAAGCTGGATCAATGGCTTGATCTTGTTGAACACCATGACCGGTCTATTCTGCCGGCGGAGATCGTTCTTGTCTTGCTCGTCCCATTGTTCCCCGAGACAGAAATTGATATCCTCTTTCGCTTCGAGCATCCAGTTTGAGTCCGCTTTGAGCGCGATCGGGAGCAGCGTGTCCAGCTCCTTCCGGAGATCATCGATATCGCCTTCACCTTCTTTGTCCTCGTCCTTCTCATGCTCTTTTGGGATCCCGGTCGTCTCCGTCTCCGGATCCACAAGCTCGTCCTCGTCTCTGACGTCCTGGATCTTCGTGTTCGCTGCCGGCGCTTCCTCACCCACATCAAGGAGCTGCTTCTTCTTTTTCCCGGCGAGTTCGTCAATCAGCTCCGGAGTTTTGATCTCTGATAACTTCTTTTTCTTTTTGGCCATGATTAGCTCCCCATATAACTATGACGATCCGGGACCATGCTCATACGTCTCTCCCGGGTTTGTGCATCAATAGGACGAATGACGGGCGCGAACTGCATCCCCCAAATTCCAAGCTTCCGAGCGTCCCACCGGTCCGGGCTCCGGCCGATGAGCTCCTTCAAATCCGCTTTCTCCTCGATCTGCATCTTGCCCCGGAGATTGATAAAGTATTTCTCTGCGATCGCTTCCTCCATCGCCGCCTCGTTATCGTCTAGGCTTATGAGTCCTTGATCCATCATGCTCTGAGCGTGAAACGCCGCTTGCGCCCGGAGATTCTGATACTGAGTGTCCACGATCGCGGCATCAGAGCAAGATCCTTTGAACTCGACAAAGTTAATCTCGAGATTATCCGGGACCATCTTCTTCGCGATGTCCAAGAACGGACCGCCAAGCCCGTCGCAATCAAACACGATCGCGCATTGTCCTTGAGGGAAATGCTTGTTCTGGAGCACGATCACTTCGCCAGCGCCTTCGACCGCATCGCATTTCGGTATAGACTTCTCATCGATCAGAGTCCCGTTCTCAAACACCGAGATCACCATGTCGTCGTCGCCTTCCCTGGCCGGATCCACGCCGATCGATCCCCGGCGAACCGGCTGGATGATCTGCTTCCCGATACATTTCCGGTAGAGATCTTCCGAGATTACGGTGTTAATGCTCGTTGTCGGAACCTTTCCAAGCACCCGGCCCATCCAGCGCGGATCCTTGCCGGTCCCGTCCGCGTTCCATTTCTTGCGCTTGTCTTCCACCCACGCCCGGCTGCACAAACCCGGGATCACTTCCCGGCTTTCGATCACGTTCGGGCTTTCAAGGCACGATAGCTCGATAACGTGATTATGAGTCGTATCCTTGATCATCTTCGCAAAGCGCCCGGTCGGAGTAATGGGATTCCCGATCACAAGCATTTTAGAATTGTGAGACGTCATGATCGCTTCCGCTTGATCAAAGATTATCTCCTCGACCGCTTGCGCTTCCGAGATCACGATCAGAATGTTCGGAGAGTGATAGCCCTGGAACTTCCCGACCGATTGATTCACTTCTTTCGTCGTAAAACCTTCGATGAACCAATCATTTTCCAGGATCAGCTTCAAACTCTGGAGATCGCCGCCGAGCGGAACAAGAGAATGAGAGTACCGGCTTGTCAGCTCCGACCACATAATGTCTTTGACTTGGCGCTGCGAGGGAGCGGTGAGAATTACTTTCGAGGGGCAAAACGAATAAGAAAACCATAGACCGATACATGAAGCGATGAAGTCTTTACCGAGCGCGTGGCCGGAGGCGACGACCGTAATCCGGTTATCCTTCACCGATTGCATAATCTCGCGCTGGCCTTGCCAGTAATTCGTTACGCCTAAAACCTTCTCAGTGAAATATTCCGGGGAGCTCTGGATCCGTTGATGGACCTTGATCTTGGAGGGCTTGTCAATTACAAGCATCTTTGACAAGCTGGCTTAACGTCAGCTCTCCCGAGTGTTCGACTTTACTTTCTGTTTTTATTGGGTAAAGACGGGAGAGGATAAACTTTGCGGCTTCCATTCGGACTTCGATATCTTTGCATTTCGGGGAGAGACAATGATCGATAACCTTAAAGCTTTTTTTCTCTCTGATCGCAAGATTTCGAATATCACCAGACTTGAGCGACACTTTTTTCTATCCTCCAGGAGCAAAAGGACTTATCGAAAGAACGTGTACGCTTGAATTATTACGCGCTGGAGAATATTCTGGCAAGAGAAAAGCGCTTAAAATGATCAAATCGGCTATTAGTAGTCGATTTTCTTCATTTTAAACGCTTTGAGACGGATTATTTTTTACGGCGAGGCATATTATATGGCGGTCCAAACCTTGTTTGTTGCGAGCAAGCGTAATCTCTAATCGGATGCCTTTCGCTTTTTCTTTCTTCGGTCGCGAACCGGAGGCCGCACTTCGCGCACTTCCGGATCCGGCGAATGAATAACGACCGGCGCTCTGTCTTCACTACGTCGCTCCGTAACGATCCGCATAAGAACCCGGGGCAGCGCATGATTAGTTTCTCCTCATGGCGACGCTTCTTTCTTCCGGAGGAACTATCGCGAGCTGGAGTCCATGCTTACTAAGAACCTCGAGACGCTCCATGACCGTTTCAAAATCATCGCCTAGAACCTCCGGGAAGCAAATGATCACGACGTCAGCTCCTTCTTTCTTCGCTTTAAGCATCTGCTCTTCAAACGGAGACATCACATCCTCCCATTCCCGGTTGCTGATCGCTTCATGATCTTCACAAATTCATTCTCGAGATAGTTTAGACAGATCATCAGATCCCCGTTTGGAAACTCATTTGTGAGAACGGAGTGAACGATCTGACCTTCCTCGATCGTGTGGAGCGTTACTAAAAATTTACTCCCCGGCTTTAGCTTTTCGAGCAGCTTGTCTCCGAACTGGTTTATTTCCTTCTCCCTCTCCGGCGACGGTTTCTCCTGGCGCATTTTCTTCCTCCTTGTTTTTGTTTTTAATAAACTCTTTGCCTTGCTCGACAATGACCGCGAGATCCCTGGTCGCGAGCTCATCCCAGCTCTCGAGCTCCCGTTTGTAGCAGTTATCGATCGCGGTCTTTATAAAAAACGGAGAGAGCGTCGGCCAGCGCCAGAGCTGCGAGTTATCCGAATAATCAATGATCCAGGGAGAGCTCGAGAAATGAAACTCATGTTTTGACGGTCCGATCTTCACCCTAAAATCAGCGCGGAGATATTCCCAGGCCATACGCGCCGGGGTTTGATTCATGTTCACTTTTACCTCTTTGATCCCGGCCAGCTCCGACTTCGCTTTGAAATCATTGTCGAACATTCTGAACTCACAATGATCCGCGCTTGCTTGCTTCGCCAGCTTCTCGACCACGCTCCGGGAAAAAGATATCCCAAAGATCAAGAGATCCTGTTTCGTCGTATCCGGAAGCTTATCCCCAGGACCAAAGAACACGATCTGGCACTCGTTTTTTAACATTCGCTTTGCCACCCACGCGGCGGCATATCCTTCGATCTTGTCTTTTTCAACGATCACTATCTTCACTTTGATCCTCGCTTTCTTTTTCCTCACGACCATCCAGGATCCCACGAACGAACTGATCCTCTCCGGTCCTCGGAGTTTGGTTAATCACCGGCATCGGAGGGAGCGACGGCATACCGCTCTCGCTGTATTCGTAGCCATTCCGATATCCGTCCTGGTACTCCCCGGCTTGAGCCGTATCCTGTCTCCAGACCACAATACACCACAAGATCGCGGAGAGCGCTACAACGAAAAGGATCAAACTGACGAAGCTTTCAAATATGTTTTCTTCTTTTTTTGTGAGCATTTTTTCTTCCTCCCGTTGAATGGCGCGATTCTGTACGCCAAGAGAAAGCTTTTCCTGGCTCTTTGGATCGCGTTCAAAACTTCACCTTTGCTTCAAGTAACGTCATTCGCGGATATTGCGGACCAAATTCTTGATCGTCCACAAGGCCCATGCTTTTATGCTGCTGGATCCTGGCCCGTTTCAATGCTCTCGCCCGTTGCTTTTGGTAGGCCGCCATCCGTTCCGGCCTGGCTTTCATCCTTTCGGAGATCTTCGTGATCGTCCGTTTCGCGGCATAAGCTTTTTGGAGCCGTAAACGTAGATCCTCCGAACTCTCGATCTTTTTTTCGGCGATTCCAAAAAGTCTCGCGACCCACCCGGTAAATTTCACTCGGCCACCCCCATTTTCCGCGTCTCTCTGAGCGACAAACCATGACGTTCTCCCCTCTTCCTGTGTTTGATTTTTCGTTTCTCTTCCGGTTCGATAAATTCGACCATCCTCTTAAAAAAATCTTTCTTCACCTTGGGAGCTTCCGGGATCGGATCAATAGGATCCGGCTCCGGGATCTCCAGCTTCTTTTTCTTCTTGAATACGTCTAGCAATCCCATCTGATCACCCTCGCTCTTCTTTCGGATCCGAACTCAAAAACTCTGTATCGGATATGTGGATAATTCGCCTCGAATAACTTCTTACGGAGCCCCCAGGCTTCTGTTTTTGTGGCCTGGCCGCCCTTCACCTCATGCACCTCGATCCGTCCATCCGGTAGCGTTATCGTAAAATCCGGTTTGTGCCGGCCGATTAACTTGATCCCTCCATCCCCGACGCGCTCCCCGGCCTTGATCGAATCCCCAGGGAACGGATCCCCGGCCGTCAGATCATAGCTTTTCTCGTATTCCCAAGCCTTCACCCGTCCGGATCTGCGCTCCGCCTCGAGCCAAAGAGCATGATCCCTCTCCGCTTTCGATCGGTAGGTGTATCCCCGGATCCCATGGACAACCGAGTTCCCGTATTTCGATCCTTTTTCCCGATGAATAATCATTTTTCCTCCTTTTTAATCCCATCCCATTCGGCAATAAGTTTCTCCATTTCTTTTCTCATCTCACCTTGCTGACATTCATTCCCGCAGTCCTCATGCCCAAGGTAGTCGATATATCCTTCTACCCATTCGGAAAGTTTCTCCGCAACATCCATGAGCTTCAGATAATTCTTGTTGTAAGCGACATTCTCATCTCGCAGGACTTTGTTCTCAGCCTCCGCTTGGGAAAGTCTCTCAAGCAATACTCCATTCTGCTTGCATTTGATAAAGACTTCTTCTTCGGATTCCTTCAGTCTGGATTCCAAGCCCCATTTAACATCGTTCAATGCTGACAGTCTGGATTCCAAAGACTTAATTTTGTCTTGTAGGTATTGCTCTCCGTGAACAAAACATCCTGCTGAACCTAAATGCGTGTCGTTACAGGTCGGGCAACCATTACAATTATCCTTTTCCTCACTCATGTCCTTGGTCATACTCCACCCCCTATTTTCTTCTTCATTTCTTCCCATTCTTTCGGGGGAGGGCATGGCTCCCAATCAATAGCGGGAAACTCTTTCTCTCCAGCAATCTTATCTTGATAGCTCTTTTTCACAAACTCTCCAACGTATTCCCGGACGATTGCAACAAGGTTATCGTTCGGATACAGCGTCCGGAGATCCCTAACCATAATCCGGACAGCTCCCATAAACTTCTCATCTTGGATATCGTTTAAAATTTCCCATGCGATCATCCTGTTTAGCGTCCGGTTAAAAGTTTCCTCGAGAATTGTTACTCCTTGGACAAATGTTTCTTTTTTCATAAATGGGCGATCTCCTCTGCAAATCTCTTAGCTCTGTTTTTAATCCTAGCGTGGCTTCCGACCGTTTTTTCTTTGTCCCGGTTTACCCAATTTCTTGATGCCGCCTTCCAATCCTTCATCCGGTGTCCTTTTCCAACCATCCACCCAATCGAAGTAAAATAATCAAAAAATCTATTCGCCGCGACCTCCGTTGATCCAATCTCTAAAAAGTATTCTTTAGCTTCTTCGATTGTTTTTGGTATATCACTACGTAAAAGAGTAGATATAGACGTAGATGTAGAGATAGCCACCACCTCGACCGTCGGCGTAACACCATTTTCTTCCTTAGTGTTACACACCTCAATAAATCTCTGTAACTCCATTAAAGTCAAAGACATAGCTCGTTTTTTGAAGTTAAAACCCTTCCTTTCAAGATATTTCTGATCCAACGGGACCGGACCTCGACTTTGGAGCTCCAACATGATCAATTTTACAAATCTCCATTGATCCAATTCGTCGATCATTTCAAAATCCGGATCCCCAGAAATCATTGAAAAATGGATCTTACACCAAATTAAATATCGATCTTGATACCCCGGGTGATATTTATCCAAGTTTTTAACGTGCAGATATTTCATAGCGACCTCTCTTTTTTTTCAAAATAACTCCGGATGATCGTTAGGTTCTAACGGGACGCGCTTCTTTGTCCATCCCGTCCCGTTACACTTAGGACATTTACAATCGATCTCTTTCGCCTTGAAGGGGATCTTCCTCCCGGTCCATTTAAACGTATTTACGAGCTCTCCAGTTATCGGGCAAGCCTTTCTAGCATATTTCGTTAAAAAACCCATATCACAAAGCTCAGTGATCCTGTTCCGGACCGTCTCACTAGCTCGATCCTTATTGAAATTCTCCGCGATCTCCGCTCCGGTGTAATCCTTCTCCGGATCCCGGGTAAAGATCTCGAGCACCTTTGCCTGGCGCTCCCCGACGTACCCGGTCTTTATGATGTGATCGTAAGCCCACTTTGAACAAGGATCGCTCATGTATAATCCCTCCTGTATTGCTCCCAAAACGGAGCGGTATCGACGTGAAAGAAGTCTTTAACGAACTCGTCCACTTTATCGACGTACTCTCCAAAATCCGACTTAGTGAGATCCGTTGTCGTCGCCTCCTCGATCGCTTTGAACTTTCCGCGCTCAAAGATCTTATCCGCGATGAAATGGGCCTTGAGATCCTCATGGAGCGCCTGTTCGGAAAAATGTCCGTGATCCTTGAGGCCGCCATGATTGATTAGCCATGAGAGGAACAGCCAATAGAGAGAGTTTTGAGAAAGAGTCCGGACGGATCCCCACTTGACGGCCACCAGCTCGCCGACGGGCGGCAGCTTCCCGTTAAATTTCAGTTTTGCGAGAAGCTCGCCGTCTTTTTCTCCCGTCGCGAGCACTTTGGCCATGATCTTAGGCATTAAAAATCCTCCGGAGCGTCTTTGGGTTTGTCCTCGAAAACATGGAGAAGCTGTCCTGGGATCGTGTAGATCTTGGCGTATTCCTTGCCGTTCTTCCCGGTGAAGAGCTCCCCGATCCTCTTGAATGACATTTTATCCGTTCCATCGTTTCCCTTGTACGGCTCCCCTACACAAATGAACTTTTTTACCATAACTCCTCCTATTTGATTTTAGAAACGATCGCTTCAAGATCCGCGCAAAACTTTTTTATCTCCACGTCCAGGATCTCCAGAAACTTCTCGTCGCGCTTCACCCGGAGAAGCAACGGCTTCATCCCGGGGACATACGAAAAGAAATTCCAGATCTTAAATCCCGTAACGTATAGGGAAAACTGGACTTGCCCGAAATAATCGGCCGGGAGAACATTGTCCAGGAGATACTTCACTTGAGTTTTTGCAAGAGGATTTTTACATTCAAAGCCCTCCTCTTTTTTCAAGATGATCCCGTCCGGAGAACAGAGAAACTTCCGATCCTCGTCCTTGTAAACGACGCCGACCTTCTGGACCTCTTTGTTCTTGAGCATGGAAAAGAAATCGATCGCTTCTTGCTCCCGTTCGTTTCCTTGATCCGTACAAGCGTTCCGCCAGGATATCTCTTTGTTCCCGGTAATAACTTCACCGGCGAGCTCATAGAGATATCCCTCGCGCTGCTTGGATGGCTCCCCTTTGTTCGTGATGATCTTTGAGCAGTTTGAGGCGGACGGCTTTCCTAGCTTCTCTTTCTCCCATTCCGGCGTGTTCTGCTGGATATCGACGATAATCATTTTTTTACCTTCGCTTTCGCCTCGAGAGCTTTGACGGCTTTGCTGTATTGACTTTGCATGATCTGATCGAGAGACTCGACTTTGAGATAGGTGAGGAACTTCGTCTCGTCCACCTTCCCGGCCACAAGATAATCGCGAATGACCGCGAGCTGCTGATCGGTGATCGGGAGATCTTCCGCCTTCGCGCCGTCGTCGTCCATATCATGAGCCGCGAGGCCCAGGACCGACAAGAGAGAGTAGCGCTGGAGATAGGAGATCGTGGATCCGATTGCCTGGATCGCGTTCTTGGATCCGGACGTATCCGCCGGCGCCTGGAGCGTCGTTTCCTGGCTATGACCCAGGACGTGAGTGATCCGGCACGTTACTCCGATGCTTCCGTTCTGGTGAGTTTGCCAAGAAACGGAGAGTCCGTATTTCGAGAGCTCTTTGGTGATCTTCTCGACCACGTTATAGAGCGACGCGTGATTGTATTTCGTGTTTCCGAACGATACTTTCTTGTCCTTCTTGATCTCCGGGGGGTTAGCCTTAAATTCGGCCATCGCTTTGTGGTAGGCTTTTCTCGCTTCGTTTGTTTCGTAGCGTTCTTGCAGTTGCAGCAGCTTCTCCAGCTTCTCCAGATCCGCGCCGCCGCTTACGGCCATCCGGATCAGATCCGCCGGTGAGTTTCCTTGAGTCGTTGCCATCGCCTTCGATTGTTTTTTTTCTTCTTCCATTTCGTTCTCCTTTTTTTTGTGTGTAGGATTTTAAAACTCTTTGCTGAAATCTTCCGGGTTAATGTTTTCGATCTCTTCTCCATCATCATCGAGATCCGGCGCTGGCTGGAGATCTTCCGCCAGGATCCCTCCATGAATATCCGTTACCACTTTTGGACTTGAATCAAACGGGAGTCCGTACCACTCTTGAACTTTGCAGATCTCATAAAGATCAACGCCCTCATGCTTGCGACTCACGACGTACTCCTCGCAATCATCATCCCAAATTACACGATCATAAACTTGATAATGTTTCGGCCGAGACATTTATCACCCCCGATTTTAACGGTGCAATTTTTGAAAAAGCCTCTTTTCCAAGATCAATAACTCGAGCAAGTCGTTTCGCCGGTCCGCGATCCCAAATTTCGACCACGATGGATCGAGAATTTTCTCGATTTGTAACACGCACTTTCGTCCCAAGGGGGTACGACCACGAAGCCGCGAACATGATCTTTTCTTTTTCGAGCACATAAATTGATTTACCCGAAGCGGTCGGGCATCCTTTCGTTGGGTTATATTTGCAAGCGTCTTTTGAGGAATACCATGATGCTTTTCCCTCGAGGGCAAACGCGGGAGAGCACACAAGAAAAAAGAGGCCGATGGCGACGACCTTCGGAGTGAGGCGGAGAGCCTCCTGGCGTGAGCCAACGCCACCACCGGCACAAAAAGTTTTTATCCTCCGAAGGATTTTTTTCATGTCAATTTTTTACAGATTGTTTTTCCGCGTCTTTATCTCTGCGTGCCCAAACTGTTTGTTTTAAAAAATGGCGCGGTTGAGAAGCGTAATTACTTTGCGGATTTTTGACATAGGCTTTTGCTTCTTCTGCGGTTTGTGCCGGGACCGTTGCCATGCGATAACAAATTTCCCGGTAAAACACTTTGTAGAGTTTCATTTGAAACCTCCGAAGGTTTTTACTACTTTCGTTTCTGATAAAATCCTACACCCGTTATCGGATCCTGTCAAATAAACTTAACATTTATTTTTAGAACATTAAAGCGATCCCGAACGCGGACCAATACCAAACGAAAAGAATCCCGCGAACGATCAGATCCGCTTTCTTTTCGTTTTTAACGATCCCCAGGATCCACTTGTAAAGCCAGGAATCTTTCCCGTAAGCGGCCGGACAGAGCCACACCATGAACGGGATCGCGAGAAATATCTGCCAATCATGGAGCGAGAAGAAAGTCATCGAACAAACGACGAGAGGAACGCCGATCCGTCGGAAAAGTTTAGAGCCGCCGGCGGTCCCGCCGAGTCTCCAAAGAACGCCGCAAAGGAGCATGACCGGAGCGACCCACCACCCCACAATAAAATAAAGCGGGAATTGAAGGGCCGCCCCGATGAAGATCTCTTCCGGGTTATCCAGGAAGTCTTTTAATGTCACAGTTGTCCACCGAAGAAGTAAGAAGCGATCTCAAAAAGGATCACTCCGACTATGACGCAAGACGTCCAATAAATAAACCACCACCATTGTTTCCGAAGCGCCAAGATCACGTCGCAGAGAGCGGCAAAGGAAATCATCGTGATTAAGGCGATTCCGCTCACCATACCGTTTGAGACGCCCAGGTGAAGGATAAGGCTCAAGAACGCAAGAGCCATGCACCCCAGGGCAGAGAAAGCCCAAAACGGTTCCGGAGGATGCCCTTCAGATCCCCAGGCCCACTTACGCCATCTTTGAGTTAAAGTCACGCGCTTTGTCATCGGCCTAACCTGTTATCGCAATCTGAAGAGATCCAGAAGCCCTTTTTAGGGAGAACGACGTTGTATTTCTTGCCGGCCTCATCGGTCGGTAAAGAAACTCCGGTCATCACCTGGCCTACGTTTGTATCGATGTAATCATTCACGCCGCATGGAGCCGGAAGTTGTTTTGTCATCATAGCGCACCCGCTTAAAAGACTAAGCGCGACGCTTACGAGCGCGAGCTTCCCAATACGCATCATTGTCTCCTTTCTTGACGGCGGCATCCATGTCGGCTTGCGCGGCGTCCTTTGCTTTCTTTGAGGCGTCGGACCGGTTCAGTTGCCACGGGAGCCATGTCCCGATGATCCCCAAAAGTTTATCGACGACGGCAATAATCGCGAGCCACATATTATTTATTCTTGTTCTTGAGCCAGTTTGAAGCCATAACCAGCAAAGCAGCGATCAAACCGCCGACCGTCATTTGTCCCCATGCCGCCGGGACAAGTTTCAAAATGACGTTCGGATTCGTTGCGAGATACGCTACCCCGAAAGTTAAAAGCCCCATGCCGCCCTTCTGGATCATTGTCAGCCAATTCATATCACCCTCCTTTGTTTTCAGTTTCGATTTCATCCGTAGCCGCTATATCCTGGATGAATTTATCAACGGCTATCACTTCTTCGTTCACTCTTTTAAAAATTTCCCGGAATTGAATTATCTGAGCGCGTAAAAGCAGCATTTTCTCTCTACAATTATGGCACCCAAATACTTGATCGCATTTCATATCTTTCCCGTCTGAAAAAGTTTTGCTATCTCTGGTATTATTCTCAAAACTACGTTTCCGGACACAAGGATCAAAATACCAAAGGCGATCTTAGCGACCCAATCAAGAGTGCGCTTATTGACCGTCGCCATCCAAAGGATACCTTTTTCCGGATCTCCGTTTCCGTAAAGAGCCAAATCGACTCGCTCCAGTTTTTTATCGATCCCGTCGAGGCGGATCTTGTGGATCCGGCACAGCTCCCGACGTTCATTTGCGAGCAATTCGTTTTCTGGCATACTATCCCCCTCGTTAGAACTCGATCCCAGCTTCTTCGCCTTCTTCGATCACGCCCTCGATCTCATCGATCCCCTTGAGAGGATCTTTGTCGAGGCCATGGCCATCAACGAGCTCCGCGTTTTCGTGGATCTGTTCCAGGACCTCTTGAACAGAGTCCCCGGAAGCGATCACGACCGCGACGTGATCCTCGCCGCTTATGGCATAATTTCCCTTCTTGTTTCCGTAAGGCATGATCATCTTCACCTTTTTAGGATCCTTGATATTGATCTTGACGCCCATATCGAGCGCTTCGCTGCTCTTGAGAGCAAAAGCGCCGACGTACTTCGTACCAAAATCCGGAGCGACGTTTTGTTTCAATCCGACGCCATAGACGAACATGGGCCAGTTTCGGATCCATTCGGTGTAACCGGCGGTGAACGGACTCGCCAGGCGAGCGCAGAAATCAAGGAGATAATGTTTCTCCATCGAGACGATCTTCTCTTCGGTCGATATCGCTCCCCGGTAATCAAGTTTCTGGAGGAGCGGTTTAAACGCTTGCATCGTCTCCTCGAGCGGCGCCGGCATCACACTCGAAACCTTCCCGATATAAAGATTTTTGTGGAGCTCGTACCCGTAGAGAAACGGCCGGGAATAATCGACTCCGTTAAAGAAACCATCGAAACCGATCTCGACGTCCGTTTCAATCGGATCCTCGAGCACGAAATCATACGTCTCCTTGTGAGCTCCAAGATTCCCGGAGATCTCATCCAGTTTGAGCTCGACCGTATCGTAATCGGGAGCGTAGAAGCTTTCCATGTCCTCCCGGAAGATATTGAGCTTGACATATTTCTTCGGATTTGCTTTGAGATATTCCCGGAGCGCCGTCATTCCGGTAATTTTTTTATAGGGTTGCATCGGAAGTCCCCAGGACTTCACGAACTCCTTGAGCATGAGCCGGTCGTCTTCGAGCTTGCAGCCCCATCCGGATCCGAACGTGGATCGCTCCGGCTGCCGGTCCCGGATCTCTCCGATCTGATCATTCCCCCGGACGTCAAAATCCACTATACAATCGGCCTTAGAAATGTATTCGTCGAAATAAAGGATCTTCTCAAGATGGCCGAAATCCTTTCCGATCGCGAAATCCCGGTACTTGTAATTGTATTGAGTCCAGTAATAGACTTTGTTCTTTCCGCCATCGGCCAGGGCCTCGGCATGAATACAAAAAAGGCCTCCAGGATCTTTTACTAAAAAAGTAATCATATCCATCCCTTCGTTTCCACAACATGAGCGACCGAAACGAAAATCTGCCAAACGACCGTCAAGATCGCGAAGCAAACAAAAATCAATCCGTCGTCGTATGGCCCAAACTGTTTTTTAAACATAGAACCTATGTCCGAAATATTTCTTGTAAAGATCTTGATCTTGCTTTTCTTCTTCCGCCGCGAGCGGCTTCTTGAGTTTGTTCTCGAGCTTCTTCTTTAGGACCGGGATGATCTTCTTCCGCTCCTCCGGAGTCGCTTGTTTATAGACGGCCGTAACCTCGCGAACCGTAAAACTTTTCATCATCCGGATCAATGGATCCTCTTTTGAAGACTTCATGAGATTCTCTTTCTCTTTCGAAGTTATCATTCGCTTGCTTGTCGCTTGTGAAAGAGGCATCGAGTCTTTTTTCGTAAAATAATAATTCCGAAGATCCGCTTTAAACTTCGAGCGATCCGCTTGCTCCTCGGTCCTGGCGCCCATTGGGATCTTTCCTCTCATGATCTCATAAGCTCGTTCCTCGGCCTTCGTCATATTGATATCATAAGGAGCCGGGACGACTCCGACGAACGGCTCCGCGATGCTCAAGGGCTCTTTCATCACTTCTTCGATCGGGAATTTCCCCTCTTTTGCCTTCATGGGAGATAAGGTTTCGATCGTTCTTCCGGCCTGGCGGATCCCGAATGGAAGAAGCTGCTCAAGAAAAAACTTTCCTTCTTGTGCGAGCTGCTTCAAGGCCGGATCGTCCACGTTCCGGATCTCCGTTCCGTAATAATCCTTATTCTCGAGCATTTGAAAGATCATCGCGTTCTGAGGCGCGAGTTTATTCATCACGGTCCGAAAAGGATGTTTTGTATAGTGATAAATGTCTTTCATGTAGGTCGGGAGAGATACGCGCTGCGGATCCCCGTTCCGGTCTACCTTCCCGTTCTTTGGGAAATAATAATCCTTGAGCTCTGATGGCGCCTGGCCGGTCCTAAGATATTGATAGATCGCCCCCAGGATCCCCACAAGGATCGGGAGAGCGAGAAGATATCCGGTCCGGTACGAGTTTTCCGGTTTCTTTCCCTGGCGGATATTGTTAAGCATCCTCGCGAAATCGATCGCACCGCCGCCAACTTCGCGCAACGTCCCGAGATTCCATCCCAGGGATCGGACGGATCCCATGAGCAGATCCTTGACCGTCTTATCCCAAAACAAATTGTCATAAACGAGCTGGCCGAGACGGTTATCAACGGAGTCCCATGCCTTTTGAGCCATACGTCGGAGCTCTTCGTGAGTGAGTTTTGGATTCTTTTTGATCTCATAATCCATGATATCGAAGAAGACTCCGAGCTTCTGCCGGGGGACGAGCTCATTCATGATCGGCATGGACGCCTTCTCGACAAGAGAAAGGACCATACTAAAAAAAGCGTTTACGAGTTTCCCTTGAGCGATATTTTTCTTTAGCTGCTTGTGCGCCTCGACGAGATAAAATTTGTCCATCCTCGCCCGGCCACCGGCGGAGGCCATCGCCTCCGCGATCGCTGCCGTCTTCGCATCCGTAGGCTTCCCGTACCATGCCTTTAAGAGTTTATCTCCCCGGATGATATTTGAGATCGGATTTGCCGGGATCGCGACGAGAGATTGAAAAGCGTCCGCCCATTTCCCGTCCATCATCTGATTAAATCCGAGCGCCATCTTCGAGATCATCACGTCAATCGTGGTAAACCCGGCATGGAACGCGGAGAGCCCGAGCTGGAACTGATTAAGCGAGTTTCCGGCGTTCCGGTAGAGATTATAGAAAAAGTTTTTTCTTAGCCCAGGAGAGAGATAATTGTTTATGATCCTGGCGGCATCCCCTGGCATATAGTTATATCCGGAGATCACCAGGCCACCGGCATAGACTTCGGAAGCTCCGACTCCGAGCTCAATGGATGGCTTAATATCAAAGAGCGGTTTTAGTTTGTCCGCCGCCGGTCCGAATTTCATCCAATTCGTCAAAAACTTGTACGTCTCCGGGGCGAGCTGTTTGAACTGATCGGGAGCGTGTTGAAACGTCTCGATCATAAACGCCATTTTTTCCGTTCCCTTGCGCCGGTAATATTTCGCCGTACCGGAAGCGTCCGCCAGAGCCCGGATCTCATTGTTCCGGGTAACTTGTTCCCTCATCTTGAGAGCGTCCGACGTCCTTCCTTCGCGTTCAGCTTTCTTGATCATGTTTTCCGCGATCATGGGAGACATTAACCGTTTATCTCCGAACATAACCGCCTGGAGGCCATAATGCTCGTCGATCCAATGCCCGATCTCATGAGGACCGATCATCCCGAGATCCCCTCCAAACTTCCTAACAATCTCATCACCAAATGGCCGGTAATATCCCCACCGTTTCCCTCCGATCTTCGCCTTCGTCTTGTAATCGATCCCGAGATCATTCATGATCTTTTCGTAAGCGGAGTAAATCTGTTTGTCAAACGCCTCTTGGATCTGGATCATCGGACTCCCATAAACGGTCGAGATCGAGTCGTCTACCTTCACCCATCCCTCCGGCGGTTTCATCCCGACCGCCACGAACTTCGCGAGGCCCATCGCTTTGTACGCCTGGAGCACCTTATGCGCCATGACGTATTTCCGCATTTCGTAGAGCTTTGTCATTACCAGATCCACCGGGTTATAGGAGGCAGGGATCAATCCTTTTTTGATGCCGGCTTCAATGCTCTCGATCGTTCTTTCCTTGAGGAACGACTTGGATCCCTGGAGCGGTCTTTTCCCGAACATTTTTCGGATCACGTCCTTCGCTTTCTTCGGATCCTCCCAAATGTGAGGGAAATAATTATCGATGAAATGCTCTAGTTTTCCCTTGCCGAGAGCCTGGACGTTCTTCCGCTCATCATCCAGCATCTTCCGCATGATATCCGCGATCTGCTGGAGCTCTGGAGTTGGCTGTGGACGGCCGGCCTCCATATCATAAATAAACGGGAGCGCATTTTTCCCAAGCCTGTCAAATAACTTTTGAGCGTTCTCGAGCGCCTTTTCCGTCCGATCCGTCGCTTGCGCGAGCTTCCCGGTCTGCTCTCTCAATACCTCTGCCGCGATCCTAGCTTCCGGGCTGGCCGACATGGGAGCGAGAGTCTTAATGATCGCTTCGGATCCTTCCGCGAGCCCGGCCGCTACTTCCTCGACGCCTGGGATCATGGCGACGTTTACGGATCCTTTTTCGTTCCCGAAAAGAGATCCTTGCTTCTCGTCCGCCGCCGCTTGCTCGAGTGGCGTCGCTTCCGTCTTTTGTTCTTTGAGAGTCTTCGGCCCTCCAAATTCCGCTTTCTTGTAGGACGGGAGCTTCGCTTTCATCTTGTCGATCGTTCTTTGAACCGCGTCGATCTCGCCTTTTTCCATTTTACGCCCGGCGGCTGTCTTCCCGGATTTCACGATCATTTCCGCTTCGGCGATACTGTTCTTGAGCTCCTGGATCCGCGAGGCGTCTGTCTCGATAAGATCTCCGGAAGGAATTTCGTCCGGCTCTCTTGTATCCACCACGACCGGAGAAGAGTCTATCTTTTGTTTTTTAAGATAGGCCTTTGCATCTTCGATCCCTTTAAAAGCAAGATCTCCGGATCCGATCTTTTCTCCTTCAGGGTTTACTCGTTCTTGATTTACGATATCCCACATGAGATCATCATTTTCTCTTTTCACTTCCATCGAGTATCCGAATTTACCAGTTTCAGCCTCAATCTTATCGGCTTCTTCTCTTGAGGATAAAATGCTTGATGTTGTTTCAAGGCGATATTTCTTCCCGTCAAACGTGAAATATAACTGTTTGGGCTGCTTCGATAAAAAGTGATTTCGTCCTGGCTCGCTGGCCTTATATACGACCTTCTTTTGGGCTCCATCCCGATCTCGGAAAACAAGGTTTCCCGTTTTTGGATCCTTCCCAAGATAAGAGAGAATCTTCCCGTTATAGTGATCGTAAACAATGTCCCCGGTCTGGAAGTCTCTTAGAGCGGCGGCTTCTGCTCCCCCTGCGCCCACGCTATCGTCTCCTTCATCCTGTCGCTCTCTTTCACTAATTCGACGAGCTTCCTCGAGGGTTGCTTCATTGGCTCCTTCGAGCTTGGCTTGTTCTGCGATTTCTCCATCTTTTTTCTCCTGTTCTTCGATCATCTTATCGATGTTAGGTTTCACTTTCGCGGCCTTCCCGTCAATCAAGGCCCGGAGCATTTCGTGATCGCTCTCATAATCTTTGAAAAGATCCGGATACTGGCCTTTCAATTCTTTGAGAAGTCCATCCGGAGCGCGTCCTTTTTTTCTAAAAAGAGGAAACAATTTCCGTACTTCTTCCGGCGCGAAATTCTTAAAAATGCTCGCGGTCTTATCGAGGCCGCCGTAGATCTTCACAAGAGTCCGGAGATCTCCTTGCTCCGCCGCTTTTGTCTCGTTGTATTTTATGGGACCCCGGACCTTTACCTCGATCGCCGGAGGATATTGATCCACAAACTTCCCTTTTTTGTCGATAAATCCGGGGATCGCTTCGTGAAAGTCGATCTTCTTCGCTTCCGCGAGATCCGCATGGTTGTAAATCGTTACGCCATTGACGACGCTCCCGATCTTCGCGGCGTAGACTTTCTTCCCGAACTTGATTGAGACGTATCCTTTTTTGAGATCCTTCATCTTGGAAGGATTGATTTCAAAATCTTCGGACGTGCGCGAAGTAACGGAGTAGTCCGGCTTCGGGGTAGATTTCTCGACTTGACCGCTCACGACCCGGACCTTATCCGGATTTAAGATAACTATCTGATCCGCTAAGAGCGCTTTAAAAAACTTATGATCGTGTTCCCGGGCGATCTTCCCGACGTTCTTGAATACGACGGCATCATATTTCTTGGCGAGAGCGTCCCAAAACCCGGGATCCCCGGCGTACTGACTTACCTCGTTCTGCGCGGCCCTGTAACTGTCAAGATTATCGATCACTTTGATCTTTGCGCCGGCATCGATCTCGTACTCGACCGGGTGCAAATTCTTTTTCACGACCTTCGCTCCGGTCTTAGCCATCCATTTTTGATTATCGTAATCGTAGAAAGTCTCAGCTCCGGCTTTGTTAAGTTCTTTCAAGTGCTCCACTCCACCGACCTCGACGATCTTATCCTCGCCTTCTCGAGTCGATGTTTTTCCCCAAATGTCATCAGCGAGAGACAAATAGATCCGATCACCGGCAAAGCGTCCTGTTTTTTCCTCTCCACCAAGAGATCCGGTCCCATGTATCGGCTTCTTCGTAAAATCAAACTTCTCTCCGCGCTCAAGAGCTGCTTTCCCTTCCGCCGTCGTCCAATGTTTCGCCCTCACCCCTTGCGGCTTCTCGACCTCGCTCAGTTTGACGGGCTTCTTTTCTTCTTTTTTCGCGACTTCCTCATCCTTCGCTTGAGACTTTTTTAATTTCTCCGCGTCCGCGATCTTTGAACGGATGAGATCCGGAGTTATTTTATCCGATGGGATCGCGAGAGTAGTCCCGGATGGCGCGCGGAACTGGATCAGATCGGCCGTTGTCGTTCCGTCCTTTTTCTTGAATCCTTTGGTAACTCCGAGAAAAGTGCCGCCTTCTTCTGAAATTACTCGCTCATAATCCATTTTCCCCTCCACAATAGGGGTTTTTGCCACTTCCCCGTCCTGTGGCAGGGCTTTCTCTGCTGGAGCCTCCGATGTGGCGGGGGTCTCTTTTTGGGCCAATTCTGAGGCTTCCTGTTGCAAAGTGCCTTTTGTGAAATATCCCGGTTTTTGAGCACCAAGCATCTCCGGAAGATCCAATAAACGAGGTCCTCGCTTTTGGGTTTTTGCGACGCTCAATTCCCGGCCCCAAACATTTAAAACCTGATCGATGATTTTATCGATTTCTTCGGGATCCACTTTCACGATCCGGCCTTCGTCCGCAAGATTTTTTATTCTCGACCGGAGAGATTCGCGACTCGAGTCTCCCATGATTACGGTTGCTTGTTTTCCTAAAACTTCGCTTTCTGCTGCGGTTTTCTCCACGATTTTCTGATGGATTTCTCCGATCGTTTTTCTGAACGCTAGAGCTTTTTCTTCGACCGAGAAATTACTGCGATCGAGCAAACCAAGAGCGACGCCTAACACCCCGGAAGCAAGAGAAGAGATCTGGTCATGGCCCTGCATGAGACTTGAGATGTATTGCTCCGCGCCTGTGGCCGGGATCCTAGCGAGAGGATTCGCCAGAGATTGAGGGAGCGCAAATACCGCCATGTCTGCGGTCGTCTGCGCGATGTCTTTTACGGCCTCCGCTATGGAGCGGCCGCCTTGAGCGAGAAGCATGGAATTATCAAGAACCGATTTTGTGAAACCGGAAGCCGCGAAATGAATGGCCCGAGGGATCGCCCGGGCTCCGTATCGTGCGACCTCTTTTAAGGCCGGGCTACTTACCGCTCTGAGAGCCCGAATCGTTGGCTGCGCTTGGACAACACCTTCAATCGGAGCTGTGGCAAGCATAGAAAGAGCCATGCCCGTCATCTGCCCGACCGATTTCGCGATCGGATGAGCTTTCTCCATAACCTTGATGTGCTCTTGTCCTTGCGTGGAGTACGGGACAAGCCCAAGCTGGAACGCTTCAAAGACGTCCTGTTCCCCTGGGTGTTTCTTGAGATACGAGGCCTCGCTCTCTACCCGAGCTTTTTCCTCTTCTTTTGGGCTGGCCGGTCGTGATCCTGGGGTAGGAGGCCCGATCTGCGGCTGGTTTTTCCCGAGGATCTTATCCGAGATCTCTTTCTCCTGTTCTTTTCTCATGGAAACAGCAGCGTCTTTCTGCGCCGCTTCCTGTAACGTCCTGGGCTTCGGAGTTTCCTTCTGGATCCGTTCGCTTGACCAATTCTTCGGATCGTCCTCGATCGCTTTCTTCTGCTGCGCTTGCTGCTGGATCTCCGCTTCCTTCTGGTAGGCCGCTTTTTGCTGATCCTCGAGCTGTTTCTTCCGAGCGGTGATCTGATCCTCGAGAGAATTGTCCGGGTTAGTGATCTGCGAGAGTTTCGCCGGAGCGCGAGGCGCTCCGATTTGGGAGAGTTTCATCGGACCGCTCTTTTGCTTCTGAGCGGAGAGCTGATCTTGTGAGAGGAGCTGAGGATCCGATCCTCCGGACCCGTCCGGGATATCGATGGCCGCTTCTGAGAGCTTCACTTATGCCTCTTCTACGTCCGGATCATTTGGATCTGAGATCCCGACGACTTTATAGGTTTTTCCGTTTGAATGTTTAAACGTCTGCCCTACTTGAGTCTGGCCTGGGACATACCCTCCTGTCGGGGATTCATTTCCTTGTACCGAAGCGCTATCGTCCGCGCCCACTAGCTTATCATAAGCTTTCTGATATTTGTCTAAGCGTTTACGGAGCCCGTCTTGCGGTTTGTTCGCCGTTACCGCCGCGTCAATATCATCCTGGGTTTTCTGGAGCATCGTCTGGAGGGATTTGATCCGCTCCGTATCGCCTGTCCCGGACTTTCCTCCGGAAGCATCGCTCCCGGATCTCCGGGCAAACCAATCGGCTTGAGTGCCTTTTAACTTCGCGCTCGCTTTCAATTCCTCCGCTTTAGCGTTCAGAGTGTCCGTCCCGGAAGCTGGAGGCTGGAAACCGGCGTTTGTTTTTCCGAGGATCTTACTCATGAAACCGCCGGTGAATTGTTTATTGACGCGTTTCGAGGCCTCGTCCGCCGAGTACCCGGCTTGACGGAGCTCAGTATAATACGTCAATTTGTCTTTCTCTTTCTTCATCTTCGATTCCTGGCCGCCTCCGCTATTCATGAGGCCACCGAGGAACGTGCTTAGAAATCGAGTACCACCGGACGCTCCCGGCTGGATACTGATATCCGTTCCGCTTATTTGTGTTCCGCTATTGATAAAATCGTTGTTGTTTGCCATTTTTTTCTCCTTTTAAGCCGCAAGCGCGGCGGTAACGGCTGCGGATCCGACGGTCCCGAGGAAAGATCCCCAATCGAAACCGGGCTTGTCCTGGTTTGCGACCGTCTGCATCCCTTGATTGCTATAAGCTCCCGTTGCGGCCGTGAGCGGCAAAGCTTTCTCCTGGCGCTGTCTCTGAAACTCTTGATATTGACGCTCCAGATCCGCTTGCTGCATCTGTTGAGGAAGAGCTCCTACCGTTGTCGCGGCTTCTATGGGCGCCAGGGATTGTCGAGTCTGCGCCGCGCTGATCGCTGGTGCCATCCCGGCCGCCGTCAATTTATTCTGGCGCTCTTTTTCCGCCATCCCGGTCAAAGTGGTATTCAAGAAATTCGTGGTGTTCGTATTGAGCTGCTGGCCCTCGTTTAGAGCCTCACTCGAGAAGAATTTTCCTCTGGCTCCGAGCTGCGCGTTTTGCTGGTTGAGAGCGCTCTGCTGCTCCACCTTTGCCGCGTCCCTGGTTGCCTTATAAAACGGAGAGGTTGATGGATCATACGCTCCGTTCATGGTATCTGTAATCTGTTTCCCGGCGGCATCCGTAACCGCGTTCGCTCCGGGCTGCTGAGATTGATCCAGATATTTCTGGAGGAAACTCATCCCCTGGTTCTGGAACGTGTCCATCGGCGCGGAAAGCTGGCCGGTATACGGCTCTCCCGGTTTAAACTGAGGTAAATATGTGGTAATAAAATCCGAGAGAGAGCTATCGATAGCGTTTTGCTGCGGATTCCGGGTATCGAGTAAACTGATATTTGCCATTGTATCCTCCTTAGAAAATCATGATCTTTGTTGTGAGCGACGCGACATTTGCTTTGACGTAAATGTTTGAAACTGTCCAGGAACTCGATCCGTCGTAAAGGATCCCGGCCTGGTTACGGCTTAAAACGATATATCCGGACGGAACACGTTTGAGGCCATGAGCGACCGAGCTCTCCACTCCAGGCGTTCCGTTCGTTGTAATGCTCCCGATATAACATGAGAAATTATCCGAAGGAATAAGTCCTTTATTCAAGATCTGAACGAGCTGATCCATGAGTCTCTGAAAAGATTTATCTAGGTTCTTTTCAAAATCAGTAGTCGCCGGAGCTTTCCCTAGATCTACTCTGTCAATTTGCATTAAGGAGCCTCTATGTTTCCAGAGTCAAGATAATAAGGAATTAAGGATCTCAAAGTGAAAAATCCAATAGGATCTCTATTCTCGATACGAAAACGGATCGTCGGAGCTACCACGTCAAAGAAAACGGAGTTTTTCTTTATCTCTTGAGTGAGCTCTTTTGTCTTTAAAAACTTCCAGTTGTTTCCTTCGTCCGTCGAATAATAAATATCAACGGACGATCCGGACGCGAAGAAATCGAGTTGATACCATTCTTGATCGTCCTCGATCCCGATCTGGCCGGAGTCTCCGATTCCGCAATAATCTCTCGTCTCCATACGCCCGATATAAATATCCCCGTTGTCGTTATGCTTTAAAGGATCCCGGACCACACAGATCCCTTTATCGTTCCCGAAAACTTGAAGAGGAGAGTCCGCCTGGCCGGTTTGATCCGACCAGCGCCACGTCTGATCCAGCCATGTCCCGATCAGATCAATCCAGCGAACACCAGAAGTCCTCTTGTAATTCGTTCCGCAGAGAACATTAAAGACGGTATCCTTGTACCAAAATCCAAGATCGTATTTGTATTTCCAAACTTCCGTAGGAACATCATGGCCGGTAACGGTGATGAAAAACCAGATCTCTTTAAACTCCAGGACCGGCATCGCGAAGCATGAATTATTGACAGATCTATTAAGACGCCCGAAAACATACTCCCGGACGGATTCCCCGATATCATCGATCCGGACTCCGTTATTCACATGAAAGTTATTAGCGCCCATATAAAAATGCTTGCTGTCGGCGTCCACCAAAGATCGAGGCGCGTAAAGACCGCGATCGAGGGAATGAGTAATAAAATCAAAGATATCAGCGGTCGAAACGAGCCATCCCCGGTAACTCATCCCGGCCTTGTAAACAAAAAGATACTCTCCCATCTTCTTGACGCGCATGATCTCAGATGGATCGTTTGTGAATAAATGAGATCCGGCGTTGCTGTTTCCTCCGGCCGCCCAATTCTCCGGATTCCCGGTGTCGCACCAGGCTCCTTTCGTCGGAGAAGCGAGCCCTCCTTGATTAAGGTTTGCGATGAAAACGTAAGGAGTCATATACTCTATGCACTTCGCTTTTGGAGGACTCCCCCCAAGATCCGAGCTGTTCCCGACATTCGCGATCTTCCGGATATTATCGACGTAATTCGTGAAGAGATACCAATCGAGCTCTGGAATGGTACAGCTATCGAAATAATCGGTGTCTCCTCCGGTGAGATCGTTCCACCCCGTCAGATCGTCAAACTTTTTTGTGCTTGTATTATAGTTATAAACTTGACGACGAGTGTGAGCCATAAGTCTCTGGATCTTGTTTGACATACTAAAAACGTCAAGATGAATAAAATTAAGGTTCCCGATAGACGGATCCCCAAACTGAGATTTTCCGTCTCGTTTCCTCATCTGGCCCCGGTCGTATTGCATATCCGAGGGAGCTCCGTAACCGTCCTTTGTAAACAGAGAAGGGACGGAAAGATCGTATCCTTTTACCGGAAGAAGCTCCCCTTTTCTTAGGTATGGCATTTAGATCACGATCCCTTGTTTTGTTAGAAGGGCGATAACGGCATCGTCGTCTGATTGTTGAGCCGCTCCAGCCGCTCCGAGCATATCCATATACCCCGCCATTCCTTCAAAATCTTTGTTTGTGGCGTAGGTATTTAACGCCGCAAACTCCCATCGAAGGTTAGGATCCGAAAGAGACGGGAGAATATTCGCGAGATCCGTTTGGAACATAACGAGATCAAAAAATGTTCTGAAGTGATCCTGGGAGTATTCATCCGGAAGCCCGGCGATCGAAACCTTTAAATCATTTATTTCCTGCGCGGTTAGATCTCTTTCGGATACTGCAACGATCTTATCACCCGGCCAATACGAAAACCCTTTGATAACTTCCGTTTTTAAATCTGAAAGTCTGGAAACCTGTTTTCCGGTTAAATCGATTCTTCCAAGGTTTGTATCCATAATTAAACTTTGACCTCCGTGATTGTGATGGAGGAAAAATAAACTCCTCCGAATTTCGCTCCGTCATATTGATTTCCGTTGAATTGAAATGTCCCAGCCGCTCCGTCGCCAGCTCTGACTTTAAAAGTCGTTTCGGCTACTGTCCCAGCCGTCATAAAATATGTGAAATTTACACGACCGGCCCAATTTACATGCCCGGCTATGTAAGCGTTAGCACAAAGAGCGTTCGGATTAGCGTCCTGGAATAATGCGACGTTGCAATAGTCATTACCGGCAAGACCGTTTAAAACAACGTCGATTTTTAATTTATTTGTCGCTGACGTTGGAGTTATGGCTAACGTCATATACTCATCTCCCTCGGTATTCAGAGGGACGGTATTATCGAACGGAAGAGGAGTTACTCCAGTAGAAGGGGCTCCAGTTTGATAGTTCACAACCTGGACCGATCCCCCAGGAAGATAGGGGAAAGTTATAAGACCATTCAAAAGGGCAATTAGATCCGCCTGAGAATATCTTGTCCACTTCGCTCCGTCATATCGAATAAAATCTCCTAGAATTGCTCCGGCGATATACAGAGATTCAATGGATAATCCTCCGTTACTTGTGAGCTGATGAACGGAGTTGTCCGGATGAACGAGAAAAAGCTCAATCACTCCTCCGACTGTTTTTGAAAATAGACGTGTAGCCCCAGTAACCCCAAGAAGATCCACTACTTGATCGACGAGCGTAACCTTGTTATGGAATCCAATCTTAGGATCTCCGGCTTCAACGGCTAGGGCGTAATGATCCACGGCGAGACGCTCACGGACCGCTTGCGTTAGTCTCCTAATATCGTCTGCTCCATAGCTGGCGAGCTGAGTATCTGAGGGGAATGTCTCATCCCACGTTTGAACGAATGTCATAAATCCTCCTTATAACTTTTGATTTGTGATGATGATAGGACCGTGAGTGTTCCCGGAATCGAGCTGACGTAAAAGGTTAAGACCTCCCACAAGGGAAGCTCCATCGCCTTCCGATCCGTTCAGATAAACTTTTCTCCAGTAATCGGCGTCTGTATAAAGCTTGACGGCCGCATAAAGCCTTGAAAGAGCCCCGGCCATGATAGTCTCATCCCACGTCGAAGAAAGGATCGACTCGTCGGAATCAGTCAAAAGATCGACCGGATCTCCACCGATCATCATTTCAAGGGTGTAATCCCTGTCCGGGATTGAAGTGATATAGATCGAGTTTTTCCAGATGCAATATCCCCAGGGGATCCCGGTCGAGTTATCCATCGCCCAAAGATCCGGAGAAGGCTCCCAATAATCGTATTCCTGTTTCGTCATGAATCGAAGAGGATAAGAACTCGTCGCCTGGGATCCACCGTCCGGGTCGATCAGTTTTATCGGGTGATGGATCCGCAAGAAACCGTCCGGAAGAGAAACCTCATACTGCCCTTTGACGATATTCTTATAGGCGCGATCCTGGAGTTTGTGATGGCCCAAAACAGCGAGCATCGCCTTGTAAGTGTCATTGATGGCTACGGACGTTTGAAGAGTATCCGCGTCGTCCCTCTTGTAGATCTGTTTCACTTTATTCGTTAATTCTAAAAGCGTAGACATAAATCCTCCTATGTGCTCGAGCTAGAACTCGATGAGCTTGATCGGCTCGAGCTTGAACTCGAAGAACTACTGGATGACGAACTGGACGATGAACTCGAACTAGACGAGCTATGAGAACTAGAACTCGAAGAACTCGAAGAGCTCGAGGACGACGATGATGAGGAAGACGATAATGAAGAAGAGGACGAGCTGGACGAGCTGCTCGACGACGACTCCGCATATCCCTCTGGCCGTAATTTCCAGGCATCGCATTGATCCACCATATATTTCCCCTTATGATTTCTCCGGAGCAAACACCGGATCTCTTGTCGGCTCTTTCACCGGGCAAGGTTCTATTCTTTTTCCCCATGCTGCATCCGGCGCCGGAGTAACCGGATCCCGGATCCAATCCTTTACCGGGCATGGTTCTGTCCTGTCATGCCACGAATAATCGTGAGACGACGAACTGCTCGAAGAACTACTGGATGACGAACTGGACGATGAACTCGAACTAGACGAGCTGCTACTAGACGAAAACGATGAACTTGAACTCGATGAACTCAAAGAGCTGCTGCTCGAACTCGACGAAGAGCTACTGGAACTGGATGAAAAAGACGAGCTCGAGGAACTGCTCGATGAGCTGCTGGAGCTGGAGCTGGAGCTGGACGAAGAACTGCTCGAGCTTAAAGAACTCGATGATGATGAGCTCGAGGACGAAGAACTCGATGATGATGAGCTCGAGCTTAAAGAACTCGATGATGATGAGCTCGAGGACGAAGAACTCGAAGAGCTCGACGAAAGTGAAGAGCTTGAAGAACTACTACTTGAGCTCGAAGAAAAACTCGACGAACTAGACGAGCTACTCGAGCTCAAAGAACTGGAAGAGGAACTGCTCGATGAACTTGACGAAGAACTCGAAGATGAGGACAAGGAACTGCTGCTCGAACTTGAACTCGAGCTTCGGCTTGAGGAACTGCTGGAACTTGAGGAT
>Ga0209083_1000847_pt1 | contig 39919 bp, 31 predicted proteins | sample AM7aDNAmetaG_FD_184132 | JGI IMG/M metagenome (GOLD analysis project Ga0209083, IMG submission 184132) | Freshwater microbial communities from Finland to study Microbial Dark Matter (Phase II) - AM7a DNA metaG (SPAdes) (version 3) | ecosystem: Environmental > Aquatic > Freshwater > Lake ... | reverse complement strand
ATGTTTCACATTGAGCTTCGAGCTCGTTATCAAATATAAAGGTAAGGCTGTGGGGGCGTTCCGGCAAAAGCCGGAACGCTGATTTTTATGCGGTGTGTGTATGAACCGCAGTTTTTATGTAAGTTTGTTTAGTAGGTATCAACGATAAATCCATCGATCATGAAAAATCAAAGCCTGATTTCCATCAATGATTTTACCCGCGAAGAACATATCCGGATACTCAACCTTGCCGGCGCATTCGAAAAGCAACCCAGACAAAAAATCCTGGAGGATTATGTGGTCGCCACCCTGTTTTTTGAACCGTCAACGCGAACGCGGCTCAGCTTTGAAAGCGCTGCCACCCGCCTGGGGGCCAGGGTGATCGGATTTTCCGATTCATCCAGCTCCAGCGTCACCAAAGGGGAATCGTTGCGCGATACCATCCTCACCATCAGCAACTACTGCGATATCATCGTGATGCGCCATCCAAAAGAAGGCAGCGCCCGGTTTGCCAGTGAAGTTGCTTCCGTTCCCATCATCAATGCCGGTGACGGGGCCAACCAACATCCAACGCAAACGCTCCTGGACATGTACTCGATCAGAAAAACCCAGGGCTCCCTGGATAACCTGAATGTTGCTTTTGTCGGTGACCTCAAATACGGGCGAACCGTTCATTCCCTTGTCCAGGCGCTATGCAACTACAACACGACCTTTCATCTTGTCTCGCCTCTTGAACTGAAACTTCCGAGTTCGATTAAAATGTCAATCAAGGAGCGAAACCTGGAATATACGCAATCAACGGAGCTTCAGGAGGTCATTCCGCAGGTTGACATCCTCTACATGACCCGTATACAAAAGGAGCGGTTTGCGGATCCTTTGGATTACGAAAAGGTAAAGAATACATACGTTCTCCGCAACAGCATGCTTGAAGGTGCCAAACCAAACCTGAAGATCATGCATCCGCTGCCCCGTGTCAACGAGATCACGACCGATGTCGACAGCAACCCGATGGCCTACTATTTCACCCAGGCCCTCAATGGGGTTTTCGTCAGGCAGGCTTTGCTTGCCACTATTCTTGGTGTAGTTGAATAACCGAAAAAAGAACCAGTATCATGGAAAAAGAAATTCTCAGAAAAGAACTTAAAGTGTCGGCCATTGAGAATGGCACGGTGATCGACCATATTCCTTCGGGCAGCGTATTCCAGGTCATAAAGATTTTAAACCTCACGGAATACCAGGACCAGCTTCTTATTGCAACCAATCTCGACAGCCAGAAAATGGGGAAAAAGGGGATCATCAAGGTCAGCAATAAGTTTTTCAAAAGCGATGAAATAAACAAGATTGCACTTGTTGCGCCTACCGCCACCCTCATCATCATCCGGAATTTTGCGGTGATCGAAAAGAAAAATGTGGAAGTTCCCGATTATGCAGAAAACATCGTCAGGTGCTTTAATCCGAACTGCATCACCAACAACGAGGATGTCAGCACGAAATTCACGGTGATTGACAAGAAAGACCTGAAACTCCGTTGCCATTACTGCGAGAAAATCACCGCCCGGAAAAACATTGCCTTCAGATAATGTTGCATCATATTTCCAAACTGATCTCGGAGGGGGAACACCAGCAACTCGATTTTAAATTTGAAATTGCCGATGCCCATAAGATCGCCCGGACACTGGTGGCGTTTGCCAATACCGATGGCGGGCGGTTGCTGATCGGCGTAAAGGATAACGGGGCGCTGGCCGGCGTGCGCTCTGAAGAGGAGTATTATATGGTGGAGGCGGCAGCAACGATGTATTGCCGGCCGGTCGTCAATTTCACCGTTAAGGAATGGAACCTGAATAAAAAGACCATTCTCGAGATCATCATCCTCAAGAGTTCAGCCAGGCCTCACTTTGCGCAGCAAAAGGAAGGCAACTGGCTTGCCTATCACCGGGTTAAGGACCAGAATTTTGTTGTGAACCGGATCCTGATGAGGGTGTGGAAACTCGAACAGGCCCCGAAAGGGGTTTATTTAAAGTTTACCGATCCGGAAAAATTCCTGCTTGAATACCTGGAAACAAACCGTTCGATCACCCTGTCAAAATTCATGCGGCTGGCAGGCATCTCGCGCAATAAAGCGGAAAACATCCTTGTGCGGTTTATTCTGCTAAAAATCCTTCTGATGAATTTTACAGATAATTTAACATTTTTCACCTTAAACCCTTCTGCAAAACTGACAGAGAATGGTTAACTTTGCGTCCACAATATGAAAAGACTGTCATCACTGGTAATTTTATTTTTCCTGATGACCCCGGTTTTTTGCCAGGGCGTGATGAAAGATACCGTTATCGGCCAGGGGGAACATTTTTTTCAACCGAAGAAGTTTGATTACCACGTCACCCTTGGTTCGCAGTTTACTTCCATCTCCGGATTCGGGTCAGGATTAAACACCTATGTTTCACCGCACGTTTCCTATCATGTTAACAAACGGCTCAGCATCGGTGCCGGGATCAGCATCATCCAGACCAATTACTTCAAAGCCAGGTCTTACTTTCAGAATGAACAGGCTTCTTACAGCAATGGCAACTTCACCAGTGCGATGGTGTATGTGAGCGGGCAATATCTTGTAAACGACAGGCTAACCATCTCCGGTTCTGCCTACAAACAATTCCCGATCAGCCGGGACCCGCTGCCCTACAACCCGTTCAATCCCGTATCATCCAAAGGCATCCAGGGAATAGACATGAATGTGGGATACAGGATCGGCGATCATATGTATATCCAGGCAGGTTTCCGCTTTTCAGATGGAGCAAATCCCTATTATACCGATCCGTTTAACCGGAATCCATTTATAAATGATGGCTATGGCTCGCAGACGGGGTTTGGAGTTCCCAGGTGGTAAGGAATTTACGATTTACAATTGAAAAGTGATTTGTTACCCTGTTACCCTGTTACCCTGTTACCCTGTCACCCTGTTACCCTGTCACCCTGTTACCCTGTCACCCTGTTACCCTGTCACCCTGTCACCCTGTCACCCTGTCACCCTCTCACCCCTCAAAATGATCCGCAATATATTTTAACGCTTCACTGATATCCATTGCATTGCTCGATGGACCTACCCTGATGTAAAACGCTTCATCAAATCCCGGCTGGCGGAGAAATACCGGCCGGCTGCTCCGGTGGCATTGAACCATGCAAACTGTTTTGTCGGCAATTTCCTCGAGGGTCGTTCGGATGTACAGACTGACATCTCTTCCCAGACAGGTGCGGATCAATGTCCACAAATGCAGCAGGAATTTATCATCGTTTAAAAATTTATCGCTTTCGATGCCCTCGATGGAGCCATCATCGCGCACGCCGATGAGCAAGGCTCCGCCTGCTGAATTGAGAAAAGCGGCAATGGTTTTCAGGCAGGCCCGTTCCACGGCCTGGTTGTTTTTTCCGGCCCTGATATCCCACCGCAGGGTCGATTTAAACTCAATGACCTCATTCTCCCCTTCTTTAATGAACATTCCGATCCGGCGCCCAGCATCGGTTTTCTCTTCAAGACATTCCAGGTAATCACGGGCATGGGCCACCTCAAACAGGATTTCAGAAATCCGGGTGTCTCCCTGGATCTTCAATGCAATCAATCCTTTGGCATATTCCATGGCGCTGATGAATCCAGAGACCAGCAGCAATGGCAAAACGACGCCTGAATGGTGCAAACTGCTCAAAGCCTGGACGACCACTTTTTGTTCCGTAGAGAGCTGATCGTAGCTTGACCTGAGCAATTCGGGGAACGGGTGGGCATCGGTTTCCTCGACAATAATCCGGCTCATGGTCATGTTAACGAATTCATTGATAGAATGAACCAGGGCAGACAAGGTCACAAATGCAAAAGGAAAAAGGTCGTCATCGGGACTGAAAGCCTGAAGACTCGATTTCCCCGTTGTTTTGGTTGCAACAAACGGGTCGGATGACATCAATTTGTCCCATTCTCCCGGAAAGGGATCACCCGATGCGTCAAATACATCTTTTTGAAATGCGTAAAACAAAGGGGCAGAAAAGGTTTTTTCCCTGGTCATTTGAAGGAACATCAGGTCGGTGAGGATCAACTGCGCCACCCGTTCCGATTCATGAATGAATGCCTTGCCCTGGATCGTCAGCAATGGTTTTGTTCCCTGGAAAACCTGGTACTTCTGATCCTGTTTGACGATATCGAGCGGGTCGGATCCAATCGTCACCCAGGTCTTTTCCTGGTAATCAGCGAATGTACTCATGAAATTTTCTTTTTAAATATGGCAAATAATACTAAATCCCGGGTCAAAGTACCCCACCCTAAATCCCTCCACAAACAGGGAGGGACTTTCTCCCCCTTCCCTTTTTTGGGGAAGGGGTCAGGGGGATGGGGTTCAATATGTTGGCAAGGGCCTGGGTTAAAATTACAATAACAAATCTAACAAAAACAATCATACCATTTATTATTCCTACCTTTGAAAAGCTTAATTAAATACAAAAAACCCGGTGGCTGACCAAATTACCTGCAACATGAAAAACCTGATTCGACTGACTGTCATGATCATTTTATTCAGTATCGCCCTGTCGGGATGTTATTATGACAAGGATAATGAGCTCTATCCATTGTCAGGAAACTGCGACACCACTGGCGTTATGACTTATTCCCAGTCGATCGTACCCATCATGGTGGCGAATTGCAACACCTGTCACAGTGCCGCCAATCCATCCGGGGATGTGATTACCAACACTTATCCCGGGTTGAGTGTTGTCGCTAAAAAGGGGAAACTCTGGCCTTCGGTGAACCATGAAGGGAGTTTTCCGATGCCAAAAGGATTGGATAAACTTTCAGCATGCGATTTGACAAAGATTAAAAAGTGGATTGATGGGGGGAGCCTGGAGAATTGATATTTTCGATTTACGAGTGAAAAAACAGGATAGAAACTGCTACATTTAAAAAGTATTGAAATGAAGATGTGGGTTAAAATTTTACTTGGAATGACCGCAGTCGGGATTATTGCGCTGTTCCTGGTCTATAAATTTGTGTACAATAAACAACATCCTGATTTTGAAAAAATGGAGGCGGCTTTTACCCTAAATGCTCAGGATCTATACCAGGCATTTAAATCAAAACCGGATGCCTCTTCTGCCAAATATAATGGAAAAGTGATCGCACTGACCGGCAAACTGGGCAGGATTGAAACGGCAGACTCCCTTGTCATCGCCGTATTTATCTTCGCCAAGGGTGATTTCGGCGATGAAGGGATCCGGTGCACCATGCTTCCAAAATTCAATGATGCAGCGGGCAAGCTACAGCCCGACGGGGAAGTGATGGTCAAGGGATATTGTACCGGCTACAACGAAACCGATGTGATCCTGGAGAAGTGTTCAATTATCAACCAATAATAAAATTCAATATCATGCGGACCTGTTCAATTATCTTCACCCTGCTTTTCATAACCACGATTTCTGCGGGTGCACAAAAATTCATCACGAAAACCGGGCATATCAGGTTTTATTCTGATTCCCCGCTGGAAAAAATTGAGGCCAACAACCGGCAGGTGAACTGTGCCTTTGACCTGGCAACAGGCGATTTTGTATTCAAGGTTCTCATGAAATCCTTTGAATTTGAAAAAGCGCTGATGCAGGAACATTTCAATGAAAATTATGTTGAATCGGATAAATTCCCAAGCGCCACCTTTATTGGCAAGGTGACCAATTTTAAAGATGTGAACCCTTCAAAAGATGGTATCTACGATGTAAATGTTGAAGGCCGGCTCACCATGCATGGTGTAAGCAAAAACATCAGTGAGAAAGGAACCTTTGAAATGAAACAGGGAAAGCTGATTGGCAAGGCAAAATTCAACATCGCTGTTGCCGATTATAAAATAACCATTCCCGGTAATGTTGGCAATAACATATCCAAGACCATAGAAGTCACTGTTGATCTCACACTGGACAAAGCAAGCATGTAATATGAAGTACAAAATACTGTTTTTGTTTATATTCCCCGGATTGATGTTCGTTGCCACGGCCAAAGGGCAGGATGATCTTTTGTCAATGATCGAAAAAACTGAAAAACCAACCATCGATTATACAACGGCCACCTTTAAAGCCACCCGCATCGTCATCGGGCAATCCATCGAATTGCCTCCCAAAGGGAACCTGGTGTTCCTGATCTCTCACCATTTCGGGGCGATGAATACCGGGTATGAGAACCTGTTTGGATTAAAAGAGGCCCATTTCAGGTTGGGACTGGAGTACGGAATAACTGACCGGCTCGGGCTGGGTGTAGGGTTAAATACAGACAAAAACACCTGGGATGGTTTTGTGAAATATAAGTTGCTGCGCCAGAGCAAAGGTGCCAGAAAGATGCCTGTATCGATCGATTTGTTTGGCAATTCAGCCATTTACACTACTCAGTGGGCTGATCCAACCCGGACAAATTATTTCAGCTCACGCATTACTTATGCTGTCCAGGTAATGATCGCCAGGAAATTCGGCAACAGCCTGTCACTTCAGATTACCCCGTCGTATGTGCATAAAAACATTGTTCCTACTTCCGATGACCACAACGACATTTTCACACTGGGTGCCGGTGGCCGGATGAAGGTGAGCCAGCGGGTTTCCATCAACGCAGAGTATCACTACCTTTTCAAAGGACAGGTTGTATCGACAACCGTGTACAATTCCTTTTCCGTGGGGGTGGATATTGAAACAGGAGGGCATGTTTTTCAGCTTTTTCTCACCAACTCAAAGGGCGAGTATGAAGAAACCTTCCTGACCGAAACCACAGGGAAATGGTCAAACGGTTACATTTACCTGGGATTCAATATCAGCAGAATGTTCACGATCGTGAAGCCTAAGCTGCCCAAGGAATGAGGCAGGACGAAGTATTTCATCCATCGTCTCACGTCTCACGTCTCACGTCTCACTTGCCTACGGCATCCGGCCAGGTGATCATTTACCATCCCGGCTGCCTGCATGAAGGCATAGCAGATGGTACTGCCCACAAATTTGAATCCTTTGGCTTTCAGGTCTTTGCTCATGGCATCCGATTCGGGTGAAGATACCGGCATCGCCGACAGGCTGGTCAGTTTATTATTAATGGTTTTCCCCCCGGTGAACTGCCAGATGTATTGATCGAAGGTTCCGAATTCTTTCCGGATCTCAAGAAAGCACTTCGCGTTCTGAATTGTTCCGCGGATTTTCGCCTTGTTCCGGATGATCCCGGCATCGGACATCAGCCTTTCAAAATCATCTTCACCATAATCGGCAATCCTCCCGGCATCAAAGTCATGGAATGCCTTCCTGAAATTCTCCCGCTTATGAAGCACCGTCCTCCAGTTCAAGCCTGCCTGGAAAGCATCCAGGACCAGGAACTCGAATATTTTCCGGTCATCGTGCAGGGGGACTCCCCACTCTTCATCATGGTACCGGATCATAAGCGGATCGTTGGTGGGCCATTGGCAGGAGTTAATGTCCGGCATGGGCGATATAGTTATGAATGTTAAACTTTCGTTTGCAACCGTTGAAATTCATATACCTGACCATTCCGAATATTTTTCGTTCGCTCCAGGGACGGTCATGGACTCCGCCAAGGGACCATGCTATGCCGGCATATCCATTCGGGTCACGTCCGTCAAGTTCGTACTTATCGTTCAGGTAGATGGCAATTTCAAGGGCTTCTTCAGGAGAGGCGGTCCATTCCAGGATTTTCTTGGCCCAATACATCCGCATGTAACCATGCATTTTGCCGGTGGCGGTCATTTCCTGCTGGGCAGCGTTCCACAGCGGATCATGCGTACTCCCCTCTTCGAACTGATCCAGCGTATAGCAATATTCCCTCGGATCGGTGCGATGCTTGTTCAGGGAGGCCTGGGCCCACGGCGGAAAGCCGCTACAACGGTCATAGTTGGGATTATGGAAACAAAAGTTATCGGCCAACTCGCGGCGCACGATTAACTCTTCCAGAAAAGCCTTTTTCGATGCCGGATTCGCATCACTTTCCAGTACTTCAAGTGCCAGGCGCTGGGGAGCGAGATGCCCGAAGTGCAGATAGGGTGACAGGTCCGATTGCCCTTTCCTGTCAGGAGCATTCCGGTCGGGATCATACCTTTGCAGCCTTTCGCTGATGAATTTCGACATTGCATCTGAAGCTGCTATTTCGCCGGGTACCAGCCAATCGACCTCAGGTACTTCCCTGTCGATCGGCATCGACCTTAAAACTTCTGCCCAATTAATCCTTGGCCCTTCCTGGATCTCCCCGAAATCAGGCTGTTTTACAAGGGATGGAAAGGCTGTAAGAAATTCAGGAAGAAGGCGTTCAATTTTTTTTCTCAGGGTAAATGCAGCGTATTCTGCTTTATCCGATACATACCGGCATGGAATGATGTTATGCGCGTCAACCTCATGCAAAGGGATGTCGGTACGTTCGGTCATCCGTTTACGCCAGTCCATCGGTAACCGCAGCGGGTTGAAGTCAGTGACGAGCATCCCGGCATCCTGTTCCAACAATAACCGGGGCAATACGTCCTGAGGCAACCCTTGCAACAGAATGAAAGGAATATTGTACCTGGCAAGTTTCCGGGCAGCGGCAGCAAGCCCTCCTGCCATGAAACCAAACTGCCTGATGGTGGCGCCCAGGGAACCCGGAGCGATACAAAATGCAACCAGCAGGGGCTGTTGCATGGCCAGCGCCTGTTCCTGTGCATACAACAAAGCCCAGTTGTCGACGGCGCGCTGATCGCGCTGCATCCAGTATACGACCGGGCCGGGCTGAGCTTCTGCCTGCCTGAGGATGTGTATTCTCCTTGGATCAATTGCCATCGGTCAGGAGATTAAATATTTTTCTTTCTCTCCTACCTTTAACAACAACTCGTTTACCTCATTTTTCAAGGTTGAAAGTTGCATTTCCTCCCGGATCATCAGCCTGTTCATGCGTTCCAGTTCTTCGACTTTATTCTTAAGGGTTATTTCGGTTTGCTTTCGGGTGGTGATATCCTGGGCCAGGGCCACAATTACCTTTTGCCCGAAATAGACGCCACTCTGCAGCCGGATATCTTTTAAAAAATATTCATTGTTGGCACGTTTGCCCCAAAATTCAAACTGTTGCGGTTCCCCTTCATAAGCACGTTTTAACATTGCAGAAACGCTTTCCAGGTCGTTTCTCCCCGGGGCTGAAACAAAAGACGGATCCTTTCCCACGAGAGCCTCACGCGGAAAACCATACATTTTTAACGCTCCCTGGTTGACATCAAGAAATTTCCCATCCTGATCGAGCACATAGATTGCATCGGTCACGCTGTTGAACAAACCCCGGTAACTTTCAGCGCTTTGCTCCAGGGCGTCTTTCGCTTTTTTCCGTTCGGTGATATCCCTGGCCACTCCCATAATTTCCATAAGCTCACCCGCCTCATTGTATATACCATTGATGCTCTGTTCCAGCCAGCGTGTGGTGCCGTCTTTATGGTAATATTCCAGTTCGAGAAGGATTCCCCTGTCTTTATCGGCTACCCCCTGCTGGTCGATGACCGCCTCGTTGATAAGCACCGACATGGCATAATCAAGGGACTCAGGGACCATGCATTCATCGATGGGCATGCACAATCGTTCTTCCGGCGTGTATCCAAGGGTAAATTCGGTGGATGGGCTTACATACACCGTTTTCAGATCCAGGTCCAGTATCCATACAACATCATGCATTTTTTCCGCAAGGATGCGGTATTTGGCTTCGCTTTCACGCAATGCCTGTTCCGCCTTCTTTCGCTCGGTGATGTCGCGTTTTATTCCCACATGGCACAACACTTCGCCTTGCTCGTTTTTAATGGTCAATGCGGTCAGGTCAATAAACACACCCCCGTTTTTTGTATGCGAAATGACTTCCCCCTCGAATTTCCCGTTCTCTGCAAGTTCTTTCAGCATCTTTTCGAAAACATCGTGTCCAAGGTGAATGGCAGGTGTTTTGCCTTCCAGCTCCTTATCGCTGTAACCGATCAGTAACCTGTGGGCATCATTTTGTTCGATGATGAAGCCATTCTTATCCAGGATGGCAATGCCCTCGGTCGAATGGTCGATGATCTCCTTGTAGAGGTGGAGCCGTTGTTCTGATTTTTTATGTTCCGAAATATCACGTGCTGTTGTAATGATCACATCCTCTCCGAAATATTTTCCTTTATTGAAAATCACATCCTTGGGAAATATCTCCCCGTTTTTTCTCTTGCCCCAGAATTCAATTTGCCCGGGTTTCCCGGTAAGCATGGTTTTCTGCATCTGTGCAACAACTTCATGCATATTATTCATACCGGGTGCAGATACGAATTCCGGATTTTTGCCAATGAGTTCATCGCGTTCGTATCCATACATGATGGTTGCGCCGACATTCACATCGATGAATATCCCGTCTTCCTTGTGGATGTATATGGCTTCTGAAACTGAGTCGAACAAACCCTTATAGCTTTTAAGGCTGTCGTTCAATGCCTTCTCTGCCCGGGTACGTTCTGATATATCCCGGATGGTCCCCTGGGCAACAACTTCACTTTTGTATGTTGTCAGTTTCCCGCTGACCTCCACATCAACAAGGTGGCCATCTTTATGGAAAACCTGCGTTTTGAACATAAAAACATCCCCGCGCATGAATATTTTCCTCAACTGGACCAGGAACCTGGGAAATTCGCTGATGGGGACAAATTTTGAAAATGGCTTGCCGATCGCATCTTCGGGTTTATAGCCCAGTACCGGTTCGATGCTGTCGTTAAAGAATATGAAATTCCCGGCCTTATCGAGAATGAAGATGATTTCAACCATAGAATGGGTGATGATCTCAAAATTATCTTCATCCAGGCGCGGTGCTTTTTCAACCTGTTGATGTTTTGCGGTATCATCCTGGTAAAGAGATCTTAACGACCGGTACTCCTGCTCCAATCTTTGCAAATCTCCAATGAGTTCTTCCTTGCTTTTATTCAGGTATTCCATCTGATCATATGGTTCGTTGTTATTTTTTTTTATAAGGGTTCCGGGAAATTCCAGATTGCCTCACAACAAAAATAAAACAACTTTTCCAATTTCAGGCACACCTGGTCCTTGAAAATAGAAAACCTTCGTGAGCATTTGCCCGTCGAACGTTTGCGAAGGGTGAACGGAGGAAGAAATGAGGATGGTTTGTAAGCGGTGTATTCATTCCTCTGGTTTGAATATGCCTGTTCCCTGAATGACCCTTTTTGTGATGCAGATACCATGAAAACAACCCGCTGCCGCAAAACAGGATTGATGAGCAATAAAGTGCCCCGGAACAGATGGAGCATCGCCACCATCTGAAACCGACCGGGGAAAAGGCCAGGAATATGCTCCCCGGGAGAAGGCAGGCGATGCTAATACCCGGTTTGTGTTTTTCCTATACCATGTTAAGCGATAAAAACAGGAAGGAAAGAATGATGAGGGAAAAGCAAGGAGGAACCGGCAAATCGATACCTGAAAAGTCTTTAGCAGTCGAATTTATTTTCATTTGGCGATGGCTTTGCATTGCAATTTGCATACCTGCCAGAATATTTAAAGGCTGCATCAACCATGTCTGCCGCCACCGGTTTATCCGGCCACTATCAAACACACAACCTATGCCATCGCCTTGTTGGTTAAATTGTGACAGTCAAAGAGAATTCTCTTTGTTCATCAATCACAAATTAAAGGAGTACCTTTACTAGGATATAATTTCCCCCCAACAATGAAAAACATATCCCTTTTATTCATTTTGCTGATGCTCAGCAACCGTTTGCTGGTTGCACAAGTCGGAATCAACAATGATTTGACTCCGCCAAACAACTCAGCCATGCTTGATGTCAAGTCAACAGTTAGCGGGTTTTTGCCGCCACGAATGAATACCACCCAGCGAAATAACATCGTTTCACCGGCAACCGGGCTGGTAATCTTTAATACGGATTGCAACGACATTCAGCTGTTCAACGGTGCCGGATGGGTTCCAATCGGCAATTCCGGAATGCTTGCCACACCAGGAACCATAACGGGAAACTCTTCCCCGTGCCAAACCTCTTCCGGTTTAACTTATTCTATTGCCACGATATCAGGTGCCACCGGGTATAACTGGACAGTTCCGTCGGGAGCAACAATTACAGCTGGTCAGGGAACCGCAAACATCACGGTCTCATTTGGGACTGCCGGTGGAGCAATATGCGTTTGCGCATATAATGACTGTTTTAAGAGCAATTCAGGTTGTATCAATATTTCAATTTTACCGATTCCTTTGTCTCCGGCCCCGGGATCACATATTGGATCGGCAACCCAAATAATTTGGAACTGGAATGCTGCTCCCGGTGCTACCGGTTATAAATGGAACACATAGGATAATTACAACACCGCAACCGATATGGGGGCCTCGAATTCCAAAATTGAAACGGGCCATACCTGTAATACGGCTTACACAAGATGGGTATGGGCTTATAACTCCTGTGGCAACTCAACTTCAGTGGCATTGGCACAAAGTACATCTGAGTGTTTATTTTCTTGCGGACAGTTATTTACCGATAATCGGGATAACAAAAGCTATAACACAGTTCAGGTTGGCACCCAATGCTGGATGGCACAGAACCTGAATACAGGAACAAGGATCAATGGTTCGCAGGGGCAAACCAACAACAGTTTGATTGAGAAATACTGTTTTAATGATCTTGAATCGAATTGCAATATAAACGGTGGCCTTTACCAATGGAATGAGATGATGCAATATGTAACCACAGCAGGAGTCCAGGGAATTTGTCCTACCGGCTGGCACCTCCCAGCGGATGCTGAGTGGACTACTGTTTCAACCTTTCTTGGAGGTGAAGGTGTGGCAGGCGCGAAAATGAAATCTACCGGTACGATAGAATCAGGTACCGGGTTATGGTTTTCCCCAAATAACGGAGCCACCAATGAAAGTGGATTTACTGCCGTTCCGGGTGGCCATCTCGACACCACCGGAACGTTCAACTTTATGGGCAGCAACGGTTTCTGGTGGAGTTCTTCCGAGTCTGGCACGGGCAATGCCTGGTACCGGCTCTTGTCTTATTACTACATCACGGTGTACAGAAACAACTACAGTAAGAATTGCGGGGTTGCGGTGCGTTGCCTGCGGGATTAAGGTGCCCATCGCATACAAATGCTTCTGGAACGACAGGAATGTTGATTGGATCATATCCACGCCGCCAAGATGATCTCCATTTGTTTTGACGGCTACCTGAGAAAATATTGAGCTGCGAAGCAAATGGAGCATTGCAGGATTTAGAAAAGGTTTTTCATGGTTCAATGTTTTTTATTTTACAAGGCAGAATGGCATTATCGGATTCGGAACTGTTATCCATCATAATAGGCAATGACGGTTCACGCATGAGATCAAGTTTGGATGCTTCTCGTTTACTATTAAACCAGGCAAATGGCAACCTTGCAGAGATAGCCAAACTTTCTGTTACAGAACTGTCAAAGAATTGCAATCTGACTATAGCTCAAGCTACAAGGGTGATCACTGCTTTTGAAATCGGCAGAAGAAGGGCTGCATCGGAAGTCGTTCATAAAGTAAAGATATCGTCTTCCAGTAATGCCAATGAAATCTTTCGATCTGTATTAGCGGATAAGCCTTATGAAGAAATCTGGATCATAATGCTTAACAGGTCAAACCATGTTATCGGTTTAAAGATGATTAGTGAAGGGGGAATCTCCGGCACCGTGGTTGATCCTAAAAAGATATTCTTCATAGCTCTTGAGAACCAGGCATCGTCGCTAATCTTGGGGCATAATCATCCTTCGGGGGCTAAAAATCCCAGTGAAGCTGATCAGAAAATCACCAAGAAGATTGTAAATTCTGGCTTGCTATTGGAAATATCAGTGCTGGATCATCTCATTGTTACAGATGATGGATTCTACTCTTTTGCTGATGAAGGTGTATTGTAGTCCAAATTGACTCAAATCAAATAAATTAAAAGTCTCTGATGCATCGGAGAGTAAAGCCGAGCGCCTTGTTATATGTTTCAGTACCGCATATTGAACTGCCAAAGAATAAACACCAGGCATCAGAATAATTGCCTTGTGAACTACTCCAATATTCGCCATATGAGCCACGGGAACTTAGCGAACCATCGGTTGAGCTGAGATACCCTGCGGCATGCATTTTTAATGCTGAGTTCCATGCTGCAACCCAGGTGGTCCAGCTTCCAAATGTGTATACATTAGTCCATTCAGTTTTAGTTGGGATACGCCAGCCATTGCCAAGTTCTATTGCACATGGGTCGTTCGCTATTGTCCAATCTGAAATTTCGTTAATTCCTGATATCCAAGTCGTATTCGGTGTTCTGGTTGTACCATCATGCTTGTATCCCTGCTTACTGTTAAACTGCCAGTACCAACCTGCTGAAGCTTCTGTGGCATCATCAACAGAAGTTGCCTGGTAATCGGCTCCAAGGTTGCTGGTAATCCAACATTTCGTAAGTTCACCGGGTATATTTGAAACCGTGCCATAAGTGACTGTTTTGTCAACAGGTGCTACCATTCCTGCTAAATGGTTAACTATGATTGAAGTACCGCAAGGAGATGAAAGCTGCCTCCATGTGGGTACACCATTGTTAAAAGTCAGGACTTGTCCATTTGAACCAGCTGGAAGTCTGACCCACTGAGATCCATTCCAGTACTGCATCTCCCCCACATTTACTCCTTGGGGAGGAGACACCGCCACCCATTTCCTTACTTCCCATCGATAATATCCAACAATTACATTATTGGGCGGAATTCCAGCGACAGCAGTATTATAGACAAGCAGACCATCTGCTGGAGCTGTGAGAGGTGATGCAGAATTGATTGCAATAAGTGCGACACGGGGAGGTAAAAATCCTTTTGTTGTTGATTTAACATCCAGGATGGCCGAATTATCTGGTGCACTGTTGTCGTTATTGATACCAACCTGGGCAAATAAAGCACTGCTGAAAAGTAGCAGCATACTGAATAAAACATATACTGATTTCATGCTATGATGGTTTTGGTGGGATTACATATGAAGAGTTTAATTCTACTCCTATTCGGGTGAAGGAGTAAAAGTACAACATCATTAACTAAAAATCAAGCACATTGATTAATCCTAATTTTTAATAAAATGTCAACTTCAACACAGGATCAACAAATAGAAATGATTGAACCTGAAATCCCTTCATATGAAGTTTTCTGTGAAGAAATCAAAAGGATCTTTCCCGAAGGCGATCTCCCATTAAGCTATAATCGACTTCTGTGGTATCTGGAAAATATCGAATATCCTGACGGTTACCTTCTGACATGGAAACTCCTTGTTGATAAGTTTAAGCAGCACATTGATGAATGGAACCTGATGTATGGTCCTAAACTTGGGACCAAGTATTTTCCCTCAAAGGCATATGCACTCCGGAAGAATTTCTATGAGTTTCTGGGAGACAGGTTTTATGAACGGGAGTTCGTGACATCTATTGGGCATAATGAGCGAAACAAGTATCTCTTTGGTGACTTCACGATAGAATACCTCAGTATGGAACTTGAACAATTTAAAAAGAGATTTACCGATGAAACAGAGAATCAACCAGATTAACAGGAAGATCATCCCGTACTTGGTCTTTAACAATGACAAAAGTCCTCCAAGTGCTGTTGACTTTGAGGAAGCAATCCTTGGCAGCATCATGCTGGAAGCCCAGTCAGACCATGTAAAAAAAGTCCTGCAAAAACTCCAGCCAGATCATTTCTACAAAGAAACACATCAACTTATTTTTAAAGCTATCAAGCACCTCAATGAACAGGATTTTCCTATCGACATTTTGACCATTACCGAGCAATGCAGAAAGAATGGAGACTTGGAATCAGTTGGAGGAGCTTATGCGATAACGATGCTGACATCACGAATTTCAAGTACTGCTAATGTCGAATACTGGTTCCATATTGTATACCAAAAGTTCTTGCTGAGGGAAATCATCAGGATCGGGGTTCTGAATGCAGACATGGCCATGAAAGATTCAGCTGATGTTTTCGACTTGCTTAGAGAATTCGTTGCGGAACTTGAAAAACTTGATCCCATCCTTTTTGAAACCCTGGCCACAACGGCAGACAGGCTTGCAGTTGAGATGATGGAGGAGTTGGATTATTTGCAGGTTCATAAATCCCAAAAACAATCCTTACCCCGGATAGTTTATACTTTGGGATGGTCCCGGTTCGATGAGGCTGTTGCACTCGGAAAAGATAAAATCATCCTGATTGCCGGTGCTGCTGCAGCAGGAAAGTCCAAGTTCATCTGTGCCATCATATACCGGCTTCTGGAACGATATGCCGATATCTCGGTGTGCTGGATAACACTCGAAGATTCACGTCAGGATCTGTTACGATCATACCTGGCATCGAAGGTATTCGTCACTGCAAAGCATCTAAAGGCCGGGAAATATGACCATTCAATTATCGAACAGTCGAAGCAGCATACACTTAGATTTCAGCAATTCGATATTGAGTTTATTGACCAGGCAATATGTTCTGATGACATCGTGACTCATTTTGTTCAATTCTGTGGGCAAAGGAAGAACAGGTTCAATATCCTGGTAGTGGACAATATTCTTTCCCTTGATGACCAGGGAGATTTCAGATTCGATCCCAATGGATTCTGCAACCATGTCATGCACAATCTTCTTAAATGCCGTCAGAAGACAAAGGGGCTGATCATTCCGCTGCATCACTTCAACGATGCACAAGAGGACAAAGAAAACCGTAAGAATGGATATCGTCCGGTACTTAAAGATATGAAAGGCTCTGAAACATTCCGACGCACTCCAAACCAGGTGCTGCTTATAAATTCCTTCAACATCTACAAGGATATTATGAGTGAATACAGCGGTGATGAACACGACATCCTGGAGCATTTATTCATTGTGGATATTGGAAAGAACCGGGAGGATCAAATTGGGGATGCAGCTGCACTGATACATTTCTTTACCGAAATGGCATACGATCAGTTCTGGGAGATCCCTTTACCTGATAAAATCCCAACTATTATGGAATAATAAATATGAATCATAATCACAAAAAAGATCGTTGACGCTGGTCTATTGTTGGAAATCGCAGTATTGGATCATCTAATCATCACAGATGAAGATTTCTATTCATTTGCTGATGATGGAGTTCTGTAATTATCATTAATTTTCTCTGAGGCAGCGGACAGAAACGCATCCTGTCTTGGGGTAGAGGAATACGGTGCAGTTCCCGCTATCGAAGTACAGTAGCCAACTGAGAGTGGCATTGGATTGCGAATTACTCCAGTAGTAGCCAAGTGAGCCTCGAGCGTTCAGCATGCCGTTGCTGCCCAGAAACCCAGCCTCGTGGAGTTTTAATCCAGAACTCCACGGCCCGACCCACCATGTCCAGCCTCCAGTATTATCCACATTATACCACTCAGTATAAGTCGGAATTCGCCATGGTGTACCTAATTCGATGCTGCAAGGGTCGTTGGCAGATTGCCAGTCAAGATTTTCAGAAATCGAAGATATCAATGGCGTATTCGGAGTTTGGGTTGTCCCGTCATGTTTGTAACCCTGCTTACGGTTAAACTGCCAGTACCACCCTGCAGATGGTTCGGTGGCATCATTGACAGCAGTAGCTTGGTGGTCTGCACCCAGATTGCTGGTGATCCAGCATTTTGAAGGTTCACCAGGAATTCCAGTCACCGTACCATAGGTAACAGATTTGTTTACCGGGGCTACACCACCTGAAACCACATGGTTGATACTAATATTCAAACCACATGCGAAAGGTTGTGGAGGTGTCATTGACTTCCAGCCAGTTCCATTGTAAACATTCAATGCTTTTTCATCTGTATTGTATATAACCAGTCCTTCGGCAGGAGATGTAATCGAATTTCGCTGGGAGGTGGTCATCCTCGGAGGTAGGAATCCCTTGTTTGTAAAACTTACATCTAATCCAGCCGAAGCATCTGGTGCATTGTTGTCGGCATTGATACCCACTTGGGCAAATATTGAGCTGTTAAAGAACAGAAACATTGTAATTAGAGAGAATAGCTTTTTCATTTTGGTCAGTTTAATAGATCGGCTTCGTAAAAGTAATTCTTATTGTTCTGAAAGTCAACACCCCAACCTAATTCCCATGAATTTTATTGACAATCAAATTAAAGAATCAAGTAAAATGATAACAGAAAGCGAACAAAAAGCCCTTCAACTGGCAAAGAAAGTTTTTGAGCATTTTACCCATGATGCACTGCCAATAGCAAGAGAGATCATTGCAATGGAACTTGAAATGGGGCAAACCCCTGTAAATGAAGAATCAATCATCGGAGTAACGATTGCTGATGTAAATGATTTTCCAGCTACGGATGTTTCAGCCATTGGTCTCGATGATCCAGCGCAGCCAGTAAAAAATCGTAACGAAGAACTGGTATATAAATCTGAAGATGATTTCCCATTTTAACCCTTTAAAACCCACTAAATATGGCACAAAGTATCATTAAATCAGTAACCCCGCAGATGTTCAACGGGGTCCACCAGTCCTGTAAAACAACAGAATAAGAAGGTATCCTCGACTATTTGCAACCGTTCAATTTTTAATTCTTTTTCCATCAAGGTATTTAACTCAGTTTCATCCAGAAAATCCATATCAACATCGTCTAAATGGAATTTGATGTTAGAAAAAGGATCTGATTTCATCCACCCATTTGCAAGTGCAATTCGGATGATTTTTTTGAAATTCTTAAGGTATTTAATAGCCGTATTGTGGCAACACTTGCGAGTTGTTTTTAGGTAATACTCAAAGTCCCTTATAAACATTGGGGTTTTCTCTTGTAAACACATAGTGTCTCTTCTGTAATTCTGTTTAATGAAGGTTTCAACGTGTTGGAAACATGTGGCATACCTTTCAATTGTTCCCGGGGCAAAATCAATGTTAATCAACCCTTTGCATCTATCATTATTTTCACGGAAAATCTCCAAAATGGTTCTGGATTCAATTTCAATACCGAGATAGTAATTTTTCAAACTATGTGCCGAAATCTGTCTCCCCTTTTCATCTAATTCCCGTTTTTTCAATAAGAGGTTTGCCTTCACATATTCTAAAACTGAATTAATGCTCTTGGCGTTTTTTGTAGAACCTACTGCACAGCCCCTTTCTGAATCCCATTCGGCCGGCTGGATACTCATTTGCAAACCAAATTCAGCTCTTTGTCCGTTGACCGTAATCCTGGCATAAATTGGAACCTTGCCATCCTTTAATTCTTTTGTCCTTTTGATATAAAAAAGGACAGTGTAAGTTGCTCTTGTTATAACACGACATATAAGTTGACAAAATTAGTTATTCAGAGCAAAAAAAAGAAATGCAAAGTATTGTATATAAATGAAATAACATACAATTCGGTGGACTTGGAGTTTTATAGTTTAGTCCACCGAATAAGCCCCTGAAAGGATGCCCCAGAATGCATTATTTTGGACTTTATTAAAACAAAAAACCACCGAAATGTGCTTATTTTCAGTGGTTTTCATTTTTATGCATTCATTTCAAGCGGAGAGACAGGGATTCGAACCCTGGGACCCCCTTACGAGGGTCAACGGTTTTCGAGACCGCCCCATTCGACCGCTCTGGCATCTCTCCGGTTTTGGGGTTGCAAAAATAGGAACAATTTGGTTACGGACAAAGAAATTAAGGTTCAATGGTTTTTCAACCGGCTCCAACCTTCCCCTTGCGTTGCCTGTAGCTTCGGGTTAGCTCGCTCAAGCCCGCTCAAGTTCATTCAGTGTTTCCCGTTCTGAATCATATTCTTCACCGGGGAAGTGCAAAGAATTATCACTCCTTTTAATTTGAGCCTTCGCGGTGAAATGCCCTGTCTGGAAAACAAGGCATAAACCCTAACATTCAAATCCATTTAACCTAACACATTTTCACCTGTTTCACTACCCTGACAATGAGCAGCCAGGATGGTTGCATCCTGTTTCAAATATTTATTGAAATTTTACATATTGTATTTCAAATACTTACATGAAAATGTGAAAAAATATTCATTTTTTTCAAAACAGGATGCAACCCTTTGAAAACCCTCCATGTCAATATCAGAAAGAACGGTTGAATAATGTTTTAAACTTCTTTCAGCCTTGAATCATTTTCAAATCAGTTAAAACCAGAATCCATGAAAAAGTACGACAAAATGAACCTCAGCAAGGTGATTGTTGCTGAAGGGAAAAAACTGATCACCTGCCGCAACATTGCAGCAGAGACTGCCGATTATTTATACGGACTCATCAACCAATTTCCGGTGGTAAAAGGAGACATGAGACATTTCGGCCGATGCCAGCGTGTAACTATCCTGGATTATACCGGTGATGATTACACACAGGATGATGTCATCCGGCCTGAAGGTAGTCCTGACCTTCCTGCCGGGCAATTGATGCCACATTTTTATATCGACCTCAAACATGCTCCCTTGATCAAATCGGTCGACCTGTCACGTTTCGACCGCAAACCAGGATGCACCATCACCATCGTGCCGAAAGGATCTGTCAGGTTCATCAATGTGACTGTAAAGGTGTGCGACCTGTTCAACCGTGAACTGGTGTTCGACCATGCTTGGGATGTTTTTGATGACCAGGAATGGATTTTCAGCTACTTCCCGAAACACAAATTCAACCCCGATCCGGGTAACCTGCAGATCACCATCTGTGCAAGTGAAAAACCCAGGGAAAGGAAGGAAGCACTGGTCGATGTGTATGAACTGCCTGAGGAGAAGATGAGGGAGAGGGCGGTGTGTCTTAACTGATGTGACATGTGACGCATGACACGTTAGGTTTTTCCGGCTTTTCGCGAAAGCGCTATTCAATAATTATTAACCCTTTAAAAACAATTATTATGACAACAGTTAAGGAAAACTTCATGACAACAGGTTTGTCAGGAATGTACGATGACAAGGTCGTTTTCCGTCAGTGGAAAGGCCGTACCGTTTTTGCTAAACCGCCGCGCAGGCAGGAGACTCCGACGCAGAACCAGCTGACCCGCAAAGCGTTGTTTCTCGATGCGGTGGATTACGCAATGGTGGCGCTTGCTGACCCGGAACTGAAAGAGACCTACCGGAAGATGGCGCCGCTTGGCTTAACGGCATACAACATGGCCATTGCCGATTTCCTGGTTGCGCCGAAGGTGATCAGGATTGACACCGGCGGGTATTCCGGTGAACGCGGCAGCGTGATCACCGTGGTGGCCGAAGACAACTGCAGGGTGAAATCGGTAACGGTGGTCATCGCCGGCGCCGATGGCACCCTCGTGGAAGAGGGCGCTGCGGTGCAGATCGCCCAGGGCCGCGTGTGGTTTTATACCGCCACTACTGCGAACCCGGTCACTGCAGGTGCCGTGATCACTGCAACGGCAACCGATGTACCGGGACATCATGGAACCGGTTCGGTGACAATGTAGCCGTAACTGGAGCAAGAGCCGGGAGCGATCCCGGTTCTTTTCCTGGTTACCAGGGTAACAGGGTGACAGGGTGACAGGGTGACAGGGTGACAGGGTGACAGGGTAACAGGGTAACAGCGTGACAGGGTAACAGGGTGACAGATTCACCAAGAAAGAGTTGCAGAGTTGCAAAGGTGTTTGTCAATTAATCCCTTCATCATATAATATCATTAACATCATTACGAATAATAAATATCCAATCGTTTCATCGGTTAACTGTTTTTTATTGGGTGTTTATTGTTATTTCCATTGCCGATATTGAAAAGTTGATTCAACAGGATTGCCAGTACCGTTGACAAAGTAAGTGATGAGGCAAAAACCGGGCTCAGCCAGGATGGAAGATGGGAATAAAGGTCGGGAAGAATGATCACACTTAATCCGAAAATAAAGGCTAATCCGATCACAAAGGTCTTTCGGGTGTCCATTTTAGTGCTCAGGAGTATCTGAATGCCTGAAATGACCATGAAACATGACACAAATATCACAATAGCGCCCATGATTGACGTGGGCATGATTGAGAATATTGCCGTGAGTTTTGGTATGAATGCAAATCCCACAAAGATAAATCCGGCATAATAACCTATACTGCGACTGGTAGCAGATGTGGCTGCTGACAGTCCTACATTGCTTGCAGAAGTGTCGGTAGCCACACCCCCTAAAATACCTGCTATTGTAACACTCAAACCATCCGCAAATAATCCTTTCCCAATATTTTTCATATCAGGGCTGCTCCATTTTTCATCATTGATCTTTTGACAGGTAATCAGGTTGCCGATTGATTTGAGACTCGAGCACAGTGAAACGATAAAAAACGGGATCACTAATCCCCAATCAAATTTATAGTTCATGAATTTAACTCCTTTGCCAGGAAGGGAGAACCACGGAGCATTCTGAAATGCAGCATAATCATCGTGTGAAATAACACCCGTGGCCATAGACATCGCGTATCCGATTCCCAGTCCTATCAATACACAGTAAAGTTTCAATTTCCCTTTACCCCAGATATTAAAACCAATCATTGATAAGAGGGTAACAACTGCTATGGATAACTCTTTCATGTTAATCGCGTCTCCAGCATAACTAATACCAACGAACTTTGATGCACCAAGAGGGACCAGGGCCACAGCAATCATGAGGACAACAAGACCGGTGATTTCAGTAGGGAAAAAAGATCTGAGCTTATATACAACTCTGGAAAAAAGAACTTCAAAAACACCGGTTACGATGGTCATACCGTGCATTAACGGGAGTCCTCCCAGCCAGGCAGCCTGTATAGAGACAGACAAATAAGATGGCCCAACAAGGTGTGGACAAAGATAACCTGATCCAATCGGGCCTTTATTCATAGATTGCAAAATGGTGCCTAAGCCTGATGCTATCATGGAAAAGCCGACCAAAGATTGGACGACATCAAAGCCTCCTCCTATTTCATGGGCAATAAGCACAGGTATAAACAAGCAACTGGACATTGTGAAGACATGCTGTAAACCAAGAATAAATGAAGTTGTCAATGGAGGCTTATCATCAACTCCGTATATCAAATTTAAGGGTTTTGCAGCCATACTCAATTATTAAAACTTTTTCCATATGGGTTCCATCAGATACAAACTTGAACCTACAATTACGGTATCTGTTCCTGATAAAACCTTCCTGGCATAAATTATCTTTTTCATTGGATTCGCCTGTCCGGGTGCAGGCCACATATATGGAATATACACTACATCTTTTTTCTTCAGCCTTTCAAGCATTTCCCTGATGATCAGATGACCAGAATAATCCTTAAAACCAAGAACATTCCTGTTAATATTGGTCGGGAAAGAAGGATCTACGAGCAGTTGACCACCGGGGGTTATTACGAAAATATAAGTATCATTAAAACAAAACAGGCTTGCTTTATCCAATAAATGAACATACGCTTCTTTCCCCAAACTTTGGATAAGCTTTGTGGCAGAATCAACAACGTCTGTCACAAATTGGATCTCTGTGCGGATATTATAGGTGCCGCTGCCAATAGCATACGTTTTACCATCAGGACCTTTGACACCCATGATGTAAGCATTTTTCCAGGACGGGAAGATCTCCCCCGGTTCTGCCCAGAGGTAATGAATCCAACCATAGGGTTTTTTTGAGTTGGCCGCGATGTTATGAATAAATTGTCCGATCGGTTTACCATTTATATCCATAAGTCCCCACAGGTTTTTTCCTATAAGCTCCTTTAAAACAGGATGAAAAATACAATCTCCGGAAAGGTTATAAATGAAAATGTATTTTGTGCCGGAAAACCATTTGCTCTCTTTTTTTCCGAATTCAATAAATGCAGCCTTCCCTTTTTCCGAAAAAATCTCTGCAGCTTCATTTACAAAACCAACCAGGTCACGGGTCTCTTTAAACTGATAGTGGTTAAGATCGGGTTGTGGCCTGGGGGAAGGACCACAGGAGCATAATATGAATGCGATGAAATAACAGGATCTTTGTATTCTCCCGAGAAATGCATCTCCCCTCATAACATACCTTTTATTAGTGTTTGGTTCATCTCCATGCTATTTTTTCAACATCATTTTCCTGGTTGCAGAGAAGTCGCCTTCAGAAATTTTATAGAAATAGAATCCACCAGGGAATGAAGTGCCATCGAATGATGTTTGATACGTTCCGGGTGCAAGTCTTTCATTTACAACTATCTTAACTTCCCGTCCCATCATATCATATACCGCAATTTTAAAGGTACTTGTCGCCGTAACAGCGTATTTTATGTTCGTTACCGGATCAAACGGGTTTGGATAATTCTGTTCCAACGAAAATCCCGGGGGCGCCTTCTGATAGGCCGCTCCAAATCCGATGCCGACCATGACTCCACCCGATTCGCGGTAACGGGCCATGAACTCCTGGTAATAGAGGTTGTTGACCCTGGCGTCGTAAATGACAAGGAGGTTTTCGTCATTTCCTGTTTCAGCAGGAGTTTCCCAGTTGTATGATCCGGTGGCAATGATCTTGTTCCCGCCGCTGGTATCGGCATCAAGCAGGAAATATTTGTGATGCAGCAGTCCGGGGATGGTATCGATAAAAACATCAGCAGGCGGATCCCAGGCACCCGGAACCGGTTTCCCTTTCATCCGGGGAAAGGCACTGTTGTGGAGCTTCGAATTGGACGAATCGAACACCCCGCTGAGATGTTTTCCGTTGTAGATCAGGTTTAGGGCTTGTTCCACGGGAGGCAACTCAAATTTATACATGCAAAAGTAGATGTTTTTCTTGATTTTCGATCCGATGATGCTGCATATTGTATCTGAAATGCTGTCGGTGGGTGCAAAATAAACCTCCATCCTGGTACCGGCAACATTTACAATACGGGGAGTATTGTTCACCTTTTCAGGTCCGAATTTAGCCCTGGACACATTCGGCAGGTCGGTGTGCGAGCCCCACATCTCTTCAAATTCACGGGTGTAAACGGCGCAAAGCGACTCATCCTGTATCCGGATGATGTTGTTGCGGTCCTGGTGTAACATGGCATGGGAAACATTGGTGGAGCCGGTCCAAAGATATTTATTATCATGATTGCTGTTATTCCGGTGATCAAAGATCCAGAATTTATCATGCATGGAAAAATTCGTAAGGTAGTTTCGCCTCAGTACCGGGATTCCATGGGCCACCAGTGAATCAACCTGAGAAGTATCAGTCATCTGGTTGTAAATAAACCTGATCTTCACACCCCTGTTTTTGGCATTGATCAGCGCCTGGGTAACCGAAGCAACTCCATGAAATTCCCACAGGGTGATGTCTATACTGTGAGTGGCATTGTTGATCTGGGCATCAAAGAGGTTTTCAAAATTCTGGTTTCCCTTTGCATTCTCACCTGTACTGACAGTGGTATCGACAGAATGATTGAAATAGGCCTCCACTTTGCCCGTCGAAGCCGATTGCGTGATAAAGTAACCCGAATCCTTCGCTATTCCACCGGTATTGTGTGAAAGGACCTGGTACTTATAAATGATTGCCGGCCGAAGGTTTCCGATCGCCAGCACATGATTGGTCACAAGATCGGCAACATAGACCGAATCGGTGAAAATCATCGGCTGATAATTGGAGTCCGGCACCATCCAGCGAATTTTCGAATCGGCAAGTGAATCGGTTGTCCAAAATAGAGTGACTCCTGTTTGACTAATGCTGTCGTATGTCAAATTTGAGATTACAGGAGTTGTCTGTGCTTGGCACTGATCAATTATTAAAATGCAATGTACAATGAACACAAAGAATAACGTGTAAATGATTTTTTTCATGCAAATTATTTTAGATAGATTTTCTCAGTTTTACAAAAATTTCCGGATACTACTTTTACAAGAAAATATCCCGAATATCCCGACATCGGAACGCGGATCAGGTTATTCCCCGGAACCGTCTGATGCATAATCTCCTGCCCCAACAAATTATAAATAATGAGCTCTCCCCCCATCGTCTCATTAAATCCGTTAATATAGACCGCTTCTCCGTATGAATATATAGTGATAGTCCCCGGATTTCCCTTATCAGTAATTCCATTTGCCATTGAGAAATGAAGGAGAAAACGTGCCGGACTATCGCCCTGGTCAGCTGTGAATGTATAAACCGGGTTTACCCGCATATCCTGTGTCTGATTGATCTTCAAATCTTCCAGTCCTATTGCAGTTCGAGGAGCAAATGATTCAGCAAACTTTACCGTCAGGGTGAAGGTATCCGGAACTGTTGTTTCGAAATTCACCTTGACCACCACCGGGGTGCTGGAATGTGGTAAAGAATTAATTGCCAACTCAGTGCTGTCTGCGGTCAGGGTGTACAAAACCGGAACCAGCGGATTAAAGCTGTATAGTTTTAAGGCCTCTCTGTCCTGGTCAAAATTCTCGGTAGCACCATCCATGAAAATAACATAAGTCTGATCTTTAAAGTCGTTTCCTGCAAGATCGAGTTCCAGCATGTCCGGTATTTTTCCTTCAGGTCTGTTATAAATTCCGGAAGATGGGTGAACGCGCTGGGAATTGTTAATAATTACCGAGCCTCCGCCCGGTTCGGCATGAACCATGAATCCCTGCATGGAGTTGATGTAAGGACTCCCGGAACCAAGGCTTATCGTATCCCCCGGAAGTTGAACATAGTACCTGTAATTCTGTATGCAGGGATCATAATAATAGAGTGCTTTATCGATACCGTCTGTTCTGGTCATGGCATCCCAATTGAGGGATGAAGGATAAGGATTCCCCAGCAGATTCCAGCCTGGTGCACCGGAAGCAGCCGTGTAACTGCAGGGGAGTTCATAGTTTCCTTTATTCAGGCGGCCTGAAAAGGTTTTCATCCTATTGGCATCAGTTGCAACCAGATACCCTTTCCCATTCATAAACCGGTTTTCAAAGATTGGATTCCAATTTCCGGATGCAGTTATTGCGCTGATCCATGTTGCTGAAGGTTCATCAAATTTTGAAAAGACGGCATCGACGCCGGGTGGATCAGAGACAAATTCAGGTTTAATGTTCTGTTCCCGAACCGGAGAAGAGAGAAGGCTCTGTTTTTTACCAGGGGTTCCGGTACCCCCTGTAAGAAACCTCTCCACCAGGGTCAATTCAGTCACATCCAGCGTACCGTTATCCAGAAGTGAACCCGTTCCGGTTGAATCTGATTCAATGAGGAGATTCCCTGTTACCGATAATTTACTTCCCCGATTCAGTGTGAGACCACCGGCATGACCGATCGTGAGGTTATGGCAGCGCTGAACAGTGCTGTCCGGGACAGTCACCGGCATATTTGCAATGGTTGCATTGGCTGACCGGTTGGGAATAATTTCAGGATTCCATGTGCTTGTCATATTCCATTGACCAGGGTTTTTGGATGCGATCTGCCGGTGTTGGCCACTGGCATTTCCCATGGCAAATTCGATGTAGCAATAATTGCCATTCAAATCAAAAATGAAACAAGAATCGATATCCCACAAAAGAATAGTGTTCCCTCCATGGAACTGAAAAGTCAGATCACAGAGTTTATACGTTGCTGAACCAACATTTACATTGTTCAGGATGTCTATTTCCAATGCCGAAAATTTACCTGCCGTCGCACCAATGGGATATGCGGCAAGGGTTGATCCTGAAACCACGTTCGAACAATATGGAGCAATGGGAGTCAGAATGTCGGCATCATAATAAAGAAAAAGGGAACCACTCTGCATAGGGAATTCATTGTTAATTTTGAATGAGATACTTACATTTTGGTCAGGGACCAATCCTGACTGGTTCTCAAGGAATATATATATCTGCTCCTCCACCTGGGCAACCGCTGTAAAATGGAACAGGTACATGATCAGGAAAAAAATGACGGTGATCGGGCTAATTACTATTCTACTCATGGCTTGGCTATTTGCAGTTTATTTTCATAATTATTTGGCAATGACCATTTTCCGGGTCTGGACGAAATCGCCGCACTTCATCTGCACATAATATATTCCGGCGGAATACCCGTAGGTGATTCCGGGAAATTGAACCGTATAATTCCCCGGTTGTTTCTCTTCATTGACCAGAGTGGCACTTTCAATCCCCATCAGATTATACACCTTAATGGTTACAAAACTGGCGGACCTTAATTGGTAGCCGATGATGGTTGATGCGCTGAAGGGATTTGGAATGTTTTGGTATAAGGTGAAATCCCCTGATGAAAAACTCAGATTGCCTATCCCTGTATAAAGGAAAGTAACCTCATCAGACCATGGGCTCCATTTCAGGTTGTAGTCTCTGTACCTGACTCTGCACCAATATTGTATCCCCTGTGTCAGAATACTGTCGGGTACTTCCAGTGTGGCGAGGTCGATCCCCGCATTTTTATTGATCGGAATAAAATCGGGTATCCCTGTGTTTTCAAATACATCCTGCCGGTCGCGATTCTTGTCTATGACGGGTGTATTATAATTACCCGGCGTTGCTGTAATCTGGAACCGGGATGACATGCAGGAATCCAGGCCAACCATCGGTGATGCCGACAGGATAACAGGATAGGCAGTTGTAATGGGGTAGGCGACAGGTTTCTCAGGCGGAGACTGCAACATTCTAAAATGCCATGCATCAAGCAACTGATTGCTGATTGGGTGTTCCGGTTTTCCAAGGGAATATATCTCCGCGATATAAGACTTATTATCAACATCCACATCCATGAAGGTATAATTATAATCATCCACCGTTTCCTGAATCTCAGGGTAATCGTGTGAGCCGGCGAAATACCTTGTCAGAGCAGCACCCCCGCCTCCGGTCAACAGGGTGCGGAAATCATGCTGGGTACTGCTTTGGGGAGCAGCATCTGTGATGGTTCCCAGTTCAAAATCATGTGCATGTCCGAAAGAATATTGTGAAATTTTTGTACAATTCAGGAACCTTGGAAAAAAGACCTTGCTCACGGAATCGGTATTCCCACTGGTCCAGACCTCCGTATGCCATGGGTGGTGTGCAAACGGGAAGACAAAATCGATGCCCTGTGCTGTATCCGATCCGGCAAGTACTTTGTCCAGCCACGCTGACTGGATAGGTGCACCGATGATATGTTCATTGCTGTTCAATATTACAAACCGGCAATCTGCAATATCAAAGGTATAGAACCTTTCGTTATAGGCAGTGGCAGCAACCATTGGATCGGTGAAATCTTCATACTTCATATAATCAAAATAGTAAGCCGATTCATGTTCATGGTTTCCAATGGAGACCATGAAGGGGAGCGAGCAGGAAAGATTGGCAATGGGTGTAAAATATTCGTTCTGGAACCGTGCAATATTGGTCCCTTTCCATACAATATCCCCGGTATGCATCACGATATTCACTGAATCGTACCATGTAGATCCGAATTTTGTTTCCAGCGTTTGCACGATGGCCTGGCAAACCTCATTCAGACGGGATGGAATCGTATCACTGTATCGGGAATCGCCTAAAACCACAAAACGAATATGCCGGCCGGGTGTACCGGGGAGCGGCTCACTTCTGAATGGATATACATCAGAAGAATCCACGCCACTGATGCAACGGTAATAATACCGTGTGTCCGGTGTAAGATTGGTCAGTTTGACCGTATGCCATCTCTTTCCATCAATGTTCTGTACAGAACCGGTTTTAACGCTGTTAAGGCTGGTGGCGGAGAGACCGTAACGAACCTTTGTTGAAGAAGTGTCAGTAGAATGCCAACTGACATAAATTGAAGTCGGCGTGGGAGTCTGCAGGTAAGGATTTACCTGTGCATTCAGATTATTATTCCCAATAAGGATGATGACCATCATCAGGGTCATGTTAGTTTGAATGAATTGTTTTTTCATAACGGATCAGTTTGACTATTTTGCGACAACCATTTTTCGAGATACACTTCCAGAGGAAGAAATAAGGCGATAGTAGTAGATTCCATCCCGGAGTTGACCCGTCGCCACGGATATCACATGAGATCCTGCCGGCACAAATTGATCCAGCAAAACTTTCACCTGTTGCCCTTCCTGACTATAGAGAATGAGTTGCAAATGTTCATTCTCTGCATGGGTAAATTTTATATTTGTCGCAGCTGAGGCGGGATTCGGAAAATTCTGACCCAGCATCTTCTGATCAGCAGCCTTGTGATCGCCGATCCCGACCGGGTTATAATAGCATGAGAAAATACCATTCCCCTGGGTGGAAACAAGAACCCATCCGTCAGTGCTGCGGGCATCAATCATATCGACAATGCTCCTGCCGATCAGATCCGGACTCTCCTGCTGCCAGATGGTTTGTGCGCCATTCAGATTTGCGGTGGAAAAAAGGCCAACCGAAGTTCCGGCAAAGTATATTGTGCCTCCGTTATAGTTAAGAACTTTGAGCCAGCGAACCGATGGTCCGCTTCCGCTTCCATCATGAAACTCCTCCAGGTTCCCACCAACAGATTCCCAATTTATCCCACCATCGGTTGAATGAAAAATGCTTTGAACGTTATAGTTCGAGAATACCACAAAACAGTTATCTGCATTTGCCGGATCAGCTTCAATGCAGGCGACAAAGCCATCGGCCGGAAAATCGGTTCCCGTGATATTCACCGGCACCGGATTTCCGGCATTGGCCTGGTCCAATCGAAAAACTTTCCCGGTATATGTTCCAAAGTACACACGGTTTGCCGGGACCCTGGAAACGGTGATCGAAATGATAAAATCCTGATACCCTAAATCAACATTGGACAGTTCAGACCATCCCGTATTAAGTTGATTCGTATCAAAGGCAGCAGCAGCCATATTTGATTTCCGCCAGAGGTTATTTTTCTGTGGAAAATATAAGGTATTGTTGTCATTCGGATCCAGCGCATAATTTGTATAAAAGATAAAATTGCTGTCGGAGAAAAAGGTTGGCCGCTGCCAATACAGGTTGTTAATATTGTACAAACTGTCAACCTGGAAGGAGAAGACATTGCCGTCGTAAACAGATCCAATCAGATAATTCTTATGATCTGCAATAATGGATGTGAGGCCATCCCCGCCGCAGACCGAATTCCAGGCTGTTAACGGATACATTTTTTTGTCGGTAATATAGATTGCCATATCCTGGATTCCTGCCACTGCAAATTCATCATGGGTGGCCGCATGATCCATTCCTGCCCAATAGACCTGGCTGTTGTTTATTCCCCGGGAGAAAAAATTCCACAAAACATGTCCTTTGAAACAGTCGTTGGTCTTATAAAGCCCCCCGTCGCAGGCTGAGAACATGATATTATGATTAAAAGGGGAGATTAACAGAAAATGCTGGTCAGGATGGAGGTTTGTATCCGCAAGGTCATAAGGATATCCGCCCAGCCAGTGAGTGAAAGTTGAATCTGCAAAACCGGTCGTATTCCTGTAGAGGTTTGTCCCACCAATAAATACAGCATTTGGATTATCCGGATGTACCATCAGCGTGAATGCATAACCACCTATGGAATTAAAAGCCCCGTGGATTGTGTCAAGGAAAGCGCTTAAAATGTTTCCCCTGCCTTTTCCGGGCAAATTGATGGTCCTGTTTTCCCATGATCCCTTACCGGTTTTTTTATTGTTTGTATATTTCCAGAATGTATGCTGGGAAGCTGAAAAACCAAAGGTCGGATCCGTATCCTGGATCGGAGTCTCCGTGAAGACATACAAAATATCCGGATCAGATGGTGCGATGGCAAGTTTGATTCGTCTGTAATCCTCCGGGAAATCCGCAGGAGTAATATTTTGCCACTGAATTCCGTCGGCGCTGGTCCAAATCCCACCAACCGGGCATGGATTTCCTGGATAATCAGGGCAGTAAGTACTCAAACCGGCATACATCCTGCCTTGCGGATTAATTACTACCTCTGTAGAAAAGGGTTTGTAAATCAGATCCCCCAACACAAGGGACCAATGGTCTCCACCATCAGCCGATCGCATAATTCCACCGTAACCTGCTACATATAGTTCATCTTCGGCATGGTTTGAAGTATCAATGGCCATACCCCATATGCCCTGGAAAACTTCAGCCAAGGCCCCCGGCGAATTTGTTTTTGTGGAAGGAATCTGGTTCCAGTTCCTGCCGCCATCCAAAGATTTAAAAATGCCGTCACCTAACCCGACAGTACGTGCAATAATACTCAATCTCCTGTCGGTGGTGCTTAACAATTCTCCGGTCCCGTAGTACCATATATTTCGTTTTCCCTGACGTTCATCCTGCAGAATACAGGTTGTACTCGGGATATCCGAAGGTGCAGTGGTCTTGGACCAATTCTCACCTGCATTTTCAGTACGCCAGATCCCCCCTGAAGCAGCGGCAGCCAGCATGATGTTCTCATTCTCAACATCCATGGCAACCGATAGAATTCTGCCGGTGAAATTACCTGGCCCGCTGGAAACCCAGCTCTGGGATGTGGTCAATTCATGCTTTCGGAGAAGCGTTGAGGCAAAACGCAACTCCTTCCCACGGATGGATGTTGGTATCCGGTTCGTTTTCGGATCCCGTGTTTTCATGAACTCCCAGAGGGCAGGATAGAAAGCGAGTTCCTCTCCACCAGGTTCTTTGTGATTATTAATCTCCCAATGGACAGATTTGGGCATCCGGGAAGAACCGGGCTTTAAAACAAAAATAATTCCCAGGAAAATTCCTATGCTTAATAAAAAAATTATCGGTAAAAACACCCTGCCTATTGTCGAAAGGTTGCTTCTTTTTGCCAGGTTCAGCACAATCAGTTTTTTCATATATAATCGGGATTAAGGTTATATACATGTGATCTGTAACCTGATTGGTAAATTTTTCCGGTTATATATATTTTCAGGTATTGCATAAAAAAATTTATTCAAAAAAAATGCAATCAAATGTTATAAATCATCGTGGGCTGCCAGTGTTCAAAATAAAGCCGGAGATACACCTAATTGACAGTGAGGATCCCGTTTACCATCAGGACCTTTCCTGTTTCAATCGTCAATACCGCACCGTTTCCGATCGTAAGACTTCTGCAAACAGCAGGAGTGCCGGGAGCGTTGTTTATCAATGGATCGTTCGTAACATCCGGGATTAAAACGTCATCTGAACCGCCGGGTACACTATTGGTGTTCCAGTTTCCTGGTGTATTCCAGTCGGTGGAAACAGAACCGGTCCAGATAAAAACCAAAGCAGGGGGGTCAATTCCGGCAGTCCATTCGTAAGCCCCCCTATCAATGGTAGTATTCTGAATTCGAACTTGTCCCCTGACATCTGTCAATAAAGAATTGTAGCCGTTGTGACCGCTATTTACGCAGGGTGAAGTGCCGTAAATCCGAAAATCACCGTTAGCCGCGTTGACAAACAACGGATCAGTTGTGATGTTGTTATTGATGGCATACAGAGAACCGCCCTCCGAAGAATCGATGTCATTTGTGCCATTAGAATAACAGGAAAAATTCAGTGTAACGGTTCCATCGAAGATATAAATTTGCTTACCGGCCATCCCTCCGGTTGTGGCGGTGTTACCCCAGATAATGCAATTATTGAAGATGGGATTGCAGTCCATCCCGTTGGAAACGCCCCCGCCTCCCCGGGCGGAGTTATTTGCAATGACGCAATTGATCAAAGTTGGGTTGCATGCAGAATCGGTGAAGATCCCGCCACCACCATATATTGCGGTATTGTTGGCGATGACGCAGTTGATGAAAACCGATGTGCAAGTGTCTTCCTCAGCCACACCAGCTCCATTATCGGCCACATTGTGTGTGATTAGGCAATTGCGGATCGTGGGAGCGTTCCTGTAATTACTGATGCCTCCGCCCTGGTTCTGGTTCTTGAGATAGTTGCCATCCGCATTCCCCCCGCGAATGGTAAAACCGTCCAGAAGCGCACTGCTGTTAAGTCCCCATCCGGATGGATGGTAAAACACGTGGTAACAATCTGCATCATCCAGCCCGTTATTATTCAGATCGCCGCTCAATATGGTCTGGTTGGTCACCATGTCCCGTTCAGCAAGGTCAAATGTATCTGGTTCGGTTCCGGCGAATCCTCCGAAAATACCCTGATCGTTCTTCAACCGGAAATGCCTGTCCCTGCTTGTTGCCCCTGGAATAGCATAGGTTGAACTGGGTTTGTAAGTCCCGGCCGCCACCCAGATCTGCTCTCCGGACAATGAAGAATCAAGGGCTGTTTGCAGAGACGGATATGCATTGATCCAACTGGTACCGTTGTTTGTACCGCTGGCATCGTACTTCACATGAACCAAACGGCATTTGCCGATGATCATCTGACTGAACCCGGTGATCCCGGAGAACAATACCTGGTGGGAACCAGCATTTGCAGAGGCAGCTGTTCCCAGCAAAGCCCATGAGGTGTCGACCGTGCTCCCCCTGTGGAATAACAGCATTGAAGAGGGATTGTCCTCATCCCTTGCAGTGAGGTCTTCATGTAAAGAAAACGTCAGATCAGCATTCAAGGCGCCACTGCCATACTGGTGTATCACCCAATACTGGGAGTCCATTGTCTGACTTACTGCGGCCGGATTTATATTGGCCATGGTATCGATCCGGGTTACCACGATTTCATCCTTTCCCGATTTATGCGTAAAGTTCATGCCCACTCCTGTTCTCGGAAAAATGACCTGCCCCGGGCTGCTGACCTCATTGGTGTAACTGTTGCCTCCTCCTGCCGGGATGGTGGATCCTATCCAGTCAGGCTGATTAAAATTGTGAAGCGTGCCGATATTGCCGTGTATCTTATCCACTGCAGATGTACCCGAACCCTGGTTGAACTGCCAGTAGCTGACCAGCCCCGGTTCATTTCCTTTGAGGGTCAGATGCATATTCTCACGAATCTGTTGCTGGGTCCTTACTGAATCCCACAACCTCACTTCATCTATTTTCCCGTTGAAGTATCTTGCGCCGGCCAGGTAATCAACCCCGATGGTGAACGGATCGCTGTTTGAACTTATAACATCGGCTGTACCGCTCAACGGCAGGGAAACCCCGTTGACATAAAGGATCCTGGTCCCATTTTGGTTGACTGCAGCAATGTGATACCAATTGTTTATTGCCAGCACTCCCTGGGCAGTGGATACTCCATCAAAATTCAACCCTGTATAAGGTGAGGAGTTCGACAGGCGCAGATAATATCCATTGGCTCCTGATGATTGATATTTGCTGATAATTCCACCGAGAGAATTAAAACTTTCCGGGTATATCCATGCTTCCAACGTATAATTATTGGTAAGGTCGAGCGTATTATTATCGGCAACCGCTACATATTTAGATGAACCATTGTAAAGCAATGCTGTACCGGGCCAGGTATCGATCATAAAACCCTCACCACGCAAAGTAACATTTGCCACTGGTTCATCCGGGTCATTACTTGCAATATGCAGTGTATCATAGACCACTCCATCGGATGCAGGATGATAGGTAACCTTTAAATACCGTTGCTCACCCGACAATATTGTCATTTGGGTCGCAGAAAGCGTAAACTGGAAATTGTTATGGAAAATACCTGGAATTTTTAAAGTATCCGTTCCTTTATTGGAAATTAAAACAGAATCGGTAATCTCCAATGTTGATGGAGTCCGGCTAAAAATGAGCGAATCGGGATTCAGGGTAATATCTGCATATATACCTTTCCCGACGGCAAACTGGCTGAATGTCGTGATCCCGTGAAATGAAATTTTATTGGTGACTGAATTGGCGCTATCAGCCTGATTACTAAAGATCCAGTTATTTTCGGAAGTACATGGCCTTTTGAGCAATGCAATTTTATGGGGATGGTTTGCATCGTAGACGGTAACATCCCCGTTAATGGCAAATTGAATCCCGGCATTCAACGACCCGTTGCCATACTTATGAATAACCCAGTATTCTGAATCATAAGTAGTATCTACTTCGGGGAGTATATTTGCAGTAGTATCGATCCGCGTTGCAACAATAGTGTCAGTCCCGGTTTTCTGTGTAAAATTCAACTGAATTCCTGTCCCTGTAAAGTCAGCCACTCCTGTTGAAGCGATGATCTTCGTGTTGCTTGTACCACCTCCAGCCGGTATTGTAGAGTTTCCCCAGTTGCTGTTTGTCATGTTCTTCAGCGTGCCGTCATGATTACTGCCATGATCTTCTGTAAAATTCCCGGAACCGTCATTAAATTGCCAATACCCGATTAATCCCGGCTCTCCGTCTGCCAGTATCAGGTGCATATTTTCACGGATTTGCTGTGTGGTACGGGCGACATTCCAGATGCGGATCTCATCCAGTTTTCCCTGAAAGAAATTACTCTGCCGGTTTAATGCGCCAAAAGAAGGCAGGTAACCACTACCGGGATCGAACAATTGCAAAGCGGGAGGAGTTGGTATAGACTGGATAAGGTTGCCATTCACATAAAGTTTCAATGAACCTCCGCTGACCCAAACGCCACACACATGTTGCCAGGTGTTTAATTGAGGAGAAGGAGCACTGGCACTATACCAGTTATGATTGCTGAGTTTTACTCCAAACCACAAATTGCTATTGTTAAATCCCATTTGAAATTCACCGTTATCCCCATGGTAAATGAATTCATTATAATCCAGATCAGCCGGATACAACCACGCTTCGACCGTCAATGCACCTGGTGGTGTATCATAGAGCGGATCGACCTGCACATATTGATTTACACCGTTGAAAAACAGGGCATCGCCGATATAAGGTTGGGGAATGAGCTTATGAGGAACACAAAACTGTCCGAACTGATCAATATTATTAAAGGTTACCGTATTATTGGAAATATTTGCAGAAGAGACATTTTCATTAAATGTCCAGCTCGAATCGGAATTGCTGTCTCGCTGGTATAACCTGTTTAGATTTAAATGCAGCAGATCCTGCGAGGTAATTACCTGGGGCACTTTAAAGGTCAGATTTGCATCCACAGTCCCCCCTCCATATGTGTCAACAATCCAATACTTACCGAAGACCTTGTTTGCATCCGGCGGATCGCAATTTGGAAGCGTATCGAGACGGGAAACCACAATTGTATCTGTCGAGGACAATAGAGAGACATTCATGGTAAGATCCGTTGCAGGAAAAACCACATTGCCGGTATTGCTGACAATTTGCTGATTGCTTACACCACCGGCTGCAGGTACTGTTGAAGGAAGGAAACACCCCGGTACGCTCATATTCATCAGTGTACCGTTGTTTCCACCGGCATAGTCAACCATCGTCGTACCGGCATTTCCATTGAACTGATGGTATGCAACCAGGCCGGTTTGATTGGGTTCGGTCATCAAATGCATATCTTCCCTGATTTCCTGGACCGTACGCGCTGTTTGCCAGATTCTCAGTTCATCCATCTGCCCTATAATACCGCTTCCGATAGTCACAGGCTGGCCATCATGGATCAGTGGTTCGGCCACATCCGATGAACCCTGTTGTCCATTTACATAAACGGCAACATATTCATTCCCGGGTGTCAGATCAAAGACACCGGCAATGTGATTCCATTTGTTTACAAGTACAGGGCCCGTGGTTTGAAAATAGCCAAGAACCGAATTCTGGTTAATCCCCAGCTGAATGATGGAAAGCTCTTCATCAAAGAACAATTGCACCTCCCATTCACCTCCCTTTTTTATAATCGAATGATAACCGGCACTCATGGAATCTGCCTTCAGCCAAAATTCAATGGTAAAGGTATCCCCGAATAGAAAATGGCTTTCATTATCTAAAATAATTGAATCATTAACCTGGGTAAAATGGATGGCAGAACCGGCATCCGGATCTTCTGCCTTCATGGTTTCGTAAGCTCCCATATCAATTCTTCCGTTTTGAATGCGCTGATTGCCGGCCAGGTCGTATGGGCCAACAGTGGTTGTAGTTGATGCCGGATCGCCGGTATTCAGGCATGGTGAACCTGGTTGAATCTGGTAAGGATAACTGCCTGTATTGACGAACAGGGGATCAAAACTGGTATTATTCTCAAAATGACCGGTATAATTCAAATTATAGCCTGCAATGCTATTGATACCGTTTTGTACATTGCAATAATAAAAATCGGGGTTGCTGGAATGATCATAAAGAAATATCTGGTAACTGGCTGAACCGCCATGGGTATTATTGTAAATGATACTGTTCCTGACCTCAGGGTTTCCTGAATAATTACAATATATTGCGGGACCGACATAAGCAATATTACTGCTGATAGTGTTGTTAAGCAGCAACGGCGAAGCATAGGATAAATAAAATGCACCACCGTAAGTACTTGCATTATTATTGATGATCAGGTTATTGATAATCTGTGGATTTGAAGAGGATATCCAGAAACCACCGCCAAATGCGGCTGAATTATTTTTCACGGTGTTGTATTTAAAAACCGGATTCGCATTGTTTGAGAAAGCAATTCCTCCACCCTGGTAGGTAATACAATTTGAAATATTCGTGAAATTATTTATGATCGTATTGTATGACATTTGCCCAGTAACTCCGCTCAGAAAGACACCCCCACCCCACGAAGCATTATTATGAGATAAGAGATTACCTGCTGCAGTTATGGTTGAAGAACCACAGTATAATCCTCCTCCTCCCCCTCCTCCATCTGAATTCGTGCAGTTTCCTGCCGTATTGTCATTGATTGTATCATTCGTTATTGTTAAAGCCGAAGATTTGGCATAGATGCCCCCACCCTTGCATCCTGCCTGGTTGTTGGCGATAAGGCTGCCGGTAACAGTGGATGTGCAGGTATTCAGATAAATGGCACCCCCATGCGATGCCAGTGAACCATTACAGTCACCATTACTTGCTGAATTATCAGTGAATTGGTCACCTGAAAGGGTCAGCGTTGCGTTGTGTCCGGAGATGGCACCGCCGATCACCCCCTGGTTATTGGAAAATGTACAATTCCTGATGTTCAGGGTTGCTGAATTGAGGTATAATGCCCCTCCCTCATTACCGGCAAAATTGTGAAGGAACCTACAGTTGGAAATCACAATCTTGCTATAATTGTTAACATATATTGCACCGCCATTATATCCGGTTCCCGGGAAATTGGCGTTTCCATAAAGAAATTTACAATATCTCAGCCTTGATGTATCATTTGAGGGTGCCACATTGTTAAAGATCATTCCGCCCCACCCCCACGTCGGCCATTGATCAATCGTGGTAAAGCTGATATAATTCTGACTGTCTCCTTCGGCAATAATGCATCCGTTGACTGTCAACTGAGATGCTCCCTGAAAAAAAACCACTACGCCTTTCCCGATGGTCAGGGTCACTCCGGTATTAATTGAAACATTTCCGGTGATATTCACCGTATCTGCGCACCAATAGGTATTTGAAGTGATGTTTCCTGAAAAAGAAAAGCTCGGTTTTTCCTGGTATTCATAGGCCCCTCTGTCAATCCTGTCATAGCAGATGGATGCGATCCTGGGATTGCCGGCAAGATCTCTCGCCGGCAAATTCAATCCGGTTGTATCCGGCGTTCCCGAATTAACACAGGGCGACGAAGGCTGTAAACTGAAAGGATGATTTCCACTGCCCGTGAACAGGGGGTCAGAATCAATATTATTCACATAAGCGCCAACTTTCGCCGAACCATCAATCCCCGCCAAACCACCTTGCAAATCGCAATAATAAAAACCCGGACTGAACGCATTACCCGATATTGATATCTCGTTGCCCAAAAGGCCAGTATCACTATGGAAGATACAGTTCGTTACAGCAGGTCCGGAGAAATAGTCAAAATAAATCGCGCCTCCTGCATAACCGGCTTGGTTTCCTGAAAATGTGTTGTTGGTGACCGGCCTGTTTGCCACGTAAAAATATATGGCGCCCCCGTTGTCTGCCGATGTATTAAAAGTAAATAGGTTGTCCGTGATCACAGGATCACAATGATCAACCGCAATGGCGCCGCCATTAACACCACTATGATTATATGAAAAAATATTGTTCCTGATCACAGGGCTGGATCCCTTGCAATATAAGACTCCCCCGTGATAGTCAGCTTCGTTATGATGAAAATTACAATTGGATACCAGAAGCTTGTCAAAATAATACATTGCAATAACGCCACCCCAAGAATCGTGATAATAG
>Ga0209083_1000845_pt1 | contig 39993 bp, 41 predicted proteins | sample AM7aDNAmetaG_FD_184132 | JGI IMG/M metagenome (GOLD analysis project Ga0209083, IMG submission 184132) | Freshwater microbial communities from Finland to study Microbial Dark Matter (Phase II) - AM7a DNA metaG (SPAdes) (version 3) | ecosystem: Environmental > Aquatic > Freshwater > Lake ... | reverse complement strand
CTTCTTTACCTCCGTTTTACCGCATTCAGGACACTTTTTTTACGCATGGTATATAGTTAATTAGGCTTTTACCAATACAGGCTAACACAGAATCATCATTTCAGACTGCTTAAATTACCATTAACTCGTATTTAGCTACTTCGTCGCCGTCGCGGCTTTGCCGCAGATGTCGCACAGTATATATACTGTACTTATGTTTAAATCTTTTGTCTGTTGAACAAGAGATACATAACTGTAGCAAACAAAACCAAAATGATGAGTATCGCTATCCAACCCCAAGGAACGTTATCGAAGGAGAATATAGCTGAACCAGTCAATTGACTACCGTTTTGATTTGTCTGATTTGAAGGTGCGACCGTATTACTGTTTGTTCCAGATGTATTGTTATTAGAACTTGCACCAGCGACAGAACCTCTACTTGTTGAGCCAACAGTTACTGTATTGCTACAAGAACGAGTACCGGTCTTACCATCAGCTGAAGTAACTGTGACTATGGCGCTCTTAACACCGTTTGTAGAATAATACTTGATAGCATTGACCTGAGCACTATTCAAACCATCAGAACCTGTCCAAGAATATGTGTAAGGAGCGATACCACCAGTGACTTCTACATTCCATGTAACAGGCTGATTTATAGTGCTCGTTATAGGATCTGCGTAACAACCAATATCTAGAGAATTAGCTGTATTTGAGTTTATGACATTATATCCATTTTGATATATGACTCCATATGTAGAACCTACTGTGACGGGGTTAGTACAATAAGACGTGGTAGTCTGACCATTTGAAGTTACTGAGACGTAAGCTGTCTTAGAACCAGGGGTATTGTATGTATAAGCTACTGACTGACTGCTGCCATATATGCCATCAGTACCACCCCAGTTATATGTGTAATATCCGTTACCACCAGTTACACTAGTAGTCCACGTAACAGCAGATCCGAGACCGGCATAGCTTGCATTTGCAGAACAGCTTGCTGAAAGTGGTGCCGTATAATTGTTATAGTTATTGTAATTATAATAGTTCGAAGAACCGATAACATTTACCGTAGTAGAACAATTTACAGACACTCTCTGACTACCAGATAGCACTGTTATACTTGCACTCTTAGAACCTGCATTGTAATACGTCTTGGTGATGACAGAACCGTAACCAGAAAGACCTTCGTCACCCATCCAAGTTATGTTATAAGAACCGATACCACCAGTTACTGAGCTAGCCCACTGGGTGGTACCTCCAGCATAGACTGAAAGAGGTGTGGCGTAACAAGTAGCATTTAGTTGACTGACGTTTGGTTGAACTATAGGATATTGGTAAGTACCAGTATAGTTGTATACCGGAGCCGTACCACAATAGTTATCATAAGCTGAACAACCATGAGCTACAGAAGCGGAAGTCAAGAAGACTATCGCTACCACGGCACAAATGCTGGCTATAGACAACAGACTGTATTTGATTATGCGTGTATTTTTCATATATTTAACGATTGCTCGTGTTTATTGTTAATAGTAGTAGTATTATAGCACTACTGTACCTCTTTTGTCAATAGTCATCATCTAGTGCCTATCGATAGGAGTATTGGCTGTTATTATAGTTATAGATCTGATTATCGTAGTTAGGAGAGCTATAATTTGAATTGTTGCCATGGCTAGAATAGTCATAATTGGAGCCACTATTGTAACTATTATAGCCGTAATTACTATAATTGTTATAGTTACTATACTGATTATTATACGACCCCGACTGATAATAGTTGCTTGAAACTAAATTGTCCATAACATTGATAGAATTTGAACAATTTACAGTAGTAGTCTGACCACCGGATGTGACCTTGATACTGGCAGTCTTAGAACCAGAGGTATTGTAGGTCTTCATTATAGAAGGGCCATAACCATACAAACCTTCATCCCCTATCCAAGTGATATTGTAGTTGTCTACACCACCAGAAACAGAGCTCGTCCACTGGACTGCTGTTCCAACATAAGTAGACAATGGTTGTGGGTAACAAGTAGCAGTTATAGGGCCACCAGTATTTTTGATCGCTGGGTACTGATAAGAACCAGTGTAGGAAGGCTTAGAATAAGAGTATTGGTAAGATGGAGAATATGTATAATTCGACTGATAATCAGGATACGAAGTATATTGATAAGCTGGAGAACTGTAATAATACGCCGTAGAAGTATAAGTCGTACTAGGATTTGAATAGCCATAGGAAGTGTCTGGATATGTAAGATAGCTATCGTTATTGGTATATTCGCTATCTGAACAACCGTCATATTCTGAACATCCATGGGCTTTGCTTGCAGAAGCCAAAGACACCAAGACTACTACCACTGATATGATCGCTATGTTCAGTGCGTGAATTTTGATTGTGTTGTTTTTCATAAATTTAAAGCTGTATTAAGCCACGAAAATCTAAGTGACTGTATTAGACTTTTAACTTTAATAGTATATCACGACAATACCATATCTGTCAATAGCGTTAAAATATCACTTAAATAATGTGCCGAGGACCAGGATCGAACTGGTGACCCTTCCCTCTTCAGGGGAATGCTCTACCAACTGAGCTACCTCGGCATGAGGATGGTGCATTGCTACCAAAACAGCTACTTCGGCGTCTTTTCTCTTACTTCTTCGATGGCAAGACTGACTGCAAAGACTTGAGCTGTTGCATAGCAGCATTTGCAGAATTTACGTCGCCCTGCACTGCACCCATAACGTTCGGTAATAGCTTAACGTAAGGTTCGATGAAATAATACGAACTGACAGTGGCTGCTATTATCAAGACCCAATAGAAAACATGGAAGAAAGTAGAGACTCTGTTGGAACGACGTAGACCTCTCAATATCTTGTTGTTCTCTGCTACTAGTTTCTGTACTTGCTCAAATGATGACTTTTCTTCTGGCGTCATTGGCACACTATAACAGATTTATAATAAAGGCGGAAGTATGTTAATCTTTCCATGTAAGTACCCATATTTACGTATGATTTGATAGGCACGCCCTCGTAGTTAAATGGATATAACTGCCCCGTCCTAAGGGGTAATTGTAGGTTCGATTCCTGCCGAGGGCACAAACTGAAATATGACTTAAAGGCCTAGCAAGGATCTGAGTTTGGAGATTTTTTGTTTGTCCTTGAAAGTATTTTCTTTATCTTCTATAGACTTGATAGCGTCAAGACCTTCTTGTTGAATCTCTGCTACACGAGCATCAGTATCTGCCTTACTTTCTAGAGCATCCTCGAACAATGCAAAGACGATCTTCTTCTGTATATCTTCTGGGAATTCCTTCACATGCTGAGCTAAGAAAGATTTTGCTGCTTTCTCGTCACTGGCTTCGAATAGCTCGATAAGCTTATTATATAGAGCTGTTGTGTTTGAGGTAGTCATTTATTTTTATTTATATTTATAATACTAACTATTTTAGATCTTTCTTCTGATCAAGCAAAAATACTTCAAATATTGAACCCAGGATAAGATTCCAAATACCTCCTTTCCTCTTGGAAGCCTGCTCCGTCTTGATGTCTTCCAGAAAATAATCGCGTGCGCTGTCTTGTTCTAAAGTAGACATCTCATCCCATGACTTATTGCCCCCAGGACCAGAAAATCCTTCTGCTTTTGTGTCTTCCCACCTCTTCTGTATTTCTTCCGGTTTTATCTGCGGTACAGATTTAGCATCTTTGAATCCGAACTGCTCTTTCTTGGTGAATTCTCCTAAGATGGACTTAGCGAGAGCCTCTCGCATATCGTCACTACCCTTTATGGTAGTGACTAAGATCTTACCTATAGATTTTTTCTTTTTGTCTAGTTCTTGGAAAATAGCGTCGACTTCGGGCTTTTTCTTATCTAGTTTTAGAGTACCATTTGCAGAAAAAGCTTTAAACGAAAGCAGATCCAGGAATCTTCTGGATTTACCCAAAAATCCATCACCCCAAGAATCTCTGACTAGTGAGACCAAAGCCTTCTCCCTCTCATCTGGATCTTCTATAGCTAGAGCCTTCAGATATTCACCTCCATCGAGGTTCTTTTCTGTACACATCTTTTCAACGTTGTTTTGTAATTCCTTAAACTTACCCTTCTGGAAAGATTGCATACTCTCTATATTTTTAGCGAGCTTATTGAAACGTTCTGGTTCGGTAACAGACAAATCACCCAGACGCTCCTGAACAATACCGACTATACTATCGGCGCCAACATTTTCCAAAAGTTTCTTGATATCTGGATTCCTCTCAGCAAGCTCTATAGCCACCTCTTCGGTTATTTGTCCTTTGACATTCTCAACCCTTTGCATCTTCACTTCAAACTTCTTCCTATGATTGGATAAGGCGTCAACGTCGGCCTCTTCCAGCTTGCTGGAAGTTAGACGGGCTAATAGATCTTTATATTCTTGACCACCATCATTATCAAGCATCTTAACAAACAAAGAACTCTTCTCTTTGTCTGACATAATCTCTTTCAGAGTCAACGGCTCTGGAGTTTCTTCAATCTCTCCACCGGTAGCCTTGATCTGCTCTTCTTGCTCTTTTTTAGAGTTGTTTTCTTTATCTATTATATATTCCAAAATCCATAGTATTTGGTAGTCTAATTATATCTAATAATAACTTATAATAATCCTATCACAGCCACTAGCCTATTACCACAGACTTGATATAATATCCGCCAATGAAAATACTCTTCGTAGAAGATGACAAGTACATAGCACAAATGGTGCAAAAAGGCCTTGGTGCTTTTGGATATACTGTGGAGACAGCTGAAGATGGTCAAGAAGGTGGCTTTCTAGCCAGAAGTTATGATTATGACCTGGTTATATTGGACAATTCTCTACCCAAAAAGAGTGGCCTGACTATCTGTAAGGAGATACGTGCTAGTGGTAGATCAACACCGATTATCTTTCTATCTATAAACACTGACACCGATACCAAGGTGGCTGCTCTAGAAGCTGGAGCAGACGACTATATGACCAAGCCTTTTTCTATGTCAGAGTTGCATGCCAGGATAAAGGCTATGCTGCGTAGACCAAAAGAGTTACGTAAAGATAACAATATCAAAGTAGGAAAACTCGTCTTGGACACAAACAAACAGACCACCACTTTAGATAACAAGGATGTACCACTGACGCGAAAAGAATTCGGTGTCTTGGAAGACCTTGTACGCAATGTTGACACTATCATGTCCCGTAGCTCTATTATGGAACATGTCTGGACGGCCGATAGTGATCCATTCTCCAATACAGTCGAGGCTCACATAAGAAACATCCGCAAAAAGCTCAATTCCGTAAACGAAAAGGAAATAATCATCAATATGCCTGGTCGAGGATATATCATCAACTCGTAATCTTGTTTTCTTCGTCATTTCTTCATAGTTTCTTGAGAACTTCTTGAACGTTTCTTGAAAATTTTTTGATTAAAATTTTATCTGACGAAGATAGACTTATGATGATTACATGTCGATGTAGTCCTTAATAAAATAGTCTTGATGCGTGACGTCAACTTCCTAGCTGGATAAACCGACTTTACCCAGCAAAATAAACCACTTATGTAATAACAAAAAAACTTAGGCGGGCTTACAAAATAGCAATTGGCGTGTACGGGCAAGTGCGCGCCAATTTGCTTGCAATTTTAACTATTTATGAGCCTTCTTATGCTCTTCTTGAGCATCACGGGCAGATTTACGATAAGCACAATAATCACATGCTTTGCTTGGTTTCGGAGCTGTGCCGGATATTAAACAAGCCTTGATATCCATAAGTGCTTTGTCGATCCAAGCATCATCGCCAGTATATGGTATGAGATCTATATCGAACTCCAACTTAGCATCGAAAGCCGCGCGGTCTGTTTTGCCGTTGCAATATACAAAATAGCCAGTCTTGGAAACTTGAAATCCATTCTGGCGAAATAGCCACTGATACACTTCCATCTGACGCTTGTATCCTATCTGCCATTCTTTATCCAGAGAAACTTTCTCTTCTTTGCTGGTAGCTTTGTAGTCAACGATAATCACTTCCCCGGCTTCATTGATCCAGATATCATCTATGGCTCCAGTTATGAGAAGATTGGTATTTGGATGTCGAAAGGTTATGCCTTTGAAATTACTACGCCAGACATCCATATTCTCATGTTCATAAGGTATGACGTCTTTCAAACCATAAGCTTGCATAAGCGGATGTGGACGCTTCTTGGCTCGGTGTATATCAAATTCTTTTTTCAATAAAGCATCAACAGCAGAGTTCAAATTAAAAGGAAACCCCGGCGGTCTAGCTACACCAAGACGACAGTCCAGATAGAAACAAAGTGGACAGCTCATGAAGAGATCTATCTTGGATCGACTTACCTTGAAAGACACCTCCGACTTAGGATCAAAAAGCCTACTGGTACGACGCGAGTTATAGAAGTCTGACATAGCTATATGATAACACTAATTTGGAGCAGAAGAAGTTGCTACTGTAACGCTTTCTATGACCACTTTCGTCAAGGGCTTGTCATTACCGTCACGAGGTGTGGTTGCTATAGCATCGACAACATCTAGACCAGATATGACTTTTCCAAATATTGTGTAGTTATGAGGAAGTGGTACATCCTTGTGCATGATAAAGAATTGACTTCCATTGGTGTCAGGACCAGAGTTGGCCATAGCGACAACACCTCGAATATAGCCAGCTTTATAAGAAGGAGTGCTTGGATCTAGCTCATCTGCGAATTTATATCCAGGACCACCCATACCGGTGCCAGTAGGATCACCACCTTGAATCATGAAGTCTTTTATAACTCTGTGAAATATAAGACCATTGTAAAAGCCCTTGTTGGCTAGAGTGATGAAGTTAGAAGATGCCTTGGGTGCATCGTTATCATAAGTTTCGAAGATTATGGTGCCTTTATTGGTTTTGATAGTTACTGCATGCATAGATATTGGTGTTAAAGTCTGATTATTGATAATACTTGTTACTGGTGTAACTACACCGAAACGGCGATCTGTGAAAAACCAAGCAGCGGCTATGATGACAATAGTTATAGATACTAATAGTATTCGTTTGGCTGTGCTCATTTTGTGATTGTTTTTATTTTAAATAAAATTGATAATAGACTTATCAAAGATTATACAATTCCTTGGCCTTGCTTACAATAAGTTTCTTGGCTTCTTCTACCCCAGTATCTATAGTAGCACCGGCAGCCGCCCTGTGACCACCGCCACCGAAGGCGGCCGCCAATGTCGTTACGGGATAATTTTCTGGATCATTGGTTCTAAAGCTACATCTGGTTTTTCCAACGACTATCTCTATAAGTGAAGCGGCTATTTTCCAAGAGGATACATTATTCATCATACTTGAGATAGAGCTCGCACTTATATCTTCCTCCTTTATATCCTTGCTGGCTAACTGAATACTAGAGACAGCAGACAAGGCTACTTTGTCACCTAGAAAGACTTCTATAGTATCCAAGGCCATGCCGTAGAAAGCCAAAGCCTTGGGTGACTCGGAGTTTTCCATACGCAAAATCATCTTAGAAAAATCTGGATACAGACGCACTAAGTCTGTCATGATCTCATAAGACTTCAAACTAGTATTCTGGTACTTCAGACCCCCGGTATCCGCATACAGACCTATAAACATATCCGCAGCCATATCGCTCGTTATATTTATATTCCATTCTTTTGCTAGAAGGTAAATGATCTGATCTGTCGCTGGAGATGTTGGTACTATCAAGTTGATATCTGCATAACCAAGATTCGATAAGTGATGATCTATAACGATTGACTTTATTGGCAATGGAAAAATTACTGGCTTTAGCTTAGAAATCTGATTTGGCGAAGCCGTATCTACCGAGATGAATAAGTCGAAATCCTTGAAGTCAATCTCGAAGAAGTTCTTTTTCAAGATATCTTTGGCACCAGGAAAATGTAAGAAGGCTTCTGGTATATCAGAATCCCCTCTTATGACTGTGGCTTTCTTGCCCAAAGACTCTATGATGAGCTTCATAGCCAAGGCTGACCCAACACTATCTGGATCTGGAGATGGATGACAATGTAACAATACAGATGAAGACTTTTTTATCTCAGCTAATATAAGAGGCGCTAACTCTTTTATATCTGATGACAACATAGGCGATATTTTCTGATCTTTCATGGATATATGATGGCACAATGTATAACAATTATCCATACCGCACTTACAAGAGCTTCTAGATAAGTGTTATGATGTTGGGATATGGACAAATATACAGATGAGGAACTAGTCGAGCTGACGAAGACTGGAGATGACGAATCTTTTGGAATATTGACCAGAAGACACGTAGACCATATATATAATTTCGTCAGACAATACTCTTATATCAAAGAAGATGCTGACGATATCACTCAAGATACATTTCTGAAAGCCTGGAAACATATCAAGAGTTTCAAAACCGGAAAGAAATTCACTACTTGGCTTTTTACTATTGCCAGGAATTCGGCTCTAGACCATATAAAGAAACGCAAAGCCTTTTCTTTCTCAGACATGGATTCATTTGGATCTGAGAGTCGGACTAGTTCTAGCTCAGATGGAGACAAGCCATCTTTTGCAGAAACACTCAAAGACCCAGAGCTATTATCTCCAGAGATATTTGAGAGAAAAGAGTTGTCTAAGGAATTAAATGGGGCCATGGAAACTCTACACCCTGACTGGAGAGCTGTACTTATCATGCATTATACAGACGAGATGACCTTCGAAGAGATAGCTGCTGTCCTGACTAGGCCCATGAATACAGTGAAGAGTTGGCATCGCCGATCATTACAAAAAATCAGGGAAACCCTTATGTTGCACCACAATGACAGATAAAATCGTATTATCTACAAAACAAATGAAACAAGAACAATCCATCGAAAATAGCTACAAAATACTGTTCCAGAAGACAGCTTATAAGAAGGCCCCTTATTATGTCTTATTGAACATAGAAAATAGTATCCTAGCCGCAAAAACTAGACATGACACTATAAGAGGTACTAGCTATGCAGTAATCACTTGTTTGACTATCGCCGCTTTTATACCAGCATTCAAATCCATGTTAGATGCGATGGTTGGATCTGGTTTTACTTCTTATTTCTCTATGATACTGACAGACGGAGCAAGTATGCTTGGTTCTTGGAAAGAGCTCAGTATGGCACTCATAGAGACATTACCAGTTCTGAGTATTATGGCTGTATTGGCATTACTTATAGGATCACTATATTCTATGAGCAAAAGTATAGCTTATATAAGAGACTTCCGCGCACTAAGAACTCATTAGAAATATCAGGATAAATTTATCATATTTAAAAATAATAATAGAATAATCATATGAAAGAGATAAAAAAAAGTTTCAGGGATATGGTCAAGCATCCAAGCACGCATAAATTTCTGAAAGTACTCAGTGTAGTTCTTGTTGCTATATTCATATTTTCTCTAGGTATGGCTGTAGGATTCTTCAAAGGTCAATTCTCAGAAAGATGGGACAAACATTATATGGAGGTGCTTGGAGGACCAAGGTCACCACTTTCGGTTTTCTCCGATAGAGATGACCGCGCACCAACCCCTCACGGTACTGCTGGTCAGATCATCTCTTCCAACAATGGCCAAATTTTGGTCAAAGGTCCTGGCGATATAGAGAATGTCGTTATCATAAATCCAAACACCGTCATACATCAGTCCCATCAGCAAGGAACAACGACAGACATAAAAACTGGCTCTTGGGTAACCGCGATTGGTCTACCAGATGAAAGTGGTCGTTTAGTCGCCTCTTTTATAAGGATTATGCCTCCACCTACAGAAAATCCTCAGACCACCACATCGACCGCATCTACTACTACATTATAAATATTTTAAAAGCACAAAAATGAAGAAGAATATATTTGGCAGGATCAAAGACTATGCTGTGACACACAAATTCACAAGCACTATCATAGTGATAATTATAGTCGCTGGAGGATACTACTGGTATCACACGGCGACATCTATAGCATCTTTGCCTCAGTATGCGCTGAGTTCTGTAAGAAATGGTTCCATAATACAAACCGTTTCTGGAACAGGTCAAGTATCGGCTTCCAACCAGACAGACATACAAAGCCAAGTATCTGGCACTATAGAATCTATAGACGTATCTGTTGGCCAAGCTGTATCAGCTGGAGACCTGATAGCAACCATAGATTCCACCGACGCCAAACTGAGCTTAGACAATGCACAAATATCTTTTGCGAAATTAACTGAGCCAGCTAAAGCTACCGATATTTCAAACGCTTTGAACAATCTCGCCAAATCTTACAATGACGGATTTAGCTCGGCCTCGACTATATATCTAGATTTGCCAGCGATAATGTCTGGACTGAAAGATCTTTTGTATGGACAGACCGGATTCTTGTCTGACCAAAATGCTACCTACTTATCTTCAACAGCAAGAGCTATGCGCGATATCTCTGGTGTAGAGTATGATGCTGCTGTCCTCCAATACCAAAAAAGCCTTGCGGAATTCCGTGGACTTACACGCTCAAGCGCTACATCTTCACTGGATTCTGCTTATACAGATACCTTTGAGACTATACAGATGGTGGCCAAGTCGGCTACAGATGCACAAAATGCCATAACATTTATAGTAAATACTCAACCAAACTACCAACCTAAGAGCGTCAGTACCGCTGCTTCAAGTATCAACACTTGGACAGCTCAAGCCAACTCCGATTTATCGAGCCTAGCATCATCACAAAACTCTATTCAGAACAACAAAAATACTTACACAACATTGGTCAACGGAGCCGATCAGTACGATATACAATCAGCACAGGTCAGCTTAGCTCAACAACAAAAAACTTACGCTAACTATTTTATCAAAGCTCCATATGATGGTGTTATCGGCCGTATACCAGTAAATGTCTATGGCCAAGCCAGTGGAGGAACCACGATAGCTACTATCGTCGGGACACAGATGCAAGCAACTATATCTCTAGATGAAGTCAGTGCTGCAAAAGTCAAGGTTGGGCAATCAGCAACTATCACATTCAATGCCATAAGCGGACTTACAGCAACTGGCACAGTAAGCGTAGTCGACCAAATAGGAACAGTGACTTCTGGTGTGGTCTCTTATGGTATCAAGATCACTATAAACACTCAGGATGATCGTATTAGACCTGGTATGAGCATAAATACAAATATAACCACCTACGAAAAAGACAGTGTCCTTATAGTCCCAAATAGCGCCGTCAAGACTCAAGGGAGTACTAACTACGTACAAATATTTGATCAGGCTACTGTAGCCTCTTCACTTGGTGCAAGTTCTACTGGAAGGATATTTGCCTCATCGACTCGTCCATATCAACAGACAGGATCATCTACTAGTTCACCCGCAAATACTTTTACAGGTTCATCGACACGCCAATATACCGGCCAAAATAGTGGTAACGGTGGTGGTCGTGCGATAACCATAACGACAAGTTTACAACCAGTACAAACAACTGTAGTGACTGGGGATTCTGATGACACCAACACTGAGATTGTAAGCGGTTTGACTCGTGGACAGTTTGTCGTAACCAAGACATTGGCCGGATCTGCCACACAAATGAGTACGACAGCGCCAAGCTTATTGTCTAGCTTGAGTGGAGGTCGTGCGGGTGCGACTGGTGGTGGTGCAACACGTGCTCTTACTGGCGGAGGTGGAGGCGCCGCTAGACCAGCTGGAAATTAAAGTACAACCGAAGATAAATAAGATGATAGAAATAAAAAATATAACAAAGACATACAAGAATGGTGACAATGAGACACATGCCCTGCGCGGAGTTTCATTTACCATACAAGATGGAGAATTCGTTGCCATCATGGGACCTTCTGGAAGTGGTAAATCTACACTCATGCATATATTGGGTGCTCTAGATACACCCACTTCTGGAACATACCATCTAGATAAACATGATGTCTCTACCCTATCAGATGATGAGCTGGCCGACATACGTCGCAATCGTATAGGCTTCGTATTTCAATCCTTCAACCTCCTTCCACGTGCCACAGCTCTACGCAACGTCATGTTGCCACTCATATACGCAGAGGTTCCAGAAGAAAAGCGCATCAAACATGCTCGAGAAGCTCTGGCTAGCGCTGGCTTGGATGAAGATCGTTATAACCATATGTCTAATCAACTCTCTGGTGGACAAATCCAGCGTGTAGCTATAGCGAGAGCTCTAGTAAATGACCCCTCCCTCATCTTGGCAGACGAGCCGACTGGAAACCTGGATTCTCATACTGGAGATATCGTGCTCGGTACATTCCAAAAACTAAACAGAGAGTTCAAGAGGACAATCGTTCTCATCACCCATGAACGTGAGGTGGCTGAACACGCCGATCGTATAATATATATAAAAGACGGTTTGATATTGGAAGATGGTCGTAGCCATGACAAAAGGATTATAAATGATGGTAAGAGAAAATCTTGAAGATGTTCATCGTTATGAATCAAGATCTATCATCTATAAACCATAATACTTAATACAAAATATGACAACACGCGATATATTACACGAGACATTCTCAGCTTTGACCGCCAACAAGGTGCGCACGTCTCTTACTATGCTTGGTATTATCATAGGTATCAGCTCTGTCATAATTATGGTGGCTATAGGTCAAGGAGCTCAAGGATCCATACAAGCAAATATCCAATCACTTGGCTCTAACTTGATAATGATAATGCCTGGGGCACAGAGATCTTTCGGTTATAGTGCTTCTGGTGGACGTGGCAATGCGCAGACATTAACTCCAGATGATGCTACAGCTATATCAAATCAGATATCCAACATAGCCAACATATCTCCTGAGGTCGCTGGACGTTATCAAGTCACATCCAAAGGTACAAATACAAACACTACAGTGACCGGGGTTACTTCTGCTTATACTGACGTCCATAACATCCAAGTCAATGATGGTAATTTCATAACAGATGCTGATGGGAAAAATCTCTCAAGAGTGGCTGTCATAGGACCGACTACAGCCAGCGATCTTTTCGCTACTGGCACAGAGCCAGTAGGTCAAACAATAGCTATAAAAGGCATGCCTTTTATAGTTGTCGGTGTGACAGTATCCAAGGGGTCTAGTGGATTTAGCAACCAGGATGACGCTATATATATACCACTTCAGGATGCACAACTCTTTCTTCTTGGAAAGACTACTTATCTAACTACACTCAGTGTATCGGCTACTTCTCCAGATATCATGACTCAATTACAAACTGATATTACAGATCTACTCTTACAACGACACAACATCAGCGATCCGACACAAGCAGACTTCAATGTCATGAACCAAGCCTCTATAGTTTCTGCGGCCTCTAGTGTGACTGGTACATTTACTATACTTCTGGGAGCGGTAGCTGGTATATCTCTAGTCGTTGGTGGTATTGGTATTATGAATATGATGCTAACCACTGTCACAGAACGCACCCGTGAGATAGGTCTTCGTAAGGCTATTGGTGCCAAGCGCCATGATATCAACATCCAATTCATCATTGAGGCCGTGGCTCTAACAGTCATAGGTGGAGGTATTGGAGTCGCTCTGGGTTGGTTGGTCTCATACACTGTAACGACTCTGGGAATCTTACAGGCTTCTATATCTACATCATCTGTTTTTTTGGCTTTCGGTGTCTCGGCTTTTATAGGTATAGCTTTCGGTTATTATCCAGCACGAAAAGCTTCAGGATTGAACCCGATAGAGGCGCTGAGATACGAGTAAGTATGTTCGTTGTAATAGGAACATAAGATTACTGAATTATTTCATGATATAATTCAGTAATGAAAACAGTTCTCATTACTGGAGTTGGGCGCGGCATCGGACGAGCGCTTGCAGAAAAATTTCTCAAAGAGGGTTACGGGGTTATCGGTACTTCAATGACTGGTAAGGTCGATTTCGTGCATCAAAATATGGCAGTTCACCAATTGGATCTAGCATCACCAGAATCTATAGACCAATGTTGTGCTAACATCGCAAGGGCTTGTGAGAAGTCTGGCCAGTCAAATGGTCAGGTCATAGACATTCTCATAAACAATGCCGGCGCACTATTCGACGACGATGAAACTCATGTAATCGTGGATAAGCTACGTAAAACATTGGAAGTAAATCTGATTGGAACCATAGATTTCACAGAACATATAATCCCAATCGTAAATAATTATGGACACATCGTCAGTCTCGCCTCTTCTGCTGGCTCGCTCACCGATACAGATATACAAGATGCTAAGACTTCACATTTCCCTTTCCATTATCCCGCTTACAAGATCTCAAAATGCGCGCTTAATATGTACATGCGCACATTGGCTATGAGGATGAGACATGAAGCTACGGCGAATTCTGGTGTTGCCAACACCGCCGACTCCGCACCAAACTTCATAACCGTCTCTTCAGTACATCCAGGCTGGGTCAGAACCGCCATGGGTGGTGACGATGCTAACATAACCCCTGAACAAGCCGCGGAAAATATCTATAGGCTTGCTATCTCTAAACCCGAGACTGGACAATTTTGGTTCAATGGAGAGAAGTATCCTTGGTAGCCAAGATATCTGGTCATTTACACCTGTATTCTAGAGAACAACCAGGCACCTGTGGCTAGAAAAATAGCAGATATAGCGATCAATACGCCGCCGTCGAGCCAAAGTCCTCCTGGCATAGTGCTGACACCTATGAGAGTAGCGCGAATACCATCGATACCATAAGTCAAAGGATTGAAGCGTGCAATAAAACCTATTACTCCTTCCAATGGAAAAAGTGCACCAGAAAGGAAAAATGTAGGCATGACTACGAAGTTCATTATAAGCTGGAACCCTTGCATGTCTTCAAGTACTGATGCAATACCTGTACCGAGTGCGGTAAAGACGATGGCGATACCAAACATGAAAAGGATTGCTAGAGGAATCGATACAAAGACGGGATGGAATCCTACAAACAAGGATATACACAAAACAATTACTCCTTGAAGTAAGGCGACGGTAGCACCGCCCAAGGTTCTACCTAACATTACAGAAAAGCGACTTACTGGAGCGACTAGAGTCTCCTTCAAGAAACCGAATTGACGATCCCAGATAACCTCAATACCAGAAAAAACGGCCGTAAAGAGAATACCCATAGCGATAACGCCTGGTGCGAGGAATTGGATATAGTTACCTCCACCAGCTTTTGCAAATGTAGGACCGAGTCCATATCCGAGTGCTACTAGAAACAAAATAGGCTGACCAAGAGAGCCTACCATGCGTGCACGAGAACGAAAATAGCGCTTTATTTGGCGAAGCCAAAGGATATATATGACGTATAAGAAATTTGATTTCATGTTTGAATAGATTACCTACGGTTTTTGCCTTGATGCATAGCTGCCATCTTACGAAAAGCATCGGCCGCAGTCGCTTCATCAACGCGTATAATGTGACCAGTCATCTTTATAAAAGCTTCTTCGAGCGACTTTGTACCAGAGTTCGCTATTATGTTCGCTGCGGTATCATTTGCTATTATCTTGCCATTATCTATGATAGCAACCCTGTCGGCTATGCGCTCTACTTCATCCATATAGTGCGTTGTGAAAAATACTGTCAGACCACGTTCTTTGTTGAGTTTTTTGATATATTCCCAAATATGATTGCGTGTCTGTGGATCAAGGCCGACAGTAGGTTCATCAAGGAAAAGTATTGCAGGAGTATGTAGTAGACCACGCGCGATCTCCAAACGACGCTTCATACCACCAGAAAATTTCTTCACCAGATCATCTTTACGGTCCCAAAGTTCGACGAATCCTAACATCTCCTTTATCTTGGCTGGGGTATCCTTCCTTGGCACACCATAGAGACCAGCATGAAAAAACATATTTTCATAAGCAGTCAACTCATCATCGAGACTTGGATCTTGAAAGACTATACCAAAAGATTTCCTAACTTTCTTAGCGTCTTTAGTTGGATCGAATCCGTTAACAGTTATAGAACCAGATGTTGGAGATATAAGTGTCGTCAGCATCTTGATCGTCGTGGTTTTACCGGCTCCGTTGGGGCCTAGAAAAGCAAATGTGCTACCAGCCTCAACTTCAAAAGAGATGCCATCGACAGCAACCAAGGTATGATTGAACTTTTTTGTTATATTCTTGACTGATATAGCTGTAGGCATATGTAAGTATATACTAGCAGAAAGAGCATTCTGGTGCTATGAAGTCCAGATAAGGTGGTTTCCTTTATATGTGCCCCAGAAAAGATACTAACTATTTACTATATGCTCGAAAGCGTATTCGAGGGTCCCGCCAACCTTCTTTCCTGGATTGAATATTCCCTTTGGATCCCAAATCTTCTTTGTTTGTTCAAATAGAGCATAAACTTCTTCACCATATTGCATCTTTACAAAAGGTGTACGGATGATGCCGTCGTTGTGCTCACCAGTTATCGAACCACCAAACTTGTGGACGAGCTTATAAACACGTACAGACAAATCTTCTATAATCTTGTGGGCTTTTGGCTCACGTAGATCCATGAGCGGTATGATATGAAAATTACCATCTCCTACGTGGCCAGCGATAGTATAAGTCAGCCTGTATTGGTCTAGGATATCGTATAATTGTGGTAAGAATTCTGATAGATGTTCTGGTTTAACCACAAAATCATCTATGAAAGGTGCTGTTCTAAGCTTACCAGAGTGTTTACGGAGCATATTGAAACTCTCACGACGTATAACCCAATATTTATCAGTAGCTGAGGCTGAACGTGTGACTTCTGTGCGTATCTTATGACTGAATACTCCTGCTTCTGATAGTTCAGCCAAGGCCTTTTCAGCTTGCATAGCCTCGTATAATGCACCACCGGCAGTTGTAGCTGTGAACTCCGCCATAAGAACCATCTTCGGCACACCACCACGGATAACAGCCCAAAGCTCTGGCAAGAATCCTATAGCCAGCCTGAAGACATTCCCCTTCAACTGTTTGATAAGAGATGGTAAGAATTTTACAGCCACACGAAAAGTATGATCATCATATGATTCGAAGCTCTCAGGTTTGAATTTCATAATCTCAGAGGCGACACGACCAAGGCTTTTCATATCCTTCAAGAAAACTACCAGAAGACGTGAATGTGGATTTGGTTTAACCAGACCAAACTCGACCTCTGTTACAAGACCCAGAGTTCCCTGTGAGCCTACTATCATCTTAGTTAGATCGAAAACTTTCTCGGTGTTTACGGATTTTTCTCCATTTAGGATTGGCCTGTCATACATAACATTCCAAAGATAATATCCGCAAGAATTCTTGGATACTTCTGGTCGAGCCTTTTCCAAAATATCACGATTCGTCGTTATGAGTTCATACATCTTATGATATATATCGCTTTGGAGATTTGGCATACCTTTCTGCTGTTCGAGTTCCATCAATGTAAGAGGTTTGAATTCATATTCCTTACCATCAGCCAGAACCATCTTCAATCTGCGAATATATTTCTCAGTTTTACCATATGTAAGAGTCTTCTCGCCACCGGAATTATTAGCCGTCATACCACCAACAGTACAAAGCTCGCGTGAAGCTGGGTAACTCGGCAATATTTGACCGCCATGAGCCAAAGTCTCCTTATCAAAATCGCGATAGTAAACACCGGGCTCAACCACCGCATAACCATCTCCAACCTCTTTTATGTGGTTGAAATATTTGGTGAAATCAACAATGATAGACTGACCAAGTGGTCCACCACCCATGTCTGTACCAGCTGAACGTGCGGTTATATTCATCCCACCATTACGTCCAAAGCCAATATCCCCATGACCAGATTCATCAGAATGAGTGCTGACATATTGAACCAGTTTACAAAGACTTGCTATATCTTTCGGATGCACAAAAGCCTCTGGCTTGACCTCGAATATACTCGCATCGTGCGAGACATTGTAAAGAGTCTGTGGAAATACATCCACCTCACAACCGGTAAGCTCGGTAATTTCTTTTTGATTTATCACCTGTGTATTATAACGGATATATAGGCTGTTAAGCTATGGCGAGTAATATTAGTGAAGATCAAGACTTTGATGATACGGGATTATTTCCTGCCTGCACGCAATGCATTGACTATAGGTATAAAATCCGTCAGAAAGTTATAAGTAGCAGCACCACCCGGGCCAAGTAGGCCAAGACCAGGTACACCGACAGTGACCCAAACCAAACCGAAAGCATTGGTGATGCCCCATATCCAAAAACTGGTGACCATAACTTTACGGACTTTCTGGGCCATATGGATAATCTCAGGCACACGGTCTATATGATCTTTCATAATGGTGATATCAGAAGCTTCGATAGCCGCATCGGCTCCGATAGCTCCCATAGCTATAGAAACATCCGCAAGAGCCAGACTAGCCGCATCATTAACACCATCACCTATATAAGCAACTACACTCTTGGATGAGCTATGTTCTTTCTCAAATCTACGTATAAAATCGACTTTTCCTTCAGGAGTCAGATTAGCATGGAAATGTTGAAGATTGAGTTCGTGGGCGATGATAGAAGCAGCGTTCTCATTGTCTCCAGTCAACATATGCCACTCATTTACTCCAACCTTTTTTGTATCAGCTATAACGGCAGTTGCATGGGGTCGCAGTTCGTCGACATAAGATAAGAGTCCGGCGACTTCACCATTTATAGAGAGACACACTACACCACGACCAGCATCTTTTTCAGCTTGTATATCCTTTTTAACTACTGCAGATATACGTGAACCTCGAGCTTCCATGAAAGACGAACGGCCCATAAGCATAGCATCTCCATCATGACTGAAAGATATTCCCTGTCCTGGTATTTCTTCAAGCTCGTCTGGAAGATGTGGTTTTATTTTGTATTCAGCCGCATATTCCATGATAGCTCTTGAGACAGCGTGATTGGACTCGGCGGCGCCGCCGACGAAACGTTTTGCAATCTCTTCACGAGTCCAGAGACCATACATCTTCACATCTTTGACTCTCGGCTTACCACGAGTCAATGTACCAGTCTTGTCTGTGAGAATATATTTAACTTTTGAAAGTTGCTCGAAGGCACTAGAACCTTTCACAATAACACCACGCCTAGCGGCATAAGCGATAGCTGCTGTATAAGCAAGCGGCACAGCGACAGCTATATCATCAGCACATACAACTAGAAGTATGGACAATATTATCTTTGGAGGTAACCCGTATATATACATTCCTAAAGATGCAACCAAAGATACAACTATATACCACTGGGTGAACTTATCGGCGGCCAGTTCAGCTTCATTCTTGTCACGACTAGCCTCTTCAACAAGAGAAACCATACGTGCCAAAGTGGTGTCTGACCCAACTTTTTCAGTTCTTACAATAAGAGATCCAGCGTCAGCTACTGTTGAGGTAAATACCTTATCACCGGCTTTTTTCTGAACTAGTTCACTTTCTCCAGTAAGAGAAGCTTCGTCTATGTCAGCTTGACCGGAGACAACTATACCATCTACTGGTATTCTATCTCCTGACTCCACGATGACGAGATCCCCAGGTCTCACTTCATGAATATGAATTTCTTTGACACTGTCACCTACACGTATACGAACATTTTCCACATGATATTTCATAAGACTCTGTATGGTCTTTTTGGCACGAGCTTGTGTGATCTGATCAAATATTCTAGCAAAAGCCAACATAAGAGTGATGAAAGCCGCCGATGACCACTCCTTTGATACCAAAGAAAAGGCTAGGGCTATAGAAGCCAAGAGATCCACTGATATCTTCTTTTCTATAAGAGTCTTGATAGCACTTATGGCAACTGGAATGATACCAAGAAAAGCTAGAAAGGCCATGAGTTGATGCAACCAAGGCATAGATGAAAATATCTCCGCTACAAGTAAAGATCCGGTCGATATGATCAAGAACATGTCGAATATCATGAAAAACTTCTCCTCGAAAAGAGCTAGTGATGGTAGATTTTTCGCTATTTTAGTTGTCATCTTGTTTTATCTCTATATTCTAAATCGTATAGGACTGTCTCCGTCGAAGATTTTGTGGCCTATGTCAGTTTGGTGATGTCTCTCGGGAAAAAAAGTTGGAGAGTCCATTCAAACACTATACGTATACGCTTCTTTGGCGAGGCAAATTTGAAGAGATAAACTGTACGCCACATCCACCAAACAAATCGTCCTTTGATATTTCTTGAAAAGACTTCTCCAACGGCAAACCATTTTCCTATAGACACCAAACTACCGCTTGATTTGTATGAGAACTTAGAAAGCTGTTTCTGCTTTATAGAAGCCATGATATTGGCCGCGACGATACCTGCTTGGCGTACTGCAACCTGTGCCAACATTGGCAATGTACCAGCCGTATCACCTAGAGCAAAAGCTCTTTCATCTCCAGAGACTCTTCCAAACCCATCGGTATTAAGTCTACCGTTAGTGGAAATAGATGTTATCACATTAGTCGAACCATCCTTCCCCATAAAATCAAGTGGTATAGACCTAACTCCAGCAGCCCAGATGATCGTAGATGTTGGTATGCTCGAAGGTACCTCACCTTCTACAGAAAGCGAAAGCGTATGTGAGGTAATCCCAGTAACTTTGGCACTGAGGCGTATGTCGACACCTTTCGTCTTGATATGGTCGAGCACTGACTTACGTAAAGATGGGTGAAATTGTTGCAAAAGCTCAGCTCCAGCGTGAATAAGAGTTATCTTAACTTCTTTCTGATCACAAAAATTGTTGTCTTTATAATATCGATCAATGATACCACTCACGAACTCCGTGAGTTCTGCGACGGTCTCCACACCTGTCGGACCACCACCAACCACGACAAAAGATAGAAGTCTTGCACGTTCTATAGGATCATCACACATCACGGCTTCTTCGAAACAATCTATGATACGAGTACGGATATTTACAGCATCACTAAGACTCTTGAGCGGAAGGCAATATTTGTCAGCACCTGGTATACCATAGAAATTGGTCTCTGCTCCGGTGGCAATAACAAGATAATCATATGGCAATGTATGTTGTGATCCGATACTGGATATACGAACTTTCCTCTCACCAAGATCTACTGATTTCACTATACCCTGACACAGAGTTATCCCCGTACCAGCAAACACTTCACGTAATGGTTCTGCAACACTAGTAGGGCTGAGTGATCCTGTAGCGACTTCATGTAGAAGTGGGGTGAATAAAAAATAATTGGTCTTATTTACAATCGTCACATCTATCAATCCTTTCTTAACATATCTAGCCAAACTCTTGGCGGTATATGTTCCACCAAATCCAGCACCAAGTATAACGATATGCGGTTTCAACATATTTATATTTTATCACATATCAAGCTTTTATAAACTAGCAAATCGTATAGCGACATACATGACAACTACACCAACGATCGTCATAAGTGTTGTCAGAAATTTCGGATGTGAATGATGGCTTTCTGGTATAAGGTCACTAGCACCTATATATAAGAAAAATCCAGCAAATAAAGCCAGGATTATACTTAATCCTTGTTCTGGTACTTTGAATAGTAGCGTAGAAGCAACTCCGACAGCTGGAGCGATAGCATCTGCAATAAGCCAACGCAAAGCATTTCTAGAACCGCTCTTGAGAATCATATTCACTGTGTTTATACCATCAGAAAAATCATGTACCAATACAGCTACAGCGACTATAGACCCTATAGCAGTCGATACTTGAAAAGCTAAACCTATTGCTACACCATCTAGAAAGCTATGAAGACAGAGACTACTGGCTCCCAATATGCCATGCGACTCATGAGTTGTGATCGGTTTGTCTAGGTGTTCCTGAACATGTGAATCATGTTCATCGGAATGATCATGAAAATGTAGAAAAACTATGCGATCAAGCAAAAGATATACAACAAAACCTAGAGCCGTTATGGCGATAACGGTGTTCGTGGAAAAGAAATGGCTGCCGAGATTTATCGACTCTGACATAAGATCGAAAAAAGCTACAGCGATAACGGCACCAGCAGAAAACCCAAGGATGAGATGGAGCTTGTCTTTGAGCCTTATGGCAAAAAGACCACCGAGCAAAGTAGCAACAAAAGTAGCAAATGCTATGAAGAAGATCATGTATTTTTGTCTATTTTATAAAATAATATATTTACACCGCGGTCTTATTCATATCTAAGTGCCTCTATTGGAGACTTCTTTGAAGCTTTACTTGCTGGATAACCGCCGAAGACAAGGCCTATGACAGCTGAGACGCTAAATCCTAAAGCTGCACCACCCCATGGAAATATGAACTGCCAGTCTACCCCTAAGCCCCTCGACAATATGAGAGCGATGATAAAAGCTAGAGATGATCCGAGTATGATGCCGATAACACCACCCAAAACAGTTAACATAATAGCTTCTATGAGAAACTGCCATAGGATATCGCTGTCAGTCGCACCAATGGCTTTACGCAGACCTATCTCACGAGTACGCTCTGTAACAGCGACCAGCATTATATTCATAATACCGACTCCACCAACAAACAAGGCTATAGATGCCACCGCCACCAAGAACCAAGTCAAAGCTCCGGTTATGGTCGACAGACGGTTCGCTAAATCTTGTTGTGTCTGAACAGTGAAATCATCTTTGGTTGGATCGGTTATGCCATGTGAATCACGTAAGGTCGAAGAGATATCGTCAGCAGTAACTGTGACAGCCGCATCTGAGACAGCTTGTATTATTATACGTTGAAAATATTTTATACCGAGAAGATAGTTCTGAGCTGTGGAATATGGCATGATCGCCATACTGTCAAAGTTAAAGAGTGAACCACCACCAGATGGTGGCAAAGAACCGACAATCTTAAAGTTTCGCCCTTTAATCTTGATTTTCTGACCGACCGGATTTGCATCTGCATTATCGAAAAGATGTTCTACAACCTTGGAGCCGACCACAACAACGTCGTTACTCGAGACAACATCATCTTGTGTAAAGAAAGATCCGTATGTTGGATTGAGATCAAATATACTAGCCATAAGATCTGTTGCACCAAATATACTTACTTGGTATGTGTTGGAACCATAAGAAGCTGTGTCTGCCCCGAGGACTGTTGGCATTATGGATTTCAAACCTGGAACATTTGACTTATTCTGCAAAGCAACTAAATCTTTTACTTTCAATGAATCGCCATACAACTGAGCTGTGTCAGAGGGTCCGGTCGGTGCGCGGCCAGGTATGATGGCAATAGTATTCGTACCGAGGCCTTGGACCTGACCTAGGATCAAAGCTTGTGCACCAGCACCGAGAGATACGACCAGCATGATAGCTGTGATCCCGATAACAATGCCTAGTATCGTCAAGAAAGATCTGGACCTGTTAGTGGTAAGCCCTCGTAATGCTGTTGTAAATCTGTGGCGTATAGTCATGTGTTATATATGGATCGTGGATTATTATATTGATATCTGATTACTTGATATATTCAGCATCGGCAGTCATACGATGCGCAACTAACTCTTCACTATCTATGACACCATCCATAAGTCTTATAATACGTTCAGCATGTTCAGCTGTAGATGTCTCGTGTGTTATGAGTACTATCGTCTTCCCTTCATCTTCATTGAGACGTTGTAATATGGACATGATATTTTTTCCTGATTTGGAATCCAGGTTTCCAGTTGGCTCGTCAGCGAATATGATATCTGGATTGTTTATGAGTGCGCGCGCTATAGCTAGACGCTGTTTCTCTCCACCAGAAAGCTCAGAAGGTTCATGGTGTAGTCTGTGGCCAAGCCCAACGGCCTCTACAACTTTTATGGCTCGCTGATTCCATTCATGCTCTGGTACATCCGAGTATATGAGAGGTAACTTAGCATTTTCCAATACAGAAGTACGCGGCAAAAGATTGAAAGATTGAAATACAAAACCTACTTTGTTATTTCTTAGAGCCGCCAGTTCATCTCGTGAATAAGACCCTATATCCTTACCATCAAATATAAACTTGCCGCTAGTAGGATCATCCAACATACCGAGGACATGTAGAAGCGTAGACTTTCCGCTTCCCGAAGGTCCCATGATTGCTAAGAACTCACCTTTGCGCACAGAAAAAGTCACGCCGTCTAGAGCTTTCGTATCAGTCTCACCATCAAGATAAGACTTCTTAAGATTTTTGACTTCTATGATGTTCATACTATTTCACATAAGTAACAACGTGATCACCAGCCTTAATACCAGATATTATCTCAGTCGTGCCACTAGAACCCTTGAGACCCAGGGCTATAGTTGTAGTAGCAAAAGTCTTTCCATCTTTATTCAATATACGCACTGACTTGGTGCCATCTGCATTTATCAAAATAGCTCTCGTAGGTATATACAAGACGCTATCATGTTCATGAGTTAGAATGTCTGTGTTGGCGGTCATACCAGAGCGTATGCGAATATCTTTCTTAGTGAACTGTAATGTGACTTTATAAGTAGGAACGCCCTCAAGAACTGTCTCCGCTGGATCTATAAGTGTCACTGTAGCCTCGAAGATTGTATCCGAACCATAAGCATCCAAGGTTACAGAAGCATTGTCACCTATAGCGACTTTGGCTATATCAGCCTCTGGAACATATGCCTCAATCTTGTAAGTACCTTCGCTTTGTACAGCAAATCCAGATATTCCAGGAGTAGTATATTCTCCTTCATGAGGATCTACACGCGTAACTATACCGTCTATAGGAGAATAAATAGTGCCCTTGTCGACTACTGCGGCCAAGGAATCAACTGTCGCCTGTTGTGATCTTATGGACTCGACTGAAGAGCCAGACTTTTGGAGTACAAAATTGCTATAAGCTTCTGTATAGCCAGTCTGTGCTTGATCTAGGTTTGTCTTTGCAGTAGATATGGATGCTATAGCCTGATTCAAAAGATTTAATCCCGCATTCATGGCTGATAAATATGAATCTATGATCGGCTGTTGTAGACCAGAATTGCCGGGGCTGAGTTGGTTCACTATAGTAGAAAGATCATCCATAAAAGTCTTCACCTGAGTAAGTGACTTGTCGGCATCCACGAGTAATACCTGTGCATCATCTGTGCTTGTGGAAATATCTAGGTTTGATTTCCAAGACTTCAAATTGTCTCCAGCTACTACCCTCTCGAAATCTATAGCGGATTTGGTGGTGTTAGATTGTGTGTTTATATTTATCGTCGGATTTGCAGACTGAGAATTTGTGAAGAAGCCGTCAGTATAATTCACTAGCGCACCCTGTGTCTGCACATAAGCATTGCGAGAAGCATTTATGGCAGCGGTTTTAGTGTTGACGAAATTGGCACTTGCGATATCAACTTTGGATTGTTCTAATTGCAATTCTTCTGGACGTAGAGATCTTGTGAGGTCATCTAGCTTTGCTTGTGCTGAAGCTAGAGATGCGACAGTGTCAGCGTTGTCGAGAGAAGCCAAAATGTCACCTTTACTGACTTTATCTCCAACTTTCACATATATCTTAGAGATAGATCCGCTAGTATCGAAGGAGAGGTCAGCTTTGTCTACTGGAGAGATTTTACCAGTCACACTAACTTTCTCTATAACATCACCAGCTGTTACTACAGCAGACTCGATAGTAGTAGCAGAACCACCACGTAAGAAAAAATATACGATCAATATGACCACTATAGTCAAACCTATGAGGAAATATTTATTTTTGAAAAGACGTTTGAACATATTTATGTATTGTATATTAATTTATTATTATTGTTTTTGTTGTAGTTCTTGTTTTGGTCGTGTTTGTGGTTTCTGTGATTCTTCAGCCATCTCAGTAGTGTTCTTAGTTTCCCCTTCGACTACTTGGACACCAACTCTCTTCTGAAGCATATTTCTGACTTCTTCTGCCAGATCAGAGTCTATGGGGTCGAAAACTATATCCGTACCGTCATTGCTCTTTTCAGAATGTCCAGCTGTTACCAAGACCAGACGACTTACTCCGAAAAACTGATATACCAAAGGTTTGGTTATGTCGACATTCTGGATCTGACGATACGGTATGGAAACTTCTTTGATGTCAAAAATACCCTTCTTGAGTTTGAGATCGAATTCTTCAAGAGTGAACGTGTAGTTGCGATGTTCTATACGAGCGATAATAAATCCGCCAATAAACCAGAAGACTCCTAGTACAAGAAAGACGACAGCAACAAAAGATACGAAAGAGGAAATGGCATGCTCTGTCGAGACTCCACCAAAAGATAAATAATTGAAATACCCAGCCAAACCTCGTCCAACGAAATCCTTGGATGAGCCAATCAAGACAGAACCCAACAATAAAACTACGGCTGTCGTCGTCTTCTTTGACAATAACAACAACCAAGTCCTACGACCCAGATTTTGCTCTACGTTAGGAACTATCATAGCAGTATTATACCACCATTTGCAGAGATTTATAATATGAAAAATATCCTAAAACTAGTCTACGAAGGTTATGGCTTTACCCTTCTTACCAGCACGACCCGTACGGCCTATACGATGTATATAATCTTCGTAAGTAGCTGGCAAATCGTAGTTGATGACATGACTTATATCTGAAACATCTATACCTCGAGCAGCTACGTCAGTAGCAACCAAAACTTGCAGATGACTAGTCTTGAAAAGGTCTAAGGCTCTTTGGCGTTTGGATTGGTTCTTGTTGCCGTGTATGGATTCAGATTTGAAACCACGAGCGACGAGAGCATCCTTGAGACGTTCAACACCATGTTTAGTCTTACCGAAGATGAGCACTCTAGAGAAATCCGTCTGACTCAAAAGATCTTGTAGAACATCGAGTTTGTTACGAGGACCAACACGGACTATGTCTTGGTCGACACTCTTAGCTGTGTCTCCCGTCTTCACTGATATAGAAACTGGATTACGTAAGAAATTCTTGACTAGTGCTTGGATATCAGAAGACATGGTAGCTGAGAAAAAGAGGGTCTGGCGATCGACTGGCATCTTAGAAATCATATACTTCATATCGTGAATGAATCCCATATCAAGCATACGATCTGCTTCGTCCAAAACGACAGTTTTGAATTGTGAAAGATTGAGAGCCTTTCTCTCTTCGAGGTCCTTAAGTCTACCAGGAGTCCCTATGATGAAATTGTTACTGCGTCGCAAGTTGGACAATTGGCGGCCTATCGGAGAACCACCAACGCAACAGACTGAGAACATAGAAAGCATACGAGAAAATTCTTTGAACTCGTCATCTATCTGTGTAGCGAGCTCACGTGTAGGAACCATGATCAAAATCTTTTCTCCACGATTCTTCATGACTTTGTCTATGAGAGGTATGAGGAATGCGGCTGTCTTACCAGTTCCAGTATTAGCGATACCGACGACATCTTGATTGGCTAAAATATGAGGTATAACTTTGTCTTGTATAGGAGTCGGAGCATTGTATCCTTTCTTCAAGATATTAACCTTGATCTTTTCGTCTATTTTGAAATCTATGAAGTTGTGCTCTGGTTTAAAATTTGAAGTTTCTTCAGTAATAACTGCCTTGTTAACAAACTTTGAAACATCTGAGAATGAACCAAAGCGACCTCCCCTATTTCCACCACGGCCAGATGATTTGCGTGGACCACCATGAAAGCCTCCGCGACTACCACCTTTGAATCCGCCAGACTTTCCACCACCAAAAGAAGGTTTGCGTGGACCTCCTCCATGAAAAACATGCCCACCTGGGCGGTGGGATGAGGATGCACTACCATTTCTAAAATGTCTTCCTTCCATATGTGTCGCTTATACCTACCTTGTTAGAGCTTAGGTTTAACGTACATTAACAATACACTATTGGAAAACAGCTGTCAAGGTATACTGATGTATATACCTAAAACAACTGTGCCAAATCGTACAGATTATTTCTGATAATACCTCGCATTCTTAGCCGCAATACGCTTCCTAGTCTTGCGAGAACGTGATGTCTTATTTTTTATGTCCTGACTTGCTCTTTTTGCCATAGATTACAGTATACACTAAGAATACATAAATGCCTACTTCTTATTTATTCGATTTATTTTATCTTTTTGGTATAAGACTTCTTTGCCTTAACTGGTTTTTCTGTAGCTTTATCGGCTATCACCTCAGCAGAAACCACTTGTGTAGAAATGATCGGCGCAGATTGCCCAACTATAATATTTGTTAGTTTATCCAACTTAGTACTGATTATTTCTAATTGTTTCTTCAAGGCAGCAATGTCACCGCTATTGTCGACTTTTGGTGAGGAGTCAAATCTCTTCGGAGCAAAATCTCTCTTCTGGAAGCTCTTCTCGAAACCTCTACCTGAATCTGTCAAACTAGCCTTGTTCTTACCAAAGCAGAGATTACAATACACTGGCTTTTCACCATTTGGACGAAAAGGAACCTCGCAAGGTTTTCCACACTCGGCACATACAGTACTGAACATCTGTGGTTTTCTAAATTCCCCAGCACCAAATCCACCGGATCGACCACCAAATCCTTTGCCACCAAACTTATTACCACCAAAGCTACCGCTATTCCCTCCAAATCCTCCACGTTGTTTATATTCTCCCATAAAATTTATAATTTTAAATTATATTAATAACCACGGTATAACACGTATATACGTATAAAGCAAAACCTTAACCTCCGAGTTCAACAATCGATTGCAACGTTTGTTTAAGAAGCAAATACTTCCCCGGAAAAACCAACGGACTTCTCATATGACATATCATCACGTATAAGCATATATTCGAAATCATATCTACCAGATAATTTCTGCATAAGCTCATGAGCCGGTACAAAGAACAAACATGTCGTAAGTGCATCAGCAATAATAGCTTCTTTGGCCACTACCCAGACAGCCAATATATCTTTTGCTGAAGAAAGCGTCTTAGGATTCATTATATGATTGAAATCTCCCCACTTACGACGATTCCCGGCCGATCCACAGATAGCGCCATTTTGAAGATCGTAAACCCCAACTACTTGATCTTTATTTATTGGATTCTCGAGCCCGATACGAATAAGTTTACTACCTTTGTGGAGAATATCTCCTCCAGCATCTATACAATATTCCGAGATACCATCAGCTTCCAGAACTTCTACAACAAGATCTATTAGATAGCCTTTCCCTGCAGCACCAAAATCCAACTTAACTGGCTGTTTGACTGTAAGACTCTGATTTTTATAATCTATCACATCATCCCAGGCTGGTGGAGATTCCAATACCCCTTTCTGCTGCAAAGAATATTTGGCATCATAGCCAGCATTAGATAGAAGCTGACCGATAAGAGGCGTAAAAAAACCACCTGTGGCTTCATAAAGATGACGATATATACTAAATAATTTCTCTGAATCAGGCTGGAACTCAAATACCCCTACTTCATTTCCTATCTTGGTAACAAGTGAATCTGGTCGAAAGCGCGAATAAATTTTGTCGAAAGATTCTATACGCTCTTTTATATCAACTAAAATCTTTGATTCCAAACTAGACTCAAGTTTTTGATATATATCTATATGCCAGGTCGTGCCTATGGCCTTGAAATCAAATCCAGCCATAGATATACTACGCCTTAGCTTGAGCCCTTATCTGAGAGATCGCGTTGTTGAAACCGATAGGAGTGAGTGATGATCCTGAGATACGACCAAGAGACAGGGTGGAAATATCCTGACCGACTACGTACTGCTGATATCCAGACAAAAACTTACTGATATATCTCTGTGATGTTCTATCACCCGCTTGTGGAGTAACCGAGACTGAAGTGATGATATCGTTTGCTAGAGTCAAAGTCACAGCAACTTGATCTTGTCCGCCTGGAGAACTATAAGAGCCGGTTGCAGAATAAGTACCATTCCTATAGACATAAGAAGATTTATTTGTAATAGCTGGTGGTGGTGGAGTAGAAACTGAAGCGGTCTGCACTGGTGGTACTTGGCCACTAGAAGTGGTGTAACCTACCCCCTCGTCATCACCACTACCCTCGTTTTCTCCGGAACCACTCTGATAAGCATTAGTAGTCGAAACAGTTACCTTTTTGTTAGTTGTACTAACTGAAGGAGATGGGGTCGTTGGCTGTATAGGTATAGAAGAAGATGTAGACTGATCAGCTAAGCTGGTACTGGAAGACTGCATATTGAAAAATATAGTAGATGCAATAACACCAATGATAACTACCATGCTTATAACTATACCTATATTCTTTTGGGGATTACCTTGTTCCATATGTTTAATATTGTTTTAAAATTTGTGATGATTCACTCTTTGGCTGTATACAAAGTGTATCTGGACCATTCATAAAGACTACGAAAGTCGCTACAGCAAGCCCCAGATCACGTACACCGATTTCGCTATAGCCGACAGCCCACATAATATCAAAAAGGTGCAAAGACAACAAAAGGGCTGCTAACCTTGTCTGCCAGCCAAATAGAAACATCACACCAAACACAAGTTCAAACAAGGCATTGAAATACACAAGGGTGGTCGCATTCATGTGTGATAATGAAACAACTGAGTCTGGCACAAAAGCTGTCCAGGCGCTGGCATTGATGAATTGTTGAAGACTGAACCATAAAATCACAGCGGCCATACCATAACGAAGGACGCTCGGACTGTATAATTCAATGAATGAAATAAATTTTTGCATATATTTATTGTACCACATATGTACGAATTTTTACCAAAAAAGGTGCAAATATGCGCGGGTGTCCTGTTGCACCGCCATATATATGTAGATCGTATAAATAGACATGATGATCGATCGAGGTCTTCATTATTTATAAAAATAATAAAAAATATCAGATATTAAAAATGAACTCAAAGAAAACAAACTTAGTAATAACTAGTGTGGCTATAGCCGCAGCACTGACTCTAGCTGTACCCGCTTTTGCACAGACGACTGACAAAAATACTGGCCAAAACGACGGTTGGAATCAAGGTCAGACACAGCAAGGACAAGGTCGTGGTAATACTAGTGCAAATAAAAATAAAGGCATGGTCAGACCAGGTGTTGTAGGAACAGTTACATCTATAAGCGGCAATATTATCACTATAAATGGCAGACAAGGTTTTGGAACCACTACTGCGACTGTCGTGTATACCGTAGATGTCACAAACGCAACTGTTAGGAAAAATAACTCTACCAGCACAATATCAAGCATATTGGTTGGAGACATGATATCAGCAAGAGGTACAATCTCTGGCAAAAACGTGACAGCGACATCAATATCAGATGGTGTCATGATGGGTCCGGGTCGTGGAGGTCGTCCAAATGCAACATCTACACCGCAAGTCATAGGTAATGGCCAGCCAGTAATAGCTGGTAGTATCGCTTCTATAAATGGAAATATACTGACAGTCACAACAGTTAGTAATGTCACCTATACAGTAGACGCTACAAACGCCAAGATATTGAAAGGTCAAAGTCCAATCACATTATCAAATATAACAGTCGGCGACAGAGTCGTAGTTCAAGGTTCTATAAATGGAACGTCTGTGACAGCTTCAACAGTAGTAGATCAACCATCTCAAGCCAACAACCAACAAGTTAGCAGCAATGGTGGTGATAACAATCAAGGTAATCCGCCTCAGAGCCAACCCCGTGGTTTCTTCGCAAACATAGGCCACTTCTTCACTCACCTGTTTGGATTCTAAAAGGCCGATAATTTATAAATAATAGAAAAACCTCACAACCTTGTATTGTGGGGTTTTTTGCGATATTCTGCTTGGTACTGGCCAATGTGGCCATATTATTGCGGGATCATCTAATGGTAGGATGCGACTCTCTGAAAGTCGTCATCTTGGTTCGAATCCAAGTCCCGCAGCAAAATAATTTTAGTATGAAACTATTGGAGTAAGTTGGTGATTTCATAAGCCTGAGACCCTTGTACAAGGTAAGCCATTTAAGGTTGTCATTAGACCTATAGATTTATTGAATACTATACAAGAATACTTCACCAAAAATGCTATAATCATAATATGAAAGGTTATGATTGGTATAAAACTATGTTGAAGCCGAAATGGGCGCCACCAGCTTGGCTATTTGGACCAGTATGGACAATACTCTACGTCCTTATCACAGTCTCGTATGGATACGCTGCTTTTATATATGTAGCAAAGCAAATTCCCTTTTTGGTTTTACTTCCATTTGTCTTAAACCTTATTTTCAATTTTATCTTCACGCCGATCCAGTTTGGTTTACGTAGTAACCGTCTTGCTGCAGTTGATATAACCTTGACTCTAGCTACACTGGTTTGGGTACTGGTCGCTATATATCCATATGCAAAATGGGTGTCTTTCATCAACGCTCCATACTTGCTCTGGGTATGTTTCGCAACGGTCCTCCAATTTACTGTCACCTTTTTGAATAGAAATAGACAGTAAGATTTCCAAATATGTTATGATATTTAAGCATGGTGATTTTTTCATGGTAGCATGCTATGCTGGTTTCATCATGAGATATTTCGTCGGAAGCTTACTACGAGGAGAAGTGGCTGAATACTACAAGACTACTTGTGCAGATTTGTCGAACCGTTTCGGTATAGTCAACGTGGCTGACATAGTACCGCCACATATCACCGTAAAGACTTCATTTGAAAGGATTAACGCCGAGACTATAGATGAATGCCTAGCCCTAAACACAGAGGCTCCTGTATTTCCTATATCTCTAACCAACTGGAACCATTTTGGTACGAGAACGATCTTCATGGAAGGTACCAAGCCAAGCCCAGATCTGAAAGCCTATATAGATAGTATCATAACAAAACTGCGTGCTGCCGGTATACCTTCTACTATAGAAGAAAAGGAACTACAGATTCGTATGTCTATAGCTCGCTTCTTGAAGCCTCAAGAATACCAAAATGTCTGGAGTTATTTACAGACTGTACCAGCGCCGAAATTTGACTTAGCATTTGACAACCTGACTATATTCTACAAAGAAAACAACGATGATAAGGCCTGGAAGGTTCTGAAGACTTTTCCTTTGACTGGTATCAAGAAATAGATCTATTCTTGGCAGCTTTCATAAAAGCTGTAAAAAGTGGATGTGGTGAAAGTGGTCTAGCTAAGAATTCTGGGTGGAATTGTGTACCGAGGAAAAATGGGTGTTGTCCAAGACCGGTTCCATGTGGTAATTCGGCTATCTCCATAAGCGAGCCGTCTGGAGATTTACCAGAAAATACAAGACCTCCCTTCTCCAGTCTCTCAACATACTTAGGATTGACCTCATAACGGTGGCGATGACGCTCTTGAATGATGTTGCTATGACCGAGCCTACCAGATTTTTCATAAGCTAAATATGAAACTGTACCAGTAGACAATTTCGTAGGATACAGACCAAGCCTCATAGTGCCACCATACTTACCTTCAGCGATCTTCTTTTTCTGGTCTGGCATAAAGTCAATGATAAGGTGTGGTGCCTTCGGATTTATTTCTGCTGTCTGAGCGCCGTCGAGACCGAGGGCATTGCGAGCATATTCTATAGTCATGAGTTGCATACCATAGCAAAGTCCGAAATAAGGTATCTTCTTCTCACGAGCATAGCGGATCACATTGAGCTTACCTTCTATACCAGTCTCGCCGAAACCACCAGGGACAATGATGCCAGTATATTGGCCCAATGAAGAATAGTCAGGATTCTTAACCTCGAAGTCTCGAGAATTCACTGTGTGTATAACAGCTTTCACTCCTACAGCGTAAGCTGAGAATTTGATAGCTTCGAGCACTGAGAGATATGCGTCAGAAAGTATAAAGTCGCCAGTATTGAAATATTTTCCAACAACACCTATGTGAATCTCTTTGTGTAAATGATTCTTGATACCTTTTGCCATCTTTATCCAAGCTTTGAATGATTTGTCTGTCCTGGTCTTAGGAAGGCTCAACACTTCCAGCACTTGTTCTGCCAGATAATCTTTCTCGAAATTCACCGGTACGTCATAGATACTCTTGATATCTGGAGCAGAAATAACTCTCTCTACTGATATACTACAAGCCGACGCGATCTTCTCCTTACGTTTCTTGTCTATAGGACTAGAGGCTCTAGCGATAATGAAGTCGGCGTTGATACCATATGAAGCCAACTGACGAGCGGCATTTTGTGTTGGTTTGGACTTCATCTCTCCCAAGTTCCCTGGGGTTGGCAGATAACTAACCATCATAAAGGCTACATCGGCTGGATGATACATCTTGAATACACGTGCTGCTTCCATGAACATCACATTCTGATAGTCACCTATAGTTCCACCGATCTCTATAATAGATATATCGGACTTATTGACTTTGGCGGCATGTTCTAGACGATGAACAATTTCGTCGCGTATTTGTTCAGCATCAACACATTTACCAGCATAGCCAAGAGAACGCTCCTTCTCTATAACATGCTTATAGATCATACCGCTGGTCATATAGTCATCAGAAGCCAGATCGTGTCCTAAGAAACGCTCATAGTTGCCCATATCTTGATCGGTTTCTAGGCCAGAGTTCAAGACGAAGACTTCACCGTGTTCAGTAGGATGCATGGTACCGGCGTCGACATTTAGATAAGGGTCAACCTTGACTAGGTTGACCTTATATCCCTTTGCTGTGAGTAATGTCCCGATAGATGAGACAGCGATACCCTTTCCTACTCCTGACATCACGCCACCGATGACGAAGATGTATTTGTGTGAACGTTTTTGAGAGACCGTCTTTTTGCTAATAGATCTTTTGGTTGGCTTCTTCATCTGTTCATTCTAATAAAACGCACCAGCATTTGTCCAATAGACAATAACAATGTAATAGTGTCTGATAAATACGTCTAGGTAAGACTAAACTTTCAGATATCTTCTAGCTGCTATGTAGCTAGACAATCCGCCGAGGACGACTCCTGACAACATGATGATAGAAAATATCTGGCCGAAATTCTTGGCGAAATATGTAGAAAATACATTGACCATAAGTTGGAAATTGGCAGCCACATCTACACCGGCCAACTTCAATATGAGTGTATCTCCCCAATAAGCTCCAACAGCCATGACTATAAGGGTAATGATACCCGATATGAAACCATACATGATCCCAGAGACTACAAAAGGACCTCTGACAAAAGTATTGCTAGCACCGACCAACTTCATAACTGATATCTCATCTCTGGCGGCGTATATAATAAGACGGATAGTATTGAACACAACTATCATAGCCACTAAGACAAATATGATAGCAATAACCGACCCAGACTTTTCAACTGTCGGTATAATAGAACTCAGACGATCAATAATAATCTTATTCTCGGCATAATTGACCTTGTCTATAATCGGCACACCAGAAGCATCTATAGGATTCTTATTATCCAAGAAGCTGGCAATACTGCCATACTGACCAGGGTCTTTGGCTTTGATATTTAGAGAAGCTGGAAAAGGGTTGGTACCGATCTCATCTAGACCCTGCATGATAAGTGTATTGTCTCGCCAACGCATCTTGAAACCAACCAAGGCCTGATCGCTAGAAACATATGATGTACTGGCTACTTGTGGCAAAATGTTTATATCCTTCTGTAGACTCAATATATCCGGCTCTTGTGCGCTAAGTGTGAAGTAAACATTGATATCTACCTTGTCTTTCACTTCTGAGAGCATAGATCTAGCAAAAGCACTGGCAAATATAAGGCCACCCAAAGATGATAGAGATAATGTTATAACCACGATAGCCGCAAAAGAAAGGAAGCCGTTGCGCCAGAAGTTTATAAATCCAGTTCGAGTTATGCGTTTGAGTTTTGTGATTATCATATTTTTATAGAATATATTTACCAGACTTATCGTCTCTGACGATTTTGCCTTTCTCCATAGTTATAACGCGGCCACCAACTGCATCTACTACTCCCTTGTTGTGAGTGGTTAAAAGTACCGTTGTTCCAAGTTCGTTAATCTTCTTCAAGATACGGATCACCTCAAAAGTATTTGCTGGATCTAAGTTACCTGTTGGCTCGTCAGCTATGATGATCTCTGGGTTGTTAACGATAGCTCGCGCTATAGCTACACGTTGACTCTCACCACCAGAAAGTTCCTTCGGAAAGGACCAAATCTTATGACTAAGATCAACCAACTCTAAAACGTGCGGTACGTCGGCGGATATCTGGCTATCGCTTCGTCCAGAAGCCTCCATAGCAAAAGCTATGTTCTCGTAAACGGTCTTGTTGGGGATGAGACGAAAATCTTGGAAGACCATACCAACTCGCCTACGTAGCTTATTCAGCTGTTTTTTGTTCAGTTTGTTGACATTCAATGATTCAAAGGAAATAGTACCACCCGTCGGTTTGTCTTCCGCTATAAGCAGCTTCATAAGGGTCGTTTTACCAGCACCAGAGTGGCCGACTATAGTCACGAACTCCTTAGGCTCTACACCGAAACTTATACCATCCAAAGCTACTGATTTGTCTGGATATATCTTTGATACTTTATCATAATAGATCATAGGAGTTATTATAGCATTTTACAATTCTTTTTCCGCTTCTATAAAATCATCCAGGTCACCGTTTAATACCTTATCAACTTGCGATGTTTCCATATCTGTACGATGATCTTTCACCATCTTATATGGGTGGAGAACGTAAGAACGTATCTGATTCCCCCATTCTATAGAAGTTGTAGATGACAGCTGCATACCACGTTCTTTTGCGACACGCTCCTCTTCCATACGCTTCCAGAGCTTGCCGCGCAATATATCGAAGGCTTTCTCACGATTTTGCGCCTGAGATCGTTCAGATGTGACGTGGATGGATATACCAGACGGCTTGTGAACCAAACGTATGGCCGTTTCGCGCTTATTCACGTTTTGACCTCCTGGACCTCCGGACTTGGCAATGGTTATCTCAACATCACTATCTGATATAGACAGATCAGCCGACGTAGCTTTTTCTAACTTTGGAATAATCTCCACCAAAGAAAAAGATGTGTGACGTTTATCGTTAGCATTGAATGGAGATATACGTACTAGACGATGGACTCCAGATTCATTTTTCAAAGTCCCATAAACTCCCAAACCACTATTGAAACCAGACTTTCCTGTAATCTCAACTGTCACATTGCGATAACCACCGTGATCGTTTGAGTTCGAATGGACCACTGACCAACTCCACCCTTTCGTATCAGCGTATTTGCTATACATACGAAGTAATATGCCAGTGAAATCTTCGGCGTCATCGCCACCAGCACCAGAAAGTATAGTAAGTATAGCGTCTCCTTTGTCATATTTACCAACACCAGATAGCTCATCTTTCAATACTTGAAGCTCTTTTATAGTTGCTTGTGCACGAGTCTTGTCAGCCCAAAAATCGGAAGAAGCCATGTTTACTTCGAGTTCTAATATCTTCTCTTGGATTTTTTCTTTTTGTGGATTTGACATATCAGTATACTTGGAGCCAAAGCCCGGGATCGAACCGGGGACCCTCGCTTTACGAAAGCGATGCTCTACCAACTGAGCTACTTTGGCAAACTAAACTACTGGAGCCAAGACCGAGGATCGAACTCGGGACCTCGCCCTTACCATGGGCGTGCTCTACCAACTGAGCTATCTTGGCGATGTTCTGGTGTATACAACTAAAACAGCATAGTACTATCTTTTCTTACGTTTTTCAATCATAAGTCCTATGAAAGCACCTATGAAAAAATAGTATGCCAGTGCAGCCAAGACATATATGAATTGGTAGTTGAGCATAAGGTTTGCCAATGGAGACGACCATAACGGCATCAAAGAATTCGTAAAGATGTTTTCAATAAATCTGGCTACAGGCATCATACATGCAACTGTTCCACATGTCTTATAGAAGACATGTGGTACCAATACAAGCTGGAAAACTATAAAGCCAAGAGCCACAGCTATAGATATAGAACCGCCTTTTGCCCAATATGACCAGGTCTCCCAATGGTTGTGGTTATGTTCAGGATTCATAGACATTGAAATGCAATATAAACACTAAGGAATAACTTCAGTCAATGTATCCTCAACAATATCAAACCTCTTGGTGACACACATCGATGGTTTAACAGTGAAAGGTTCATCAGCTTTACGATCGCAGAAATTGAAAGAAGCTATGTGGTTAGATATATCTATACCCTGTGGAGCTATACGATCACCAAGTAATATCTGGTTGGTATTAACGTATTTGTCGACCACTTTCATGAAAGCTACTGCATAATAAAATGTCCCGCTACCACCTGATTGTTCAGTTACAAAAGCTACTTTAGTATCTGGACCGACTCCAATATCTCCGACAACTGGAGTACCAAATATCTTAACCACAACAGATTGAGTTGTAGATGCTGTATCTGATGTTGTTGTAGAAATATTTGTCGGTGCGACTACCGTAGGATGATTACTAAATATATCTGTGATACCTACCACATACATACCAGTGATGACTACAACAAAAAATAGTAAGACCATATAATAATGCGATCTCTTGTAACCATGATGTATCACCATAGGCTATATAATAACATATAAATCTAGGATCGATTTTCCACAGATTCAAATGCGCGGCCAAGCGGGGTCGAACCGCCAACCTCTCGCGTGACAGGCGAGTGCTCTAACCAGTTGAGCTATGGCCGCAGCTAGTACTTGTAAGTACTGCAATAATGTAGCAGAAAAAGCGCAAAAAACAAAGTGTTGTTGTAAGACGATACCTATGTGTCGGCGGAAGGAATTGCACCTTCGACCTTGGGCTTATGAGTCCCACGCTCTAACTAACTGAGCTACGCCGACGTCCTTAGAGAATAGCAAATCATTGGCTCTTGCACAATAAGCCACACTATGGCAAAATGGTCTATCATAGCTTGCATAGGCACGTTATACCGCGGGGTAGAGCAGCGGTAGCTCGTCAGGCTCATAACCTGAAGATCGCCGGTTCGATTCCGGCCCCCGCAACAAAGTCAGACGGGTTAGTTAGAAACCCTCCATATAGCTTGAAGATAGGCGACACAATCGTGGTTCCAAACGTCTCGGCTGTTTTTTGGTAGGTGATTCCCTGTGGTAGAACCACCTTTTGGAAACGTTGTTGTTTGGGCGATTTTATCATCATCCATTCATCTGCGGTGTTACTAATCAATTTCGTCGCAACTGATATAGCCGTTTCCATGTCATAACTGTTATCTTGTGGCTGTATTTTGGTGGCTAATTCTGCAATCTGTCTATCGATAGTCTCTTTCATCTCCATATATTCCTCCTTTGAAATCTCCTTACTCATCCTCATTTCAGTCAATTCCTTTCGGCGGTCTTCAAGTTTTGTCGCTTCACGCTGACGATGTTCGCTTTCCTGTTGGGTCGCTACATGCCTATCCTTATAACAATCTATTACGGTCTGCTTAAACAACTCAACAAATTCAGGTGTTGGAGATATTTTCATAAGGAAAATATAAAATTTTTCTTCAATGTCTTCTCTGGAAACAGAAAGGCCATAATGAATACATTGCTTGTTACGACAATGATATGAAGGATATTTCTTACCATGCCTACCCGTGTTCCATGACGCTGTATAGAAATGGCCACATTCACACAGAACAAAGCGACGAAGCGGAAAGTCGGGATTAATAGACAGCCTTGGAGCTGTAGCATTGTTAGACATCCTCTTTTTTACTTCTTGAATCTGATTGTATTCATCACGAGTAATCATCGGGGTATGTAAACCTCTGTACTCTTCGTCCGTCCACGGGTCGACTAGGATGCCCGCATAAAATTTATCTTGAAGTATCACATCCCATAATTGTTTACGTATAGGCTTTCCTGTTCTCGTTTTCAATCCCCAGTCCGCCGTTTCTTTGGCTAATGAGGTGACTGTATGATTCCCTTTCATGTAAAGTTTTAGACCTTTTTGAATAAGATAAAATCTTTCTTCATCTGGAATATCTGGCATAAGCTTGCGACGGTCTTTGATTCTTTTTGAATTGGTATAACCAATCGGTGGTGACCAACACCAAACACCCTCTCGAAGCCTTGCTTGCATTCCACCAGTACACCTTTGTTTTCGTACTTCATTGTACTGGACCCCTTTCATTGCACGCCATCCTTGTTAGCTGAATTGTACGCCGCCAACACTTTTCGCGCAAACTGCATAGGCGGCATTTTCAATACAGAATGGATTCTAGTGTGGTTGTACTGC
>Ga0209083_1000843_pt1 | contig 40012 bp, 44 predicted proteins | sample AM7aDNAmetaG_FD_184132 | JGI IMG/M metagenome (GOLD analysis project Ga0209083, IMG submission 184132) | Freshwater microbial communities from Finland to study Microbial Dark Matter (Phase II) - AM7a DNA metaG (SPAdes) (version 3) | ecosystem: Environmental > Aquatic > Freshwater > Lake ... | reverse complement strand
ATTTCGCGACATTCCTATTCGTTTAAATTCTAAACGAAATTTGTATTTCACAAGCAGTCTACTAATTGCCCTAACAGTCTAATGAATAACTAACTTTTTCATCTTCACATGATGAGTAACTATATTTACATATTTTATTTATTTTGTCAATAACTATTTTATTTTTATTTTTCATCAACCCATAGTTTAAGAAGATGGCCCCCAAAGTTTTCCCTCGGGGGCCATCTTCTATTACCATACCAAATTCTTCGTCGGGCTAAAGCCCTCCTCAGAATGACATAAAACTAGTACATGCCGCCCATACCGCCCGGAGGCATTCCACCAGGCATTCCTGCCGGAGCCTTCTCCGCTTCCGGTATGTCGGTCACTATTGCTTCGGTCGTGATCATAAGTGACGCGATGGAGGCTGCGTTCTGCAGAGCAGAGCGTGTAACCTTCTTCGGGTCTATAATACCGGCGGCTATCATATCACCGTATACATCCTTATCGGCATCATATCCCTCATTCGTCTTCATTTCTTTAACCTTCTGAACTATAACCGAACCTTCCATGCCGGCATTATTGGCTATGGTACGAATCGGTTCCTCTAACGCTCTCTTTATGATGCTCGCGCCGACCAGTTCGTCGCCCGTGAGTTTCATCTTATCGAGAACATCTATACATCTGAGTAGCGCCACGCCACCGCCCGGTACGATTCCCTCTTCGACTGCGGCCCTGGTCGCATGGAGAGCATCCTCTACTCTGGCTTTTCTCTCCTTCATCTCGGTCTCTGTTGCCGCTCCGACATTGATAACCGCTACACCGCCGGCAAGCTTCGCCAGGCGCTCCTGCAGTTTCTCTTTGTCGTAGTCTGAATCGGTGGACTCGATCTGCTTCTTTATCTGGCTTATTCTGGCCTGAAGATCAGCAGATTTACCTGCGCCCTCGACTATCGTGGTGTTGTCCTTATCTATTCTTACTCTCTTAGCTCTTCCGAGATCTTCGATCTTAACATTCTCGAGCTTTATTCCGAGATCTTCGGTTATAGCCTTGCCGCCGGTGAGAATAGCTATATCTTCGAGCATAGCCTTTCTTCTGTCGCCATAACCCGGCGCCTTAACCGCAGCGCACTGCAGAGTGCCTCGGATCTTATTAACGACGAGCGTCGCCAGCACTTCGCCCTCTGTCTCTTCAGAGATGATCAGTAACGGCTTACCCGCCCTGGCTATCTTCTCAAGAAGCGGAATTATATCTTTCATGCTCGAGATCTTCTTCTCATGAATGAGAATGAATGGATCGTCGAGCGAGACTTCCATCTTCTCGCTATCGGTTACAAAGTACGGAGATAGATATCCCTGGTCAAATTCCATACCTTCTACGAGCTCGAGCTCCGTCTTAGAAGCCTTGCCCTCTTCCACCGTTATGACGCCATCTTTTCCGACCTTGGTCATCGCATCGGCTATCAGATCACCTATCTCGTGATCGTTGTTCGCCGCGATAGAAGCGACTTCACTCACCTGTTTCTTATCTTTCACATTGATCGGCTTGGCCAGCTTACCGAGCTCTTCGACGACTCTCTCGACAGCCTTCTCTATGCCGCGTTTTAAAGCCATCGGGTTTGCGCCAGCGGTTACGTTCTTCATGCCTTCTCTAAATATAGACTCGGCGAGCAGTGTAGCAGTGGTCGTGCCATCACCGGCTATGTCGGAAGTCTTTGATGCGACTTCTTTAACTAACTCAGCGCCCATGTTCTCATACGGATCCTTTAACTCGATCTCTTTAGCTACTGTAACGCCATCCTTAGTTATGGTCGGCGCACCGAACTTCTTATCGATTACTACATTGCGGCCCTTAGGTCCCAGGGTCACCTTAACTGCCCTCGCGAGCTGTTCGACGCCTCTCAGGATAGCCCTGCGCGCCTCCTCGCTGTATAGTAGTTGCTTTGCCATCTTCTGCTACCTCCTGTAAATTTTCTATGCTACTTCACTATCGCTAAAATATCTTCTTCCTTTAATATAAGGTACTCTTTTCCATCGATCTTAATCTCGGTGCCGGAATATTTTCCGAACATTACCTTATCGCCTACCTTTACTTCCGGAGCTACCACCTTACCCTCCGATGTGACCTTGCCTTTTCCTATGGCAATGACCTCTGCCTCCTGCGGTTTCTCCTGAGCCGTGTCAGGAAGCACTATCCCGCCCTTCGTCACCTCTTTGGCTTCGAGGACCTTTACCATTATTCTGTCTGCTAATGGCTGTATCTTCATTTTTACTCCCCCCTTCCGGTTATATTTTTCGGTACTATTTTCTAAACTCTTGTTAGCACTCAACCAAAAAGAGTGCTAACAACGTTATCATTATACTTAACGCGCAAAAGTTGTCAACATTTTTTTATCGTTTGTAGCGGCCCATGAGCGAGCCCTCGGCGAGGATATTGCCTTCCATTAATTTGGGGAGGTCATCTCTGGTAACATCTCCATCGATTACGATACGGGAATCCAGCGCGTAGACTTTAAAGTAGTATCTGTGATTACCGAACGGCGGGCGAGGACCGTCGTAACCGATCTTATTAAAGCTGTTTATTCCCTGCATCGATCCGTCATCCAGTATCCGTCGAGGCGAAATCCCCTCAGGGATACCACCGAGCTTAAATGGGATATTAAATATAATCCAATGAACCCATGTGCCTGTAGTCGCATCCGGATCTTCACAGATAATGGCCATATACTTAGTGCCTATGGGCGGTTTGGACCATCTTATATCCGGTGATATATTCTCGCCGTACCCCGCATATCTCTTAGGTATCATTTCACCTTCTTTGAATGCGTTAGATGTAATCTCGAGCTTTTCTATAACTCTCTCGCGCGCATAAGCGCAATGGCCGCACATAAATAAGAAGATGCCCAATAATATAGTAGAAGCTATTGTACGTTTTATAGAAACCTCCTGTACTAACTCTCTATTTCGATCTGATACAGATCGTCATGCGTTCCTGTAACCCACATACATTTACCATCCCACGCGATACCTGTCGTCTTTGAGACAGGCGGCATAAAGTAGCCCATTATTTCCCATGTATCCGTATTCACTTTGTAAACGCCGTTAGTATACCAGCTGGATAACCATAGATATTTTCCGTCCCATGCAAGCTGATCCGGCTCCTCGATATCCTTTATAAGGATCTTATTGATCACCTTCAGATCCCCATCCATCTCTATGAGATGATACTTTGTTCCCATGCCCCTGGTCCAGGTTATTGCGATCAGGCACTTGCCGTTCCATGTAAGCCCGGCGGGATGCGCGGGTTCAAATGAGCCCTCCATGTCGACGGTTAGCTGTGAACCGTCGAGCTTCACCCTGTAAATCTTCATCGTATTCCACTCTGTCGTGTAAAGACTTCCATCGTCTGACCTGATAAGCGCTTCGACGAAATCCGATACGGGTTTGATATGCGCTGTCACGGCGCCGGTGGCCATGTCCATTATCCACACATCACCCTTCTCGCCATTTGCCATCCATAATGATGATTTACCATCGTAAAATAATCCTTCGTGGTAACCTTTGGGCGCCTTCACCTGCCTTACTACTTTAGAAGGTATTTTGTGATAATCAGCGCCTATCTTTAATTCCTGCGCAGATGCTGTTTTGATCAATAATATTAATGCGATCGATATAGCGGCAAGGCTTTTTATAAGCGCTCGTCGGGGCACCTTAGTGAGTATATAATCACAGAAATAGCAGTGGCTGAGCGTCTTACCGGGGAACCGTACGCCAACGCCTTCGAGGCCCTTACGTATCCTGCTTAAACCCCGGCTAAAGACTGCGCCGACAAACTTATTATTTACAGCATTCTTAATCATATCCTCACCAGAATCTCTCTTTATATTACCTATCGTAAGCTCCTTATTGTCCGTAGCGTAACCACAGCATGGCTTCACGTCACCGCTGGGCATCACAAAGAATACGTTTCCAGGCCCATTACAGTAGTCTTCTTTAAACCAATCCTTATACCCCCAGGGATCTTTAAACTTCTCCGCCTTGCCCACAGGCGCAATATCGATTCTCAATGTTCTGAGAAATATCTCGCGATCGATCTTCCCGATTAAAGCCTTTAGCGCGCCAAGGGATTCTTTCGTCTCTTTATCTTTTGATCCATGAACATAGGCTATCGATACTATGTCAGGCCTTCTCCATATTTTAACGGCAATCTCGATGAACCGCGCCAATTTTTTAATATTCTGATTATGAAATGCGTCAACACTTACGCATATCGATCCGTCATATCCGGAATCATGTAATCGCTTAAGAGCCGACCTTAGCATTCTCTCATCTTTCCACCAGACGGCATTCGTCATTATGCGGTCAAACAATAACCCATGGCTTACCGCCCTGCGAGATAACGCGCATAATAGATCTAAAGCCAAAAAAGGCTCTCCACCCGTAAAGCCAACCCTCTTTATTCCGAGTGACTTACACTCCCCCAGAAACCTTAACGCATGATCTTTTGGAATCTTGCCGAGCCCCCCTGAGGCATCGCAGTGTCTGCAGGAAAGATTGCACTCGGATGTTAAGGAGAATAAGACTTCCTCGGGATGAAACGCTCTTTTCTTCATATTGCCTTTAAGTACTTCTTCCGGACAAATTCCGACCATCTTTTATTAAACTCTTTTTCGGATAATAGATACTCGTCATCCATTGCGTTTATCGCATGACGACCCTTAGCTATCTCATTTAAGACGTTACATAACGCCTTCATGCCCCCAGCTGTCGATCATATACTCGACCGCGGTATAGGCCCTGGCATACGACAAAACTAGTTTCGTAGAACTTGCGTTCGGATCCGCAAATGCCTTACTAAGTGAGTCTATCGAGAGTTCGGTAATTCGATCGCCCTCACCGTCGCTGATATTTATTGCCGCTCCGGGCGATGCCCATTTCATCTCTTCATATACGGCTATACCCTCACTCAACCATACAGGGCAATTATTATTCGTCTTGGCAGATATTACGGCATGCGTATACTCATGGTACAGGTATCTTGCCAACTCTTTTTCATCCGGCACAGTAGCAGGCAGTGGTATACGTATATTTCCATCGTAAAACGCCCTGACGATATCGCGCATCTTAAATATCTCTCTGAAATTCTTCTCTGAATACAAAAATACTACTGCCTTAGTCTTAGGCAGATAAGACAGATCTCGTCCTACGTCGAGATAGGCCTTCTCGAGTATGCTCGAAACCATCTCAGCCTTCACGGGCAAATCCTTTTCGTACTTAAGCTCAAAATAAGGAAGCGACTTAGTATCTTCGCGCCTGGCCAGCGCCTCTTCCTTAATTATCTTTTCGCATTTGGCGATCAGCTCTTTATTTTCAGGATCGAGCTTCACGGCTTTATTTAAATATAGGAGCGCATTAGATAAATCCGTCCTCTTATAGTAGATATCTCCTAATATTTCATATATACGACTGTCTGCATATACGATTATAGCCTGCCTTAGCAGTAATATCGCCTCATCGTCCTTCGATGCCTTATATTCATCCACAGCGTAATTGGATAACGTTATACCCAGATTCTTTTCGCATGTCACGGAGTCACTGGCAATATCTCGAGCCATGCCTATATCCCGTCGGGCACCTACCGGGTTTGCCTTACGCAGTTCCGCAAAAGCCTTCTTAGCATACATGAGTGATAGGTTTTGCCTGGTGTACGCGCTATCGCTAAGCTCATATGCCCTGAAAAGATACCTTATCGCGTCGTCATATTTCTCATCTTCTGCCATGCGCGCGGCATAGGTCGAAAAGGCATAAACTAGATCATCTTTTATGACACCGCTATCAGGACTCGACGCATAGGCCTTCTCGTAATATTTTATCGCTTCCGCATATTTGCCCTTATCGAACAGAGCTTCACCTTTACGGATAAATTCGAATGAGCCCGGGGTCCTTCCGGTAATAAGATTTGGATTAATTATGAAGATTGCGATAATAAGGGCGGAGGATGCGATAATGACTGCGGTGATAATATTTTTATAGTGAGACTTGATATTCATGAGATCATAGATGATGGACTTCGGTTCAGGATGACGAAGTAACCGGCTCGCGAATGTCCTGGGAGGTGCCTACATTCTTTACTTCGAGGCTCGGATCTATCTTCTTAAGAAGGCCCTTTAAGACCTGCCCCGGCCCGATCTCGACGAACGTCTTTATGCCGGATCCCGCGGCTAGCTTAACCGACTCCTCCCAGAGAGTCTTAGAATTAACCTGCGCGATAAGGTTCTCTTTTATAATAGCAGGGTCGGATTGTATCTTTGCATCTACATTACTGATAAATGGTATCTTCGGCGGATCGATCCGGACATTATCGATATATTCCTTTAGTTTATCGCGGGCGGATGTCATTAGCGATGAATGGAACGGGCCGCTGACATCGAGCATCAGGACGCGCTTTGCGCCCTTCTCTTTGGCGAAGCTGGCGAAGAGCTCGATATTATTGGTCTTTCCCGATACGACCACCTGTCCGGGACAATTCAAATTGGCTATCTCGCAACCAAACCCCTTACATAGCTCCTCGACCGCCTTCATATCCATACCTATAACGCACGCCATCTTTCCGGGGTTCTTTCTGGAGGCTTCATCCATGAATTCTCCGCGTTTTCTCACCAGCACTAAAGCGTCGTCGAGCGATATACTGCCGGCGGCGACCAGGGCCGTGTATTCACCCAGCGATAACCCCATGCTGAGTTTCGGAGTATAGTTAGCATAGATCGGCGATGCCTCGAAAACTCTGAGCGCGGCTATGCTTGTGGCGAGTATGGCGCACTGGCTATTCTTAGTTAATGACAATTCCTCCTGAGGGCCTTCGAAGCAGAGCTTCTTCAGATCGAACTTTAATATTGCGGAGGCTTTATCGAACGCTTCTTTTGCCTGCGGAAAATTCTCGTAAAGATCCTTACCCATGCCTATCGCCTGAGCGCCCTGACCCGGAAATATAAATGCCGCTTCTACCATTCGATTACTATCGCTCCCCATGTTAATCCACCGCCGAAAGCATCGAGCAATATCTTATCGCCCCTCTTTATCCTACCCTCTTCCACAGCTTCTACGAGCGCAACAGCGCTGGAGGCTGCCGACATATTTCCATACTTTTCTATGTTAAGATATATCTTGTCCGTAGATAACCCCATGCGCTTTGCCGCAGCATGTAAAATTCTTACGTTTGCCTGATGAGGTATAACGAGATTAATATCCTCGGCCTTAAGTCCTATCGGCTTCGTAGCCTGCAGGGCCGCGTCTGCCATTATCCTTACGGCGTGCTTAAATAATTCCGAACCGTTCATCTTAATGAAGTGGAGTTTATCTTCGATGCTCTTCTTAGTAGCCGGTATTCTGGATCCGCCCGCCGGAAGTTTTATCAGTTCACCCTGCTTGCCATCAGCGCCTAAATATGTAGAAAGTATGCCTCCTCTATCCACCGGCCCCAATACCGCGGCCCCTGCGCCATCTCCAAAAAGCACGCACGTATTACGATCCGTCCAGTCGGTTATCGAAGATAATTTCTCAGAAGCCACCACGAGCGCATGTTTATATACGCCTGAGGCTATAAACTGTTTCGCGATAGCAATTCCATAGATGAATCCGGAACACGCGACGCTGACATCGAAAGCCGGCACTGTCCTGGCGCCCAGTTTCTCCTGGACGAGGCACGCCGTCGCCGGAAAAAACATGTCGGGCGTTATAGTGGCTACTATGATCAAGTCGATATCTTCCGGTTTCAACTTCGCGGCCTCGAGCGCCCTGCGAGCGGCCTCGGTGGCCATATCGCTCGTCGCTTCATTATCGCGAGCTATCCGGCGTTCCTTAATGCCGGTCCTCGACATTATCCACTCGTCGGTAGTATCGACTATCTTTTCCAGATCTTTATTTGTAAGTATCTTTTCCGGCAGGTACTTCCCGAGCCCCAGTATTCCCACCTTAATCGGTTCACACATGCTATTTGGTCTCCAGATCCTCAATAATATGTTTGTTTACATCCTGTTTTTTAAATTCGGCCGCCACACGTATGGCATTCTTAATCGCTTTCGGTGTCGACGAGCCATGACCTATGATACAATTACCATCGATGCCCAGAAGCGGCGCGCCGCCGTACTCTGTATAATCCATCTTCTTCTTGAGCGGCTTAAATGCAGTGCTTATAAGCACTGCGCCTATCATAGCGATTATATTCTTCGCTACTTCCTTCTTAAGCAGTTTAACGAGCGTGTCGATCACGCTCTCCGATACCTTAAGAATAACATTGCCCACAAATCCATCGCAGATGATTATGTCTGTGTTACCTACATATATATCTCGTCCTTCGATATTACCTATGAAGTTCAGTTTCGATTTACTGAGCAGAGTATGAGCCTCCCTGATAAATTCCGTCCCCTTGGACTCTTCTTCACCGACGTTAAGAAGCCCTATCGTAGGATTCGCCTTATTCAATATATAACGGCTATATGCATTTGCCATTACGCCATATTGGAATAGATGAATAGCCTTCGGATCGATATTGGCGCCCACGTCTATCATGACCGATACGCCTCTCATTGTGGGTATGGCAATGGCTATCCCCGGCCTTTCGATTCCGGGTAGCATCCTAAGCGACAGCGTCGCGGCGCAGACGACGGCTCCGGTATTACCGGCGCTGACGAATCCATCCGCTTCCTCGCGCTTCAGAATATCCAGCCCCACTACGATCGAGGACTTGCGCTTACGTCTCACGGAAAGCGCCGCGGGCTCATGCATCTCGATTCTCTCAGGCGCATGAACTACGGATATCTTCCCATGGTAATGGCCGCGCTTATCGAGCTCTTTCTTAATGACAGTTTCGTCGCCTACCAGGATAATTTCATGACCATATTCTTTTACAGCCTGTATGGCCCCTTCGACCTCGACTGACGTCCCCATCTCACTGCCCATAGCGTCAAGAACGATCTTCATCGGTCTTTGCCTCCGATCTTAAAGTGTTTGGCCTATTTCTTCTTCTCTTCTACGGTTTTGATTACCAGGACGGGCTTGCCTTTATAAAATCCGCAGAACGGACAGACCTTATGTGGCATCCTCGGCTTCTTACAGTTTGAACATACCGCCAGGTTAGAGGCGTACATTTTGCTGTTCGCGCTTCTGCGCTTATCACGTCTGGCTTTCGAATGTTTACGTTTAGGTAGTGCCATTTTATTTGCTCCTTTTTATTATGTTGTATGTGTCCCTTGCTATCAGAAGTTCTTCATTCGTCGGGACGATTATAAATTTAACCCTTTTCGAAACCACACCCTTAAGATCCTTCTCGATACGTTTTATTATCCACGGATTATTTTCACCTATGCCTGCGGTCAATATGACAGCGTCCAATCCATTCATCGCCGCCTGATAAGCGCCTATGTACTTCTCGATCCTGTATATGAACATCTCTATCGCCGTCCTGGCGCGACGGCCGGAGTCTCCGCTATCTTTAGCGGCCTTAAGAATGTCGCGCATGTCGTTACTCACGCCCGACAGGCCCAGAAGACCGCTCTCCTTATTGAGAATATCGCTTATACGGTTCGGCGAAAGCTTCTCCCTGTTCATCAGATAGAATACTACAGCCGGATCGAGATCACCCGAACGCGTCCCCATCAGAAGCCCTTCGAGCGGCGTGAATCCCATCGTTGTATCGATGGATATACCGTTCTTAACTGCCGCCATGCTACAGCCGTTTCCGAGATGACACGTAACGAGCTTTAAACTATTCAAAGAGCGTTTCAGCACTTTTGCGGCCTGGGTAGCTACGAAGCGATGGCTCGTGCCATGAAAACCGTATTTTCGAATGCCATATTTCTTATAAAATCTGAAAGGCAGCCCGTACAGAAAGGCCTCTGGCGGCATCGTCTGGTGAAAAGATGTATCGAATACCGCTACCTGCGTTGTACCCTTAAATATCTTAGAGCATGCCTTAATCCCTAACAGTGACGGCGGATTATGTAAAGGGGCAAGCTCGCAATATTTCTCTATAGACTTTATGACACGGGGAGTGATCTTGGTAGACTCTTTAAACTCCTCGCCGCCATGCACAACCCTGTGTCCTATGCCTTCGATAAGACCGGTAGAATTTATGACCCCATTCTCAGGATGCGTGAGCGCATCAGCGATGATATTCATAGCCACATAATGGTCGGGGCATGACACATTCTCATGTAATTTTTTACCGTTACTCTGGTAAGTCAGGTTTGCGCGCGAGCTGCCTATCCTCTCGACAATGCCCCTGGCAACACACGACATCTTCCTGACATCAAAGAGCTGGTACTTTGCCGATGAACTACCGCAGTTGATAACTAATATTAACATTATGCCCTTACTGCCGTCGAGGCGACCGCATCAATAATGTCGTCGACATTACAGCCTCTCGACAGATCACTGCAGGGCTTCGTGAATCCCATCAAAAGCGGCCCGACCGCTCTGGCATTGGCCAACCGCTGTGTAAGTTTGTATGAAATATTTCCTGAGTTCAGATCTGGAAAAATTAGCACGTTGGCCCGGCCCGCCACATCACTGGCCGGACATTTTATCTTCGCGACCTCCGGCACAAGCGCGCTATCCACCTGAAATTCTCCGTCAATGGATAGATTCGGGGCTATCTCCCTGGCTTTAGCCAACGCTTCTTTAACCCTATCTACGAGCTCGCCTTCGGCGCTTCCCTTAGAAGAATAGCTTAAGAATGCCACCCTCGGCGGTTTTCCCGTTAGCTGTTCAAATAATCTCGCGGACAGGACTCCTATACCGGCTAACTGCCTGGCATTGGGCTGAGGATTAACACCGCAATCGGCGAATATGAATACGCCATTTTCCCCGTACGGAGAATTTGGTACTTCCATAAGGAACGATCCGGCAACTACCGCTATCTCCTTGTCTATCTTCAGGCACCTGAGGGCCCCACGAACCGTATCGGCCGTTGTGTGATTAGCGCCCGCTACAAATCCGTCGGCAAGGTCGCGCCTGACGAGCATCGCACCGAATATTATCCAGTCCTCTCTGACAGTCTTAGCGGCCTCTTCCGGAGTCATCCCTTTCGCTTTTCTAAGCTCATAATATTCACTCGCTATGGCATCGATATCTTTATACTTTGCCGGATCTATTATCTCGAGATCCTGCAGATTCTTAGACTTTATCTTCGCCTTCACTTCATCTTTGCCGATCAGTATTATCTTAGCTATTTTATGATCCAGTATGTAGTCCGTCGCCGCTATCGTCCTCGGGTCATCGCTCTCGGGTAGAACTATCTTCTTCCCTTTTTTTACCGCCTTATTTCTAATCTCGTCAATAATACTCACAATCCGCCTCTCATATCTTTAGTTTTAATTTTTTCTTAAGCGCGACCGCGCACGCTTTCGGAATGAAATTCGTCAGATCCGCCCCCAGAGCGCCCGCTTCTTTTATCAGCTTACTCGATACGTATGAATATTCCTCATGAGGCATCATAAATATCGTCTCGATATCACCGGCGAGTTTTCTATTGGTAAGCGCCATCTGAAATTCGTATTCAAAATCGGAGAGCATTCTTAAACCCCTGATCATCACGTTAGAGCCCTGCGCCTTCACATACTTCACGACAAGTCCGTCAAAGTCATCTACTACGACATTGCCGATATCCTTTACGGCATCCTTAATCATGGCGACACGCTCACTGACACTAAAGAGCGCGCCCTTAGGTTTGTCAGGGGCTACCGCGATAATTAACTTATCAAATATCCTGGAGGCTCGTTTTATGAGATCGATGTGGCCGTATGTGATGGGGTCAAACGTTCCCGGGTAGACTGCTATTTTGGTATTTTTCATCTCTTCTTCTGAATATCGTTATTACAGTATCCCCATACCTTCTCTCTTGGTCTAAGCGAATAATATTGAGATCTGCGGGTAAAATGTCCTTCTTAAAATGTTCCACCAGCACCAAACCGACGGGGGTTAATATATCATAAGAATTGACGCTAATCAAGCATTTTTTGGAAAGCTCTTTATAATAAGGCGGATCCATAAAAATAATATCGAACTTCTCACCTCCGGTCTCCAGCTTTGGCAGTACCTTAATAGCATCCGACCTGATAACATTATAGGAGTCGTTGCCAACGCCCAAAGACTTCAGATTGGACACTACCGTCTCCACACATCTGAAGTTATTGTCCACAAAAGTCACGTAGGCGGCGCCTCTCGATATGGCCTCGATGCCGAAGGCCCCGCTCCCTGCAAATAGTTCGAGCACCCGGCATCCGGTTATATCACCCAGGATATTAAAAATAGCTTCCCGCACCTTGTCCTGTGTCGGACGCATCTCCACACCCTTTGGCATTGAAATAATCCGTGATCTATACTGTCCGCCGATTATTCTCATGTTATCCCCAGCATCTCCTCCGTCATTAAGACTGCGCCACAATTGCGAAACACTGTCATTCTGAGCGAAGCGAAGAATCTATGCCTAATAGATTCTTCGGCCCATTCTGGGCCTCAGAATGACGAGGATAATCGTTACGCATGCACCACACCGATCTTATCCTTAAATCTGGCCACAAGCGCCGCCTTAAGTAACCTATGGTGTTCCTCTTTCAATTCCGGATCCCGCCCCACGAGATCAAACGCCTCTCGCCGGGCCCGCTCCATTATTCCAAAATCCTTCAGGATATTTCCGAACCTTATCTCCGGCAGTCCGTGCTGGTGAGTCCCAAAGAATTCTCCGGGCCCGCGTATCTCGAGATCTGCCTCAGCTATCCGGAAGCCGTCGAGAGTCTCCTCGATAGCCTTCAGCCTCTCGGCCGCGTCGTCTGTCGTAGGATTTGCCAGCAGTATGCAATACGACTCATGCTCTCCACGCCCCACCCTGCCGCGCAATTGATGTAGCTGGGACAGCCCGAAGCGATCAGCGTTCTCTATAAGCATAACGGTGGCATTAGGCACGTCTATGCCGACCTCTATGACTACGGTCGAAACGAGAACCTTGATATGGCCCTTCTTAAAATCCTTCATGACCATCTCTTTATCTTTCGGTGCCATCTTGCCATGCAATAATCCGATCCCGTATCCGGAAAAGACTTCATTCTTAAGCTTTTCGAATGTCTCGGTCACATTCTTAACCTTGCTTATGCTAGACATAGCGTCATTCTGAGGCCCAGAATGGGCCGAAGAATCTACGACTCTTAGATCCTTCGGCTTCGCCTCAGGATGACATGATTCGCATTTTGCAACGCTCGCTTCACCTATCTTAGGGCAAATTACGTACGCCTGCCTGCCCTTTTCGAGCTCTTCCCTTATAAATCCGTAGACCTTATCCCTCTTTGCCTCATCCACTAAGTATGTCGCAATCGGCTTTCGTCCTTTCGGCAGTTCTTTTATTACGGATATATCGAGATCTCCATAGACCGTAAGCGCAAGCGTTCTGGGTATGGGTGTCGCGGTCATGGCCAGGATGTGCGGCTTATCTCCTTTATATTTTAATATTGCTCTCTGATCTACACCGAATTTATGCTGTTCATCGACTACGGCAAGACCCAACTTATTAAATTCAACACCTTCCTGTATTATGGCATGAGTTCCGACCACAATATTGACTCTGCCTTCTTTTATGTCCGCGTACAGCCTGCTCTTAGTCTCAGAATTTATTCCACCCACCAGGAGCGCCACACTTACGCCCAAAGGCATCAGCATTTCACTAAGTCCGATGAAATGCTGTCTCGCCAGGACCTCGGTCGGAGCCATTAAACATCCTTGGAAATCATTCTGCACCGTTAGTACCAGCGCATGGGCAGCCACTATCGTCTTACCGCTTCCCACGTCACCCTCCAACAACCTATTCATAGGCCTCTCGGACGACATGTCGCGCTGTATATCCGCAATGGCCTTTCTCTGTCCTTCCGTAAGCTCAAACGCTATCGTCTTCCTGAACTCCAACATCAGCTCACCCTCAGTGCTATGTTTTAACCCTCCGGCATCCCGGCTGGTGGACTTCTTCATGGCAAGGGCTAATTGCAAAATAAAGAATTCCTCGAAGACTATGCGCCTGTATGCCCTCTCGAGATTCTCGAAAGAGACCGGGAAGTGTATATTCCTGAATGCAAACTTAGCATCGACCAGATGCTCACGCGCGATTATATATACGGGCAATCGCTCTTCCATTAACCTGGAACATTGGGACACAACCTGAAATGCGAGACTGCGCAGATATTTCGAAGAGAGCTCGCTCGTCGCAGGATATATCGGTACGATACGTCTCATATGGGGTGACTCTGCCCCATCTTCCTTTAATATCTCATATTCGGGACTTATTATCTGGACCCGATCGAGCCTGTCAACCTTACCATAGAGAACCACCTTAGCGGATTTAATTATGTAGTCCTTAAGATACGGCTGGTTGAACCAAACAGCATGGATGAATCCACTCTTATCCGTCACCATCGCCTGAAACATCAATCGTCCGGACTTCGTGCGGCGCACTGAAGTAGAGATTATTTCGCCCTCTATCGCCTGGGCCTGGCCCATCTTCAGCTCGCGTATCATCACAATCTTAGATCGATCTTCGTATCTTGACGGAAGATAATATATTAAGTCCTCGGCCATCATAATGCCAAGTCGCGCCAGATCATCACTGCGTTTCGGACCGACCCCCTTAAAGTACCTTACGGGAGTGCTTAAACTATTTTTCTCTTGCATCTGCGATACACCTATGTTATCATCACATTTCAAAATGGAGTAACAAAAAAATGTCAAAAATATGTGCAATATGCGGTAAAAAACCTGTTGCCGGCAGAACTATCGTCCGACGCGGTATGTCTAAGAAAAAAGGCGGCGTCGGCTTAAAGATCACCGGTATAACAGCCCGTCGTTTCATGCCTAACCTGAAGAATGTCCGCGCGATAGTTAATGGCACACCCATGAGATTATCCGTATGCGTCAAATGTCTTAAGGCAGGTAAGGTTAAAAAAGCAACCTGATTTTAGCACAAAGATAACTTTATTTCAAAATAAACTAAATGGAAAACTATAAAGGGGTTGTCCCAACGCGTCTTTTACCGTTGACTGGGACTGTCCCCTATTTAGTAATAGTTTTTGTCGATCTTGCGATAGTACATTATTGACAAAAAATAGAGCCATGGTAGAGTCACTTCAAAAGGAGCGGCAAATGAATATAGGTGAACTAATTCGAAAATTACGTAAAGAGAGAAAGCTGACTCTTTTCGAACTATCCAATAAATCGGGCGTAGCTCTGGCCACATTGAGCCGCATGGAGAATGGCAGAATGACCGGCACTCTCAATTCACATATGAATATCTGCCGTGCGCTCGAAGTGGCGCTTCCTGATTTATACAGAGACCTCGTGGCCGCTGACAGAATAGTCGAGGTGCAGTCAGAAAAAGCCAGAGCCGATGTCTCCATCCATGACAATACGGCCACGCTGGAGATGCTCGCCGCAAATTCATTAAGCAAAAAGATGATGCCGATGATGATTAAGATCTCGAAAGGCGGACAAGCTCGTGCGGCAGAGACTAAGATAGGAATTGAGAAGTTTATATACGTTCTAGACGGTAAGGTTGAAGCCTATATAGGCAAGGAAAAATACGATCTCAATAAAGGTGACACGCTATATTTCGAGTCGTCAGTAGCGCATCACTTTAAAAATCCCGGAGAATTGGAAGCGCGATTAATATCGGTAGTCTCTCCCCCTACGCTATAATAAATCTATTTAAATAGATTTATTAAAACTCAAGTGATTAAGACCCATCGTCCATATCATTAAAATGTTTCTGCTTCGCGACTGTACTAATATTTCCTTTTTCGAAGGCCAGGAGAAATGCACCCACTATTACAGGATCGAATTGGGTGCCCGAGCACCGTTTCAGTTCCTCTAAAGCATCCTCAATACTTCTCTCTTTTCTGTATGCTCTATTGGTGGTCATAGCGTCAAAAGCATCTGCTACGCCGATTATGCGAGCAACCAGAGGTATATCATTACCTTTTAGACCATCCGGATATCCCGAACCATCATAGCACTCCTGATGAGCGCGGACCTCCCTGGATACGTCGCGCAATTCTCTGATGGGACTAAGTATAGTGGCTCCTATTATGGAATGCATTTTTATCTCTTCATATTCCTCGGGAGTTAATTTATTATGTTTATTTAGCAGGCGATCCGGAATGCCTATTTTTCCGATGTCGTGCAAAAGAGCCGCTATCTGTAAAGTCTCCCTAAAATTGCTATACTCAGCTATCTCCGGAAGCCCATGAAGCTCTTTAGCTATCGCGAGCGAGTAGCTTGTAACCCTCTCCGTATGGCCATGCGTATAGGCATCTCTTGCATCTATAGCAGCCGCTAATGCTATAGCAGTATGAATAAATATACTATGCTCTTTAAGATACAGATCTTTTATCTCCTCCACCTTCTGGTGTAAATTTTCTATGAGCTGTGCATTAGCTATAGCCATTGCGGCATTGTTTGCCAGGGTCATGAAGAAACCCATCTCCTCGCGTGTAAATGGCTCCCCGCTTATTTTTTCACCGAGAACCAGTATACCAAAAAGTTCTCTCTTAAAATAGCACGGCACACATATGCTTGCCCTCATAAGATCCATCTGCTTTTTTATGAGAAGGATGTTATCGTAAAGCTGAGGCTGTTTTTCCAGTACATCTCTACTCCTGAGAGAAATGATCAGATCCTCGTACCTGAGTATTCCCGTCTCTGATATAAAGTAACTCTGTTTCTGGCTGAATATGCTTATGAGTGGATTGTCTACCGCTAATCTCACGAATCCTATAGGGATTTTTAACCCATCCGACCCCTTAGAATCTATAAGTACATATGATTTCTTATTTTCTTTATACAGGAGAACTGCTGTGTGCGTAACTCTTAACTGTTCGTCAATGGTTTTAACTATCATTTTAATAAGATGTTCGGGTTTCTTAAACCTTATCATCGTGCGGGATGCATTCTCCAGAAATGTCTGATAAGTTGACCTCTGTCCCGTTATGGGTTCGGGCGGCGTCTCCGGACCAACCGATGACTCCTTTCCATTGATCGAGGATGGGGACTGCGCGAGACCATCACCTGCTGTCCCCTTACCCACAAACCACTCCTGCATCTTCGCCCAGCTGGGCGCCTTTTTATCAGCGCTCATATATCTTCTCCCAGGTTTCTTTCGACTGCGTTTTCCAGATAATCTAACATCAGTGGTTTTAATATGTAATCAGCCGCCCCCTGCCTGGATGCCTCGTCCATCTTATTCTGATCTTCCGTCGCCGTTACCATAATCACTTTCTGCTTCTTATTAATCTCCCTCAGATGTTTGAGCGCAGCTAACCCGTCCATACCCTTCATCTTAATATCGAGTAATATTAGCTCGGGACTTTCTTTCCTGGATAACTCTATAGCATCCTCACCGCTCAATGCGATCAGGACTTCATACCCCCTCTCCTGAAAAAAGTTCTTCACAAAATCACAAATATCCGATTCGTCATCCACCACTAAGATCTTATGCATATATTGTTCCTTTGTTATTTTAATTGTCATTAACCGCTTTATTAATAATATCTTCCAGTGCTTTTAACGAAGCTATGGGCTTATCGAAGTATGCATAGGCTCCCAGCTTCAGCAACCTATCTTTAGTTTTTCCACCGTCATCATATGCCGTAATGAATATTAATTTTGGAGAATTTTGCATAGATTTGGTCAGCCTAAGCACTTCATCGCCATCGATGCCGGGCATCTTAAGATCACACAAAACTACGTCGGGATTCTTCTGTTTTATCATCTCGATACCATTCACGCCTCTTACCGATACATTGATATCATAGCCTCGAATGGAAAAATAATTTGATAACATATCTATAAATCCTACTTCGTCATCTATAGCCACTATTTTGGGCTTTATCATAATTAAACCTTTATGCCATTACAATCGAGCACAGGAAGTTCTATCGTGAATGTCGTGCCCTCTCCCACCTTCGTATTCTTCACATATATCCTGCCTCCATTCTTCTCGACCACCTGACGAACTATAAAGAGCCCCAACCCTGTGCCTTTGCCGGGCTCCTTAGTGGTAAAGAATGGATTAAATAATTCTTTTATCTTCTCAGGAGCAATTCCGGAACCGGTATCCTGAATATTTATCATAATCTTCTCGTTAATATTTTTGGCAGAAACAGTAATCCTTCCATTATCACTTATAGACTGAGCCGCATTTCTCATAAGATTAAACAGAACTTCCTGAAATTGTTTTCTATCGACAAATATGCGGGGCAGATTTTTATCGATATCTTTCTCGATCTCTATCTTATCTAGCTTTAACTCATAATTAACCAGCCCGAATACTTCATCGATCTCCTTATTGATATCTACCATCTCCGACTCGCCCTTTGCCGGTTTTGCAAAACTCGATAATTTTTTCGTTATGGCCGTAGCTCTATCGGTCTCCTTTATAACTTTTGTCATGATCAGCTGTGCCATAAGAAGGAGCTCCTCAGAAGTTTTTTTATTATAGAATCCGTCCTTCATGTTCAGCAGAAATGCCTCGCACTGCCCTCGGGCTATACCCAGAGGGTTGCATATTTCATGGTTAATACCTGCTGATAAGGTACCTATAACCGCCATCTTCTCCTTCTGGGCAGCCTCAGCTTGAGTTTTTCCTAACTCTGCGAATAGTTCCGCATTCGACACAGCTATAGCAAGCGTTCCCGCCAACGGCAGTAAAATATCCAGGTCGTTTTGTGTATAATCTTCATCTGATTTCTTTTTCCCCATAGATAAAATACCTATAATCTTCTCATGCAGTATCATGGGTATGACGAGCTCGGAACTCAGTTTATCCATTACAACCTGAATATCTTTGGGGATAAAGATTTTCTTACTGGTAAGATCCGCCTTTAATATGTATCCATGAGTGTGGTCCAGAAAAGCTACTATGCTATCCATCTTAACTAATGAAACTGAGGGATCCGCCATATTCCTGAATGCCCTGACATCGAATTGTTGTTTCTCATTATCGAAGAGCAGTACCGCGCAGGAATTTAATTTAACAAGATCTGTCAACTTGTCCACGGTTAAATTTAATAGATCGTCTATTTTTAAAACCGTAAGCACTTCAGACGTAAATGTTTTTAGTAATCCCATGTAATCATACTTCTTCTGAAAAAGGTACCTGTCGGTGACATTGATGAGAAAGCTCTCAATCTTATGCATGGTGAGAATGATAACTACACCGCTTATGATAAGCCCTATAATCCGACTACCCCATGTGGCACTTCTAAGGATATACTCTTGAATAAGAAGTGTAGGCAATATAAGCATTACAAACACAAAGGCAAGAAGACCTGTAAAGACGAGGGTCTTTTTTATAATTACTTCAATATCCATTAATTGATGCCGGACAATGGCATAACCCATTATGATGGGAAATATCCCCATAAGAAGATTGGTATACACGTATAAATCAGTCCTAAAATAGGAAATTATTATTCCGATCGGCCCGCTCCAGGCAACAATTGTTCCGATAATTAAATATTGAAGCTGCTTACGCCTGATACCATGAGACACCCTATAAGCTCTTGCTAAAATTAAATAGGAATATCCGAGCAATAGGGCATAGGCCAGAACGTAATAAATGATAAAAAGCGGGTTACGATAATTAAACCAGTCTATAAAATAGAACTTCTCGGGTGTAAGCCTTAAATCTCCTATAAAGTATCTTCCCCAGTAGAAATTAATAACAATAAAGATAACTGAAATTGCATACGCAGATATTTGTAACCATTTCTTTCTGATCTCGAGGTAAATACAAATAAATTGAAAAAATAGCGGCGGTACGAGCATTGTTCCGATATGCGCAAATTGCCACCAGTAGAATGCCATTTCCTTGGTTTTAGCTGTGGCAAATCCAAAGCTGCCTATCTGCCAGAAGACTACACCAAAACAAATGTAACCCCATATCCTTATCTCAAACCGTGATTTACCACGGATGAACATAAAAATTCCGAGCGCCGATAAGGTTACGCTGGCTATTAGGCTAGATAGTACATAAAAACCCATTACTGACTCCTGTCATGCAAAATGTGGTGTTCGCACCAACTCTCCATGGCGTCATGAAAGATGGGGACGATCGGAGAAATTCCACACACCATCTTTAATTGCCAATGCTATTGCGCTTAAAATTGCTACTTTTGTGTAAAGCCGATTGGGAATAAGTGACACCTCCATAAGCTCTATAGCTTCCTTTGGTATCGCATTTTCTTCCGTAATTGCATGGACGACGAGAGAAGCGGCTTTATCTAACCTCCCGTATAGCCCAATAGCTGAAAATATCCGCTCTGCATACACATAAGCCGGACCCTCCCCTATTGCCAGGCCGCCACTCCACACAAAACCCGCATCATCGGCAAAGCGCTTATAGATTCGTAAAGACGTATAATTATGAAGGGCTTCGGGATAACCACAAACAGAGACAGCTGCCACTGTCTTTGGGCCATTAACTAAATGAATATTTTCAGCTATCAATTCCATTGCTTTGATTACAGATGACGGAGGGGTATCGAGATAAACAGGGCTTATAAAAATTAGAACATCATTACTACTTACCGACTCAAGCAACTTTTTTTTGAGTTCATCTGATTTGCCAATATGCGCGAGATTAATACTTTCTAATTCGAATGATTTATTACGCATGTGCTTAATAAATCTATTTTCGATAAACGCAGAAGCGCTCTCGGCCTTAGGTTTCGGACTTCCTATCAAAAAAAGGACTTTTTTGTCCATGCTATGCCTTTATGCTTACACCACTGAGAGCTTCTTTGACTTTATCCGTAACTGTCATAAATGTATCGTTCGATAAGACAATACTGCTAATAGCAGATTTACTGTGAAAATTAATAGAATTTCTTTGAACAAGCTCCTTGAAAATATCTTCCATATCTGCATTATGACTCTGAGCTGAGCCAAAGACTAAAAGATGAGGATGTTTTTCGTATCGCATTTTATGATGTACTTCTCCGTTAATTTTTGTAAAATAAGGCAGTAGGAGGGGGGGCATTCTGTCTATGGCTTTTTTAAGCTCTGCAGAATATCCACCGAATGTAATGGCTGTAAGAAAGACCCAATAATCGCTCAGAACCGCACACTTCACAATATCCTGCGCTATGTCATTTATAACACAAATACCCGGTGTCTTTAGCCAGCAGCGGAAGAAACCACAGCACGTCGCTACGTCCAAGTCTCTCAAGGTAAAAACGCTGATGTCATGACCGGCGCGCCCAAAAGAGTCTTCGATAATATTACGGGTAGCGCTCATTGCGACATCGTCTTTGCCGGACCCATCTAAGATCATTGCTTTCATAGACACTTGCCTCGTTTTTACTGCGCTATATTACATTAAGCATTCTTTGCGTAAAGATCGCACCTATCGATTTACATCCTTTTAAATACGCATGCGCCGTTATATCCTGCAAAGCCGCACGCGGATTTAATTGCTATATCAACATCATCAGCACTTACCATGTTCTTTAAAACTTTTATGCCCAGGGAGTTGTCTGAGTGTTCATAATTTAATGTGGGAGGTACAACATTATCATCTAACCCCAGAAGCATAATGGCAGTTTCCAATAGCGCTGCACTGCCCAGCGTGTGGCCTACATAGGGTTTAAAAGCAGTCACGATTGGTCTGTCAGAGTTCTTGCCAAATATACCTGAAAGTGCCATGGCCTCATATCTATCGGTTATGGATGTGCCTACGCCATGAGGTACCACCAGATCTATATCTGACGTGTTCAATCCGGAGGCCTCTATCGCGTTTGTAATAGATTTTTTGTAGTAATCGTTAGAGACGTCGGGATAGGTAACTTTCCAACCCTCCAGGTTAAATGCCCCGCCTAAATATTCAGCATAAATCCTTGCGTTTCGCGCAGTTGCTGCCTCCATATCCTCCAGAACCAATGCCGCGCCGCCATCGCCGATCGTGAACCCGTCTCGATCGGAAGAGAAAGGCTTAATCTTTCCGTCTTTCGCCAACATGTTAATTTCGTTAAACCATATCTGCTTAAAAATGTTTGACTGGTCCACTGCGGCCACTATCATCCGCTCGCACTTTCTGCTCTTAATGGCATCCGATGCGGCCTCAATAGCATAAAGTCCGGATGCACACGCATTATTTAAAAATAGCGAATAACCGTGAATCCCAAAGTACTTGGCGATATGATACAACGGCATAAAAGCCTGAAGCTCATATCCCGTCTTGCGGAACTTCTTATAAAACAGACTAAGGAACTCTTTCTTCGATTTAGGCTTATCCGCGCTATCTGATCCTAAAAAACTCAAGTCATTGATCACCTTCAGATAAAAGTGATCATGGCCTATATTTTCATGGGCCAATATTATTCCGGTCCTATCTGAACTTATACTGCGATTATCTATGCCGCTATCCTCTATGGCCATTTTTATAGTTGCCAGAAAATAATAATTATCTACTATCTCATCTCCGTCCTTCCACTCACGCATCTCGTTCAGCATTTGATTATCAAGCCCATAGCGATCTATATCGAAATCTTTTATCCTATGAACAAAATAATTTCCTACGCTTTCTCCTCCAATTTCATATTCTTCATTAGTAATTCCAGTCCGACATTTTTTAACAGATTCCCACACTTCTTCGGTGCCGCTCCCACCTGCAGTGAGGGGGCCGATTCCCGTTATCACTACACGATTTTTAGTATTCTTGCTGTTCATTCAATATCCTTTTTACAACCTCACCTGCAGAGTGCAATACTTTCTCCACTCCGCTGCCTTGACGCGCCCATGCGCTAGCGAAATGCAAATTTTTAATTTTAAGTGAATTTCCGGGCCGTACCTCAGCAAGGCTCCCTATCGATCTATTGTTTCCATAAATCGCACCCTTATAATTATTAGTATATCGCTCAAAAGTCGTAGGCGTCGAAACTACTTTAGTTTGAATATTATCTTCTATTTCCGGGATAATCTTGCATGCTCTTTTTATTAAAATATCCGCAACCTCATCTTTTTTGCCTCGATACTCTTCGTCAGATTTTATCTTCCAATGGTCATAACCCGATAACATATTGATTGTTATCATCGATTTATTGCCAGATGTGCATGAGTTGTCAATATTTGAATATAAAGTTATGCTAAAGGGTGCCGCTTTAACATCATCGCTAAGGGATGCATTATATTGACTATCCGGATCGTAGTCGGAACTGATCAATATTTCATAATCGTCAGAATATTTATTTCGTAAATCGGTGCTTAATCCTAAAAATATCTCAAAATTTGATATTGACGGCATTATTGATTTGATTTTATTTAATGTTGTCTGCGGAAGATGCTTGGCTCCTATTAAATCGGTAACGGTAGAAAATAAATCCGCACCGGATATGAGCACGCCACACGACACTTTAGCGCTTCCAAATATCACATGTTTACAATAATTATCGTGCACTTCTACTTTATCGACTTTCTGATTAAATACAAAAGTCGCGCCGTTAGCTTCCGCGCGATCATATAGTTCGTTGACTAATCCCAGACCGCCGCGCTTTACGTAATATCCACCGTTACACACATAGTCGTACCATGGATAGAAGAAATCGACCGCACGCAATAAAGAAGGCGGCAGCCCAAAATACGTCCAGGGCTGCACAATAATAGCTTTGAGCTTTTCATCTTTAATATACTGGCCCAGAACCTCACCGCATGTCCTTCTAAAATACGGCATCAATATGGGAGATATAGTTCTAACGCCATCGGAAGCGGTGATTTCCCTGAACATTTTTAAGGTGCTGCTAAATAATTCCTCGATTCCATGTTCAGAGTCAGGGAATAGTCCAATAAGAATACTTTTGTACTTATCCGGATCCGATTGCGGGACCCTGATATCAAAATCCGGAAAAATTCCCCGGTATAAATATTTTGGTTTAATAAATCTGATCTTATCTGTAATTTTGCACTGCTTCAATATCTCGTAGGTATACCTTCCCTCGCTACAGCCGTTTAATAAATGTAACGAGGGCTCGAATGCAAAACCATCAATTGTAAATCCCGCCAGGTATCCGCCCGGCCCGGGTTCTTTTTCAATAACCAAAACCGATCTTCCAGCTTCGGATAAAAGCACTGCCGAGACAAGGCCGCCTATGCCTGAGCCTACTATAACGACATCATACTTATCCTTCACTTATATTATTCTCCATATTTTCCAAATGCCACGCAGGCGTTATTTCCGCCAAATGCAAAAGAATTGTTTAGCGCTATCCCGACATCTTTCTTGCAGGCCTTATTAGGGACACAGTTAATATCGCATTCCGGATCCGGCGTCTCGAGGTTAATCGTAGGAGGCATTATCCCATCCTTAATAGCCAGACAGCAGCTGATCGCCTCTAAGGCGCTGGCCGCACCCATGGTGTGACCCAACATCGATTTAATTGAACTTACTGCAATATGCGAAATTTCGCTCCCAAATACCGCCTTAATGGCAGCAACTTCGGTCTTATCGTTAAGGCCTGTTCCTGTACCATGAGCCGAAATATAATCAACATCCTCTTTATTAATACCACTATTTCGCATCGCCTTTTCCATTGCCTTGGCCATGCCCTTTTCGCTGGGTATGGTCATGTTATAGGCATCACAGCTTAAACCGTAGCCTCGTATCTCAGCGTATATATTTGCGTTTCTCTTCTGGGCATGTTCTATGCTCTCAATCAGAAGCATACCGCCGCCTTCCCCTGCCATCATGCCCTTCCTATTCTTATCGAACGGCTGACATTTATCCGGAGCCATTGCGAAAAGTCGAGTAAACCCTGTAAAGGCTATCTTGGAAAGAGGGTCCGTACCCCCTGCCAACATTACATCCTTAATCCCGCTTCTTATCAGATCGAATGCATAACCTATTGAATAGTTCCCTGCGGCGCAAGCGGTAGGAATAACACAATTATTTCCGGAGAATCCGAAGTAATACCCAACTTTATTAGAGAGATTATTAACCGGATATTTAATAACACTATCCGCATAGACGTCATCTTCACCATGCTGAAGCCAGAACCTGTCGATGATCTCAAGCGACGGGATCTCGCCCATCGTGGTCCCTGCTATAATGCCAATGCCGTGGTCTTTGGCATCTTTAACATTCAGGTCTCCATCTTCTAATGCCAGCCGGACCGCAGCTATCGCTAATTGAGAAGCTCTACCGGTCAGCTTTAAAAATTCTTTGGATATAAAATCTTCCGAATTAAAATTCTTAATTTCACCTGCACGATGTATTGGAAATTTTGATGTATCAAATCTCTCTACTTCGCTTATACCGGGCTTACCCGCAACAAGGTTTCTCCAGAAGTCATCTTTTCCTATTCCGATGGATGACACGACGCCTAACCCTGTGACAACCACTTTTCTACTTGCAAGCAAAAGTCATCTCCCCCTTAGCCACTACATTATCATCTACCAGCGCCTCTGTTTCAAACACACCACCGATGCGCGCCAGCTTAACGGTATTTATCTTTATAAAGAGCTTATCACCGGGAACTACGGTTTTAAAAAAACGAATCTTCATGTTCGTCACATAAAAAAGCGTCGCGGTAAGATCGACTATACTCTTCTTAAGTAGTATACATGCCGCCTGCGCCATGGCCTCAGCTATCAATGCGCCCGGAAATACCGGAGAGGCGGGAAAATGTCCCTTAAAATACTCTTCGTTAATACTGATATTTTTATAAGCCTTAATAAACTCTTTTTCCTTTAGATCCACAACTCTATCGATCATTAGAAACGGAAATCTCTGGGGCACCAAGCTTTCTATCTCGGTAATATTCATCATCGCTAGCTTTTCAGATACTCCTGCGTTAAGAGCATAGCTTCTTTTAAATTGACTAATTTACCTAATTTTTCCTCTGGCACTTGGATCTTATACTTTTTCTCGATCCCAGCCAGGATCTCCAGCGCCATCATGGAATCCATCCCCAGATCCTCGACAAAGTTTGCATCCAACGTTATCTTCTCCGGCTCTATCTCGACGATCTTAGAAATTATCCCTCTCAAATCTTCTTCTAAGGCTTTTGCATCCATTTCAGGCATAAGAACCTCCCATGTTAACAGTCAACAAATCTCCCTATATCGCTAATCCGCCATCTACTTTAATCACTTGCCCTGTAATGTACCCTGCATCATCGCTTGCCAGAAAGGCAACAGTTTTAGCGACCTCTTTCGCATCCCCGAATCTTCCGGACGGTATTAGCTTTTCCAGCTCATCCCTGCGCTTCAGATCTTTCGTCATATCCGTTTCGATATATCCGGGCGCAATGGCGTTCACTCTTATATTGTAAGGGCCCACCTCTTTTGCCAGTGACTTAGTCAGGCCTAATATTCCTGCCTTCGCACTCGAATAATTAACCTGCCGGGCACTGCCCGTTATCCCTGCGACTGATGATATATTCACAATATTACCGCTCTTCTTCTTCATCATCATCACTATGCATGACTTTGCCATATTAAAATATCCGGTAAGATTAGTATCCAGGACTTCCTGCCACTCCGACGGTTCCATCATCATGAGAGCCTTATCCCTCGTTATTCCGGCATTATTCACCAGTATATCGACAGTGCCGAAATTATTTATGGCCTCACCCACAACTCTTTTTGCCTCATTATAATCGCGCACATCTGCTTTAAACGCCCTTGCCTGTCCTACTCCTTCTCCGAACTCTGTTACCAGACCCAGCACTGTCGCGGCAGATTCATCGCTACTCAGATATGTAAATAGCACATTCGCCCCATCTCGGATGAGCTCCAGCACAATCGCTCTTCCGATCCCGCGTGTGCCACCCGTAATTATCGCCACCTTACCCTTAAGATCCATATCTCTCAATTATCATTGTAGAATTTGAGCCTGTCGGACTGAAAGAATTTATCAAAATCTTATCTACCTTCTTATCTCTGGAATGATTTGGCACGTGATCAAGATTGCAGCGGCTATCCGGTTTCTCGTAATTTATGGTCGGCGGCAGGAACCCTTTCTCTATAACACCCAGAGAAGCGGCCAAGCTCATCGCCCCCGATGCCGAGAAAGATTCGCCTATCATTGACTTTATCGAACTGATCGGCACCTTAGCGGCTTCCGAGCCGAGCGCATTCGTGATAGCCGTGACTTCCATGGCATCACAATCCAGCGTTGAATTGGCGCAAGCGCTTACATATCCTATACCGCCACCGGTCTTTGTTTCCTTAATGGAGGCGTTTATTGCTGCCGTAGCACCCTTAGCTCTGGGGCTGTAAAAATTATTACTTTCCGGATCAAATGACGTACCGTATCCGGTAATCTCGGCATATATATGAGCATTTCTATTTTTAGCGTGCCCCAGCTCTTCCAACACCATCATGGCCGCGCCTTCTCCAAGCATGATACCGTTTCTGCGTTTATCAAAGGGGCAATTCACCTCTTCTTTCCCTGTCCTGGAACCTGCGAGATGCCCAATCTTATGAAATCCTTTATACGTCTGTTCGCACAGCTCCTCAACTCCACCCGATAGAACTACATTATAATCATACAGCGTCATCATATTTATGGCATAGTAGATAGCATCCAGGCTTGAGCAAAATCCAGTAGCCATGGTAGAGTTAAAACCCTGAATGTTGAAGCTGATTGAGATATGACTTGCGGGAGAATTAATTACTGTGTTTGGAAATAATGCGGGATTAACGGATCTAGGGCCTTGACGAAGAGATTCTTTATCAAATTCACTTATCGACCAGACCGAGCCCATCGTAGAACCGAGCGATACGCCGAATTCGTCTGTATCCTCTTCCGGGATAGGATGTGCAATATCGGCATCTTCCATGGCAAGCTTGGAAGCGGACAGGATGAGCTTCGTGCTTCTATCTAAATTCCTTAATCCTTTCTCACCTAATATCTTTTCTGGTTGAAAATTGCTTATCTCACCGGCCAATTTACTATTCAAATTACTCGTATCGAATAGCGTAACGGGTCTGACGCCGGAATTACCTTCTTTTAATGCCGCCCAGAAGGCATCTTTACCTATGCCATTCGACGCAAGCACTCCTATACCGGTGACAACAATTCTCTTATCCATAGTATGGGGTCGTATCCTCAATGGCTGTAATATCTAACGCTATAGTCTACTGCCAGTTAAAGTGACTTGACTAGAGTCTGAGAAGTCTCGGCATCTTCCTGTTCAGCGATCCATCTGTCAATGGTTGACTTTTTGAACCGCCAGTTAGCTCCAACCTTAAAGCGTGGAAGCTTTCCTGCTTTCGCATGTTTGTAAATTGTTACAGGTTTCATTCTGAGGTAGGCCGCTAACTCTTGGACGGTGAATACGGTGTCATCTATCATGCAAATGCTACCTTATATTTTTTGCTGTAAGTTCAATGTTTACCACGATGAAACCATCATAAGGATTGGTATGCCTTATACTATTTTGATACCTATGAATACGCATCGGCATAATTTTATATACCGAAGCTGAGAGCTCCCATCATACTAATGAAGTATACCCTATAATCTGTAGTAGTCAAGTGTTAGGAACTGGATTTTGAGAAATATATTATTGTAACTAATTGGCAATGAATATGTTGCAGAATTTAAAATATATTAATTTGCCTGGTATTCCGGGTGACGAGATTCTGACTATACCTTATACTTTGCTAAATGTCCCTCCATATCCTTAATCTGATTCTGGAACTTCTCAATATTTTTATCCAACATCGAAACATCGCTTGGCTTGGAGTCAACCATCTTCTCGAGCTCGCCAAGTTCGGCGATCAGCTTCTCCATGCTGGACTTTTGGCTTGTGAAGGTCGCTTTAAGACTATCGTTCAGCACATTAATCTTATCGGCTATAGTCCTCAGTTCATCACCTTTTCTCAGGACTATTCGCGATGTGAGGTTCCCGGCAGACATATCGCCAAGGAACTTCTCGATCCTGTATATGGGGCCAGCGATCTTATGCGAAAGATATATACCGATTACCGTAACTACGGGGGTGATGAATAATAAACTCATTAACATCCTTATATTCACCGTATTGATGATCGCCATTAAGCGTCCCTGCGGATAGACATTAGCCAGCTTCTCACCCATTAGTATCATGACTGTATAATAGACTATATATGAGCATATGGCGGCCGTGACAAACATTAACAGCAATATAATACCGACGTATCTTAGTTGAAGCCTGGTAGATACTAAATATTTTGTCCTCTTGAACTTTGGTTTACCGGTTTGTATCATATCTCACTCCTCCTCCAGATTGTCGCTTTTCTCCTGATCGTTAATTTAATTGATCCAGATTTAATATTCTTTATAAGCTCTAAGGCCTTCTTAAGCGGCATATATCGCGTAGGTTTGTCGTCGATGGCAATAACGCGATCCCCTTTATAAATACCCGCGGTGAAAGCGGTTCCCGCATCCTTAACACCCGCTATTACCAGGCCGTCGATATCTATAGCAAGTGTTGCGCCGATAAGGTCTTCAGGTCCGGTTATTATCGCATTATTCGGATTCACGTTTACATCAAATACGCGCTCGATCACGCACCTTATCTCTATTGCCGATTTACTGATCAATAGGTTCAACGTCTCTTTAAGTGATAGATATCCGGCAAGCTTACCCCATACGGAGATAAGAGTGTCGTTCTTCCTGATACCTGCTTCAAAAGCCGGCGAGTTCAGCCTCACAGCCTCAACCTTAGGAACGTTCTCTATCAATACGATCTTCATCCCGGTAGTCTTATCCAGAACGTCCATCATGCCGTCAACCTCGCCCGCTTTAGAGCGAAGCGGAGCCTGGGCGCCATAAAGCTCGATATCTTGCTGTCTCATTATATCCGCGGACTTGGCCTCCTCATCTTTTCTGAAGATGCTTCCACGCAGGTAAGCCACGCCCTGTTTGACAGCGGATGAATCGGGAGCCAGCTTAAGCGCCATATTGTAATAGGTCATCGCTCTTGAATAGTCGCGTCTGTCGATAGCCAGTTCGGCAAGCTTAATAAGGTTATCCTCATCGCTGTCGAATGACATCTCGCGCATGTCGGACTTCATGATCGATATTTCACCGTCGACTGTAGAGAATACCACACGATCCTTATAATCTTCTATGACTATACCTTTGATCTCTTTACCTTCATTAGTAATGATTGTATCCGCGAACAGAGGAAGCGTGAAACATATCGAAAATACTCCGAATGCTAAAAACATGGTGATCAGATTAAATCTTTTCATAGGCTATCTCCCTGGCTGATTCGGTAACTTTTATCAATGGCACCTTCTTCGCGCCAGCAACCCTTTTGCAGTCATCATACTCGGGTGACGCCGTCCAGTCCCCATCCGGACGCCTGCACATCTTCACCCCTACCATACCATATTTAGTCCTGGCCTTTATCATCTTTCTTTCGAGCTTAAATCGTCCTACCTCATAAAATCTTATACCGATGGTCGTCGTCTCATTGAATATAACGGATGAAATTTTCTCCAGATCCTTATGCCGACAGATCGCTGTGAGTTTAAAAGCAGGTCTCGTCTTCTTCATCTGGATCGCGGTAGAATATACGTCGAGCGCGCCGTTTGCAAATAATCTGTCGAAGACATGTTCCAGATATTGTGGGTTCATATCATCGATATTGACCTCTGCCATCATGACGCGGTCGCCCTTAAACGAAGGCACACTCTCCCCGATCAATACGCGCAGCATATTTGGTATATCCTCGAGCACTTTTGTGCCGGCGCCGTAGCCTATCTCCGATATCTTCATCGCGGGCATCGCGCCGAAACCTTTAGACAGCGTCTTTAATACCCCTGCGCCGGTAGGTGTGACAAGCTCTGCGTTCACATCCATAATCCTCACAGGTACACCCTTCAGTAATTCGAGCGATGCGGGGGCGGGTATTGGAAGCCTGCCGTGAGCCGTATTAACGAAAGTCCTTCCCATGTTAATATCTGAGGCATATACCGCATCGATCCCCAGCGAGTCCATCGCTATGGCAATACCGACAATATCTACGATAGAATCTATATCACCCAGCTCATGCAGCCATACGGCTTCCTTATCGGCGAATCCGTGTACCCGGGCTTCAGCGCGGCCGATATTGCCAAAGATCTCCTTTGAAACGATCTTTACGCGAGAGCTAAGCGAACTCTTATCTATTAAAGAAATTATTTCATTAAGCTGTCTGTGCCCTTCGTAAGCTTTTGTGGTAATGCAATCGAACTTGGTGCCTATAATCTCTCCGCGCTTAACTCTGCTCTTTTTGAGCTTATATCCTTTTAATTTCAATTTCTTCAGCTCACGCGATAGCACAGATAGTTTCAACCCCGCATCCAAAAACGCAGCTATCGTCATATCCCCGCTAATCCCGCTGAAACAGTCGAAATACGCTATTCGCATAATATCCTAATTATTTATTAACGACGCGAAATATCCGGCGCCGAAACCATTATCAATATTGACCACCGAAATCCCGGGTGAGCAGGAGTTCATCATTGCAAGGAGCGGAGCGATGCCTTCGAAGCTCGCGCCGTAACCGACGCTTGTGGGTACAGCTATCACCGGTTTTGAGACCAGTCCGCTCACAACGCTCGCAAGAGCCCCCTCCATGCCCGCGATCACTATGATAACCTTCGCCTTATCCATGACATGGCGCTTATTTAGCACTCTGTGTATCCCGGCAACCCCGACATCGCATAAGATCTCCGTCCTATTACCCATTAGCTCCAGGGTTATGCGCGCTTCTTCTGCAACGGGCAGATCAGCGGTGCCGGCAGTAATGATCAGGACTACCCCATTTTTAAACACAGGATTTTTTTTTCGATAACTTATAGTGCGGGCGATCTCGGAATACTTGATTCTAGGGAATGTTTTCTTAAGTTTTAGGTATGCGGTTTTCGCAGCCCGAGTAACCAGGAGTATTCCGCCGTGCGCAATAATCTTTTTTGATATTTTGACTATCTGATCATCGGTTTTACCTCTACCGAATACCACTTCAGGAAAACCGCGTCTCAAGGCCCTGTGATTATCGATCTTTGCAAAACCAATATCTTTATAAGGCATATCCCTGAAAGAGTGCAGGGCCTTATCGACGGATATCCGTCCGGCTTTGACACCATTCAATATCTTGGCAATATGTTCAGTCATTCTATTTATAAAATATAAGGAATAGCAGCACGCCTATCGCGATAAACGATAGGATATAAAAATCATAAAAGTATATGAAATCTTTAACCTTCTCCACCGCCGAATACTCGTATTGCCTAACGGCAGGTTCGCGCGCCAATATCTCCGTCTCAAGCTCGGTCAAATGGTGAACAGATTTTCCGTGCTCATCGAGAACGGGTTTGCCGTGATCGGGCACGGTATCTTCGACTTCGTCTATCTCATTTTTTATGGCATCGATCTGCTCTTTTCTGAATCGTAAGAAAGTTCCGCCTATCTTATAAGCCGGTATCTCGCCTATGTCGACCAGGCGTTTCACTTCTTCTTCCGATAGTCTGAGGTAATCCGAGACTTCTTTAATCGATAGTAATTTTTCTGACATTATATCATCCTCTTATTCTATCGCCCATTTTACATTCTTCACGCCCTCGATCATGCCGACATCTGCTATCAGTTTATCGGCATATTTTGGAGACATTAACTTAAGGCCAAGCTTTAGCTTCATGTTCACGCCGTCCTCTGATCGATCTACGTCAAAATCGGTTATCTCGACATGCCACTCCTCCAGTATACCACGTATAGACTTTAATTGGTCAAGGCCTTCTTTGGTCTCAATAATTATCGTTCTATACCAATCTTTTCGTATCATGACATGTTCTAACCTCGAGAATAGCATGAGGACGACCATTGTAATCACGGTAGTCAGGATAGAACCGAAGTAGAATCCCGATCCTACCGCCAGGCCAATGCCGGCCACTACCCATAAACTCGCGGCTGTAGTAAGCCCTCTTATGGATGATTTGAAATGCATTATAGTGCCGGCCCCGAGAAATCCTATGCCTGTGATAACGCCCGCAGCAATCCTGCCCGGGTCAACGAGTACTTTGCCCGCAAAGATGTCGAACATGTGCATCGATGTAAGCATTATCAATGTCGAGCCTATACAAAGCAGTATATGTGTCCTGAATCCTGCGGAACGGCCGTGAAATTCACGCTCAAAACCTATCGCTCCGCTAAGTATAGCGGCCAGTACCAATCTGAAGAATATCGTCCAGTCGCTCATCGAGACAATCCCTTTCGTTTAAATTAAACTTCCAGGTTCGGGGATGCGGTCAGATACAGATCGGATCTGCATCCCCTATTATATAATTCCTCACCGAGAGATCCGACCATCGCGGCATTATCCATGCAATATCTAAACTCGGGGAAATAGGCCTTTACTCCGGAGGCTTCACCGGCTTCCAGTAATTTTCGTCTCAGCATGGAATTCGCCGCCACTCCCCCGCCTACAACCACCTTACTCGCCTTTACTTTACGGCACGCCATTAATGTTTTTTCGACCAGGACATTGAGACTGGCATCCTGGAACGCGTAGCAAACGTCATTGATAAGCCTCGAGTCCGGCTTCTTCACCTTCTGCATATAGTATAGTACGGCCGTCTTAACCCCGCTGAAACTAAAATCGAGCGAATCCTTCCCGAGATAACTCTTAGGAAAAGATATTTTATTTTTTTGAGAAGATTGCGATGCCCTCTTTTCTATTATCGGGCCGCCCGGGTATCCGAGCCCCAGAAGCTTTGATACCTTATCGTATGCCTCGCCTATGGCATCATCCTGGGTCTGCCCCAGAACCTTCTGGTCTCCCACATCCTTACAGTAGAACAGCGCCGTATGCCCTCCGGACACCACGAGACCAACGAACGGAAACGAAACATCTTTTTCGGTAAGAAACGAGCTGTATAGATGCGCAAGTATATGATTCACGCCGATTATCGGCACGCCGAGGGAATAGCTTAGCGACTTTGCGAAAGATATGCCTATAAGCAGCGCGCCCACCAATCCCGGCCCGTTCGTAACCGCCACCAAATCTACGTCCTTCAGACCTTTCCCTGAAAGTTTTACGGCCCTGGAAAAAACTTCAGCTATGTACTCCACATGATAACGCGATGCTATCTCAGGCACGACTCCGCCATATTTTTTATGGAGATGCACGCTCGATGTCACTACATTAGAAAGAACTGTCCTGCCGCTGGTCAACGATACCCCTGTCTCATCACATGAAGTTTCGATGCCAAGCGTAATCATGCCTTCTCCAGATCGGAAAGACTGACGAACTCTATGCCTTCCTGCGCCATCTCAGGCAACAATCTGGACAGAACTGCCGCTGTATTTTTTCGGTCGTGGCATATCGCAATCGCCTTACCGCGCTTAAACGCTAATGCCTTAAGATCGGATAATTGTTTTTCGATGGCAGCGGTATTATTGGAATTATCGAGGAACATATCGCGCTTATAGCACCTGACTCCGAGGGATTTGGCCGCCTCCATGCATACCGACTTATTTGTAGTCATGCTATCGAGAAAATACAGGTTTCTGGACTTCAAATATCTCAATACGGTAGTCATTATTGCCGTATTTGCCGTTGCCTTAGATCCCATATGATTATTCACGCCGTCTACACCCGGCACGCATGCGATCTCTTTAGCGAGGGTAAGCAGTATCTCTCTCTCGCTCATCCCGCTTTTTATTGTATCCGCTTCTTCGACCACATCTGTCCTGTCCGACTCTAAAGGAAGATGGAGGATTGTCTCAAGCCCCCGAGATCTGGCGAGATCCGCTATATCCCGCGAATAACGCTGCTCGGGCAGTATCGATATCGTGATCGGTTGCCTCAGGCTTAGAAATACTTTAATATTATTTTTACTGTATCCAAAATCATCCACCACTATCGCTATCCTCGGCTTATTAAATACCTTCTCGACTGCTTGAGGTGGCATCGCTTTTATTCTATGATTAATCTTGAACGTCAGCACATCAAATCTGCCAAAATTAATTATCACCGTATGGCACTGCGCATCTTTTTCGAACGACTGCTCAACATCGTATATACTCAACTCTGACTTCCTGATAGCAAGCCTAAGGGAGCGGTCAAAGTCCCTCCATATGAAAGATTTAGGCGCATCATATTCTACAAATACGCTGACATATTTCTTGGAGCCAAGTTTATTCTCCTCGACACTTTTCTTTACGAGCTTATCATCCGTAAGGCCATATTTTATAAATACCGGCCCTATCACTTTATGAAGGACGGAGGTTTTATCGATCTTACTATAATTGGCCTGCCAATAGAATATCCCGGCGACCAAAATAACAACAACAAATAGAGTGCTTAAATATTTAAATTTCACCGGGGACAGTTCTTCCCTGTCTTATAAACCTTTATCGCCTTCATCAAATTAATCGCGGCGTCGAGCTGGTTATCTTTTTCGCTCCCACTGCTTTCAATCTTTTCAGATTTTACCTCTGGCTTCTCTTTGGTGATCTTGAGTTCTTTATGCTCCTCCAGGCTTTCAAAGATATCGAGATCGCGATCCCTTTCCTTGCCCGTAGAAGCACTGCTCTCGACCACTACATCCGGCGCTATACCCTCTCCCTTAATAAGCTTGCCGCTCGGCGTAAGATAATATGCCGTAGTAAATCTAAGGGCAGATCCGTCTTTTAACGGTATTACCGTTTGAACCGAAGCCTTGCCAAAAGTTTTAGCGCCTACTATAACCCCCCGCTTATTATCCTTTATGGCGCCGGCAACTATCTCGGATGCGCTGGCAGAACCTTCGTTGACTATGACAGTAAGCGGAAATCCCGTATGCGCAACCTTGCCGCTGGATTTAAACAACATATCCTGTTCTTTCGTTCGGGATTTTATCGAGACTATAACCTTATCCTTAGCTAAAAACCTCTCAGCAACGTCGACGGCGCCATCCAGGAGGCCGCCGGGATTATTTCTCAAATCCAGAATCAGCGACTCCATGCCGCTCGAGACGAGTCTCTTAATCGCCTCATCGAGATCCCTGGTAGTGTTTTCCTGAAACTCGATCAGCTTGATATATCCAATCTTGTCCCCGAGCATCTCCGCCTTCTTAATGCTGTGGACTTTTATAATGTCACGCCTTATCGGAATCTCCAGTATACTCGATGTTCCCTCTCTCCAAACGGTAAGCTTAACAATACTGCCGGGCTTACCCCTCATCTGCTTTATAGCATCGCTTAGAGTGATATTCTTCGTGATCTTGCCATCTATCTTAACTATCTTATCACCGGCCTTTATTCCTGCGGCTTCAGCCGGCGTCCCAACCATCGGCGTTATAATTGTGAGAACACCATCCTTAAGGGATATCTCTACCCCTATTCCGGCAAACTCACCCTTAGTTTCGATCCTGATTTCATTGTACTCATCCGGATCCATGAACTGACTATAGTCATCGAGCGATTCGAGCATGCCTCTGAGCGCGCCGTAAATCAGTTTTTTCGAATCAACCGCATCGACATATTCGCTTCTTATCACGCTTAAGGCATCGGCGAATATCGTCATCTGACTAAAAAGATCGTCGCGCGATTTACTATTACCCGTAGCGGCCTTCTCGAATCCGCGCACAGCAACCGTCGAGGCTAATATAATTATCACCACTATAACCGATAGGCCTGCCCACCTTCTCATCGTTGTCATTCTCCCAGAGCCTTCTTTAATATCTTATTTACCATTTCAGGATTAGCTGTGCCCTTAGTCTCTCTCATGGCCTGCCCCACCAGAAATCCAAGCGCATTCTTCTTACCGCTCTTATAATCATTAACCGACTTCTCATTCTTCGACATAACCAGCTTTATAATCTCCTCGAGTTTTTCAGAATCACTTATCTGAGACAACCCTCTCTTCGCTACAATATCCTCCGGGTCCACTTTGGTTTCGATGGCCTCGGTTAAAATATCCTTAGCCATCTTACCGCTAAGGGCGCCCGCATCTATCATTTTTAAAAGAGATGCCAGGCCATTTGCGGACAACCCCAGCTCCGAAGCCATTATGCCGTGGGTATTTAAATATGCCAGTATGTCGCCCGTGACCCAGTTGGCAATCGTCTTCTTATTTTCATAAACTTGAGCGCAGGCCTCAAAGTAATCGGCGAGGTCCATCCGGCCGGCGAGCACATTAGAATCGTACTCGGACAGCCCAAGCTCTTTCATATATCTATTTACCTTCGCTTCCGGAAGCTCGGGCAGTGTATTTCTTATGCTATCGATAATCGATGGATCCACTACGAACGGGACCAGATCGGGTTCCGGGAAATATCTATAGTCGGTCGCTTCCTCTTTTCTCCTCATGGAGATCGTCACCTGTTTGTCGGCATCCCACAGCCTCGTCTCCTGAACTATCTTCTCATTGTCCTTTACGGCGGAGAGCTGACGTTTGACTTCATATTCGAGCCCTTGTCTTACTCCTTTAAATGTATTCATATTCTTTAATTCCACCTTAGTGCCCAGCTTCTTTTCACCGATCGGCCTGATCGATATGTTGGCATCGCATCTAAGCGATCCCTTCTCCATATCGCAGTCTGAAACCTTCAAATACTCGAGAATGGTCTTCAGTTTAGTCAGATAATCGTACGCCTCCTGCGGTGAATTCATATCAGGCTCTGTCACTATCTCTAATAGCGGCATACCGGTTCTGTTAAGATCTACCAGGGTATAATCTTCGCCTTCGGGATGGATTAATTTTCCCGCATCCTCCTCTAAATGGACACGTGTAATACGGATACGCTTACGACCCGAAGAAGATTCGTCCGGTATATCCACAAATCCGTCAAACGATAGCGGCATATCGTATTGCGAAATCTGAAAATTCTTCGGAAGGTCCGGGTAGTAATAATTCTTTCTATCGAATTTTATAATTTTCTGGATCTGGCAATGTAACGCGAGCGCGACCTTAATCGCATAGAGAAACGCCTGTTCATTTAATACCGGGAGACTGCCGGGCAGACCCAGGCACACAGGGCACGTCTGACTGTTCGGCTTCTGTCCGAATTTCGTGGGGCAGGCACAGAATGCCTTAGTATTTGTAGAAAGCTGCAGATGCACCTCCAGGCCGATTACCGTCTCGTAGTTCATATCGTCGGCCTTCTTTTATGAAAATCCGTGCTCTGCTCAAACGCATATGATGCGCGGAATATCGTCTCTTCGCCGAATGGCCTTGCCATTATCTGCATGCCTATAGGGAGTCCACCCGATGAGAATCCGCATGGTATCGATATGCCCGGCAATCCCGCGAGATTCGCGGGTATCGTGAATATGTCCGAAAGATACATAGCGAGAGGGTCGTTCGTCTTCTCGCCTATTTTAAATGCCGGCGTAGGAGTGGTCGGAGTGACTATGCAATCGCACAACGCAAACGCTCTTTCGAAATCTTCTTTTATCTTCGTTCGGACTTTGAGCGCTTTCAGATAGTATGCGTCATAATATCCGGCCGATAGGCAATACGTGCCCAGGAGTATCCTGCGTTTCGCTTCGTCGCCGAAGCCTTTCGAGCGCGTCCGGACATACATATCGATCATATCCTTGGCATCCGTATCCCTGTAGCCGTAATGCGCGCCATCGAATCGTGCAAGGTTGGAGCTGGCCTCAGCGGAGCCAATTATGTAATATGTGCTGACGGCGTATTCTGTATGAGGTAAACTTATGTCGACGACGATAGCGCCGAGGCCCCTCAGGGTCTCGATCGATTTCTTTACAGCTGTCTCGACCTCAGGATCTATTCCCTTCACGAAATATTCTTTCGGCACACCTAAGCGAAGGCCCTTAATATCCTTTGTAAGCGATTTGCAATAGTCGGGCACCGGGATATCCACAGAAGTAGAGTCCAGGACATCGTGCCCGGCTATTACGCCAAGCAGGAGAGCGGCGTCCTCGACGTCCTTCGTTATCGGTCCTATCTGATCGAGGCTGGAAGCAAACGCGATTAATCCGTATCTCGAAACTCTGCCATAGGTCGGCTTCAGCCCCACCACTCCGCATAATGCAGCCGGTTGCCGTATCGACCCGCCTGTATCCGAGCCGAGAGCCATTATCGTCTGGCTCGCGGCGACCGCAGCGGCAGATCCTCCGGATGAGCCTCCGGGGATCCTGTCGAGGTCCCACGGGTTTCTGGTCGGGCCATAGCAGGACGTCTCGCATGAAGACCCGAACGCGAACTCATCCATATTGGCCTTACCAATCAATACTGCGCCCGAATCCTTCAGCCTTTTTATAACCGTAGCATCATATGGCGGACTGAAGGCTTCTAGAATTTTCGATGAGCATGTAGTCGCCTCGTCCTTCACGCAGATATTGTCTTTAATGAGCACGGGAATACCGGATAATTTTCCCCCGCGCTTGACTTGGGTCGCTTTTTTGTTAACGTAGGCGAATGCCTTAACCTTAGAATCGATGGCCTCGATTCGCTTCTGAACAGCGTCAAGAACCGCCGACGGCTCGACCCCGCTATCGATCGCGATCTTGATTTCATGAGCTGTCAGTAGATGCAAATCGTCCATTACTTTTTCTCGATAACCTGCGGAACTTTGAAGAAGTCGCCCTCTTTTGAAGGCGCATTCTGCAATGCTTCAGCGGTCGTTAGTGAGGGTTTAGGTACATCCTTGCGGTATACATTCTTCAGAGTCGATAAGGGATGGCTTGTGGGAGCGACGTCCTTAGTATCTATTTCATTTAATTTTGATATATAAGTCAATATAGAGCCCATCTGAGAACAATAGCCGTCCAGCTCGCTATCGGCCAAAGAGAGCCTGGATAACAGCGCTACCCGCCTTACAGTATCTCTGTCAATATTCATCGTAAGCCCTTATTTCATTATAAATTACCACACGTCGGCCAGTTTGTCAAACCTACAAGATTTGTAGTCTGTGTCAAGGACTTGGTGGGGCTTTTTCTCAATATGAATAATCGTAGTGGATCAGTGAGAGCTGCCCCCAACGTGTCTATTACGGCCTATGAGGCCGGTGTTATTATCAATTAA
>Ga0209083_1000841_pt1 | contig 40089 bp, 36 predicted proteins | sample AM7aDNAmetaG_FD_184132 | JGI IMG/M metagenome (GOLD analysis project Ga0209083, IMG submission 184132) | Freshwater microbial communities from Finland to study Microbial Dark Matter (Phase II) - AM7a DNA metaG (SPAdes) (version 3) | ecosystem: Environmental > Aquatic > Freshwater > Lake ... | reverse complement strand
TGTTGTGCGCGGGTCTCCAGACCCAGCACATTGGTTGACCGAAGGTCTTCTGTCCCGATCGAGACCTGCGGTCGCCCCAACGGCGCGGTCGGGAGACCGGCGCCGATCCGGGGCTTGCCCATGAGAATCCTTCAGCTCACCCCGGGCACAGGCAACTTCTACTGCGGTAGCTGCCTGCGTGACAACGCGCTCGTCCGCGGCCTGCGCGCGCGTGGCCATGACGTGTTGATGGTGCCGCTCTATCTGCCCTTCGTGACAGACGAACCCTCCGCTGCCGGTGCCACGCCGGTCTTTCTCAGTGGCCTCAGTGTTTTCCTAGGGCGCACTTTTCCGGTGCCGGGCTGGCTCGATCGCGCGTTGAGTTCGCCGACGCTCCTCCGTCAAGCCGCCCGCCTGACCGGATTGACTCGTGCCAAAGACCTCGGCATTGCTGCCGTGGAAATGTTGCGAGGTGAATCCCGCGAAATCGACCGGCTCCTTGCTTGGTTGCGCACGCAGCCCGAGCCCGATGTAGTGTGCCTCTCCAACTCGCTCCTCAGTGGCCTGGCTCACCACTTTCGCGCGCCAGTGGTCTGCACGTTGCAAGGGGAAGACGGATTTCTTGACGGCCTGCCCGAGCCGGATCGGCAACAGGCGTGGGAACTGCTCGTGCAGCAGTGTGCCGGGATTAAACATTTTATTCCGGTCAGTCAATATTTTGGCGCACAGATGCGCCCCCGTCTCGGTGTGCCAGCCGAACGCCTATCCGTGGCCTATCCCGGTATCGCCGTTGCTGATTTTGCGCCGGCCACGGCGACCGAGCCTGTGGTTGGCTATCTTGCCCGGCTCCACCACGTCAAAGGTCTTAATCTTCTGGCCGATGCATTCCTGCAATTGAAAGTGCCCGGAGCGCGCTTGCGGGTTGCCGGCGCCATGACCGATAGCGACAAGCCGCTCGTGAAATTGTTGCGTCGTAAGCTGGGGGACCGGGTCGAGTTCCTGCCGAACCTCGACCGGGCCGCCAAACACGAATTCCTGCGCAGCCTGAGTGTGTTATCGGTCCCTGCCGAAGGGGAGGCATTTGGGATGTATATACTGGAGGCGTTGGCCTGCGGCGTCCCGGTGGTTCAGCCGCGCTCGGGGGCATTCCCGGAGTTGATTGCGGCCACGGGGGGTGGGATTCTCTGCGAACCCGGTAACCCGACGGCACTGGCTGCTGGATTGGCAGAATTGTTGTGCGACCCGGCCCGGGCCCGGCAATTGGGCGCGGCTGGACGGAAAGTGGTGGCTGAAAAATTCAGTGTCGAAGCCATGAGCCGAACCGTGGAAGCGATATTAGGGAAGGTAATCCATGCTGGTTGAATTCACTCACGTTGCAAAAAGCTACGGACCGGTCGCGGTCCTGACGGATATCAATTTTCAACTTGCGGCCGGTGCGGCCGTGGCGATTGTGGGACCGTCGGGCTCTGGCAAGAGCACGCTGCTGAACCTGCTCGGCGCACTCGACCAGCCGACACGAGGGACGGTGCGGTTGGCGGATCGCGACCTCGGTCAATTGGCCGAGAACGAGCTGGCCGATCTCCGAAACCGGCAGATCGGTTTCATTTTCCAGCTCCACCACCTGTTGCCGCAATGCACCGTGCTGGAGAACGTGTTGGTGCCGACGTTGACCCGGCCGGCTCAGCCCGCGAATCGGGACCGGGCGATTGAATTGCTGACGCGGGTGGGGTTGCAGCATCGGTTGGAGCATCGGCCCGGGCAACTTTCGGGGGGGGAATGTCAACGGGTGGCGGTGGCGCGGGCACTGATTAATCGACCGCAACTGCTGTTGGCGGATGAGCCGACCGGATCGCTCGATCATGCCAATGCAACCGGTTTGGGGCAATTGTTGCTGGAGTTGAACCGGGCGGAGGGAGTCGCGCTCGTGGTGGTGACGCACTCGCTCGAATTGGCCCGGCAATTGCCGCGCGTGTTGGAATTGAAAGATGGAATCCTGCATTGACAGTAGGGCACGCGATTGCGTGCCATTTCGTTTCCATGCACGATCCGCGGCACGCAATAGCGTGCCCGACAACTGATCATGACCCCCGTCACCCTCATCCTGCGCAGCTTGCGGTTCTATTGGCGAACCCACCTCACCGTGTTGGCCGGAGTGGCGCTCACGAGTGCGATCTTGACCGGGGCACTGGCTGTTGGTGATTCGGTCCGGCACAGCCTCCGCCAACTGGCCTTGTCCCGCTTGGGTCACATTACTCACGCGGTACTTCCGAGTGATCGATTGTTTCGCTCGGTGTTGGCAGATGAAACCGGGACCGCCCCAGTCCTGCTGCTGACCGGCACTGTCACGTTTCCGGATGGCAGCGCCCGCGCGAATGACGTGCAGGTGGTCGGCGTGGACGAACGATTTTGGAGACTGGGATCGGTCACCAACTTTACCGGCATTGTGGTGAACGAGCGGCTCGCGGTTCAGCTTGGCGTTCGAGTGGGCGACACAATCGTGGTCCGTGTCGAACAGCCAGCGCTCCTCTCCCGCGATGCAACCTTGTCCGGTAAGAGTGACGCAACGGTGGCGCTGCGGGTGCCGGTCGCGGCAATTGCCGGTGACAGCGAATTTGGCCGGTTCAGCCTCCATGCAGAGCAAGTTTCACCCCGGACGGTGTTCGTACCGCTGGCACTGTTGCAGCAGGAACTCAAGCGACCCGGCCAAGCGAATGCGCTGTTGGTGGATAGTCGAACGGGCGTCTCGCCCGTTACCGGGGGAAACGGAGGGGAAACGGGCGAGACGCCCGTTCCACTAAAAACACATTGGACGCTGGAAGATGCCGGGCTGGAATTACGCAGCAATCAATTGCAGTCCGCGCAAGTGTTCATCGAGCCGGCGGTTGCGACCGCAGCGCTCGGGGTCAGTTCCAATGCGGTCGGCGTGCTGACGTATTTCGTGAACGAAATACGCTGTGGCGAGAAGTCGACCCCCTATTCATTCGTGACAGCAACGGGCGGGGAAGCGGGGATCACGATCAACTCATGGCTGGCGGACGATCTTGGCGCAACGATTGGCAGTGAGTTGGTGCTTCGGTATTTCGTGATGGGTGACCGGCGCGAGTTGCTGGAGCAGGCGGCGCAGTTCCGGGTCGCCAGAATTGTACCGGTCGAGAAAGATGAGTCCTGGATGCCCGCGTTCCCGGGGTTGGCTGATGCCGGGAACTGCCGGGCTTGGGAGCCGGGGATTCCGATTGCGCTGGATCGCATCCGGCCGAAAGACGAGGCCTACTGGAAGCAATACCGCGGAACCCCAAAAGCATTCATCGCGCTTCCAGCTGGTCAAAAGCTGTGGTCCAACCGGTTTGGAAATCTCACGGCGATCCGTTTCCCCATTCCGGTGGAGGGCGAGCCTCCCGCCTGCGCGGACGAAGCCGTTTCGGCGCGGCGAAGGCCCGGCGCGCCGCGGACTCGGCTCGCCGGGAGGCTCGCCCTCCAAACGGCATTGGAATCCAAGCTGGAGCCGCCGGCGTTTGTGCCGGTCCGCGCCCAGGCGTTGCGCGCGAGCGCGGACGCGCAGGATTTTGGGCAGTTATTCATTGGATTTAGTTTGTTTCTGATTGTGGCGGCACTGTTGCTCACGGGCCTGTTGCTGGCGTTTAATCTCGAACAACGGCAGGCCGAGATTGGGCTGCTGCGCGCCATTGGGTTTTCACCCGGTCAAGTCTGGCGGTTGGTTTTGGTGGAGAACCTGATCATTGCGTTGGTCGGGACGCTGCTGGGAGTTGCGGGTGGTGTGATCGATACAAAACTCACACTATTGGGATTGGCCACGGTTTGGCGCGGGGCCGTCGGCGCGACGCAATTCCGGTATCACGCCGAGCCGATAACGCTCGGAATCGGCGTGGCGGCAAGTTTGTTGGCAGCCTTGGGTGCGCTGATATTGGTCCAGCGGCACCAGACCCGGCGCGCCCCAATTGAATTGATTTCCGCCGGGAGGTTGTCGGCGAAGGGGACGTATGGAAAGGCACGCAATAGTGTGCCCTGCTTGGCGCTGCTCGGTGCGGTGCTGTCGCTGCGGGTGGGGTCTGCGGGCGGATTCTTTGGCGCGGGTGCGTGTTTATTGATTGCCGGGATTTGGTTCAGCGGTTGGTGGCTGCGCCGGTTGGAGGGGATGGCGGTGAGCCTTGGCTTGCGCAATGCGACCCGGCAGCGCGGGCGAAAGCTGACGACAATCGGCGTGCTCGCCAGTGGTGTGTTCTTGCTGGTGGCGGTCAATGCGTTTCATCAGGATGCGAAGCGGATGCCTCACGACCGGCGTTCGGGAACGGGTGGGTTTGCCTTCTATGCCGAGTCGGCTTTGCCAGTGTACGAGCCGCTCGCGGGTGCCGCCGCGGTGGCGTTGCGATTGCGGGAGGGAGATGATGCCAGTTGCCGGAATTTGAACCGGGCCCAGCAACCGCGCTTGCTCGGGGTGCGGCCGGCTGAGCTGGCGAAGCGCGGGGCGTTTGGGCTTTCCAGCAGCGGCGGGCTGGGGACAGCCCGCCCTACCACCGGCCAGGTAGGGCGCGGTGTCCCACCGCGCCGCGCGCAGGGCTGGGACCTGTTAAACGAACCCCAACCCGATGGCGCAGTCCCGGCGATTGGCGATGAGGCGACCGTGGTGTGGGCGCTCGGAAAAAAAGTCGGCGATAGGCTGGCGTATCCGGATGGACACGGGCGGACGTTTCAGATTCGGATTGTTGGTTTGATTCCAAATTCAATTTTACAGGGCAGCCTGGTGATCGCAGAGAAGAATTTTGTGGAGCATTTCCCCGACTGTGGCGGGTATCGGGTGTTTTTAATCGACACCCTGCCGGCTGATTTGGCGAGGACATTGGAGAATCGGGGGTTTGCAGTGGTGCCGGCGTGGCGCCGACTGGCGGAGTTCCTGGAGGTGGAAAATACCTACATGGCAATCTTCCAGGCGCTGGGCGGGCTGGGGCTGCTGCTCGGCAGTTCCGGACTTGCGATCGTGGTGTTGCGAAATACTCTGGAACGCCGCAGCGAATTGGCATTGCTGCAGGCGGTCGGGTTCCGCCGGAATACGCTACGCTGGCTGGTTGTCACGGAGCATTGGCTGGTGGTCGCGCTCGCGATGGCAGTGGGATTAGGGGCGGCACTGGTCGCGGTCGGGCCGGCGCAGGGCGGGAGTTTGCCGGTGTTGACGTTGATTGCGTTGGCAGTTGGCGGACTGGCCTGGTGTTGGCTCGCGGCGTGGGCGACGTTGCGCGGACCGCTATTGCCAGCCTTGCGAAACGAATAGTGATGGTGTAGGAAAACACCCGGACTCTGGGGCTCGGGCCAATTTTTATGAAGAATCTGTTTCCATTGTTGTCCGTTGTTTTTGTCGCTTTGGCCGGTCTGGCGCAAGCCCAGCAGCCCACCAATGAGCTGCCGACCCGGCTATCGGCGATCACGGTCATCGCTGAGAAGGTCGCTGCGCCAGCCCAGTCGGTGCCTGTCAGCGTGACGGCCGTGACCGGGGTGACCCTTGACGACGCGGATGTCCGTTCGATGAAAGGCGCGGCGGTATATGCGCCGAACGTGTTTCCAAACGAGTTTAGCGTGCGCCATTTAAGTAACCCTTATTTCCGCGGCGTCGGCTCCAGTCCGAACAATCCCGGCGTGACGACATATCTGGATGGTGTGCCGCAACTGAATGCGAACTCCTCGAATATCGAATTGCTTGATCTGGACCAGATTGAGTTTGTCCGCGGGCCGCAAGGCGCATTGTATGGGCGGAACACGGTGGGTGGCCTGATTAATGTTACCAGCCGGCGGCCAGCGCTGGATGCGTGGCGGGCCGCGGTGGATACCGAATACGGGAACTACAATTTTCGCGATGAACGGTTTGCCTTGGCTGGTCCCGTGGTTACGAACGCGCTGGGGTTGAGTTTGGCCGGTGGCTATTCCGCTCGGGACGGGTATACGAAGAACGATGTGACCGGTCGGTTCCTCGATGGCCGCGAAGCATTTTTTGGCAAGTTGCAATTGGCATGGGCGCCGGTCGAGACTTGGGAAGTCCGGCTGATCCAGACGGGCGAACGGGATCGTGATGGCGATTACGCGCTGGGGGATCTTGGGTTTATCCGTGCGCACCCGCAGCACGTCGCGCACGCGGGGGACGGCCACACGCAGCGCGATGTGATCGCTCCGACCTTGCTGGTGAACCACCACGGCTCGGCAGTGGATTTTGCGATGATTACCGGCCTCGAATGGTGGCGGACACGCGATTTCACCGAGCTTGCTTACGATTCAATGCCGTTTCCCGTGGGGACGCGCAATGATGGCGAAAAGGATTTTCAATTTACAGAGGAATTCCGATTCGCCTCGGCGAAAGATGCGCCGGTGACTTTTGGAGATGACCTGAAGCTGAAGTGGCTGGCTGGCTTGTTCATCTTCACCCAGAACTACCGGCAGGATGCTGTCAACAATTATGCGCCGGGAGTGCTCAGCACCAATATCCTGTTCCCGGTCAGCGCCACGTCGCCGCTGTCGCGGCTGGACGATGTGGGGGCAGGCGCGTATGCGCGGGGAACGTTGACGATTTGGGACAAGCTCGACCTGATTGCCGGAGTGCGGGGCGATTACGAGGACAAATCGGCACACCTGACCACGTCCTATTCGCCGGCAATCATGCCGGCGCTGACGACGAGCCCGCAGCAAGATTATCCTGCAATCTCACCACAATTCGGTCTCGACTATCATCTGACGCCAAACAAAACCGTTTACGGAACGATCAGCCGAGGATTTAAAGCGGGCGGATTTAATCCGCTCGCTCCGGCCGGTCGGGAGGCGTATGGCCAGGAGTCGAGTTGGAATTATGAGGTCGGCACCAAGACGGCGTGGTGGAATGACCGGCTCACAGTCAATGTCGCGGCATTCTATATCAACTGGAGCGATCTCCAATTGAATCTGCCGCTGGGCACGCAATACTACATCGCCAATGCCGGTAATGCGGACAGCAAGGGGGTTGAACTGGAGCTCAATTTGCGACCGGTGACTGGCTGGGATTTTTTCAGCGGCATTGGCTACACCGATGCGCGATTTCTGAGTGGTGCGACGACCATTCAAACGGACGCCTACGGCAATAATAGCTTGGTCAATGTGGGGGGGCGGCACTTGATTTACACCCCGGAATTCACCGCCAACGCCGGCTCGCAGTATACATGGCAGATCTGCCAGGCAGCGGCGCTGTATGCCCGCGCGGAAGTCGTCGTGTACGGCGACTATTGGTATAACCCGGCCAACACAGCAGCGCAAACTGCGTATAGCCTGACAAATTTTCGCGCCGGCCTGCGCGGTCACCATTGGTTTGCCGAAGGGTGGGTGAACAATGCGTTCGACACGCATTATGTGCCGATCGCCTTTGAATACCCGAACGGCCGGTCCGGATTGATCGGCGAAAGCGGGGCGCCGGTCACATTTGGATTGCGAGCCGGGTTGAATTTTTAAGACTGGTCAGCCGCACATATGAATCGCACATGGCTAATTTCGGCAGTGGTTTGGCTGGCGGTCAGCACCGGGGTATCTGCCACCGAGCCGGCAGCGAACGTTTTTGAAAGTTCTGGGGTCGCGGTTCCCACCACCCCGATTGATCAACTTGTGTTCCGCCGGTTGCAGTCGTTGCATATTCAACCGGTTCTTTGCTCTGATGCGGTGTTTGTGCGCCGTGCTTTTCTCGATGTGATCGGCACGCTTCCCACCGCGGCGGAGGCCCGGGCTTTTATTCTCGACCCGGACACGGCGAACAAGCGCCGGCTGTTGATCGATCAACTGCTGGAGCGGCCGGAGTTTGCCGATTACTGGTCGATGAAATGGGGGGATATTTTACGGATCAAAGCCGAATTCCCTGTGAATCTCTGGCCGAACGCTGCCCAAGCCTATCACCATTGGCTCCGGACTTCCCTGGCCGAGAACCAGCCGTACGACAAGTTTGCGCGCGAATTATTAACGGCCAGCGGAAGCAATTTCCGGGTTGGCCCGGTCAACTTCTACCGGGCCATCCAGAACCGGACCCCCGCGGGCATTGCCGGCGCTGTCGCGTTGACGTTCATGGGCACCCGCTTGGATTCGTGGCCGACGAATGCGGTGGCCGGCCTGGCCGCGTTCTTTGCGCAGGTCGGATATAAATCCACGCGCGAGTGGAAAGAGGAACATGTTTTTTGGGATCCGCTGAATGCGGCGGCGTGGGGGGGGAGCAACCTGACTCTGGTGGCCGGGCTGCCCACCAACCGCCCCCCGGAACTGGCAATTTTCCCGGATGGAACAAAAATCAAGCTGCCGCTCGACCGGGATCCGCGGGAGGTCTTTGCTGATTGGTTGATCACGCCGAAAAACCCCTGGTTCAAACGGGCCCTCGTCAATCGCATCTGGGATTGGTTGTTGGGGCGCGGCATTATCCATGAACCGGATGACATCCGACCGGACAACCCCCCGAGCAATCCGGCGCTCCTGGCTTATCTCGAGAAGGAACTGGTTGCCGGGCATTACGACCTGAAGCGCCTCTACCGGCTGATCTTGAACTCCCAGACCTATCAGTTTTCCGCACTCGCCCGGACGAACATGCCGGCGGCCGAGGCCAATTTTGCAAGCTATGGGCTCCGACGCCTGGACGCGGAGGTGTTGATTGACGCCATCAATCAGGTCACGGGCATGACCGATCTTTATACCAGTCCAATTCCGGAACCGTTTACCTACATTCCGGAAGATATGCCGGCGATTGGGATTGGGGATGGCAGCATTACCAGTCCATTCCTGACCTTGTTTGGCAGGTCGGCACGCGTGACCGGGCTGGCGGACGAACGCATTAACAAACCGGTTCCCGCGCAATGGTTGCATTTGCTGAATTCGAGCCACATCCAGCGCAAGTTGGAGCAGGGTCCCCGGCTGAAGGCGATTTTCGATTCGGGACGGAAACCGGCAGAGATTATCACAGAACTTTACCTGACGATCCTCTCGCGCTTCCCGACCCCAACCGAACTGATGAATGCGGAGATGTATGGCACCGCCAGCACGCCGCCCAAGCCGGGTGCAAAACCAGCACCGGTGGTCAAACGGCGCGAGGACTGGGTGGACATCAGTTGGTCCTTGATCAACAGCGTTGAATTTCTGTATCGGCACTAATGTCTGACGCGAATCATAATGCGCAGCGGGTGCATTTGGACACTGCTGCCATTCCATTCTCGTGGCTGGATCGGAGCGCCCTTCCGGGCGCGACCGGCAGGGGTGAACCATCGGCATCGCTCGGAAGGGCGCTCCTACGAAGATAGAATCCAGATGCACCCATGAGAATTAATCGGGTTAGAATGTTGAGGAACATGGAGTATAATAATGGCATGATCACCCGCCCTGTGATTGGCTATGAGCACAGATAACAGCGCAAAGAATGGAATCCGAATCTCTCGGCGCGACGCATTGCGCTTAGGATTGTTGAGCACCGCCGGGTGGCTGTTGGCGCCGCGCTTCAGCGCCAATGTGTGGGCTGTGGAAATGCCGGCGGCTCCCGCGCCGGTGAATGTCAAAGCCAAATCGGTCATCCAAATCTTTTTGTGGGGTGGCATGTCGCACATCGACACCTGGGATCCAAAACCCGAGGCGGGTCGCGATTACATGGGAGACATTACAGCGATTCCCACCAATGTGAATGGCATCCAACTCAGCCAATATTTTCCTGAGCTGGCGAAACAAGCCGACAAGTATTCGCTCATCCGCAGCATGACCCATCACAACAATGGGCACGAGACCGCCGCCTATCTGATGCAGACCGGGCACACCTCCGGTGAGCGGCTGTCGTATCCGAGCGTCGGAGCGATATTCGCGTTCGCCAAGGGCTCTCGCTACCACGGATTAATTCCGCCCTATGTTGTCCTGACCCAGGCGCAGGGACGATTTGTCGAAGAAGGTTTTTTGGGGCCGAAATTCAAACCCTTTGCGACCGGTGGCGATCCGAACGCTGCCCGGTTTGAGGTGGAAGGTGTGGTGGCGCGCGGCATTTCCGATGAGCGCCAGAAAAAACGGCGGGAATTGCTTGGCCAGATGAACACATTGGGCGACGCGCTGGCCGCCAGTTCGCCGGTGGTGGCGGCGGAGGCTGCCAAGCAACAGGCCTATGAATTAATTTTAGGCGCCGGCAAGGATGTCTTCGATCTCGCCAAGGAAAAACCCGAGCTGCGCGACAGCTACGGCCGCCACACGTTTGGGCAGGACTGTCTCGCCGCCCGGCGGATGGTGGAAGCGGGTGTTCCCTACATTGTCATTAATTATCCCGGCGGCTGGGACACCCACAGTAATCATTTCGCAACCATGCGCCGGCAATGCCCGCAACTGGATCAGGGATTGGCCATGCTGCTGGCGGATTTGCAGAATCGCGGCCTGCTCGATTCCACCATCGTCTGGTGTGCCGGTGAATTTGGGCGGACGCCCAGGATCGACTGGCAGCCACCTTGGAATGGCGGGCGCAATCACTACGGCAATGTTTTTACAGTGCTCGTCGCCGGGGGCGGCTTCAAGGGTGGCCACATTGTCGGCGCATCCGATGCGAAAGCAGAAGAAGTCAAAGAGCGACCGGTCTATCCGGTGGATCTGCTCGGGAGCATCTATCAATTGGCCGGGATTGATGCTGCGGCCAAGCTGCCCCATCCCCTGGGTGCCGAGGCGTATGTGCTGCCGCCGTCCTCTGAGGATGTGAAATCCGGCGGGCTTTTGACCGAGATCATGTAATCCCGGTGGATTGCCGGCACCACAACACGCAACGCACAACCACGCCACTGCAAAACCGGTATTGCCGCAAAAAAGCGCAAGAGTCACAACAAATCAGACCGACGGAAGAAAACCCGATCCCAAGAAGTTTTTCACTTGTTGTACCTTCTTGCGGCTGGGAATTCTTTGCGTTCGATCGTTTCCCACTCAGCGCCATCCGAAACCACGACTGCTTTCCTCTTCATCGTGCCGACTTCGCGTCACCCGTCTTCAGCCTTACCGGATGTTTATCCGCAGCTCGCTTCTGTCTCCTGTCTCCTGTCTCCTGTCTCCTGTCTTCTCCCCGCCATCCTCCCCTACCTCAACACAATCACATCATGTGGACGGACAACGCACGTCACAGTCTGACCGGCCGCGATCTTGGGATCGGCCAGCGCACAAACGATGTCGCCGTGCGGCGTGCTCACGCTCACCCGTCCGGACTCAACCTGTGTCACCCGGCCTTCAACGAAATTAGCCGCACCGAGGAAGTCGCGGACAAATTCATTCGCCGGCGACCGGTACAGCTCGCGCGGCGTCCCCACCTGCTCGATCCGACCCAGATTCATCAACGCCGCCCGGTCGGCCAATGATAACGCTTCCGCCTGGTCGTGTGTCACGTAGATCGTGGTCAGCCCGGTCTCCTTGTGCAACCGGCGGATTTCTTCCCGCATCTCCAAGCGGAGCTTGGCATCGAGATTCGAGAGTGGCTCGTCCAGCAGCAGTACATCCGGGTTCACCACGAGCGCCCGCGCCAGCGCGACCCGCTGCTGCTGGCCACCCGATAACAGCGTGGCCGGCCGGTCCGCGAACTCCCCCATCCGCACCGCGGCCAATGCCTCGGTCACACGCCGGGTTTTCTCGGGGGTCGGAACCTTGCGCACATCCAGGCCGTAGGCCACGTTGCCGGCAACGGTCATGTGCGGCCAGAGCGCATAATTCTGGAAGACCATACCGGTATTGCGCTGGTTCGGCGGCAAGGTGGTCACATCCCGGTCGCCAAACTTCAGCAGGCCGGTATCGGGCAGATAAAATCCGGCAATGGTGCGGAGCAAGGTGGTCTTGCCGCAGCCGCTCGGGCCGAGCAGGAAAAACAGTTCGCCGTCGGCGATGTCGAGTGTGACCCCATTGACCACCGGTGTGGTGCCAAATCGTTTCGTAATATTTTGTAAACTGACTTTCATTTCCATTGTCCTGCGCTTGCCACGCTCGAGCGTGGTCCGTAGTCCTTCACTTCCGCCCCTAACATCCCGTTGCGCGCCGGTCTCTGACCGCGTGCTTCGACCGACCTCTCCAAGAGGTCTAACCCTCCGCCCCGGCGGTCTGAGACCGCTCTGGACGAACGACGAGGTCTGGAGACCGACGCCGAACAAAGTACTGGGTCCTGAGTCCTGAGTCACCGGCCTTCTGCCTCCTGTCTCCTGACTTCTGTTTCTGACTCCTGTCTCCTGTCTCCTGCCCCCGGTACCTCTCCGCCGCCCACTGCTGCCATTCAATCAGTTTCCGTTGCCGGTAATGCGGATCTTTCCACTCGCCCAGCGCCAGCTTCGCCGCTTCCGCTTCCGTGATCGGCGCCTTGCCAACCACCCGACCGGTCCGCTGGTAGACGGCCCGCAATTCATCGTGCACATCAATCAAGGTCGAACCGATCAGCCCATTGACCAGATCCCAGCGCGCACCGGCTTTGCGGGGATCGTATTTGAATGTGACCGGCTGCACAAATGGATTGATGGGCACCAGCGTCAGATCGCGCAACTGGTCGTAGAGAGCGGGGCGGACGCTCATGCGTTCGATGGAAAACCGTTGGGCTCCACCGGGCTGCCCCCGCGGAATCATCTGCAGGCGCTGCCCAGGTTCCCCCAGGCAGAATTCAACGAACTGTTCCGCCAGTGCCCGATGCGGCGCGCCACGCAAGATCGCCAACCCGTCCGGGCTGAGCGTCACGCAATCGGCTGGCAGAATAAACCCGAGGTTCTCCTTGCCGGCGTAGGCGATCTGGGTGAGCGCATAGAAATCAATGGCCAGAGTGTAGGCGGTGTTACCGGTCGTGCAATCCTTCGCGCTGGTGGAAGCCCCCCGGTCAAACTCGCGGGTCTTGGCCGCCAGCAGCGCCAGCAATTGCCAGCCGTCATCCCAGCCGTACCGCTGCAGGATCATCTCGAACATCAGATGCATCGTACCGGAGTTGCGCGGATCGCCGCAGCCAATGCGCCCGGCCGGGGCCAGTTCGATCAATTCCCGCCAGGTCCGGACCACCGGCAAATGTTCCGCCGCAAGCACGCGCTGATTGTAAAGAATCCCGAAGCTCGACAGCGACACACCGAACCACCGGTTGCTCGGGTCGTACACGGGCACGCCCCCCACCTGCGCGGGGATCCCCGCGAGCGCCGCCGGCCGGTAGGCCTGCAGCAGGCCATGCTTGACGAATTCAAAGAATGGATCAGTACCGCCTCCGAAAAACAGGTCCACGCCGATCCCGTCGGGAGATTGCTTGAATTCGCTGATCACGAACCGGACATTTTCCGAGGAACCGCCCAGATCGCGCCAGTCCACTTCCACCGGGGTGCCGAACTTTTCCTGATGCCATTCAGAAAAAGCCCGGGCAAATTCGTAGCGGAGCCCCTCCCAATGCGGCGAGACGATCACGAGCTTTTCCGCGGCGGACAACGTGCTCGCGCCGATGAAGGCGGCCACCAGCCAGACGCGGCAGAGTTGCAGATGCAACGGCATGATTGCGCATCCTACCGACCCAATTCGCCAAGGTCAACCTGTCCGACAGCAGCAAATAGTGGAACGGGCGTCTCCCTCGACCTTGCTCGGGACCCTGAGCCTGTCGAAGGGCCGCCCGTTTAATAGTAGGATAGGCGTCCCGCCTGTCTATTCAAATGTCTAACAGGCGGGACGCCTGTTCAACTACCCGGTAAACTGGCGGGACGCCCGCTCTGCTACCGGCGGTCGCGGAGCGAGACCAGATAGAGCAGATGGAACAACGCGGATAAGAAAGCAGCGACATAGGTCAGCGCGGCGGCATTCAAGACCGCAGCCGCCCCCTGCGATTCATCCAAAGTGACAATCCCGCGATTGGTCATGATCAGCTTGGCTCGCCGGCTCGCATCAAATTCCACCGGCAACGTAATCAATTGAAACACGGTCAGGATCGCATACACCGCAATGCCCAGATCCAGCAGCCCTGGGATGGCCCGGAACAGTCCGAACATGAACCCGCCGATCATGATGAACGGCAGCATCTTCGAGGCAATCATCGTGACCGGCACCACCGTCATGCGCGCTTTCAAAGGCAGATACGCCTGCTGATGCTGGATGGCGTGCCCGCATTCGTGAGCCGCAATGCCCGTGGCCGCAATCGAGCGGCTGTCGTAGACGCCCGGCGACAGGCAGAGAACTTTTTTCGTTGGATCGTAATGATCACCGAGGAACGAGTCCACGCGGTCGATGCTCACATCGTCAATGCCGGCACTGCGCAAAATCTCGTCGGCCACTTCCGCGCCCGTGCGACCCCGCCGGGTGGGCACCTGCGAATATTTCTTAAAGACGGAGGTGACGCGCCATTGCGCGAGCAGACCCACCACCATCGCAAAAATTATCAACATCATCATCAAACCAGGATTTAACAGCATCTAATTATATCTCCTCTGGCGAATTAGATAGCGTATCTGGCCCAAGCGTTCAAGTGCTGTTGCGGGCCGGTCTCGCTCGTCTCGTTGCGCGCCGGTCTCTGACCGCGTGCACCGCTCGACCGCTCCGCAAGGTCTAACCGGCCGCCACCGGCGGTCAGGAGACCGTGCCGAACAAAGCGGGCTTGGAGGGCGAGGCTCCCGCCGAGCCATTCGCGAATCTGCCCCCCCCACCGCGGCTCGCCGGGAGGTTTACCCGCCGTAGGCGGCGCCACAAGCGACCAGGGCTCGCCCTCCAATCGCATTTTACTGCGGACAATCCCGCCAGCTATTCTTCCCCGGTTTTCTTGCGTTTCTGACTCGGATCAATATAATGCGCCCCACCATGGCTACCCCGTTTAACTCATTCAACGCATTGCAGTCTTTCGAACTCGGCGAAGGTCGCAAGGGAAACTTCTACTCGTTACCGGCCCTCGAAGCCGCCGGTATCGGAAAAATTTCACGGCTGCCGGTCAGCATCCGCATCGTGCTCGAATCCGTCCTGCGCAACGTCGACGGCAAAAAAGTCACCGACCGCGACGTCCGCACCCTGGCCAACTGGAACGCCAAGGCCCCGGCCCAAGAGGAAATCCCATTCATCGTCGCGCGCATCGTGCTGCAGGACTTTACCGGCGTGCCGCTGCTCGTCGATCTGGCCGCCATGCGGTCGGCTGTGACCCGCCTCGGTAAAGATCCGGCCATCATCGAACCGCTCGTACCGGTCGATCTGGTGGTGGATCACTCCGTGCAGGTGGACTACGCCGGGACCGCCGACGCAATGCAGAAGAATCTCGACTTGGAATTCCAACGCAACCGGGAACGCTACAAGCTCCTGAAATGGGGACAGCAGGCATTTAAAACATTCAAGGTGGTCCCACCGGGCATCGGCATCGTCCACCAGGTCAACCTCGAATACCTCGCCAAAGGCGTCCTAAGCTCTCAACCTTCAACTCTCAACCTCCCTCTCTTCTATCCCGACACCCTCGTCGGCACCGACTCGCACACCACCATGATCAATGGCCTCGGCATCGTTGGCTGGGGTGTGGGCGGCATCGAAGCAGAAGCCGGCATGCTCGGACAACCGGTTTATTTCCTGACCCCCGAAGTCGTGGGTGTCCACATGACCGGCGCGTTGCGCGCGGGCGTGACGGCGACCGACCTCGCCTTATATGTGACACAGATTTTGCGGAAGGCGAAAGTAGTCGGCAAATTTGTGGAGTTCTACGGCCCCGGTGCGGCGAGCTTGCCGGTCGCCGACCGGTCCACCGTCGCCAACATGGCGCCCGAGTACGGCGCGACCATGGGCTTCTTCCCGGTCGACGACGAGTCGCTCAACTATCTCCGGGCCACCGGCCGCACCAATGCGGAAGTGGTCGCGTTCGGCAACTATTTCAAGGCGCAAGACATGTGGGGCATCCCGAAGAAGGGCCAGATTGACTACAGCGTGGATTTGGAACTCGACCTCGCAGACGTGACCCCGAGCGTGGCAGGGCCGAAACGCCCGCAGGACCGGATTGAGCTGAAAGCCCTAAAAGCCAAGTTCAATGAATTACTCGTGAAGCCAGTCCCGGATGGCTACGGCAAAACAATGAGTAGGACGGCCGTCCCGGCTGTCACCATTGCCGCCGAGAAGACGACAGGCGGGACGCCTGTCCAACTTACACACGGCTCGGTCGTGATCGCCGCGATCACCAGCTGCACGAACACCTCCAACCCTTCGGTCATGTTGGCCGCCGGGTTGCTCGCGCAAAAAGCCGTGGCCAAAGGCTTGCGGGTCCCCGGCTACGTCAAGACTTCCCTCGCGCCCGGGTCGCGCGTGGTCAACGATTACCTAGCCAAGACCGGGCTCCAAGCCCCGCTGAATGCGCTCGGATTCAACATCGTCGGCTATGGCTGCACCACCTGCATCGGCAACTCGGGCCCCTTGGCCCCGGCCATCGAGGAAGTCATTATCAAGAACGATCTGATCACGGCCAGCGTGTTGTCTGGCAACCGCAACTTTGAGGCGCGCGTCCACCAGAACGTGAAGGCAAACTTCCTGATGTCGCCGCCGTTGGTGGTCGCCTTCGCCCTCGCCGGCCGCGCTGACATCGACCTGACCACCGAACCCATCGCCGGCAACGTTTTCCTCAAGGACATCTGGCCCACGCTGGAAGAAATTCGCACGGCCATGCAGTCAGCCCTCAAGCCGGAAGTCTTCCGGGCACTCTATAAAGACTTCACCACGGCCAACCCGGCCTGGAACGAAATCCCCTCGACCGTGGGCGCAGCCTACCAGTGGGATGGACAGAGCACGTACATTCAAGAACCGCCGTTCTTTACCGGTTTCGGGATGCAGCCGGGCACGATCACCGAGATCAAAGGCGCCAAGCCGCTCGGGATTTTCGGCGACAGCGTCACGACCGACCATATCAGCCCCGCCGGCAACATTAAGAAAGATTCGCCGGCCGGCAAGTTCCTGATCGCCAATGGCGTTCAGCCGGTCGACTTCAACAGCTACGGCGCACGCCGCGGCAACGACCGGGTCATGACCCGTGGCACATTTGCCAACGTCCGCATCAAGAACCTGATGGTCCCGGGCGTGGAAGGTGGCGTGACCAAGTTCGTTAGTGGGACAGGCGTCTCGCCTGTCTCCGAAGTTCTCCCCATCTATGACGCCGCCATGAAGTACGCAGAAACCGGCACGCCCCTGATGATTTTTGCCGGCCAGGAATATGGCACTGGCAGCTCGCGGGACTGGGCTGCTAAAGGGACCCGATTGCTGGGCGTGAAAGCAGTGATCGCCCAGAGCTTTGAGCGGATTCACCGGTCCAACCTGGTTGGCATGGGCGTCTTGCCCTGCCAGTTCAAGGATGGCACCACCGCCCAGACACTCGGCCTGACTGGAACGGAAACGTTTGATATTCTGGGCCTTGGCGAGAACGTCAAACCGCGGCAAGATTTGACCTTGGTCATCCATCGTGCGGACGGCAAGCAGGAACAGATTTCGGTGACCTGTCGAATTGATACGGCCATCGAAGTGGAGTACTACCGGCATGGCGGCATCCTACCGTTTGTATTGCGCCAGTTGACGGCTTGAGTGATCAAGCCGTCTTAGCAATTAATAGTAGGACAGGCGTCTCGCCTGTCTGTGTTATTGATCCGCAAGCTGGGTAGTGGAACGGGCGTCTCGCCCGTTTGATTGACTGGACCGGGCATTCGGATTGACTCCCGAGGAATTTCAACAGGCCAAACAGATCCAATGTTCGGCGTCGGTCTCCGACCGCGCCGGCCTTTGACCGACTGTCCGCCAGCGACGGAAGCGACCTTTACCCGGCCGGTCACAACACACGGACGGACTTCAGCTTGTTCGCTGCTTTTTCAAAAGTGACCATTTCACCGGCTGTGGCGACGTAGGCCCCATGAATCAGCCGGTCCACAAAACCCGGTTTTGCAGAGGCAATCCCGGAGACCGCCAGCACCTCGGCCACGACTCCCAGCGGCTTGATTTCACCGTCAGCGAATAACCGCCGCAACCCCACCAACGCATCCTTCTTCGACACACCGTAATGGTACTGCAAGGCAAAATACACCTCGGCCACCACCAGATCTGCAACTACGGCATGATGACCCTGGCGCGCCAGTTCATCCAAAAACGCCACGGCCCGTGCCGTTTGATCTGCCGGCTGTCCCAAAAGCAGGCGCAGCACCACCGATGTGTCCAATCCGGCGGTCACGCCCGACCGCTTCGCCCGGCGGCTATGCTCGCTCGAACTGCCGCCAGCGAATGATCGGACACATTTTTTGCGCGCGCGCCCAGACAGCCGAGCCAAGGGCGGGGCCGGGTCGGTTGCGGCCGCAGCACCCAGACTTTCTCTCCCGCTTCGGTGCGCGGTTCAAGCGCGATCACATCCCCCGGCTTCAGACCGAGCGTCTGGCAGGTTGCCTTCGGGAACGTCGCCTGCCGCTTCGAAGTCAATGTCAACAGCGTCATGCAGGAACCATCCATGGTTTCGCCTTACTTGTCAATACTAGGGTAAGGCATGCGCTGGCTGATTGAAGCCGAGGAAGACGCCGCAGTCTTGGCGGAGTGCAACCGGCTCGCGTTGGAGCGGTTTCAGATGCTGGACGCGCTGGAAGCTCATAAATAACCGAAACAGCCGGCGGCCCACTGGGCATGCCGGCCCGACAATAAATTTATAGGGCGCGACCCCCGACACGGTGTCGGGGCGTGGGTTCAGTGGATTGATGCGATGGGTTCCAGATTTGTAACCAACCACTTTGGTATTGCCAATTGCAACATTTGGTATTACCTATCCGGCATGCCCACACTCACCTTGAAAGTCCCCGAGACGCTGGCGGAACAGTTACAACGTGTTTCCAGCCAGCGCCGCGTTCCAAAATCGCAGATTGTCCGCGAAGCCCTTGAAAAAGCATTACGACAAGAGTGCCACGAATCGACACTGTCCGCTCATGACCGGATGAAGCCCGGATGTGGCATCGTGAAAGGGGGCCCACGCGACGTAGCCTCCAACCCGAAATATCTTGAAGGGTTCGGGCGATGATTCGCCATGTGGTGCTCGACACCGGACCGCTCGTCGCCTATCTACGCGAGCAGGACATTCACCATCAATGGACCGTCGATCAATTGAAGCAGATGCAACTCCCCTTGTTGACCTGCGAAGCAGTCATTTCGGAAAGTTGTTATTTGCTGCGTGACCATCCACCGGCCATCGAACGGATCCACTCCTATTTGGCGGAAGGTGTTGTGCGAATCTCATTTGAATTGGCGGCGCAACGCGACCGAGTCTTCAGCTTAATGCACTCCTATCGTTCAGTCCCGATGTCACTGGCCGATGCCTGCCTGGTCGGCCTGCTCGAATCGCTGCCGGACGGCCACATCTTCACTCTCGACCGGGATTTCACCATCTACCGCCAGCATGGTCGCCGTCAGATTCCGTTGATCACGCCTGAACGGTAAACTAACTCAGTCACACCTTCATGAACTTGGAGGGCGAGGCTCCGTCCGAGCTGTCCCATTCGAATCGCCGAGCCTTCGCCACGTCGAAGCGGCTTCGTCCCTTTCGGCTCGCCGGGAGGCTCACCCTCCAGTTCGGATATAATAATGATAAAATCCAATGGTATTTTGGCTGCAAATGTAATGAAATCCAACCCCTGATGAACCGTAAGACAGAGGTTTTCATATCGGATTGGCAACAACTGGAAAGTCGCAAGCCGTTGGTGCTGAGGGGCGCGCGTCAGGTTGGTACGACCTATCTGGTCCAACATTGGGGCAAGGAGCGGTTCCGAAACGTGCTGACGGTGGACTTTGGGTGGGAGCGGGATTGACACGGGCTGTTTGCCGAGCCGGATCCGAAACGGTTGCTGGAGGAACTGGCGATCAAACCGTGCGAGACACTGTTGTTCCTCGATGAGATTCAGGCGTGTCCACCGGCGTATAGGATCTTTCAAAACCGCGCCGACTGAGGTCAGTCGGCCTACATGTCAACCACCACTCGCTGCTACGCCACACAAAAGTTGTCGGCCGCAAGCCGTGACGAGACGCGGTCCTCCGCAAACCTCACGCGGCGTTTGTCGGTAATTTTCACATCACAGATAAATCTTAGCCGAGGATCGTGGAGATCAGAACCGAACTTGACAGAAAAGTCCGATTGCGTATAGTGAGATCGAAATCGGACAATTATTGTCTTGTTTGATTAACGAGGATCCAAATGACTGATTCGTTGGAAATTATTGATTTACACGCCAAGATTGAGGAACGCGAAATCCTTAAGGGATTAAACCTGACCATTCGCAAGGGCGAAGTCCACGCCATCATGGGACCGAACGGCTCCGGCAAGAGCACCCTCGCCAATACCATCGCCGGCAACCCAAAATATACGGTCACTTCCGGCGAAATTCGCATGAATGGCGAAAACATCCTCGGGATGGAGGTCGATGAGCGCGCCCGGAAGGGGCTGTTCCTCGCCTTTCAATACCCGTGCGAAGTGCCCGGCGTCCGCACCTCCAACTTCCTCCGGCTGGCCTGCAATGCCCGCGCCGGTAAAGAACTCGACGTCATGGAGTTTTACGACAAGCTGGAAAAGAAAATGAAGCATCTCGAGATCAATGACGCGTTCATGAAACGGTACTTGAACGAAGGTTTTTCAGGCGGCGAAAAGAAGCGCAATGAAATCCTCCAAATGATGATGCTCGAACCCGAATATGCCGTCATGGACGAGACCGATTCCGGCCTGGACATCGATGCGCTCAAGATTGTCTCGGAAGGCGTCAACAAGCTCCGCGGCCCCAACCTCGGCGTGCTGATCATCACCCATTACGAACGGATCCTCCGCTACATCAAACCCGATTTCATTCACATCCTCGTTGGCGGTAAGATCGTTAAATCGGGCGGCGCTGATCTGGCGGCGCACCTCGAAGAGCATGGCTATGACTGGATCACGAAAGATGTGACCCCCACCCCGGTGAGCGCATGAGCACCCTCGTTCAAGAAACCGCGCCGAGCACCTACAAGGAAGGGTTTCACGACGACGATATCAAGGCCCGCCACAAGGTGCCGAAGGGCGCATCGCACGAAGTGATTGATTACATGTGCGATGTGAAGGGCGAACCGGACTGGATGCGCGCTTTCCGCCACCGCAGCCTTGATTTATTTTTAAAAGCGACCCTCCCGGCGTGGATGCCGGGGTTGCGCGACATCGATTACGACGCAATCACCTATTACGCGAGCCCGATCGATAAATCCGCGAACAAGTGGGAAGATGTGCCGGAAGAAATCCGCAAGACCTACGACAAACTCGGCATCGCCAAGGAAGAGCAGAAAATGCTCGGCGGCCTCGGCGCCCAAATTGACTCCGAAATGGCCTACCACAATATTCAGGAAACGCTCGCCAAGAAGGGCGTGGTGTTCCTGAGTTGCGATGAAGGCATGAAGCAGCATCCCGAGATCTTCAAGGAGCATTTTGCAAAGTCCATTCCGCCCGAGGACAACAAATTTGCCGCACTCAATTCGGCGTTCTGGAGCGGCGGCTCATTCGTCTATATCCCGAAAGGCGTGAAATGCGACGTCCCGCTCAGCGTTTACTTCCGGATTAACGCCGAGCAGTTCGGCCAGTTCGAACGCACCCTCATTGTCTGCGACGACGACAGCTTCTGTCATTACGTGGAAGGTTGCAGCGCCCCGGTTTACACGACGAATTCACTCCATGCCGCCGTCGTGGAAATCTTTGTCAAGGAACGCGCCCGGTGCCGGTACACGACCATTCAGAATTGGAGCACCGACGTCTATAACCTCGTGACCAAGCGCGCCTTTGTCTATGGCAAGGGCATCATGGAATGGGTCGACGGCAACCTCGGCTCAAAACGCACGGTGAAATACCCATCCGTCTACATGTTGGGCGAAGGGGCGCACGGCGAAGTGTTGAGCCTCGCCTCCGCGGATAAAGGCATGTGGCAGGATGCCGGCGCCAAAATGGTGTTCATGGCACCCAATTGCACTGCGCGCATCAATTCCAAGTCGATCAGCGGCCATGGCGGCCGAGCCTCCTACCGGGGTCTCGTGCAGGTCAACCCCCAAGCCACAAACTGCCGGGTCCAGGTCAACTGCGATGCGCTGATCCTCGATGCCAGCAGCCGGTCCGACACGTACCCGGTCATGGAAATCGATGGCGACCTCGTCACTGTGGAACACGAGGCCAGCGTGTCGAGCGTCTCCGACGAACAACTGTTTTACCTCACCAGCCGCGGCATCAAAAAAGAGGATGCCGTGAGCATGATCGTCAACGGCTTCATCGAGCCGATCGTCAAGGAACTCCCGATGGAATTCGCCGTCGAAATCAACCGCCTGATCAACATGCAGATGGAAGGCTCGGTCGGATGACACCTCCCAACACCACCCAGGACCCGGCCTGGCTCCGCCAGCAGCGTGAGCAGGCGTGGAAAACGTTTGCCGCCCTGCCCTTGCCCACCCGGCGGGATCTCGACTGGCAACGGTTCGATCTCCGGAAACTGAATCTCGACAAGGTCGCGGGCGACAAGCCGGCGGTCACCGAACGACTCTCGGCCACAACCGGTCCGGGCGTGATCTTCTGCGACATGGCCACCGCCCTCGCCAAACACCCGCACATCCTCCAAGAATATCTCGGCCAGCTCATCGCTCCGGACGAGCCGCGCAAGTTCAACGCGCTCAACGCGGCGCTCTGGAATACCGGCACGCTGCTGTACGTCCCGGCCGGTGTCCATGTTGAATTGCCCCTGGAAATTCTCTACACGTTCACCGGCCAGAACGTGGCCGGCTTTCCGCGTACGCTCATTGTCATCGAACCCGGCGCCGAAGCGACCGTCGTTCAGAAATTTACCGGCGGCCCCGCCCCCGGGACCAATGGCGCCCCCAGCATCCATGCCTCCGGCACCGAAGTCTTCGTCAAGGACGGGGGCCGGCTGCACTACATCAGCTATCAGGATTTCAATCCGAACGTCTACGATTTCACCCTCAAACGGGCCCGGATTGGCCGGGATGCCGAGATTGATTGGGTCATCGGCATGTTTGGCGGAAGTTTTCAACGGTACGATATCGAGTGCGAAATGGCCGGCGAAGGCGGCACCAGTTACATGTACGGCGTCTGTTTTGCCGAGAATCAGCAGCAATTCGGACAGTTCACAAAACAACATCATCGCGCCGGCCATACGACCAGCGATTTACTTTTCAAAAATGTCTTGCGGGATTCTGCCGTCACGAACTTTACCGGCCTGATCAAGGTCGAAAAGAACGCCAACGGCACCAATGCCTACCAGTCGAACAAAAACCTCGTCCTCAGCGATAAGGTCAAGTGCGATACCCGCCCGATTCTGGAAATTGAATCGAATAAGCTTCGCTGCACCCATGGTGCCACGGTCGGCCGTCTGGACGAGGAACAACTGTTTTACCTGCGCGCCCGCGGCTTGCCCGAAGACCAGGCCCGGCACGTCCTACTCGAAGCGTTTCTGGAACCCGTTTTGGCGCGGATCCAAGTCCCGGCGGTTTACCAGGAATTTAGCGAACTGATTCACCACAAGGTCAGCCGATGAACAAGCCGATCGATGCCGTTCAACTCGAGGAAATTCGCGACGATTTCCCCATCCTCAGCCAGACCGTGCATGGCAAACCGCTGGTGTATTTCGATAATGCCGCAACCTCGCAAAAACCGCGGCAGGTCATTGAAGCGTTGAACGACTATTACCGGCGCTACAACGCCAATGTCCATCGCGGCATCCACGCGCTCGCCGAACGCGCGACACGCGAGTACGAACTCGCCCGCCAGCGCCTCGCAAAATTTATTCATGCGCCGAGTCCGGAAACCGTCATCTTCACCCGGGGCACCACCGAATCCATCAACCTGGTCGCCTACGCGTGGGCCCGGACCAATCTCAAACCGGGCGACGAAATCCTGATCTCGTGGCTGGAACACCACAGCAATATCATTCCGTGGTACCAGGTGGCCGCCGCGACCGGCGCGGTCATCCGGCGCATCGACCTGACCCCCACCGGCGAGCTTGACCTTGAGCACTTAGACACTTTGCTCAACGTGCGCACGAAGCTGGTGGCCGTGACCCATTGCTCGAACGTCCTCGGCACCATCAATCCCATTCGCCAACTCGCCGACGCCGCACACAAAGTCGGGGCACTGATCCTGGTGGACGGCGCGCAGGGGATTCCACACTTGGCAGTGGATGTTCAGGCGCTCGATGTGGATTATTATGCGTTCAGTGGCCATAAAATGCTCGGACCGACCGGCAGCGGCGCACTCTACGGGAAGCGTTCGCTTTTGGAGGCCATGCCCCCATTCATGGGCGGCGGGGAAATGATCCGGGAAGTCACCAGCGACGGTTTTACCTGCAACGATCTGCCCTACAAATTCGAAGCCGGCACCCCGAATATTTCCGAGTCCATCGGCCTGGGTGTGGCCGTGGAATATCTGCAAAACATTGGCTTGGACAAAATCCGCCAACACGAAAAGGAAATCACCGGCTACGCTCTGGACCGACTCCAGGAATTGGTCGAGATCAAAATCTACGGACCGCTGGATGTCGAAAAACGCGGCGGCTTGGTTGCGTTCACCTTCAGCGACATTCATCCGCATGACCTCGCAACGTTTTTCGACCAGGAAGGCATTGCCATCCGGGCCGGTCACCATTGTGCAATGCCCTTGCACAAAAAGCTCGGGCTGACCGCAACCACGCGCGCCAGTTTTTATCTCTACAACACCCGCGACGAAGTGGACGCTTTCATTGCCGCGCTCCACAAAGCCAAAAAGTTTTTCGGCGCCTGTTCGACCAGTCGTGCGTTGGGGTTTTAGATCCAATAACGTTCGTTGGAGGGCGAGGCTTCCGGCGAGCCGTGTGTCGTCCGCCGTGTGACCCCACGCGGCGGACGACCCCTGCCCCGCCATTCGTTGTTGGGTCGGCCCAGACGGCGCGGTCGGGACACCGCGCCCTACCCCGGATTTTTCCGGTAGGGCGGGCTGTCTCTAGCCCGCCGTTTCCACGGAATAAATCTTACCCATGGATTTGGAGCGCAACTCAACGCTTGCGGCGGTGTTAGTGTCTTAGTAAAGAAGGAGCTAATTATGAATTATCGATATTTCGTTTTGACGATGGTCTCAACCGGTGTGTTATTGACAGGCTGCTATACGCCCGACGGGCAACCGGACCGTACGGCTACTGGCGCATTATTCGGCGGCGCAATCGGCGCCGGTACGGGCGCCCTGATTGGGAACGCCTCCGGTCACCACACCGCCGAGGGCGCGGCGATTGGCGGCGCGGTTGGTCTACTGACAGGCGCGCTCGTCGGCAATGCGATGGAGCAGCAGCACCGCGAGGCGCTGCGGGCGCAAGCGCCGCAAACACTCGTGCGGGTTGAGCAAGGTCAGCCACTGGCGACGGCCGACGTTAAAGCGTTGGCGAAAGCCGGTGTGAGCGACGAGATCATCATCAGCCAAATTCGCAACTCCCACTCCGTCTATCACCTCAGCACGGCCGAGATCATTGATTTGAAAGATGCCGGCGTAAGTCTGAAAATCATTGATTACATGATCAATACCGCCACCACCGTGAGCGAGGCGCCCGCCCCGGCCCCTGGCACAGTCGTGGTCCAGTCACCCCCGCCGGTGGTTTATCAAGAAGCGGTTTATCCCGCACCGGGCCCGGATTATGTGTGGATTGGCGGTTGCTGGACCTGGTATGGCGACCGGTGGTGCTGGGCCCGCGGTCACTGGGCTTATCCGCCCCACCGTGGCGCATACTGGTACGGTGGTCGCTGGGAGAACCGGGGTGGGTCGCACATCTGGATTGGCGGCTACTGGCGGTAACGCCGAGGTCTTGCCCGTCTCAGCCGGAATTATGCAGTCCATTGAGCGGGACAGTGCGTCTCGCCTGCCTGCTCAGTAGGACGGGCTGTCTTTAGCCCGCCGTTCTGCGGTATCACGGTCGATCCTCACCGGTGAAACCGGCTCACCATTCAGTGCGTGATCCGATCCGTCGCCGATCTGACAATCTCCCGCAGCGGCGCGGTCGGGACACCGCGCCTACCTCGTCCAAACAAATTCAAACTGCATCGTTCCGGTTCAGTTTGGTTTTCTTACTCATACCATTTCAAAAGGCGGCGAAATCGTGATCGAAAATTTAAGAACACTTTGCCTTAAGTGCAATATCGGGAAGAGCGACCTCCATTGCGAGGAAAGTTCAAATGTCGTCTAAAACACACCGAACAATTCGTGGGAGCTACCAGATTTATGCAGGGCTGTAAACCTCGGCACCTTTTTCGACAAACTCTTTCGACTTGGCTGCCATTCCTTTCGTCAGCGCGTCTTCCGCGGCAATCCCCTGTGCGGCGGCATACTGGCGGACGTCATCAGTGATTTTCATCGAACAGAATTGCGGGCCGCACATTGAACAGAAATGTGCCAGCTTCGCGCCATCCGCCGGTAGCGTTGCGTCATGGAATGACCGCGCAAGTTCGGGATCCAACGCCAAATTAAATTGGTCTTCCCACCGAAATTCAAAACGCGCCTTACTCAGCGCATCGTCCCGGACACGAGCTCCGAGATGGCCTTTCGCCAGGTCCGCAGCATGCGCAGCAATTTTGTAGGCAATCACTCCCTGGCGGACGTCTTCCTTATCCGGCAACCCCAGATGTTCCTTCGGTGTGACGTAGCAGAGCATGGCACAGCCGTACCACCCGATCATCGCCGCGCCAATCGCACTCGTAATATGATCATAGCCCGGCGCAATATCGGTCGTAAGCGGACCGAGCGTATAGAACGGCGCCTCGTGGCACCACTCCAGTTGCTTATCCATATTCTCCTTGATGAGGTGCAACGGCACGTGGCCCGGCCCCTCATTCATCACCTGCACCCCGTGCGCCCACGCCCGGGTCGTCAACTCGCCCTGGGTGAACAACTCGGCGAACTGCGCCTCGTCGTTTGCATCCGCAATCGAACCGGGCCGCAATCCGTCGCCAATGCTGAACGCCACATCGTACGCTGCCATGATTTCACAAATCTCGTCCCAGTGCGTGTAGAGGAAATTCTCCTGGTGATGTGCCAGGCACCATTTGGCCAGAATCGCACCGCCCCGACTGACAATCCCGGTCTGGCGTTTCGCCGTCATCGGCACATACCGCAACAGCACGCCGGCATGCACCGTAAAGTAATCCACCCCCTGCTCGCACTGCTCGAGCAATGTCTGCCGGTAAATCTCCCACGTCAGCTCTTCGGGTTTTCCCGCGACTTTTTCGAGCGCCTGATAAATCGGCACGGTCCCGATCGGCACCGGGCTGTTGCGGATGATCCATTCGCGCGTCTCGTGAATCTTCGGGCCGGTGGACAAGTCCATGACCGTGTCCGCACCCCACCGGATCGACCACTGCATCTTCTCGACTTCCTCCGCAATGCTGGAAGCCACCGCGCTGTTGCCGATGTTGGCATTAATTTTCACGAGGAAATTCCGGCCAATGATCATCGGCTCGGATTCCGGGTGATTGATATTCACGGGAATGATGGCACGACCGCGGGCCACTTCGCTGCGGACAAATTCCGGCTCCAACCCTTCGCGGATGGCAATGAATTCCATTTCCGCCGTGATGACGCCCTGGCGGGCGTAATGCAGTTGCGTGACCACCTTCCCCTTCCCGCGTGCCGCAATCCACGGCTCGCGCAGCTTGGGCAGCCCCTCCTTGAAATCGGTGTGCGCTGGACCGCTGGTGTCGTAAACCCGCACCGGCGGATTAGCCTCGACACCGCCCGTGTGGCTGACCGTCGGTGAGAGCGAAATCTCACGGAACGGCACCCGAATGTCCGGATGGAGTTTACCCGCGACGTGCACCTTGCGGGATTTTGGAAAGTCGGCCGATTTTTTTGGATTGTTCAAGTTTCCCTCCGCCAGCATTACCTGGGTCAGGTTGTGTGGGTTTGTTCTCAGCCCCGGCACTGCCGAAGCACCCCCGCGAATTAATATTTCAATGACACGAATTGTTCCCGCAGCCGCATCCACCCGATTTCTTTTCGGTGTTCGGATTTTGGATTTTAAAGCCTTCGCCCTCGGGCGTCACGACGTAGTCCACCACACTGCCCGCGAGCAGCGCCGCGCTCTGCGGATCAATCACCACTTCGATTCCCGCATCCGCCACCACGGTGTCATCCGCCTTTTTGGCATCAAACCCCATCCCATATTGCAAACCACAGCAACCACCTTCCTCCGCGTAGACCCGCAAAGGCTTACCGGTGGCATCATGTTCTTTTTGTAGTGCGCCAATTTGTTTGGCCGCGATTGGAGTCAATGTAATCATAGTTTACCTGCGATAAACAGGACAGTAGCAGTCAAGGTGTTGGCTGTCAAATCCAGGGCAACCGCCGCCAACCACCCGCACTCGACTCCTCGGATTTGCACTGGAATTGGCTCAACTTTTTCGATCAATCTGGGCGACAAAGAAGTCGCCGGCCTCCGCCATCAGCCGGTCCCCCGCTTCGTCGCTAAGATTCGTGGGATTGTCAATCCAGACAGGAATGGCATCCTCCTCCTCGGTAAACTCCATGATGAAGCGCGGGGCATGGCAGTGCACAACAAAAAAGCGGTCGCGGCCATCATCGGCAATCAGAAATTTTGGCAGCCGGTCAAAATCGGAGGTTAGGTGCATGAGGCCACAGCCTACCGGTTGGAACGGTCAGCTGCAAGCTATTGCGCAGAGCCGGACTCCAATCGGACTGACGCGGTGGTAACTCAGCGGTAGACCTTCCAAAGACGATCGAGGTCCGGCCGGATCTGCTGCTCCAAGACCGGGTATTTCTTGATGATCTCTTCGATCGCGGCAATCCGCTTACTCCGATCTTGCGATTCACGTTGCGCTTTTGCCTGCAGGTCTGCGGGGTTGACGGCCGCCCGCATAAACAAATACATCTCCACCTGGGTCAATTCGGCGTACAATACGAATAACCAGAGATTGGGCACCAGTTCCGCCTTGTCTTCCTTCCGATTGTGATCAAACCAATTCCGACAACTGTGTTTGATACTGGCCGCAAGATGAACGTCTTCAGTACCCATGGGTTACCGCGAGAACCTACCGAGACTTACCGGTAAATCAAGCGGTAAATGAAAAAAATGAATGTTGGGATTGTTGATTACGGTCGTGCCGCGATCGGCACTCGGCGGATTACCAAGCGGGATCGTTTGCAGTTTCTCTGGCAACAACCCCTTGTGTCCACCCTGCCAACATTCGAAAAGATTTTCCGCGACGTTCGCCACGGTTTGTTGCATAATCAATCCGCTGGAATGCGACTACGGTGACAGTGCTCCCAATCGTACCGCAGTCATCGTGAGCCGGCATTCAGTTAACAAGTCGTTCCGTAGCAAGACCGCCCGGGTGGCGAAACTGGCAGACGCATTGGACTTAAAATCCAAAGGAGTATTAAAGCTCCGTGCGGGTTCAATTCCCGCCCCGGGCACCATTTACCATGCCCGAACTTCCCGAAGTCGAAATCGTCGTGCGCCAACTTCGGCCGCGCTTGCGCGGTCAGACCATCCGGCGTGTCGAAATTTGCGATCCAAAAATCAAATTGAATCATAATTTGACCGGCAGCCGGATCCACCGGATTCACCGCCGCGCAAAGTTCATCATCTTCGATCTGAGCAGGCAACAGCATCTCGTCATTCATTTGCGAATGACCGGGTGGTTTGAATATGTCCGACCCGCACGCTACCGGCTGGCGATTCACACCGGAAAAAACGTGGCTTATTTCACGGATTCCCGACGCTTTGGAACCGTCGAACTATTATCAACCGTTGAACTGACCGCCAAGCTGGCCAAACTCGGACCAGAACCTTTCCAGTTTGAAAGTCGCCGCCTCCAAAGCACGACCCGCCCCATTAAGGTGGCATTATTGGATCAATCATTGATTGCCGGCGTCGGCAACATCTATGCCTGTGAGTCGCTGTGGCGGGCACGGCTGAATCCACGCCGACCGGCCCACCGGTTGGCTCCGACTGAATATCAGCGACTTCAGCGCAGCCTTGTGGCGGCCTTGCGCAAGGGGCTCCGCTATGGCCCGCGCATCTTTGCCGTGCAGGAATTCTTCGCCTACGACCGGACCGGTAAACCTTGTCGCCGGTGCCGGACACCGATCCGTCGCATCGTCCTGGCCCAGCGCAGCACATTTTATTGCCCGCACTGCCAGGCTTGAGGCGAAATACGCAAGGTTGTTGAAAACAGGCTGCGGCTGGCCCGGCGGTCCAGCCCTACCTTGTAAAGCGCATTCGGAAGTTGTTGGTAGGGCGCGACCGCCGGGCGCGCCGAGATCCACAGGTCATAGGATTTCGACTTTTTCAACAGCCTGCCAAGGACCGGTGCTTGATTTTTCAGGCCAGGCTCTTCACATTGTCTTGATGGAAGTTCGTCATCTTCTGGCACTGGTTGTCTTGCTCCCCCTGGCCGGGTGCCGGCCAGCGCCTGCACCGACAACCGGCGAAGCCGTCGACTCACTATTGATTGGCAAACCGGCCCCGAGTTTGGATGGGGCCCTGGTCTGGCTGAATGGCGCAGAAGTGACGCTGGCAAACGTGCGTGGCAAAGTTGTGTTGCTGTATTTCTTCGATTACAGCTGCCTCAACAGTATCCATACGTATCCGTACCTGCTCGAATGGGAGCGGCGGTATGCGCCACTCGGATTGCAAGTGGTCGGCATCCATTCCCCGCAATTTGACTTTGAACTGACGCCAGCCAACGTGCAGCTCAACGTCAATCGTGCCGGGTTGACCCATCCGATCGCCGTGGATAGCGACCTGAAGATTGCCGGTGCGTACCACAACCGCTATTGGCCGCGGTTGCTGCTGCTCGATAAAACCGGTCTCGTCCGATTCGATCACACTGGCGAAGGCAGCTACCTCGATCTGGAAAGAATGATTCAAAAGCTGCTCCGTGAGATTACGCCCAAAGCAAATATGCCGACGCTCATGCGGCCGGTCCATGATTTCGACCGGACGAATGCCCTCTGCTATGTCGTGACACCCGAGCTGTATCTCGGCCACACGCGCGGCGATCTGGGCAATCCTGAAGCATCCAGCACCAATGCGATCATCCCCTTTCGCTTACCACCGGTGCGCACGGCGGGCGTGATCTATGCGCAAGGCACTTGGAGCGTGCACGACGAGTACATGCGGCACACCATGGATCAAGATGAACTGATCGACTTCCTAGCACTTGAATATCAGGCCACCGAGTTAAACGTCGTGATGAAACCAGAAAGCGTCTATTGGATGAAAGTATTCGTTACAATCGACGGCCAGCCGGTCCCAAAAGATTTTGCCGGTGCCGATATCACTTACGACGAAACCGGTCGGAGCTTTGTCCCCACTGACACGGCCCGCTTGTACAACCTCACCCGCCGCCAGCCCTACCGGGACTACGAGATCCGGCTCAGCGTCCACGGCAAAGGATTATCAGTCTACGGATTTAGCTTCGGGACGAGCGCCATCCCCACCCAGGCCGCCACGATTCGCTCCGCCAAAGAGCGGCTGTAAGTAGCCAAACCAGATTCCGTTCGTGCTGGAGGGCGAGCCTCCAATTCGGATTCAAGGCGGCTTACAGCCGTTCCCGGCCCGAATACCCTTCGTCGATGTCGTGAAAAAACTCGATATCGTCTTCCTCAAGTTCCCAACAGAGCAAGATTTCCCGGCCCTCTCGGAGACTGGGAAAATCCACCAAGCCGCGGTCGAAATCCTTGATCAACACGCCGCGCTCCTGCAATTTCCGGATTTCGGCGTTCAACGCCACCAGGTCAGCCGTCAGTTCCGCCACCAATTTGCCGCCAATATCGCCGCCGCTTTTGGTGAGTGAATCGCCGAGTTTCTCATCGGCTTGCTGGGCCCGTTCGCGACCAGCGTGCAGTTCTTTAAAAAGCCGGCGCAGCTGCGGCAGCATGGCGCGCGCTTCAGCCAGGGTGAAATGGATTGCGAATTGGTGCATCAGACCGGCTGATCGCCAAGCTTGGCGGTAATCCCTCGATGCGCCGTGTGCCACGCCAGTGTGGCGCACTTCACGCGCACTGGAAATTTCAAAACCCCTTCGAGCGCCTTCAAGTCACCCAATTCCTTGCCGCCATAGGGCACGTCGCCGCGCATCATCTTCTGGAAGTTTTCGATGTAGTTGCGCGCCTCCGGCAGAGTCTTCCCCACGAGCCGGCCCGTCATGATCGAAGCCGAGGCGAGGCTGATCGAACAGCCATGGCCGTCGAATTTCACTTCCGTGATCTTGCCATCCACCAGCTTGGCCGTGACTGAGATTTCATCACCGCACAGCGGATTGGTCTCCTTGGCAGTGATATCGGCCGGCACCGTCGTCCCGCGATTGCGCGGACGCCGGTAATGGTCGAGAATAATTTCCTGATAGAGTTCTTCCAACATTGGCCGGTAAGGTAGCATAAGCGCCTCGACCGCACAGGAAAAAAGCAACCGGCTGCCTGTGGGCATCTGGGATGAAACTCTCCGATCCGTTGAGTGGGACAGTGCGGCTCGCCTGTCCGCTGCGCGAGACTGTTCGACGTCGGTCTCCAGACCGCGTCGTTCGGTCCGCCAAGGTCTCCTGACCGCCGTAGTCTGTCGTTTGGCCAAGGGCGGTATTATCTCGACCCAAATCCACGGCTAATTATTCAAACTGGTTGATTTCCCCAACAAAATGAAGCCCCCCATGTTCTGTGCCAAAACTACAGTGTGTCGATAACTCCCAGTGAGCCAGATCACCTCAGACGGCGCGGTCGGGACACCGCGCCCTACCCCGGATTTCCCCGGTAGGGCGGGCTGCCTGCCCTGAGCGACGTCGAAGGGTCCCTAGCCCGCCGTTCGCACCGAAAATAATTCTTAGCCGAGGATTTGGGCTCGACCTGTGTTCTTGCTTCCCCACGCCAACTCTGTTTTCATGCGGGCCTGAAAATGAAACGCTTTGCCGGCCACAACCTCGCCACTCTCGGCGGCTTCGGCGCAATCTTGTTATGGAGCTCGACCATTGCGTGCGTCCGCCGGCTGTCCGAAGACGTCGGACCGCTCACTGCCGGCGCGGCTGTCTACAGCATCAGCGCGCTCATCGCCGGGACCATGTTGCTGCGCACCCCCCAACGCTGGCGCGCCATCTGGCAATTGCCCCGCAAGTATCTGGTCGGAGCCAGCGCCTTGTTTGCCGGCTACACCCTCCTCCTCTACCTGGCCATTGGCCACGCCCACAGCCGGGAGCAGGTCCTCGAAGTCGGCCTCCTGAACTACCTCTGGCCCTCCCTGACGCTCGTGTTGTCGCTGGTGATTCTCGGGGCGGCAGCGAATTGGGTGTTAATCCCCGGTACGTTTTTGGCTCTGACCGGCGTATTTCTGGTCATGACCCAGGACGCGCACATCTCCTGGATATCGCTCACGCACAACGCCGTCAACAACCCTGTCGTCTATCTCCTCGCAGCGAGCGCGGCAGTCTGCTGGGCCTTGTATTCCAACCTTGCCCGCAAATGGGCCGGCGGCTGTCAGGAAGGCGCCGTCAGCATCTTCCTTCCGGTCACTGCCCTGCTCCTGATCGCAATCAGCTGCGGCGTAAACGAACCCCGCCACTGGACCCTCCGGGCCGGTGCGGAACTCCTGTTTCAAGGGATTGCCACCTACGCTTCCGCCGCCCTGTGGGATCAGGCCATGCGCCACGGCAACGTGGCCGCCGTGGCCGCCGCCTCCTACTTCACGCCTCTGCTCTCCACCCTGATCAGCTGCTTATATCTCACGGTCCTGCCGGGCCCCAAACTCGTCATCGGCTGCGTGTTGCTCATTACCGGCTCAGTGCTGAGCTGGTACTCCGTCAATTCCGCCAACCGCCAACCACCGGACCGTGAGCCGCAAACCGTGGCCGCCGCGGATCCCATCAAATCAACCTAAAGGACAATCGCAATTATGGACCCCAAATACATTCAGGATGTCGCATGGATCGGACAGGACTACGTCAAAGGCAAAATCCGCGGCGTGATCCTCACGTTTCACGGATTGGGCGGCGGCCTCAAGGCCGGTGTTGGCACGGATGAACTGGAATGGTCGAACCGCGGTGGCCTAGTCGTCTACCCGTACTGCGGCCCCTGGTCATGGATGAACCGCCCAGCCCGCCGGATGGTGGACGAACTGGTGGAGGCCATCTATCGAAAGTTCAAGCTGAGCGACCGGGTCCCGTTGATCTCCATCGGCGGCAGCATGGGCGGGCAGGCCACGCTGCTTTACACCCGGTACGCCCAACGTCCCGTCCGCGCCTGTTTTGCCAACTACCCCGTCTGCGATCTCAAATACCACTTCCACGAACGCCCCGACTTGCCCCCCACCATCCGGCAAGCCCTCCAATGGCCGCCCGAAGCCGAACTGGACGCCATGCTCGCCGAGCATTCGCCAATGTGCCAGATCGCCGCGATGCCGGACATCCCCTATCGGATTGTCCATGGCGATCTCGACAAGGCCGTCTCCAAGACGCACCACAGCGACAAGTTCGTGGCGGCAATGCGGAAACGGAAGCTCAACGTCAAATACATTGAAGTCCCCGGCATGGGCCATGGCGGCCCCGTCCCGCTCCAGGTGATCGCCGACAACATCGCCTTTGTTAGCTCGGCCTTGACCGGACGGTAAGGCGTGATTGCCGTGCGCATCGTGCTGGATTGACGGGCAGGTAGGGCGTGACCTCGATTCGAAATCGCAGGCAGGCCGGGGGGCACATCATCCGAAAACCGCCGTCCATCCTCGGTAGGGTCAGACCGCCGGGCTGACCGTCCGCTCCTAATCCCCGCCCCGGTAGCGTTGTCGTCCCTAGCCGGCCTTCGCTCCGCTTCCCCGGCTGTTGAGTCGGGCACGCTATTGCGTGTCGAGATTTGGATCAATCACTCGACGGTATGCAATAGCATACCCTACGGCGGCCTGCCCGCGATTCCTAATCGGGGTCCCTCCCGGGACTCCAGCCCCAGGACGCAGGACTTCCGCCGGTGGCGGCAACCCAGTCGGTCAATTACTTTCCCCCGCGCCCCCACGCTGACCTCGGCCGTCCATCCGGATCACTGTTTCCAGATCGCCGTCGGACGTCCGCCGAACCTTTCGCCCCAACCGGTCGTCCCGGGCAGATGGTAGATGGTTGCTTTGCCAGCGCCTTCAAACGCATCAACCTCCAAACGCGGAGCGCTGCCATTGAAATAGAGGCTGGTCAGGTTGCTGCAGCCAGAAAACGCCCCGATCCCAATCCGGTTAACGCGATTGGGAATTGTAACACTGGCCAGACTGCGACATTCCTGAAATGCATAATCACCGACATTGGTAACGTTGCTGCTGATTTTTACACTGGTCAGATTCTGACACCAAGCGAACCCCCACTTTCCGAGACTGGTGACATGGTCGGGAATTGAAATGCTGGGCAGGTTTTTACATCCCTGAAACGCCAGGTCCCCAATGGTCGCGACGCCGGTCCCGATCTTGATCGTGCTCAGACGGTGGCAACCACTGAATGCACTCTCCCCGATGCTGATGACGCTGTCCGGAATTGTGATACTCGCCAGATTGGTGCAGTCCAGAAATGCCGCCCCCTCAAGATTGGTCACACTGTTGGGAATTGTAATCCCCGGCAACTCGGTACAACCTTCAAATGCCGATTCGCCAATGCTGGTCACTCCCGATTGAATGGCGACAGTTTGCAGATGCGCGCAACCGGAGAACGCCCCACCCCCGATGCGGGCGATGCTGTTGGGAATCGTCACACGGCTGAGGTTGGCGCAACCAGCGAACGCCTGCTCGCCAATCGTGCGGATGCTGCTGGGGAGCGTGATGCTGGCCAGGGAGCAATCAATGAATGCACCATTCTCGATGTTGATCACGCTGGGAGGAAATGTCACGCTGGTCAGACTGGATCCGAGGAACGCGCCCATCCCGATGCTGGTCACCGGCAGTCCATCGATATTCTCCGGTATCGCCACCGCTCCCCCTGCCCCGATGTATTTCGTAATGGTGATCGCATTGCCATGAGTCGCAACCTGGTAATCTTGCGCCTGCACCCCAGCCGGCAACGCCAATCCCACCAGCATCAGTCGCAAAATCATCATGGCGGCCTTATTCATGGCAAAAGTGTAGAATCGCATCCTCAGCCGGTCAACCGGTTTCAACCGAGTCGGCCGCCGCATTCGATTCTCTGTAATTTGCGGGCCATCAGAATCGATCACCCAAGGCATGATCCCAAGCCAGTGCTCCCGAGCAGACTTGCGCGATCGACTTTTTATGTTAGTTTGCCGCAATGCTCCGAAGGTTTGGCAACATTTTGATGCTGGTCGCTGTTCTGGCGGCAACCGGCACGCATTGGAGTCTTCTGCAATCGGTTGCCTGGACCCGGATGCTGGCCGCCAACCTCCGAACTGACTCGTTCACTGCGGCCGTGCAGAAGACGTTTGACGGCAACCATCCCTGCGCCCTGTGCAAGGCGATTGCCAAAGGCAAAAGTGCCGAGTCTAAAAAGGAATTCACAGCACCCCTGCAAAAGTTCGAGTTCCCGCCGGTCCACAAAGTTATTATGTTGGTTGGCCCGCTGAATTTTCAGTTGATTCCAATGGCAGATATCAGTGCGGATCTTCTCACGCACCAACCGCCAACCCCACCACCACGCCGCCGCCTCACCTAGTCGATCCAATCGCAGTGCGCAGTTGCTCGCGTCAAGGTGGCGCGCGCGTGAATGTCCCCTTTAACCTTCGAGAACGCCAGTGTGCGATCTCACAACCTTTGGAGTTTGATTATGAAAAAGTTTTTAGATTCAGTCGTCAGAGTAATAGTGTGGTGTGGTTTATTGATTGGAATGCTCGCGCCAACCCTCGTTCAGGCTTGCGCCTGCGGGTGCGGTGTTTTTGACGTCGGCACCAGTGCAATGTTCCCCAGCGGTGAAGGCGGAATCGCCTTCGTGAAGTACAACTATCAGGATCAGAACCGCAATTGGCGCGGGTCGTCACCTGCGCCGGCCGCGACCAATGACGACAAGGAAATTCAGACCCAGTTTGTCGCATTCGGTCTGCAATACATGTCGAATCCGAGTTGGGGTGTTCAAGCGGAACTGCCTTATGGGTTTCGCCGCTTCACCAAGGACGACACCGGCACCATCGGCTCGCGAAGCTGGAGCCAGGTGGGCGACCTGCGCGTCGCGGGAGTTTACTCAGGCTTCTTCCCTGACCAGTCGGCGGGGGTGACGTTCGGCCTAAAACTGCCGACCGGCAGTCATACGTTTGATTCGGCGTTTGTCGACCGTGACACCCAAATTGGCACCGGCAGCACCGATCTTTTGCTGGGCGGATTTTATCACGGAAATCTGACCCGCAACAACCACTGGGGCTGGTTCACCCAGTTGCAATTGGATGTACCGGTGTTGATTCAATCGCAATATCGACCCGGCGTTGAACTCAATACCGCCGCCGGGATTGATTACAAGGGCTTCGCATTCGGCCGCCTGAAGGTCATCCCGCTGGCGCAGGTGATCTTCTCCGAGCGCACCAGTGACAGTGGCGCTGCCGCGATGCCCGCCGATACCGGCTACCAACGCCTTCTGCTTTCTCCGGGACTCGAATTCCAAATCCAACCGGTAAAAATCAATGCGGATGTCGGATTCCCCGTTTTCCAAAACGTGACCGGCAATCAATTGGTCGCACCGGTCCTGGTCAAGGTGAGTCTGGGCTTTCTGTTTTAAGCTTCACCAGTCGAAAGGAAAACAGCGACCTCGGACAGCCGAATCAGACGCGATGCCACATGTCGTTTGCCGGTGGCAATCCAAGTTACCAACCGACCGACGGTGGCCGCAATCAGTCAACCGGTCATGATCAGTTTTATCTGAATTTAATGGCTCCGCGTCGAAACCGGCGCCGCGATTTCCTTGCGCGATGCACCACTGCCAAAGTCATAACCCAACACCAGCCAGGTTTCGACATGAGGCGAATCGCTGGTAAGGCCAAACAACGGGTTGAGATCGATGTGGATATTGCGCGTCGGCCGCCATTGCAGGCTCGGCCCCAAATTCACCTCCATCGGCGACAGATGCCGGGCGCCATGTTCCGTTTCGCTCTCAATTTTCAACTCCCCGCCCAGCCCCAATTTCTCATCGATCACCGTGTAACTGAGCGCAGCGCTAAATCCCAGCTCGGTCGCGCGCGCGGCGCCGACTTCCTGCTCGTAAATGAAGTTCGCGCCCCAATGCCAGCGCGGCGTCACCGAGTCGCCCAGCAGCAGCTTGACCTCGTACTTGTCGCCGCCGAGCACGTGGTTGCGAAATGTCCACTCGCCGTAGAGCGTCGGGTTGCCCGGTAACTTGCCCCAGTCGGCCAGCGCCCAGCGCATTTCCGCCGACACACTGTCATGCTGCACTTTGCCGGCTTTGTCGCAAATCCAGTTCTCGTAGATATCCGCCTGGAGCCGGCCTGGCAAACCGAGCTCGACTTCCTCCTGGAACAGGTAATTCGGCGCTTCGCCGCGTGGATATTGCGCCTTGACCCATTGCTCGACGCCCACATCCCAGGGCGTTTGCTGCAAATAGACCCGTGTGGTCGGAAACCGGCGCGCCGTCGTCCACTCTGGTTGCAGGTAAGGCCCCACCGGGGCCGCTTCAGCAATGGGGGTCGTATCTTGGACAATTGTGTCCGGTAAGCGCGTCGGCGTCACATCCGCCCACGCTGGTAATGCCGCCAAGATCGCCGAAAAGAAAACAAGTTTAGTATTCATGATTTAGTTCGACACCGATTCGTCCAAAAGGTTCCAAGAAAAATACATCTGATTATATTTATCGGCAGGGCGATAGGCCAGCGAGGAAAAACGCCTGTGTGCCCGCGTCAATCATCCCCAGCCGTCATCGTCTGGCTTGCCTGCATTTCCTCCCCCCCAAATATCGCCGAGCATCTTGCCGCGCTATTCCGGCCAGATGTAGTTTACCGTCACTTTAACATCGGGGTGGATTGCCAGAAAGACCGGACATTTCTTGCTGGCAGCCTCCAATTTCGATTGATCAGCTGTCGCCAGTTTCTTCGGCAGTCGGATATCAACCTTGATTGTGGCGATCCGATAGTTGACCAAATCGTAACTGACATCAGCTTTCGCTCCGACAATGTCCAGTTTTTCGGCCTCCGCTGTCTTGCCCATGACGATCATCAGGCAGCTGGCAACCCCCATCGCCATCAGATCAACCGGATTGAGATCGAGTCCTTTTCCGCCGAAGGCGCAACAACCCTCCAGCGGGATTGTCTGTTTCAGTGGAATGTGCGATGCCACGGTATGCACGTTCTTGTCGTAAACAACCTGCATCACTGGTTTCGTGGGGGCTCCTGTCGAGCAGCAATCGGTATTGGTCTCATTCATTTTCCCTCCTCCAATTTCGGGCTATGCGTAAATCGCCGATTCGATCAGGTCAAGCGGAAATCGATTGGCGCATCATGTCTTAGGTTTCGCCACCAGCGTTCGCGCCAGAATCCAGGCGAACGCGAATGCGACCAGTGTGCCGAGCGCACCCACCGCCGCCGTTGCCCAGCCCGATTCACCGAACCACGGCAACTGATAATCATGAAACGGCGTTGCCACGATTGCTGTTGGCAGCGCGTGATGCTCGAAACCCAGTTTTGCCGCAACCTTCTCCAAACCATCCGGCCAGGCGCAGGCAAACGGCGAAACAAACAACGCCAGGCCCAGCGCCACCAGCAGCCCGTAGCCAACGGTTGCCCCGGCTTGCGGGATATCATCCTGGCGGTCGACGAGTTCGGGACGCGCCCGCGCAATCGCCAGCAAGACCAGCGCCGTGATCGCCCCCTCGCCGATGCCAATCAGCATGTGAACGCCCGCCATTGCGGGAAAGATCAGCCGCCAGGCGACCCGCCCCGACCAGGCCACCTCCCCGGCGCAACAGACCGCCGCCAAAACCGTTGCGAACCAGCCGGCGAACGTCGCGCCCAGAACCAGCCCGCGCTGTCCCTCCGCCAGCCGCCGGATGCCCCGGTAAATCGCAAAACCCGCAATGACATTCACCAGTGCCATATTGAATATATTGGCGCCCAACGCCGTGATCCCGCCGTCGGCAAACAGGAAACACTGCACCAGCAATACCGCTGTCATCACCACGATGGCCGCACCCGGCCCAACCAGCACCGCCCCAGCA
>Ga0209083_1000838_pt1 | contig 40145 bp, 36 predicted proteins | sample AM7aDNAmetaG_FD_184132 | JGI IMG/M metagenome (GOLD analysis project Ga0209083, IMG submission 184132) | Freshwater microbial communities from Finland to study Microbial Dark Matter (Phase II) - AM7a DNA metaG (SPAdes) (version 3) | ecosystem: Environmental > Aquatic > Freshwater > Lake ... | reverse complement strand
CCGGAGGATGAAACAAAACCGTCTGTACCGGTAGTATGGCGCATGATGAGGGTTTCAAGCCCTTTTTCCGTGATATCGGTGGTCATACAAGAGCCTCCTCCTCAAAGGGTTCGTCCTCAAGAGCTTCAACACTGTCGTTGTCTGGCAGGTCAATCAAGGCTTCATCGGGCAGTTTTGCTGCCGCTTCACGCACATCGAGCTTGCCTGTTACTACATCGGCAACAAGGCGGGTGCGATACTCCCGGAGGAGTTCGATTTCACGTTCGAGGCGGGAGATGGCTGTTGTAAGTCTTGAAGTCTCCAACTCAACATGAGCAAGAATGGCGTCCTGTTCCTTAATTGGTGGAAAAGGGATGCGCAATGACCGAACAACGTCTGCATTTATATTCGGCTGGCCACCGCCATACGCCGCGCGAAGTAAATGTGGCTTTGCAGTCTGAATAATCAATTGGATAAGGAAGACGTTTACCGTTGGCATTGCTTGAGCAAAAACACAACAGGCTTGATTTGTACATGCAGCAACCCCAAGAATGCCAGTTTTACCAATAGTTGCTCCATACATTGCAACGACAATTGAATTTTCAGGATAGAGTTTCAAAGTACTGTATGCAATCAACGCTTTCCCATGCACTGTACGTTTAGTCTTCTTAATAACTGAATCGTTCAAATCACCGCTCATAACCCAATTAATTGAGCCTCCGTAATAGTGGTCTCCACTTGGAGTAGTGCCACTACCTTGCGTATGAAACAGTGTTCTGAGTTTCCGCACCTCCCAATGCTCTGGAATATCGCCAAGCCAGGGAATACCGGATGGCTTGAAGAGCACGGAGGGGTCAAGGCCACGGGTAACGGCACGGTGGATGATGACCTGCTTCTGTTCGTTGAGCAACGTAATCACCCTGCGCTTTGCCCGGATGGCTTTTTCCAGTTGCCCATTCGCCCAGCCGAGAAAGCGCACAATCGCCGCCTGTTCGTCGGGCGGGGGCAGGAGAATTGGAATCTGACGCATTCCTCTAATCGTAAGATCCCACTGACCTACCCGAACGCCATCGGAAGCCTGACCGAAGTGCGCAACATAGGGTTTGCTCCTAAGAAGGGCCTGTCCAAATGATCGGTTTGCTATGGTAAAATTGAAAACAAAATATGCGGGGCTAACAATCCCATCACATGGCGCAATACCCATTGAACCCTGCCATGCCTTCATCTTGTTGATAACGAGATTTCCTGCACGAGCAACTTTATAATTGCTCAGGTCTTCCGGAATAACATTATGGTTCTCACCTGCATCTGTAAGCGAGCGAACAAATACGCCCTTTTCGCGAGCAACTGAAAGCAATGGTAGATCAGTGCGATTCCGTTCGTTATATGGTCGAATCAGTGTGCGGAGATTTTGAACCTCCCAATGAGATGGAACAGCACCCAACCAAAGTGAACCGGATTCTCTGTATGCCGGATATGGTTTGAGATCGGCAATCATGGCTGGCCTCCCTTCTTTTTGCGAACAGGCTGGGCTTCAGGCAAATGCTGCATGACCTGATCAAAGTCGTCCGGCTGCTGTGCCTGCTCAGCCAGACGCTGGCGGTGGAATGCGTCGTACTCGTTTTCGGCATGGGTCGCTGCAGCATCATGGGAGAGGTGCCCGGCGTGCGTGAGAATGTCGCGCTCATTGAGTTGCAGGAAGCCGTCAAGCTTGATTACCCAGTCAACCATGCGCATGGGTATGCGCCGCATGGCCTGGCCTTCAGCAAAAACAAGATATTGCTCAACCAGATTGTTCAAAACGGCCAGTTCCTCTTCGTTCAGGTAGTTTTTGGCAATAGCAACGTCTTCTTTGCGCGGCTTCGCGCCTCGCCAGTTGGTTAGCCCCATATTAGGCTGATTTCGATCGGCTCGGGTATGGATGATTTCAGCAGCGGTCTGGCCGGTGATGGCCCAGTGCACCTTGTTCTGCACGGTCTTGAAAAAGGCAAGGCTGGTTTCAGTCGTCGGATCGTAGTCAATACTGGTAGCGTAGATGTCGGTGATCTTTTTGTAAAAGCGACGCTCGGAGGTGCGGATATCCTGAATCCGCCGCGCAAGCTCTTCGAAATAATCGAAGGGCTGATCAGGGTTTTTGAGCCGTTCATCGTCGAGCACAAAGCCTTTAACGATATATTCGTGCAAACGCTGGGTTGCCCAGATGCGAAACCTTGTAGCAATAACAGATTTGATACGGTAACCTACAGAAATAATGGCATCAAGGTTATAGAAGTCGATGGTTCGATTGACCTGCCGGGTACCTTCCTGGCGAACTGTTAAGAAATTCTTAACAGTTGCTTCCTGCCGCAGTTCTCCTTCCTCGAAGATATTGCGCAGGTGCATACTGATATTAGGCACCGTAGTCTGAAACAGCTCGGCCAAGTGCTGCTGGGTCAACCAGACGGTTTCTTCCTCAAAGCGGACGTCGATTTTGATGACGCCGTTTTCGGCCTGATAGATAAGGAAACGGGATTGTTGCGGCTGATCGCTCATTTGGCACCTCCCTTCAGCAGACCATCGAGCAGCCCTTCGGCTTCCTGCTCAATGGCAAAAATGTCTGCGGTGATCTCTTCGAGCGTGCGGAGCGGCTGTGGTTTGTAAAAGTGACGGGTGAAGCTGACTTCGTAGCCGATTTTGGTGGCGCTCTCCTTTATCCATGCGTCAGGTGTGTAGGGCAGCACTTCGCGACGGATGAAGGCGTCAATTCCTCCCTCTTCGAGGAGGGGCACCTGCTCTGTGTCGCGCAGATCGGGATCGGGTTCGTATTCGACAATCACGGGCTTTCCTGTAGGGGTCACCGTATCGTAAAGACCGTAAAGCGGTTGAGCTTCGTTCTTGCCTGGCTTGTGCATTTTGGCAATGACAGGGGGGGCGGTTTCTACCCGCCAGCTTACTGCTTTCAGAATTTTGTTCAGATCGGCTGCGGGCAGCTTGATACTTCCCTGCATGAGTGCTGCGATGACATTCTGGCGGAAGATATTGTGGTCTTCGAAAAGCTGTTCACCAAGAATGGTACGCAAGGCATAAGCGGATTCAACAAGCCTGCCGTCGCGCTCCCATGTCTTGGGGTCAAGCAGCTTCTTTTTCTTTTTTTCTGGGAGCCCTTTTTTGCTGCCACCCTCTTCATCGTCACTCTCCTCTTCGTCGCTCCCCCACTCGGCAAGGCGCTTTTCGAGCGCTGGAGCAATGATGCTGAAATTGGTGAAGAGGTCGTCGCCTAACTCTTCGTAGAGGGTGGAACGGATCTCTTCATCACCGGAGGCAAAGCGCAGGCTCTCTATGGCCTTTATGGTGAGCTGGCTGTGAAGCCGGAGGGGACGTTCAACCGTTACTTTCCAGTAGCCGAACTCCTCATTGGGAAAAATTCTTGATTCGGGTGTCTCTTCGAACTCAAGAAAGGTGTTGAGGATGCGGTCAATATCTTCCTGGGAGAGCTCACAGTTCTTTTTGCCAAGATTTTTGCGGAGTGGCTTGAACCACTGGGTGGCGTCGATAAGCTGGAGAAAACCCTCACGGTGTGCAGGTTTACGGTTGGTGAGCACCCAGATGTAGGTGGCAATGCCGGTATTGTAAAAGAGGTTGAGCGGTAGGGCAACGATGGCTTCGACCCAATCGTTTTCGATGAGCCAGCGGCGGATGTTGCTTTCGCCCTGTCCAGCATCGCCAGTAAAGAGCGAACTGCCGTTGTGGACTTCGGCGATGCGGCTGCCGAGCGCGGAGGTCTGGTTCATTTTGGAGGCCAGATTGGCCAGAAAAAGCAACTGCCCGTCGCTGGAGCGGGTGACGAGTGAGAGCTCTTCACCCTGATGCATCACCCTGAAGCGGGGATCGCGCATCCCCTCTTTGCCGCCCATTGCTTCGAGATCTTTTTTCCAGCTCTTGCCGTAGGGGGGATTGGAGAGCATGAAGTCGAAAAGATGAGAGGGAAAGGCGTCGTGTGAGAGGGTGGACCATTCCGCGCCACCAACAATGTGGTCGGCGTTTTCGCCCTCGCCTTTGAGCAGCATGTCGGCCTTGCAAATGGCGTAGGTTTCGGGGTTGATTTCCTGCCCATAGAGCAGACATTGGATATCCTGTTGATGCTTTGCGGCTATGGATAAAACGGTCTCTTCGGCAACGGTGAGCATGCCGCCGGTTCCGCAGGTGCAGTCGCAGAGCAGGTAGGTGCCTGACTTGAGTTTATCCTCAATCGGCAAAAAGACAAGGTTGGCCATCAGACGCACGGCGTCGCGGGGCGTCCAGTGTTCACCAGCCTCTTCGTTGTTATCCTCATTGAATTTGCGGACAAGTTCTTCGAAGACCGTGCCCATTGCGTGGTTGTCGATACCTGCGGGAGTGAGGTCGATTTCAGGGTCGAGAAACTTGTTGATAAGTGTACCGAGGGCGTCAGCTTTAGAGAGTGTGGAGAGCTGGTTGCGGAACTTGAAGTTTTCGAGAATGTCCTGAACGTTGGGTGAATAGCCGTTGAGGTAGTCTTCGAAATCAGCAAGGAGATGCTGCTGGCTGCCGCGCGATTTGAGGTCACGCAGGGTAAATTGCGAGGTGTTGTAGAATGCCTGCCCAGCCGCTTCGCAGAGTGCTGCACGCTGTTCGGTGATTCCTGCATCGTCGAGCATTTTTTTTATATCGAGCACGGCTTGTTTGGTCGGTTCAAGCACGGCGTCCATGCGGCGGATGACGCACATGGGGAGAATGACGTCTGGGTATTTGCCCCGCTTGAAGAGGTCGCGGAGGACATCGTCGGCTATGCCCCAGATAAAGGATACAATTTTGTTGTGGGTGACTTCGTTCATGAAATGTTGTTTAGCGGAAACAGCGAAGTAAATGGCATTCAAGGAATAAGAAAAATATGCGTGAATTTAAATATAGGCAAGAGATTTGAATTAGTGTCGTGTCATGTGTATTCTGACGGTTGGCATTCTATGGTGGACCCCGATTTTTAGACAGCGGTTTAAGTTGTTAACTTGCCCCAAAAAGGAGCAGGTAATGACAAAAAGGACACGAAAAAATTTCAGCAGTGACTTTAAGGCCAAAGTGGCGCTTGAGGCTATTCAAGGGGTCAAGACGCTGAATGAAATCGGTCAGGAATTTGGAGTACACCCCGTTCAGGTCGGGAAATGGAAGAAAGAGCTGCAAGAACAGGTCAGGTTATCAACTTAAACTCAGCCTTTTTTTGTCTACCGGCTGGGGTCCACTTCACAAAGAGTATGGTCACCGATAAAGTTTTTCCGTCCGATAATCGTCATAGGGAAAATGCTCTATGAGACCTAACCCGGGCTGAACTGCATCTTTACCAGAAACCCTGATCTCCTGTTGAGGAATCTGCCACTCAATACCGATAGCCGGATCGTTCCAGAGAAGACCTGCATCATGGGAGGGCATGTAATAATTATCGCACTTGTAGGCAAAAACAGCCTCCTGAGAGAGAACCAGAAACCCGTGCGCAAAGCCTTTAGGAACCCAAAGCATATTCTTCCGATCAGCATCAAGGAGACATGTTACATGACGACCATACCATGGCGAGCCGAGACGTATATCAACGGCAACATCAAGAACACTTCCATACACCACACGCACAAGCTTGGATTGTGTAAAGGGCGGTTTCTGAAAATGAAGACCACGGAGCACACCGAAACTCGATTTCGACTCATTATCCTGAACAAACGATACATGACCTACATGCTGTTCAAAGATATCCTGTCTGTACGACTCCAAAAAATACCCTCGATCATCCCCGAACACTTTCGGTTCAAAAATAAGGACGTCAGGAATGGCTGAAGGAATAATTTGCATAAAAATTAGACGATAACTATTGCTAAAAAAACTTACCTCTGGGTATGCAGACGCACAAGATACTGACCGTACTGACTCTTCATCAGTGGTTGTGATAAGCGTAACAGCTCTTCATCAGTGATCCAGCCGTTTCGCCACGCAATTTCTTCAGGACAGGCAATTTTCAACCCCTGCCTTTTTTCAACCGTTTGAATAAAGTTCCCTGCTTCCTGGAATGACTCATGCGTCCCTGTATCAAGCCAGGCAAAACCACGCCCCAGCATGGAGCATTTCAGCTGCCGACGGTTCAGATACTCTTCATTGACAGCAGTAATTTCAAGCTCACCCCTCGGGGAAGGCTTGATCTGATGAGCAATTTCAATGACATTATTAGGATAATAATAAAGGCCGACAACTGCGTAATTGGATTTCGGATTCTGTGGCTTTTCAGCAATTGAAAGCACATTGCCATCCTCATCAAACTCAGCTACACCATAACGCTCCGGATCACTGACATAGTAACCGAAAATATTGGCTTTACGCTCTGTCTGCACCGTCTGAACGGCTGCCTCAAGCATAGGAGTAAATGCGTAACCGAAAAAAATGTTATCACCGAGAATAAGCGTAACATCATCACCACCAATAAAGGCTTCGCCAAGAATAAAGGCCTGGGCAAGCCCATCAGGAGAGGGCTGAACAACGTATGACAGAGAGATGCCCCAGTCACTGCCATCTCCAAGCAGCTTCCTGAACATCGGCTGATCTTCAGGTGTCGTTATAATAAGAATATCCCTTATCCCTGAAAGCATCAGCGTGGTCAGGGGGTAATAAATCATCGGCTTGTCATACACTGGCAGGAGCTGCTTTGATATAGCCCTGGTAGCAGGATAAAGTCGGGTACCAGATCCGCCCGCAAGAATAATACCTTTCATGTTTGTTTTTTAAGAGAGACGCTGTAAGCAATTATTTCCGTTTTTCAAGTTTTCTGCATAATTAAGAAATAACTTGGAGCTTAAAGATAAACAAGGAAATGGAGAGAGTAAACTTTTGAAGGGTGAATTTTTATTCTCTTCTGAAACGGTGCATTTTCTGCATTGACTAAATTTACCAATGGTGGCGTGCCTCTCCGGTGTGTAGTTCTATATCTTTCCTTGTCACAAACACAGCTCAATGACAGTGACTCCCGTTTTCATTCTTATCAAGATATTGCTAAAACAGGAGTTTAGGAAAGAATCAGCAAAATAATTACTGTTTTTTTTCTTCAAAATGACAAATAGTGTACGTCGAGGAGACAATCGGCAAGTTCGAGGCCCTGGGTGTTGTCAGCGGGGGTGGAGTGGTTTGAGTTTTTCCTTGTTGAGGGTACCCTTCCCTGCGGTGGCAAGCCAGAGGTAGTCGGGGATAAAGCCTGCGGCAATGATGGCGGTTTTTTCGCTTTCGACGATAGCATTACCTAACCAGCGTTGCGATTTCGGAACTTACCCGAATACACTTGCGGGCAGACTCAATTGCCATCAATCCTTCCTTCTCTTTGAAAATATCCCAGGGAAGCTGGTATGAGGATTCATCACCATATTTAGAAAGCATTTTTTCGTACGAATCATATTGTTCAAGCTCAGGAAGAAGCTCTTGAACCAGAACAGCGATCTCTTCCGAGACTGTTCCTTCAGAAATCAGCTGAGATAAATGCATCCCTGGTTTATGGGTAAACGATGAAACACCGAAAAGCATCAACACGGCAAGCCCGGTATGTTCTACAACAAGTATTGATTCCGCAACACACGAGCGCCACCGTTGGAGTGAGTAATCCTGCTCTGCTTCATCAAGAAACCCGCGCGCAAGTTCGAACCGGTACTCGACATTTTTCTGCAATTCCATGAAACCCTCCTTTAACGATAGATGATCACTACCAGCCTGAAACTACCCGATCAAAAATTTCATCAATAACCTGAACCTGGCTATATCGGATTGCCTCCAGTTGTGCAACATAATTACCTGCATAATAATCCGCAAATCCGACAAAGGTTTGTGTAAAAAACAATTTCTTCTTCACCCGGTCTGTCATGGTAACCTGCACGGCAAGGGTAATCCGGTTGGTACGAGCCCGTTCCGTTTTGCTGGAAAGCTGACTTGGTACATCCGAAAAAGAGGTGATAGCCCCCTCCAGCAAAGCATCCGCACTTGCCATGGATGGAGTAAAGCGAAGTGAACTTTGTGCCTCTATTTTATCGACCAGACCCCTGGTGAATTCAGACCTGAATTGAGCGATACCTGCACCGGAACGATCTTCAAAAACCGGTATTGCAATTGTTTTGATGTGCTGAGGAATAGAGGCGCCCGTAAAACTGTAACAGCCCTGAAGAGAAACTGCAACAAGCAGCAAAAGCAAGAATCTGGTAGCACCTTCTTTCACCATCACAGAACTCGGATTAATAGGTTCGACGGTCAATTCTGTTCAGCATTTTACGGAAGGGATAGCTCAGAAGCAACATTTTTTTTCTTCTTCCATTCAGAGCGGAAAGATAGATCCCTGTTTTCGAATCACTCCAGCCCGAAGCCAGTTGTACCGCAAGCTGTGCGGCAACGAGAGGCGATTGTGCAAAAATATCAAGAATGGTGTTGAATGTAGCCAATTGTCGGGAAAGTTCAGGAGTGGGATTGTCGGAACTGACCATGCTGGTGCGTACCAGTCCTGGATGCAGCAGCATCACGGAGATAGGCGTATGCCGATACTCTTCAGCAACCGCGTATGTAAATCTGGCAATAGCTGCTTTCGTCGAGCCGTAAGCGCTGATCCAGGGTGTATTCGATCCCCTGTCCGTACCTGAACCAGCCATATTAATGATCTTTCCTCTTCTCTGCTCTTTGAGAAAGTAGTTGATGGCTGCACGGCACCCGTTGTAGGTGCCTTTAAGGTTGGTATCAATGACCTTTCCCCATTTTTCAGGATCGCTTTCAGTAATGCTCATGAAGGGATCTGAAATCCCCGCATTGTTGATAAAACAATCTATCCGACCAAATCTTTCGCTTGCGGCCGCAATAAGCTGTTCCATAGCAACCGGGGAAACAACGTTGCAGACAGAACCGTATACCGAGTCGGGAGGAAATTCTGATAGCGCAGCCTGAACATTGCTCTTCGAAGAGGAGGTTATAACCACCTTTGCACCTTCCCTGACAAACTCATGGGCAATTGCCTTGCCGATCCCTTTGGTGGAGCCGGTAATAACGGCAACTTTATCATCGAGTATACCCATAACTCAGCCCTTGCTTACGTGACTTGCAATCACTTTTTCTTCTTTACACTATCAACCATTGCCTGAAGTTCAGGTCGACCGGCTGCATAGGTTTCGAGAGGAATACCCTGTTCAATGGCCTCCCATGCCTGCCGGATACTCGCCGCACCCGCTTTTGGTCCCATGGGATGACCAAAAACACCACGACCTGGCACAAAGCCGAAATCAACACTGCCGACTTTATTGTAGACGGTTTCAAGCGTAAGAGCCGAATCACTTCCTCCTGGAACAGGAAGTGACCGTTTTATATGACCGAACTCCTGCAGGCACTCCCTAATATTATCCTTTACCTCTTCTTCAGGGGTCATCATTCTGCCGCCAAACCCGGGCATGATAATCGAATCGAGTCCTGCAAGCCGCTGAAGCTTGGTCATAACCCTTGAATGAATACCGTATTTTTCCATTCTGCTGAAGGCCGCAATAAACGGGAAGTGTCCGATAAGAGGCACTTTCGTATGCCTGGCCAGCATTCTGACAGCACTGAGGCCCACAGGAAGAGCATTAATCAGGAGAGCATTTGCCCCATTACTGACTGCTACATCGTGCTGCTCGATCAGGCGATCAACCTCATCGGTGATATTGGCAAGATAAATCTTCGGTACACCAGTCTCCCGTTCCGCCTTCAATCTGGCCTCTCCAAGAGCATGGGAACGTTCAAGTAGAGTTGACCAATCGACATCGGCAAGCATTTCATCATCTTTGGCAATATCAAGACCACCAAGCCAGCTCTGGTAGGCAATTTCAGCAAAATGGGCAGGACTGAGACCGATGTTCGGCTTCACGACACCAAAAAAAATCGGTCTGTCATACGCCTGAAGGAGATCACGGATACCTTCAATCCCAAATTTAGGACCATCAAAGGCAAGAAGATACGATTCCGGAAACCTGATGTCAAGCAGCTTGACCACCGGTACACCGGGAGTAAAAAAAACACCTTCGCCACATACTGCCGAAAGGAGATTCGGCAATTTGGTACCGAAATTGCGATGCGGATGAGCAATAGTCACACGACAAGCATGAATAGCACCTGATTCGGAATGCCTGACAGGATAACTGAGCGCCGGCAACTCCCCCTCAACCGTCAGACTGATAACTTTTGCAGCATATTGAGGACGAAAGTCTTCATCATAATCCACGCGCTTCCACTGTGCCGTGGATTGCTCGCTGCAGAAATGCGCAAGAGCCGTCTCAATATCCCCAACACATTCAAGATAGTAGTCAAGCGTCAGATAATCAGCCATGTCAAGCTGCTCCGCAGAGGCAAAAAAACCTTTAATATCCTCAGTATTCATAAAAAAATGTCATTCCCTCTGCTCCGGCTATCCGTCTGTAGCTGAAGGGTTCCCATTAAAAAAAACTGAACAAAAGCACCGAAGCAGACCAGGCAACCTATCCCTCTGCCTTTATGGTATTGAAATACTCGAAAGCATCCTTGGGATTCATCTGCTCATGCACAACCTTGTTAACAGCTTTCATCATGGCAAGAGGAGCATCGCTCTGGAAAATATTGCGCCCCATATCAACACCCGAAGCACCTCCCTGAATTGCACTCCAGGACATCGTCAAGGCTTCAAGTTCGGAGATTTTTTTTCCTCCGGCCATAACAATAGGCACTGGGCATGAGGCAATAATCGTTTCAAAATCTTCAGGGACATAGTAGGTTTTAACGATCTGCGCACCAAGCTCGGCAGCCATCCGGCAGGCAAGCCTGAAGTATTTTGCATCCCGTACCATATCTTTACCCACTGCAGTTACAGCCATGGTTGGAATTCCGTAGCGAAGACCCATATCGACAAGCCTTGTCATGTTGTGGATTGATCGGGTCTCAAATTCACCGCCGACAAAAATCTGGAGGGTTATGGCTGCAACATTCATACGGATCGCGTCCTCAATATCGACCGCAAGTTCCTCATCAGAGAGCTCCTTGAGAATACTCGGTCCGCCACTGCAACGCATGACAACCGCTCTGGTGAGGCTTGGCGGAACAGTGGTACGCAGAATACCACGAGTCAGCATGATGGCATCTGCATAAGGCATAAGGGGTACAATATTGACATCCGGACGTTCAAGACCTGTCGTAGGACCCTGGAAATAACCATGATCGATGGCGAGCATCACGGTTTTTCCCGTATCAGGCCGGAATATCCTCGACAGGCGGTTTTTCATTCCCCAGTCAAGAGAGTGCGCGCCTTTCAGGAAAAATCCATAGTTGTTAAACGGAGTGTCAAGATGATACTCTTTTGCCTGCTTGTCTTTATCGTATTCAGCCATAGTGATGGATCTCCTCTTTTCGGTTATGATTATTTTTTTGTACTCAATCTTTCACTCAACGGAGCGCAGCTGCAATATTACCGCCATCTACCGTCGTAATTGAACCTGTTGTTCTTGTCTCAAGTGCAAGATGCACAAAAGCCTCTGCGACGTCCTCAGCGGTAACCTCAAGCTGCAGAAGGTTTCCTGCCATGTACTCCCTTTCGCTCAGGCCGCGGGCTGTTGAGCGCGCTTTAATCATCTCTTCGGTAAGAAGCCCACTGCGAATACGGTCGGCATTGATACCGTTGGAGCGAATGCCATCACGTCCGTGATCTAGGGCATATTGACGAACAAGAAACATGGTTGCAGCTTTAGGCAGTCCATAAGGGCCGAAGTCCGGACCAGGATTGACTGCCTGTTTTGAAACATTAAAAAGCAAGACACCGCCCGTTCCCTGGAGTTTCATGATTTTTACAGCCTCCTGGGCAATAGACTGGTGTGAAAAGAAATTGAGTTCAAAGCTTTTGCGCAGCACCTCATCGGCAACGTCGCCGATGCGCCCCTGAAGAGCAGCACCAACATTGGAAACCACAATATCCAGACCGCCAAACCGGCGACAGACAGCATCGAAAGCAGAACGTACCGCTGTGCGAGAAGTAACGTCACACGGCAGCGCAAGAACGTTGCCGCCAATTTCCCCGGCTGCCCGTTCGAGTGATTCAAGAGAAAGATCCAGCATAACAAGTTCCGCACCTTTCTGTCGGAAGGCTTTCGCTGTTGCAAGGCCAATCCCGCTTGCTGCTCCGGTAACCATGACCACTTTACCGGCAAAAACATCATGATGAACCTTGTTCATCTTGGCCTGTTCCATGTCCCAGTACTCTATCTCAAAGGCTTCACGGTCACTGATGGATTCAAAGGTACCAAGCGATTCAGCATCAAGAATTGCAGCGGCAGTGCATTCCGCAATATCGGCATTGACTGCGGCTGATAAGGCGGTTTTACCAAGTCCGAACAGCCCGAGACCCGGAACAAGGACCACTCTCGGAAGCGGATCGAGCATGGTTACCTGCATGCCTGACTCCTGCTGCTGGGCAATAAAATAGTCGGCATATTCCTGACGGTAGCGTTGAACGGACTCCAGCACGGCACTTTTGAAACCTGTAAGGTCATCAGCATCCGGCGGCGGAATCACAAGCGGCTTATTTTTGGTTCGGATAATAAAGTCCGGTGTCATGGCACCTTTCTGGCTCATACGAACTAAATCAGCACTATTGACATACTCAAGAATAGTTTCAGAGGTACGGAAATCGAGAATGAACTGGTGATACTCTCGAGTACCCGGAGACTTTTCATCAACACATGCACCCCTGATGACGGGAGCAGTGACTTCGACCGGAGCGATTGAACGCGGAAGTGTTACTGATGGAAAGGTTTTTCTGCCTGACGATGCAATTCGTTCTTCAAGTTTGCTGACCGCATCAATCATTCGACTGTAGGCTTCTTTGGCTGTTGAGCCGAAAGTTACCAAACCATGTTTCTGGAGCACCAGCCCCTTAATCTCGGGATCTGCCTCATAAACGATAGCTGCCGATCGGGCAAGACCAATGCCCGGCTTGATATAGGGAACAGAACCAATACTGTCGCCAAGGATCTCTCGGCAAAGCAACGCGCCATCCGGCTGATTACTGATGGTGAGCAGTGCGAACGAGTGTGTATGTAAAATAAACCGGTGAGGAAGAAAAGAGTGAAGGAGTGTCTCAATTGAAGGGGTCAGCCTCTGCTCAGCCATGTGATCGGTCAAACTGAACATATTCAAGAGCAAAAGATATTTAAATTCTTTTGTCGAGAATCGTTGAAGCACATCTTCACTGACACTATCGTTTCGGCTGAAAAGTTCTCCAAGTTTGCGGAGAGGACCCAGTCTGAGTGGGGTGTAATCAAAACCTGTAACCCGGCTCAAATCAATCCCGCTGGCTTTAACCAGAAGCACTTCCGCACGATTGCCCACCATATCAGCCAGTTCGCATTTAACAGAGGTGTTACCCCCGCCATGCATCACTAATGAACTTTCGCTTCCAAGCAGGCGGGAAGCATAGACCAGTTCGGCCAATTCAGATGGTATCTCGGGCGAACTGCACTGTTCTCTGACTGAGTTTTGAAGATCAGTATCATTCCAGAGGTTCTGCATAGTAAGTAATTCGTCTCACACCGGTACCCGGCATGTAATTGTTAAAAAATATCAACAAGCAGTAAAAGGAAACCCGGTTCAGAGATGAACTTTTTTTTGCTTCTTTTCATGCCAACCCTCAATAAAAAATCCGGCACTGTAAATAACGAGAAAACCAGGGATAATAGTCGCGAGAAAAGTCAATTTATCACTGATTGTCTGTAATTGACCGGAAGACCAGATCATCCATACAAGCACATACCAAGCAGGCCCGACAAAGAGAAACGTCGTATTCCAAAGTCTTTTAAAACTGTATTTCATTGGATATTAAGCAGTTAACAACAACAATAGAAAGCCTTCAGAGTTGACCATCAATGCGAAGTCTTCGTTCATTGAGTTTTTCAAGAATGATTCTGACTAAGTACTGCAGTGCATTGATGACATAGGTGAAATAAGCCAGAAAAGCTTCCCAGATAAGCACCTGTTCAGGATAGCCAAGAAAGGCCATAACAAAATAAAGAAGATGAAATACTGAAGCTACCGTACTGCCGATATCTTCCCAGACAAACTCTTTTGAGTATACCCACTTATTGAAAACCTCCTTTTCAAAAAACATCCCTGTGATGAAAAGAAGGGCGAAAAATAGTGTTTTAAAAAGTATTGCAATGCTGACCCAGTAAAATTTCGTAACGAAAAGGCCATTTGCATACAGCGCGGTTGTCGTTACCCCGGCAACAAAAAGGAGAAACTGTATCGGCGCAAGAATGATCTGAATATCGGTCCAGATGGAAGCATTTCGTTTAACAAGCTGTTCAGGAGTATACCGAGGCATGTTCTTTTACACTTAACTGATAGTAAAATATGTTCCAGGTGACAGAGCGACACCAAATCGTCACGTTCACAAATAAAGCTTGGAATATAGCAAAATTGCAGCGAAAAAGATCAACTTCTACGCGAATCCAGTGACCAGCCTTGCCGGTGAGATTACTTTTAAAACGTGCTGATTTACAGAAGAAGATTAAACACAAAACCGACAAGCATGATCCCTGCCGCTACAACACTGGCAAACACTGCAATAAGCCTCGGCTTAAGCACTTTACGCAGAATGATCATTTCGGGGGCGGAAAGAGCGATCACACTCATCATGAAGGCCATCACCGTGCCAAGGGCAGCACCCTTGCCGAGCAGTGCCTGAACAACAGGAAGAATACCAGCTGCATTCGAATACATGGGCACACCGATCAGAACAGCGACAGGGACTGACCACCAGACACTTTTGCCCATCAGTGAGGCCATAAAGTTTTCCGGTACATAACCATGAATTCCTGCGCCCAACCCAACACCAAACACAATATAGAGCCACACCTTGCCGACAATTTCACGAACATGCATGACCCCTTCGTGCAAGCGCATGGGCCAGCTTATCGCGTCATCATCATCTTCAACCGGCATCTTGCTCTTCTGCAGTTTTTGTACCCACTCTTCCAGAGAACCTTCCATTCGGAGTTTGCCAATAACCATGCCAGCAATTATCGCAACAGCGAGACCCATACCGGTATAAAGCAGAGCAACCTTCCAGCCAAACATGCCGAAAAGCAGCGCAAGGGCAACCTCATTGATCATTGGTGCTGAAATAAGGAACGAAAAGGTAACTCCAAGGGGAATACCCGCCTGAAGAAACCCGATAAATAGCGGAACCGCCGAACAGGAACAGAATGGAGTAACAATACCAAGGGTGGCTGCCATGACGTTTCCAACCCCGGTTCGATGACCTGAAAGCAATGCCCTGGTTCGCTCAGGTGAAATAAAGGTGTGGATCACTCCCATCAGAAAAACCACACCCGTAAGCAGCAGCAGCACTTTAGGAACTTCATAGATAAAGAAATGGAGAGCTTCTCCTAAGCGGTTTGTCCGGTTTATCCTTGCTATCTGCAGCAGCTGAGTGGCAAACAACTCAAGATTATTATAGAGCAGTATCCACACCACAGCTGCCACAAAAATGCCGGCAATCCATTGCAGGTTTTGCGCTTGGGAAGCCATACCTGTTGGCTGTCGCAAAAAAGTCTTCATTGCACTAACAACAACTTCCGCTACGCTGGTCTTTGTTGCCATGATTGCCGCAGCAACCGTGCGGTTTTGCAGTCAACAACTCTTTAATCTCTGCGTATGAAGGTACACGACCTTTACAAAGCACCTTTTCATCAACCACGAGTGCAGGAGTCGAGAGGACGTTGTAAGTCATAATCTGCTGAATATCTTCAACCTTTTCCACGGAAGCCGCAATACCTTCAGCCGCAATCACGGCGTTTACCGCATCAGCAAGCTGATTACAGCTTGGGCAGCCACTGCCAAGAATTTTTACCTTCTTCATTACTTATCTCCTGTATACATTTATAAGTTTATCGTCAATAAACGATTATTAGAAAAAACGATCAGTCTCAATCACATAACGACCTCTTATCAGGAATAAAAAACTTCCCAAAGAGCGCAGAGGCTTTCAACCACCGCTCCGGATTGATACAGTACCTGACTTTCGGGGGATTAATCTCACCCTGAATCAAGCCTGCTTCGAGAAGAGCTTTGAGATGCTGCGAAATTGTTGACTGCGCCATGGGAATGAGTTCTCTCAGCTCCCCGGTAAAACAACACTCATGCGTCGCAAGCAGTTTCAATATTTTCAGTCTCACCGGATGACCGAGCGCCTTGGCTATAGCCGCCATAGCCTCCTCGTCCACACTGTATTCAATAACTGACAATGTTCTCTGCATATTTTCTTTTGTTAGTTCATCGCAAATGTACGATTAATAACCAAGAAAAACAAAAGTCACAACAAAACGATACCGCCACACGCTTTATCAATGGCAATTTACTACACTGATGTAACATTCGAAAATAAAAAAGACTCTACCCACTTAAATTCTTCACCCTTGACAGCAATATTATTCCAGAAGCATAAAACTACAGTAAACATTTTAACCTACATTAGAGTTTATTACAGTTCAAGAAGGCATCAGTTGAAAAAAGTCAAGAATAGGAACGCCCATGACATCATCTGGTAAAAAAGTATGCTTCATGACTGGCGCAACAGGTATGCTCGGAAGTGAAATCGCGCTTTCAATCGCCGGTAAGGGCTACACTGTTTTCTTTACCTACAACTCATCACAAGAGAAGGCAGCGCAAACCCTTGAAAAAATTCGCTGGATAAGCCCCGAATCACAAATGATTCGATGTGATGTATCGAAACATAGCGATATTGCTGCCGCTTTTGCGGCATTCCGTCAACAGTTTGATCGCCTTGACCTTCTCATCGCCAGTGCATCAAATTTTTACCGTACACCTCTCCCGGACGTTACCGAAAATGAATGGGATAATCTGGTCGATACCAATCTGAAGGGAACATTCTTTACCCTGCAGGAAGCGGTAAAGATTATGCAGAAACAGTCGTTCACTGCAAGAATCATTACCATGACTGATATTTCAGCACATCTTGTCTGGCGCAACTTTGCACCCTATACGGTAGCAAAGGCAGGGATAGAGCATCTGACCAAAATCTTTGCCAAAACGTTTGCACCCGGTATTCTTGTCAATGCCATTGCACCCGGCACCATTACGGTAAATACTCAAAAAGAGATGGAAACAGAGGAAGCGATGATCAAGAAAATACCCCTCAAGCGTCTTGGCGACCCTCTTGATATCATCAAAACTATAACCTTTCTGCTTGAAAGCGACTATATCACTGGACAGGTCATCAGTGTCGACGGGGGAAGGATTCTTCAGTAACAGAGAGAACTGCAAAGACCATTTTGTTTTTATATATTGTTGTTGAATCGGTTTAAAGAAACTCATCCTAAGCTTTGTAACTATTATGGAACAGGAAGTCCCGGTTATCATTCACGACCATGAACCTTCAGGTACGGCACAGGGATCGCAAAGCGAAACCTTCATTCCGGAACAGATCAAAGAGATCAGCGAAACCCTGTCGGAAGCATATTCTCGTTTCAAAGAGAGCGAGTCCTATGATTTTCTTGTAAAAAATGCCGAAAAAGCAAAAGAGTATATCGTTAAAAACCCAGCTCAGGTAGTACTCTACACACTCGGTGCAGGTGCCTTTTTCGGACTTTTGATGAGAAAAAAGCGTTAACAGGTATTTATTAACGATGATATGATCAACCTCCCAGAGGAAAAGGTTTCGGCGCAGAAAGAACGCAAACACACCGGAATCCATAAAGTCCTTGATGACGCAGTAACATCAACCTATGAAGACGTTTTAAAGATAGTAGAAGCAAAAATCGAGCTGGTCAAAATTGAATTGACTGAAAAGATTTCGGTTTTGTCTGCTATGGTTATTCTCGGCGTTATTCTCATTCTCGGTGTTGCCTACCTTATCACGACGTTTGCTTTGTTCACAGGAGAACTGCTGGGACATCCTTTTCTGGGTTATCTCCTGGTAAGCCTTATTTTTCTTTCATGTTTTGTGTTTTTCACAAAATTCAGACCTTTGCTTTTGAAAAATCTGCTCCAAAACTTTTTTTTATCGGTCAATGACTACAAAAAATGAGCCTTTACCCAGCATTCAGGCACGCATAGAAGAGCTGCAAAACACCATTGTCGAAAAGGAAAAACAGATCAAGTCAAGAGCGCTGCATCTATCAGATAATCTAAAAGCTGAGATCGCTCCAATAGAGATTGTCAAAAAATACCCGTTTCAAGCTGCCGGAATAACCTTTGTTTCCGCTTTACTGCTCACAAGAGCCTTAAGAGGCAGCAAAAAAAAATCTGTACCCGCGGAAATAGAACATTCCGCTCTTCCATCACAGGGTCACGGGGCCCTTTATACCATCGGACTTGACGTGCTGCGTTCCGCAAAAGATCTCGGATTCAACTATCTGCAGCGGTATATCGACAGCAAACTCAAATGACCCCACATTATCCTTCAGTTTATCTTTGCCAGCTTACATCCCGACTATGACCATCCAGCATAACCCGTCAGTGGTTCAGAATAAAGAACACTTTTATGTCAACCGAAATGCCCGTGAACTTTTTCATCTGACCGATCCTGAGTTCCTCTCTTTACCTGCATCCGGTCAGGAAAGTTTTAAAAAAGCGGAAAAGCAAGCAAGCATAATCAATGCCTTCCTGAAAAAAACGAAAGGCACAGAAACAAAGCCAGTTCTTCCGGCACAGTTCCACGGCATGAAGCTGCTGCACGAACTGTTTCACTATGTCATGAGCTCTTCCATGGCCGTCCGACAGCCGGCCCTGCTCGAAAACGCTTATGGAGAGTTTGAGAAGGATCTTTCCAGAAAGCAATCAACTGAGTACCTTTCCCGGTTTATCAGCGCCTTTCCCACACAGCAGATCTATGCAGGATCCGAAGCGCCCTTACACTGGCTAAGCCATCAGAACAACAAAACATATCTGCTTGAAGAGTCATTTCTTGTTTGGCTTAATTCCCAAAATCCTGCCCTTGATCAGTTTTCCGACCTGTTGACCGATCAACAAGTGATGAGAGAAGAAGCATACCGGAAACTGATTCTGGCCATGCGCTCTTCAATGAAGGCTATGGGACCAATCGGAGCCGGAGATACCGACCTTGTTGAACTGCTCACGGAACCTATACGGCACGCTCCATCATCGATCCTTGAACAGCTCCGCTATATCCGGCTGAACTGGTCAGACCTGCTGGAAGATTCTCCTTTCTGGACATTGCTTCCCGAAGCTATTGATTTAATTGAGGATGAGGATAAGTACCTTTTTTTCCAGCAGATTGCAAGTAAACAAAATGCCGGCAAAGAAAGTAACTTTTTTGAAAAAGAGGCCCATATACCTGATTACAGCGCTTTTGATGATAATGCCGAGGCCAACTACTCCACTGACTCATCATGGATGCCTGAAGTCGTCATGCTGGCCAAAAGCACCTACGTCTGGCTTGACCAGCTCAGCAAACATTACCGGCGACCCATTAACCGTCTGCAGGATATTCCTGACAACGAACTTGACTTGATGGCAGAACGGGGCTTCACCGCACTGTGGCTTATCGGACTTTGGCAACGAAGCTACGCATCACAAAAAATCAAGCAACTGCAGGGCAATCCGGAAGCAAAAGCATCCGCCTATGCCCTCGAAAAATATGAGATTGCTGAAGACATCGGCGGGTACGAAGGTTATGAGAACCTGCGCCACAGAGCCAATAATCGAGGCATCCGTCTTGCAAGCGACATGGTTCCAAACCATACCGGCATGGATTCCGAGTTGGTCCGAAACAATCCCGACTGGTTTCTGTCGTCGAATACACCACCGTATTATAATTATTCCTACAACGGTCCAAACCTCAGCAGCAACTCCCGCTTCGGTATTTACCTTGAAGACGGCTACTGGAACCGGTCTGATGCGGCCGTTACCTTCAAGCGGGTCGACTACCTCTCTGGAGACACACGCTACATCTATCACGGTAATGACGGTACCGTCATGCCCTGGAATGATACCGCTCAGCTGAACTTTCTCAGTCCTGAAGTTCGTGAAGGAGTTATTCAGCAGATTCTGCATGTTGCAAGGATGTTTCCTATCATACGTTTTGACGCCGCCATGGTTCTGGCGAAACGGCACATTCAACGTCTGTGGTTTCCTCTTCACGGTCAGAGCGCGGGCGTACCTTCGCGCTCATCCTCTGCCATGAGTATGGCTGAATTTGATGCTGCCATTCCAGAAGAGTTCTGGCGCGAAGTAGTTGACCGCATTCAGCGGGAAGTGCCCGGCACCCTTCTGCTGGCCGAAGCATTCTGGATGCTTGAGGGATATTTTGTCCGGACCCTTGGAATGCATCGAGTCTATAACAGTGCCTTTATGCACATGCTGAAAAAAGAGGATAATGCAAATTACCGCTATCTGATCAAGAACACCCTGGAGTTTGATGCAGAAATTCTGAAGCGCTATGTCAACTTCATGAATAACCCCGATGAAGACACCGCAATTGCTCAGTTCGGCAGAGGAGATAAATATTTTGGGGTCTGCATGATGATGCTGACCATGCCTGGTCTTCCTATGTTCGGTCACGGACAGGTAGAAGGCTTCACCGAAAAATACGGCATGGAGTATGCCAAAGCCTATTATGACGAACAGCCAGATGAAAACCTCGTTGCTCGACACTACCGCGAGATTTTTCCTGTCATGAAAAAGCGTCCGCTCTTTGCTGAGGTCCATAACTTTTTCCTCTATGATGTCTATTCTCCGGGAGGCAGTGTAAATGAAAATATATTTGCCTATTCAAACCGTCTCGTTGACGAAAAAGCCTTGGTAGTCTTTAACAACTGTTTTGAACAGGCAAGCGGTTGGATTAAAACATCCGTAGGTTACAAACAGAATGACGAAATCCGGCAGAGTTCACTCATTGACGGCCTCAACCTGAGTCATCAGGAGGGTACCTTTGTTATTTTCAAGGATCAGGCCAGTGGCATGGAATTTATCCGTTCTAACAGAGAGATAGCCGAAAACGGACTCATGGTCTCTCTCGATGGTTATAAATACAATGTATTCCTGGATTTCAGGGAAGTGTCACCTTCAAAACTCCGTCCTTATGACCGGCTTGCGGAGGAACTGAACGGACGGGGAACCGAATCAATCGAACACGCCGTACTCACCATGAGTCTTTCACCGTTGCACTGTTCAGTGACGGCTTTGCTTACCTCTGAACAGTTCCTGCCTTCGCTTGAAAAAGTGCATGATGAAAACGAGGCTCTCGCCTTTGAACAATCAATTGCGTTACTTCTTGACCGTGTTGCATTGCAGTACAGCGAACTCATGGAGCAACCTGTTGACGTTCCTGCAACTCTTGCCTCGCACGCTGCAGCACTCTACCGCAACGCTGTATCCTGTGCTCTCCTGCTGTCAAACCAGCCTGATAGCCGAAAACTTCAGACTGCTCTTGGCCTGAGCAGCGCACAGGCAACAGAATATTTTATGATTGTCAGACACTGGATCGTGCTTGATACGCTGCAGCAGATGGTTGAATCAACCGTAGAAAAGAATTCCAACATCATCGACAGCTGGCTGATGAGCAATGCACTTGCGGCAATATATCCTGAAAAGGGGGTCATCGGCATTCCTGGTGAAAACCTCCCAGACCTTTTCTGCTGCATGCTCACGCAAAAGCCTGAACTCATAGAAGATGATCTGGAAGCACATCTGCACACCCTTTTAAAAACTCTTTATACGACAAACAAAAAGCATCTCGGACGAATGCTTCAGTTCGATGAACGGCATCAGAAAATCTGGTTCCGTGAACACCGCTTCACGGTACTCATGGCCTGGCTGACCCTGCTGGAATTACTGAAGGAACCGGAACGTACTCTTGAAACAGCAGAACAGAAAAGGGGAATTGCTGACTGGATAGAAGCTGCGGAAAAAATCGATATGCAGGCTTTCCTTGCGGGATATGAAGTTGGAGAGTTAATTAAGGTAAAAGCCTGATTTCTGCTCTGTTTTTACCATAGTATACAAGACAAAAGCCCGGCATAACCGGGCTTTTGATTTGTTGCATTGAGCGTTTCAGTTACCAGCCATACTCTAAATAAACACGATAGGTGTTGATAAGCAGGAAGGCCAGAACTGCAAGACCAAGGAAGGTAAAAATTGGACTTTTCTGTTCTTGTGATGCCTTGCGATCAAGGAAAGGAACTGTAGCCCATACAAGACCTCCAATGGTCAAGAGAACAATAGCGACCAGTTCTCCACCTTCAAACTTGAGATCTTTGAGCATCTGGAACTCAGCCCAGAAATACCATTCAGGCTTGATGCCAACAGGTGCAGGTGAAAGCGCATTAGCCTTGACACCTATTCCCCATGGGTATACAACAGCAAGATAGACAAGCAGGACAAATCCGATCAGCCAGCCGATTCCATCTTTAGCCAGAAAGGTCGGGAAAAACTTCTCGTAACCTTTAATCAAGCCAGACTCCTTGTAGCCGATAGGAGCTGATGTACCAAGAATCTGAACAAGAGCCAGATGGGCTGAAAGCAACAGCAGAATAAGACCAGGAAGCAAAACGACATGCATGGAGAACATACGGGTAAGTGTTTCACCGCTGACATCTTCACCACCACGAAGAATACTGACAAGCAATGCACCGCCGGGAGCAACTTTTGGAGTTTCAGTACCTACCTGGGTAGCAAAGAATGCAAGTTCGTTCCAGGGAAGAAGGTATCCGGTAAATCCAAAACCGAGGGTCAGCACGAGAAGAATGAAACCACTCACCCACATAAGCTCACGGGGTTTGCGGTATGACTTCATGAAAAAGGTGCTGAACATGTGAATAAATGCCATCAGAGCCATAAGATTTGCCGACCATGCATGGATCTGACGCAAAAGCCAGCCAAAAGGGATCTCTTTCTGGATAAAGACAAAAGAAGCGAATGCTTCAGATTCAGTTGGTTTGTAATACTGAAGAAGCAGTAACCCAGTCAGAATCTGAATAATGAAGAAGAAAAGGGCTAAACCGCCAAAATAATACCAGAACGAGAGGCGGTGTTTTGGAACTTCTTTTTTCTTCAGGTAATCGATTACCGGAAGCACTACATAAAAGCGCTCCTGGAACCAGGCACCCAGAGGACTGAGGCGCGCATCCTTGTAAGGATTCGAATCCGGACGATCTACGGGGGGTTTATACACTCCGCTTTGAGATGCTGCCGGTTTAGAGGCAACTGAAGGGGTTGCGGGTTTTGCAGCAACCGGAGATGCCGGCTTGGCGGCACCCGGAGCAGCGGGTTTCGGCTTGGCGGGAATATTTCCTGCCGAAGCGTTCTTGTTGTTTTCAGCCATCTTTCCTGACTCCCTTGGTTTTCAAAAATTAAAGGTTACGCTTTTGCGATAATAAGATTTTCCCCTTCAACCCTCACTTTAAACGAGGCTAAAGGTAAAGGTTGCGGGCCTGAAATGATTTCTCCGGTCTGCTTGTACTTTGCTCCATGACAGGGGCAGGCAATAAGATTCTGGGCGCTTTCCCAATGCACAAGGCAACCAAGATGGGTACACACAGCACTGCATGCCGTAAGCTTGCCGTTGTCGTTGACAACAAGAATCTTGTCCTTGTTAAACTGAAATATTTTAAAGCCTTTCAAAGGAACTTCAGAGGCTTTTCCTACAACCAGTTCTTTAACGTTTGAAGACGACTTGGTTGGCGGAATAATGTACTTGATGACAGGATAGAGTGTAGAGATGGCAACAGCCGCGCCAATACCCCCTACAACTTTTCCGAGAAAACTGCGGCGCTCGAAATCAACTCCTTTCAGTCCCTCCTCCCGTGGCTTGCCGCCGGGAACCGAACCGGATGATGAGACTGGTGCACCTTCTCCAAGTGCGCCCAACCTTGACGGACTCTTGAAATTACCTTGTTGTGCCATTACGATCTATCTCCTTTTTAATACTTTTTGTTATCAAATCAAAAGGCAAGTACTTTTCGGTGGCTCGACAGCCACTCATTCTTATTCTCGAACAGCAACGATCACCGATGCTTTTCAGGATAGCCCAAACAAACCCTCAATTTATATTTTTTTTAACTATTTATCCAATTCAAAGAACGTTTAATATTATTATAGCTGTCATACATAAGCGATGGCTCCCCATCGCGCCAGATACGGCTTCGGGTAAAAAACCTCATAAATCTTGATTGGAGGCGTTCCGGATTGAGAAATTCCGATATCCCCTTAATACCATCCAATTCCTTTCCCTCTATATGCAATGAAATATCGGATGCAAACCGAAGATAAAACGGACCCGCATCAAGCACCTTGTTGTGATGGATCTTCAAGCCAATATCCTCATACTGCAACTCAAGATTTATGCTGTGAACCGGCGAAAAAAAACTTCGTCTGAAATTGCTTTCCCGAAAATGCACCTTGTCCAGAACAGTTACTTTACCACTTCTATTGTCATGAAGTACCAGCAGAGCAAGCGGTTTATATGCGTTGTTCTTAAAAAACGTCACATAGTAAACAAGATCAAAGCGCTCTGAAAAAGCCCTGCCCCAATACCAGCGGGCAAGATACTCCTGCATAGGCAAAGCACCGAAATTGTGGTCATGATATCCGGTCGCATTGACTGGAATGGTTCGAACTGCACCACTACTCTGCTCAATAATCTCAATCACCCCTTCAACATCTGCCTTCGGAACACTTAAAAGCCACTGGTGAAGAGGTACCTTTCCAGCATTGTTCTCATCTTTTTTTTCGTAGACAATCCTGCGGCAGGATGTAAACAATAACGATGCTTTAACTGCTTTTTGCCGGACAGGAAAGGAAAAATCAATATCGAGAGAGTATGCATCTTTCAGCACGTCATAGGTAAAACTGTTCTTTTCAAAGCGGACGCCTATAGCAGATCGACTGCTTTCAAAAAGCCCGTTACTTCCCTCTTTGATGAAATTGACAACCTCGCGACCGTTTTCGTACAACTGAAAACTAAACGCCGAGTAATTGGACGGAAGAGGAGCTTCTGTTGTTATACGATGTTTCCACCGTTCATAATGATTGGTGTAATATGGAGAAAAAGGAAAACCGGAGAACCAGATAAGAACCAAAGATAAACCGCTCGCCTTGTCTTCAGCATCAAAATACCACCACTCATAAGCTCCGGCCTCATGCAAATCATGCCAGACTTCCTGATCAAGCTCTGTCGTAATATTCATGCCTGCACTTGGTGATGTTCAAACACGGAAGCATTGCTCAATGCCTTGCATGACATGGTATACCTTTGTAAATGTGGAAAACAGGAAAAAAAGAGAGGACATGCTTTTTTTATCCGAGGCTACTTCGAGGAAATTGCCATTAACCGGTGTGGACAGAGAGGGAATCGAACCCCCGACACAAGGATTTTCAGTCCTTTGCTCTACCAACTGAGCTACCTGTCCTTTAAACATGTGGCAAAATATAGGAATAAATCCCTTTTCTCCAAAAGAAAAAAGAAAAAACCCGGTACACACCGTTGTCACTACCGGTTTCCTTGTCCAGACTAAGCCGGAACGCTGATTTTCTCAATACCCTTCAGGATGCGCCTGAGCACTGTCTCCCTTCCAAGCACTTCAAGCAAATGATAAAGACTTGGTCCGAAGCTGACACCGGATGTCAATATTCTCAATGGATGGATGAGATAGGCAGCCTTAAGCCCCTGTGAGGCTACAAACTCTTTAAGATGTGCTTCAATATTCTCAGCATTGAACTCCTCCAGAGAGTCAAGTATGACGGTAAACTCACGAAGAAGGGCATTGGTATCAGCAGCCCAGCGCTTTAGAACGGCCTCTTCATCATAAGAATCCGGCTCGAAAAAGAAGTACGAAGAAAAGGTCACAAATTCATGTTCAAATCCTACACGCTCCCGCATGAGTTCTATAACCTGTCCAAGATAGGCATCGCCGGTAATGAGCTCCCGCGACATCAACGACTCCTTCTTCTCAAGTTCAGCAAACAGAATCGGCTTGATGACTTCAATAAGTTTCTCTGAAGGACGGCTTTTGATATACTGTTTTTCAAGCCAGTTGAGCTTGTCAACATTAAAAATCGCACCGGCTTTTCCTACCCGTTCAAGTGAAAACTTTGCGATAAGCTGCTCCATGCTGTACACCTCCTGCTCACTGCCTTCGCCTTCGTTCCAACCCAGCATGGCAACAAAATTCACGATAGCATCACTGCTGTATCCCTTGCGGACATAATCCTCAACAGCAACATCCCCCTGCCTTTTGCTCAGCTTTGAGCGGTCAGGATTAAGCAGAAGCGGAAGATGGGCAACCTTTGGAGGCTCCCAGCCAAAAAACTCATAGAGAAGAAGATGCTTCGGCATTGAGGGAAGCCACTCTTCACCTCTGATGATATGAGTGAACTCCATAAGATGGTCGTCAACAACACTGGCGAAATGATAGGTTGGAAACCCATCGGATTTCATCAGCACCTGATCATCAATTGTCGCAGAATCAAACTCGACAGGTCCCCTGATAATATCTTCAAACCACACCGAAACATAATCGGGTACTTTCATGCGAATGACATAAGGCAATCCCGCATCCAGCTGTTTTTGTATCTGACTCGACGGCATGGAACCACCCATCTCTTCAGGAAGCCATTTTCTGTTATATTTCGGCTGCAGTCCCTGCTTTATCTGAAGCTGGCGGTTTTCTTCCAGCTCTTCATGAGAAGCAAAACAGTAGTAGGCATGATGATCATCAAGCAGTTGCTGGCAATATTTCGCATAGATGTCAAGTCGCTCAGACTGAACATAGGGTCCGAAATTACCACCATGTTCAGGGCTTTCATCAGCAACAATGCCTGCCCATTCAAGAGTTTTTATAAGATTTTTCTGTGCTCCCTCAACTTTTCGGGTTTGATCGGTATCTTCAATACGGATAACGAAAATTCCATTCATTTTCTTTGCAAACAGGTAGTTATACAGTGCGGTTCTCAACCCGCCTACGTGTAAATATCCTGTTGGAGAAGGTGCAAACCTGGTTCTAACCCTTTGACCAACCATAATGAGCGCTGTACTGTTTATTATTGACAGGGAACTATAGCAAGAGCTGTGAATTTAAGAAAAACTCACTGCTTTTGAAGACACAAGATAAAAGATTAACCGAAAAATCTTGAGAAGCTGTCTTGCATGATACAACTTTCTCTTATGACAGTTCTTTTTAAATAAACTTTTAGTTTTCGATTGCAGTTTAATTTTTAATTACTTTAAATGTACTAAGTTACATTTTTGACCATCACTCAAATAGTTTTATGCCCGATAATCCCCGAAAAAAGTCAGGAAAAGATACTTCCAGAAATAAATTCAAGCCGGTAAAAGAGGAGGAAGAAAAAGCAGGATGGTTTCAGGGAAATGGGAAAGGAGCGCAGGCTAAATTTCCTCGTTTTATCTTTTTTATGATGGTTGCTCTGTTGATGCTTTTTGTGTTTCAACGTTTTTTTGCAAATTCCGGCAGCCCCGAAGTTACCTATAACGAATACAAATCGCTTCTCTCCCGTACTCTTGTGACTGAAGTAACGGTTAAAACTTATGAAGATAAATCAGCCATCCTGAATGGAAAACTGAAAACAGTTACCAAGATCCCGCTTATTGACAACACAAACCTGCAGACTGACCGGTTTGCCGTCAGAATCCCTTCATTCAATTCAGAACAGGCAGATATCCTTGCTGAAAAAGGAATCCGTCTCAAGGTAGAGGAAGGCAGCAGCTCTCTGAATACCTTTTTTGTCCTGTTCGCCCCCTGGATTATTTTCGGGGTTATATATTTTTTTCTCTTCCGGCGTATGAACGGCCAAAACAACTCTCAGGCAAAAAATATTTTCAGCTTCAGTAAAAGCCGGGCAAAGATGGTCAGTGAATTTGATGTTAAAACCACTTTTAATGATGTTGCCGGCGTTAACGAGGCGGTCGAAGAGCTTCAGGAAACTGTCGAGTTCCTGACAAATCCTGAAAAATTCCAAAAAATCGGTGGCAAAATTCCGAAAGGAGTACTGCTTCTCGGTCCTCCCGGCACAGGAAAAACGCTGCTTGCAAAAGCTATTGCAGGAGAAGCCAAAGTTCCTTTTTTCTCGATATCAGGAGCTGATTTCGTTGAAATGTTTGTCGGCGTAGGAGCGGCAAGAGTAAGGGATCTCTTTGAACAGGCCAAGAAAAATTCACCCTGTATTGTTTTTATTGATGAAATTGATGCTGTAGGACGCAGTCGTGGAGCTGGTCTCGGTGGGGGGCATGATGAAAGAGAACAGACCCTGAACCAGCTTCTTGTAGAGATGGACGGATTTACAACAAGCGAAAATGTTATCCTCATTGCAGCAACAAACCGCCCGGATGTGCTTGATACAGCATTGCTCCGGCCAGGCAGGTTTGACCGCCAGATAACCATCGACAAACCGGATATTCGGGGACGTGAAGCTATTTTAAAAATTCATACCCGCAATACTCCCCTTGCAGAAAGTGTGGATATCAATGTTCTTGCAAAAAGCTCTCCAGGATTCTCAGGAGCTGATCTGGCAAATCTGGTCAATGAAGCAGCACTTCTTGCAGCTCGAAACGATCAACTGCTGATTACCGCTGAAAATTTCGAGCAGGCTCGTGACAAGATTCTTATGGGACCGGAAAGAAAAAGCATGTTTATTTCCGATGAACAGAAGAAACTCACTGCCTATCACGAAGCGGGCCATGTGCTTGTTTCAACCTATACCAAGGGATCTGACCCAATCCATAAAGTCACCATTATTCCAAGAGGCAGAAGCCTGGGACTTACGGCATACCTTCCTCTCGAAGATCGCTACACCCATAACAAGGAGTACCTGCTCGCCATGATTACCTATGCGCTTGGTGGAAGGGTGGCAGAGGATATCATGTTTCATGAAAGCAGTACAGGGGCCGCAAACGATATAGAAAAGGCTACCGATATTGCCCGAAGAATGGTAAGACAATGGGGAATGAGCGAAACACTGGGCCCGATCAATTACGGAGACAGCCACAAGGAGGTTTTTCTTGGAAAAGATTATTCCCATATTCGCGAATACAGTGAGGAAACCGCCCTGCAGATTGATATCGAGGTTCGCAACATTATTATGACCTGCATGGAAAATGCTAAAACAATTATCAATGAGAAAAGTGCGATTCTGCATCGCCTTGCGGAACTGCTTATCGAAAAGGAATCGCTCAACGCGTTGGAAATAAAAGCAATTATAGGCAGTGAGCAGCTCGCTCCAGGCCTGGCAACATCATAACGTGACTGACAATCCATGCAACTCATCGCACTACTCGGCATCGGCATTGGGGCCGGCCTCCTGTCAGGAGTGTTCGGTGTTGGCACTCCAGAGCGCCGTCGGCACATCACTTATTGCACTGCTTCTGCCGGTTGGACTGCTTGGGTTGATCGAGTACTATCGTTCTGGGAAAATTTCTGTGGAAGACATCACGATTGGGCTGATCATTGCCGCAGGACTTTTTGCCGTAGCTTATTTCGGTGCAAAAATTGCAACTCATCTTTCTCATGATTTACTGAGAAAGGCTTTTGCCGTTTTTATGGGAATTGTTGCTTTTCATTTGTGGTTTAAGTAATTGAAGCGCTTACAATAATCTAAGCTTTATATAACCATGGGAAACACAACGACAAAAGCTGATTTGGTCAATGTAATAGCCCACAAAACGGGCTTGACCAAAAATGAAACCGAATCTGTAGTTGACAGTCTGTTTGAAAGTATCATTGACTCTTTGAAAGCAGGAAAACGAATTGAAATCCGAGGTTTCGGCTCATTTAATATCCGGTATAAAAATCTTCGTCAGGCAAGAAACCCGAGAACAGGAGAGAAAGTTATGGTTGACCCTAAAAACGTGCCAACCTTCAAAATTTCGAAGGAGTTTAAGCACGCTGTCAGTGAAAGTCTGAGACCTGACGGTGAATAAGTATTTCTTACTCTCTTAACCTGTAAAGAAAAGCCACCAGAGCAAAGCAAAAAACGGGATGAGAACAGGAATTGAGTATTTGTAGATATACTCAATGAACCCAGGCACTGCAACGTTTGCCTGGATGGCAATAGTTTTGACCATAAAATTCGGAGCATTGCCTATATAGGTCAACGAGCCGAAAAACACTGAGGCCAGAGAGATGGCCATCAGATAGATGTCAGAAGTTGCATCACCCTGAACCGTAGAGTTTACCCCTCCTGCGAATTTTTGCATATCGGAAACTGAGTTGATATCCATACCAAACTTCCCTGAGGCCCCGGCTAAAAAACTCATATAGGTCGGTGCGTTATCAAGAACTCCGGACAAAGCTCCGGTCATCCAGTAAAAACGCGTTACCGAAAATCCTCTCGCGTGGCCTGAGGCATAGGCACTGATAATCTCAAGCGCAGGAATCATGGTGACAAATATCCCGATAAAAAGAAAGGCCACCTCCCGAATCGGCAAAAAGTTAAAGCTATTGCCTCTCATCGCATCCTTATCGGCAGTTTTATAAGCCATAAAGGCAACAGCAAAAAGAACCATTTCACGAATGCCGAAAGGAAGATGCAGCAGAGTCTGAAGAGTGGGAAAACCAGGAATAACGGCAGGATCAAGAAAAACTGCGCCGATCACAATCGCAAAGAACATAAAACTTTTAGCACCGATTATGCTCACCCGTCCGGATTGTTCTGATACCCTCATCTCACCTTTCCCTACCCTGCTGTCTAAAACCATAAAGATCAGAATCAGCCCGGCAATCGTAAGAATCCATGGAAGCCATAGTTTCGGCATAACCCAGAAAAACGGTACCCCTTTTAAAAATCCTAAAAAAAGAGGCGGATCACCAATCGGGGTTAACGCACCTCCTGTATTGCTGACAATAAAAATAAAGAACACAATATGAAACGCCCTGATCCGTCCTTCATTGATACGTATATATGGCCGGATAAGAAGCATCGACGCCCCCGTGGTACCGATCAGATTTGAAAACAGTGCACCGGCAAAAAGCAACGCCCCGTTCATGAAGGGATTTCCCCTTCTCTCAATGTTAATAAGAATTCCGCCGGAAACGACAAAGAGCGCTGTAATCAGAGCAAGAAACGAGAGATACTCTTCAAGCGAACGCAGCAGCATAGAAGCACCCTGCTCAACCATAAACCAGTAATATGCAGCAACGATACTGCCGAGCCCGATGGAAACTTTATGATAATGATGCTCCCAGAAGTGAGCATACAAGAGAGGGCCTGTGGCGATCATCAAAAGAAGCAGCGTGAAAGGAGCTACCAGCCAGACAGGGGGCAGATGATGGGATGATTGCAAAAAATGAACGGCAGCTCCGGCTGCCGTTTCTTGATTTTCCGCTGCAATCAGCGTTTGAAGCATACCTCTTTGCTACTCCCCTTCAAAATCTGTAAGAGAAAACACACTGTAGCCTTTATCGCGAATTTTTTGTTCCCCGCCGATGTCAGGCAGGTTAACGATAAACGCCATTTCAGAAACGATCCCGCCAACCTTTTCGATCAGTGCCGCCGCTGCAAGAGCAGTTCCACCGGTAGCAAGCAGATCATCAACAAGAAGAACCTTTTGACCGGCAATAAGTGCATCAACATGAATCTCAATCTTATCGCTTCCATACTCAAGCTCGTATTCCTGCGAAACAACATCAGCCGGCAGTTTTCCAGGTTTTCTGACTGGGACAAACCCTTTGCCGAGCGTATAGGCCAATGCTCCACCGATAATAAAGCCTCTTGCCTCTATACCGACAATAACGTCAAAATCCATACCATCAAGCAGGTAGTGCTGCGTCAGATTGTCAATGACCAGCCTGAAACCGACTGGATCCTTGATAAGAGTAGTGATATCACGAAAGAGGATCCCTTTTTTTGGATAGTCAGGAACCGAACGGATACGGGATTTAATGGGCATGGATGGCAATAATTTAGTTGATGGTGCGGTAAGGATTACTGGAAATCAAGATAGCACTCTCCCATTTAAATTCAAATCATCTCCTAAAGACTCAATCAACACCCGCAATTCATTTCCTGACAGAGTTTGCTCAACAGCTTGATCAGTCTCAACCAGCACACGAAGATAGTTCGGCGTATAGCCGCTGTATTGCGCCACTCCTTTTTTTACCCCCCTGCTCGCCTCAAAAAGCACCATGCACTCTTTTCCTATATAGCGCTTTTTAAACTGATACTCCTTTTGACGACCAAGTTCTATCAGCGCTGCATAACGCCTTGCAATCTCAGCAGACTCAACTGGGGTTCGCTCATGGTTTGCTATTTGTCGGGCAAGAGGGGTATCTGGCCTCACGGAACAACTGAATACATGAAAATATGCAAGGGGAAGTTCCTCAAGAAAACGGTACATCTGTAAAAAATCAGCCTCGGCCTCCCCCGGATAACCGACGATCACATCTGTTCCGATGGCACAATCGGCAATTCGATCAACCGCATTTTTCACTCGCGAGAAGTACATTTCGGTATCATAACGGCGGCGCATTGCCTTGAGAACAGTGTCCGAGCCGCTCTGGAGAGGAATATGAAAATGAGGAACTATTTTTTCTGATCCTGCAACAAGTGAAATCAAATCATCATCTATAAAGTCCGGCTCTATCGAACTGATCCGGATACGGCTGACGTTGACATGCTCAAGCTTTAGCAAAAGGTCACAAAGCCCCGTCCCCTCATAACGATAATCGCCAATATTAACTCCGGTCAGAACAATTTCCCGATATCCTGATGAGGCCAATGTGCGGGCACGCTCAACAATTTGAGCCATAGGAAGCGATCTCGAGCCTCCCCTTGCCATTGGAATCGTGCAATATGCACAGCCATAGTCACAGCCATCCTGAATTTTCAAAAACGCACGGGTCCGGTCAGAACTCTCTGCTGCCGGTAAAGAATATCCCGGATAGACCTCTTCAAAAGTATCGGGAGGCGATACCTTGACAAGAGGAGATGCTATCCTGCCAGCACTGATATCGTCGTACGATTGTATTTTGAATTTATCGTTGGTGCCTAAAATAGCGTCTACACCCTCTATTGAAGCAAGAACTTCGGGCTTCAACTGGGCATAACATCCTATAACGGCAATCCTGCTGGCAGGATTTGTGCGGATGATTCCCCTGATTTTCTGACGACTTTTCTTTTCAGCCTTTTTTGTTACTGCACAGGTATGTACAATAATAAGATCAGCTCCCTCATCTATTGACCGCAACTCCCACCCTTGTTGACATAAATCATCAAGAATAGAGGAGGTTTCAGCATAATTCAGTTTACACCCAAGGGTTACTGCTGCAACTCGCTTATGAATATGATCGTTCATATTTCTATTTATCCTGCATTGTAATACTTCTAAAGCCTCAATCTTTATAGAAAGAGTTCCCCGCCTTTTTCTTTATCATGTAAGACTGTAATTTTGTATAGTCTCTTGTAAACAGATTGAATCCTTTCATAAACAGTTCTATGAATTCCTCTCCTTTCTCTTGCGGTTTCGCAATAATTATAGGCCCGCCAAATGCCGGTAAGTCGACCCTGCTCAACGAGCTCCTCGACTATAAACTTTCAATTGTAACACCAAAGCCACAAACAACAAGAAAAAAAATCACAGGAATATACCACAACGATACCTGTCAGATAATTTTTCTCGATACACCGGGTATCATGAAGCCTCAGCAGCAACTTCATCAGTCCATGCTTGAAATTATCAGAACTACCCTGAAAGATGCAGATATCGTTATTGCCCTGCTTCCTTTTTCAGGGAAAAAAGATCTTTTTGACAGGGAATTTGCTGAAGAACTTTTTAATGACTGGTTGAAACCCTCCGGAAAACGGGTTATTGCAGTTCTCAATAAATGCGATCTTGTAACCAGCGCCCGTCAGCTTGAAGCTGAAGAGATTGTCAGAAACACATGGAATCCGGCTGCAGTCCTCTCCGTTTCAGCATTGAAAGCGAGTAACCTCCCGCAGCTTATCGAAACTATCCGGCCGTTTCTTCCTCTCCATTATCCTTTATATCCGGAAGATACTCTCAGCACTGCGCCAGAGCGGTTTTTCGTCAGTGAAATCATTCGTGAAAAGATATTTCTGCTCTACGGCCGCGAAGTTCCTTATTCAACCGAAGTAGTGATTGACGAATTCAAGGAGCAGCACGAAGCGGACCCTTCAAGAAAGGATCTTATCCGCTGCTCGGTCATAGTTGAACGTGAAACCCAGAAGCAGATATTGATTGGCAGCAAGGGAGCTGCGTTGAAAAAGCTTGGTCAGACTGCAAGAAAAGATATTGAGGAGATGCTGGGACGTCCTGTATTTCTTGAACTCTTTATAAAAGTCCGACCGGATTGGAGAAAGAAAAACAACCTGCTAAAAAGTTACGGATATTAATTACGGCAAAGCTTTTCATCCCATCAAAGTTATCGCTGATTTGATTGATCAAGGTCAGACGCATTATTCATAGTAACAACTTTAGTTTAATGGGGCAAATACTCACGCTTATCAAGCAGCATAAGCTTCATAGATTATCCCATTGGCTATAACGCCTGTTACATTCGCTATGTTCTCGGCTGATTCGGAAAAGTGGACGAGCACCTGTGCCCGGGTCTCAACGCTCAAGTCATTAATCCAGAAATCGTAGCCGCCCTGATCGAGTGTTCGTCCGAGAACGTGTTGATACAGCAAACTCACAAAGTTCGAATCCGTTGGGGTGTCTCCATACATAGCCCTGAACTCACTGCTCCCTATAAAACCACCAGCTATCTGGGTTAATGACGCACCGTTATTCATTACGTTATACCAATACCCCAACCCGGCATAATCCGGGGCACGATCAAAAGCTGCTTTATAGATTCTGTATGATTCAAGTAGCGTCTCACTTGGCGATGTAGTAATGGTGAGCGTATGATCAGTGAATTGAAGCTGTTCAAAATTGACTATAGAATGAATACCATCATTCCCGACATTATCTGTAACAGCAAATCCTACTCCTGCTGGAGTTATAGTATAGCCCGATTGATTCCCTGAGAATATAAGTGTATCTAAACCTGCTTCACCATTAATGGCTTCATTGCCATGCCCTACATGAAAAATGTCATCAGCTGACGTACCATAAAGTACGGTGAAAGATGATGCGGTCGTAAAATCATAACTTGAGGTACCATCATACGTATTCCCAGCAAGGTCCTTGATACTGCCGGAATCTAAGGTAACAAAGTAGTGTGTGTTGTTTGCAAGGTCTGAATGATGGATAGTCAGTGTATCGCCTGAAATCGAGAAGTTGCCGCTTGTTGCCGCATCATAGCTTGCCTCCACTGGGCCAGTCTCCGAATCACTGTGAATCTCAATATTGCCCGTACCTCGCTGAATCGCTTCGCTGAAGGTAAGCTTAATGTCACTGCTAACAGTCACACCTGTAGCTGAATCTGTTGGATTAAATGCTAAGATTGTTGGTGGGGTGGTATCAGCAATTGAAGCAGTTGTAAAATCGTAGACCGTTGTCCCGGCATAACTATTATTTGCAAGATCCTTGATGTTACCTGCCGCTAAAGTTACGAAGTAATGGGTCGAAGCCAACAAATCATATGTTGGGTTGATGGTTAGCGTATTGCCTGAAATCGTGAGGTTTGGGCTTGTTGCAGAATCGTAACTGGCAACTATAGGGCCAGTTGCGGAATCGCGATGAATGACTATGCTCCCTGCGCCCTTCTGTATGGCTTCACTGAACGTGAGGGAAATGTCGCTTCCCATTGCAACGCCAGTTAGACCTACGGATGGACTGAAGGTGGTAACTGTTGGTGGGGTAATGTCTATAACAGAACCTGAGGTCAATTCTGATGCTGCTTTAACTACATCAGTAAACTTGAAGTTTTCAATAGAACTCAAAGTGTCGGTACCATCACGATTTGGAATCTGATCAACAACTGTAACTGACAATGAAGCAGCATTATAACTTACCTTATAATCGGTAAAATTACCTATAAATACCGCTGTGTCAGTTCCTGCTCCACCGTCAATCGTATCGTTACCACCTCCTCCATTGATTGAATTATCCGCATCGTTGCCTTGAATAATATCACTGCCTGAACCAGCTTTGACATTTTCGATGATGGCTCCAAATGCAATGCCAAGATTATTAGTACCATCATAACCATCATAACCTGGAAATCCCCCTGCCCCTGAATTGATGTAATGGAGAGATGAATAATGTCCAGGTAATAAGTCAATAGAGCAATTGGTGGTGAAGTTGGAAATGTCGATCGTATCTTTGCCACCTGCATCCCAAATGGTTTTATAAAATGGAACTGATGAATTAAAAGTGTACGTGTCATTTCCAGTTTTATAATTATTATTGGCCCCATAAAGATACTGGATCGCTGCGATATCATATACCATTGGGGTTTCTGGAGAAACAATAATGTAATTTTGTTGAGTAACTTCCCAGAACAGTTGTTTATAGCCGCGATATGACATAATGGTATAACACTGGTAATCCAAACTTGGATCTATGAAAGGGCCTTCTGAACCAAAACCGTAAGCGGTATAATCTCCGGGATGTTTCAGTCCGAGGCCATGACCGATTTCATGCATAAGTGTCTCATAATTTTGTGACCCAATCGCAAAACCATTTACGGTAATTGACGGACTTATCCAGATATCAGCAGCACTTGGTTCAGAGCTCGGATAATTAGTCCAGGCCGCTGCCCCGGCATTTGTAACCACTGATGAAAATCCAAAGCGGAAATCACCTACATTAGTTTGGGTTTCGGTAACCTCAGTCATCGTGATGTTCGCGACGGCACACCATGCCTGAAGTGCATTTGTTGCTGCATTTATTTGGGTGAGATTTAGACCGAAATGTGTCGATGCCAGTGGTTCAGAGTATGTTGGTACCCACAAAGAGTTTGCTCCATTAAGCCAGGGAAAACTGTAGGTCATCGCATTACTGCTCCATTTTAAATGAGTTCCATTCAGCAACGCATCGGTATTTTTTACCCCACTCAAATCGAAAGAGGTTGTTGCAGAAGATGAAAATGGACTTGGCATGATTATATTATTTGGTTTTTAACGTTACACTTATAGGTGATTAGAATGTTCCTGAGTCAAATTTCGAAACCAAAAGGTCTATATCATTGACCCTACTGTCGATGAATACCATTGTTTTAGCCATGACGCGAATCTGTTCATTGATTTAATAAATAACAGTGCCTTATGTTACCTCATCATTTAACAAGTAGCGTTGAAAAACAACGATATTGAGACAAATATTAGCTTCAAAGTTTTGAGTTTATAACCTAAACACCTCTTTCTATCAACAGGGATGCAGAAGTCAAACAGACTGCCAGCACATATCACCCAGCATAAGCTTCATAAATGATTCCATTTGCAATAACACCAGCTACATGTGCGATGTTCTCTGGAGATTCTGAGAACTGAGCAAGAACCTTTGCCTGGGTATTTGCATGTGTGGTTAATGTATTCAGCCACCAGTCATAACCTCCTTGGTCGTAAGTACGACCAAGGACATGTTGATAGAGAAGGGTGAGGAAGTTGGCATCCGTCGGGTTGCTACCGTACATATCCATGAACTCCTGACTATGGCTAAAACCGAGAGCTACATCGTTTAATGAAGTTCCACCAGCCATAGACTTATACCAGAAGCCTAACCCACCGTAATCTGGTGCACGATCAAATGCTGCTTTGTAGATACGGTAAGACTCTAAAAGTGTTGCGTCTGGTGTTGGAGCAATGGTAAGAGTATGGTCGGCAAACTGAAGCTTTTCAATATTGATAACTGTATCTGTACCATCTGTGCCAACGTTATCTTTGACAACAAAACCAGCTCCCGCTAAAACTATTGTGTAAGCTGATTGATGTCCACTAAAAATCACTGTATCAATACCAGCCAAACCATCTATAGCTTTGTTTCCTGAGCCAGCATGAAAAGTATCATCACCAGATGTGCCAAATATTTGTGAAGGCAGAGGATCAACGGACGTCGTTGCATGGCTGCTAACAGTTTCTATATTCCCAAGATGATCTGTATAGCTCGCCGTTACGGCAATCGCCTTCCTTACATCTGATGATGTTACAGTATAAGTACTTGCGGTTGCATTACTGATTGCAACACCATCAGCCTTCCAGATATAACTAATAACGCCGAGACCATCCACATCAGCTAAGCTGTTACTTACGGAAAGCGTCATATTTTGCATAGCGATCCCTGTTATGACGACACTTCCGGAAGGAGCGTGATTGATCTGAGTTTCACCGGCAATCGGCACAAATATCTGTCCAACCTCGCTGGACGCAGTATCTATACTGTGATCTATGTTACCAGAAGTAATGGTTATAGGGGCATTGCTGTCGTCATGTATTACCTGTGCGACTTGGCCGGACAAAGTATCCTGTGCAACAATCTGTGCACTGACGATGCGGGTTAAGGCTCCAGCAACATCAATTACATAACCAGCTAATGCAGTGGCATCAGCTGCATCAGATACACTCTCGATTTTCAAGTTCACCAATGCCAATGCATCAGCAATTACTCCAGCATGATTAATAATGATTGAAAGAGCTACTTCATCCGTAACCATGAGTTGTGCTGTGGAAATAATGGCATTCTGAAGAACTGTGCTATCAGCAAGATTTATGGTACCAGATGGACCAGCAGCAGCAATCAACACGTTTGCAAGAGATGTCGCAATATCACTGCTGCTGGCATTTGAACCAGCGGCACTATTAATACTTGTGACAATCTGTAGAAGATTGTCCATCTGTGTAGCCGCACTTTGTGCTTTTATAGCCACAGCTTCATTAGAGGCAGACTCACCCAGAGAAAGTGATGCTAATGGATCATAGGTGAAAAGATCTAAACCTATGTCGAGGCCCAGTGCGGTTTTAACGACATCGGTATCACCTTCAGAGGCGAAAATGAGGGTTGTGAGAGGATTAATAATGGTAGAGCCTGAAAGAGCTGAATAGCTCCCAGTAAAAGCTTTGCCTGTAGAGATATCGATTGTACCACCTAATGGATTAGCAGTAAGACGCAGTGTGCCCGAACCGATGAGACCAGCAAAGTGTCCATTGCCATCGGTCAAAGTCCAGGATTCTCCTTCTCCTGTATCCCAAACACCATTGCCATTAGCATCTATCCAGTCCCTCTGGCCATTATCATTCGTATCAACCCAGACTAGAGCATGAGCAAGATACCCGTGTAAAGCTGTCCCGCCTTGTCCTGTATTCCCAGAACTTGGATCATAAGTATAAGGCCTAATATAAGAGGTAAATGAACTGGGAGATACATGAAATCGTTCTCCATATTTTTCATCTCTACCCCAATTATATTCTGAAATATCTATCGATACGACATTACCGTTAGAATCTTTTTCAACTCCTTCAACAAAAGCGACATGCCCTTTTCCATAAGCGTCTGTTTGTGCAATATCTCCGACAGAAGGGTCCTTTTCTGTCTTCCAATGATATAGATTTTTAGACAGGTTGTCCCAAGTATTAGCATTTCCTAAATTACCCGGAAAATACGAGTTTTTATAGTAATCACTAACTCTCCACGCAACATATGATGTGCAATTATTTTCAGCGTATTGCTTAGTTGTTGTTGCTAAATAATTTATTTCATTAAAAGGGTGTACATATACATCATAACTACCAACCGAACTTCCTAATCCTCCAGCACCAACATGAATATAAAATGAATGCGCTCCTGGTTGCGGATCGGTCCATTCGAAATAAATCGAAGAATGAGGAGTATCCCAAATTACACCATCTAGATTTTCAGAAGAAAGACCTTTTAACCAAAGATCATATAAGGTAAAAATACCAAATGCATAGGTTTCGCCACCTATTAAAGTAACCTTAATCCAGTCCACATCATCTGGTGATGCAATTGTACTAGTAACCTGTTTAAAGTTAGAATTTTTGGTATCATCTAAATATATTTTACCGATTGTAGATCTATCAGCACTAAAATCAGCAGTACCCATAGTGTTCTCCTTTTTAGTTGATGATGATATGTACATTTAGTAATTAAAGTGCGCTCGCAAAAATAACATGAACAATATTTAATCAAGAATGACTTTATGAGGATTTAATTTATAGTTCCATTCTCCGTGAAAATCATCACGCTCAATATTCAACATGGCGAGTTCATTATCGGA